>ERZ808240.425-NODE-425-length-56509-cov-5.098009_pt1 | contig 56509 bp, 44 predicted proteins | sample MGYA00521084_ERZ808240 | MGnify/ENA primary metagenome ERZ808240 (study PRJEB31516, sample SAMN03275571) | gut metagenome | biome: mammalia-associated habitat; material: feces | host: Papio cynocephalus | place: Kenya | collected 2012-08-06 ...
CGTCTAACCATGGCGAGACATCCCTATATCCCTTGCCTTTCGCTGAATAGTTACGTAAGGGGGTGCGCTTCGCAGCGCATCCTCGCGTTTTGGCAAATGGGTGGCGGTGTGGTGTGTCTGGTCGGTGTGAAAAATGATTAATTGCACGGATATGTGGATTTTTATCCGTACTTTTGCATTGCAGATGTGCATCGGTCGTGTAGAAACTTCCGCGTCTGCATTGATAGTACGTCTGCATGGGTATAATTTTTAATTCATGATGGTTATGAAAAAGCTACTGTTATTGCTGTCAGTGCTGCTGTTGCAGTCGGCTGTGAGAGCCGAGGGCTACAAGTACCTGACATTCGAGACCTCGGGAGGGGAGCAGCAGTCTGTCCCGACGGAAAACCTGAACATCACCTTCGCTGACGGCTCGCTATCCGCTGTCGCCGGCGACGCAGTGCTGACATACCGTGTGGCAGACCTCGGCAAAATGTTCTTTTCGATGAATGATGCCGCAGTGGGCATCGTGGATGCCGGCGCAGACACTCCGTTTGCCGTGTATTCCGTCACCGGAATGGCTTACGGCACTTTCGAGACTGTCGCGGATGCACGCCGGACGCTCGTGCCGGGCATCTATGTGTTGAGATATGAGAATGGTGCAACCCGAAAAATTGCAGTGAAATGAAGGCAAGATATTTCATGGCGGCGTTGACAGCACTGGCTGTTGCCGGAGCAAACGCACAGACGATGAACGTGCAGGTGGGCAATGTCACCTACGCGGTACCGGCGGAGACGGCTGGCGAGATGATGTACAGCGACGGGCTGTCGCTGACGGTGCTCGGGCGTACATTCGCTGTTGGCGAGATAGACCGCATATACGTTGACGACTCGGAGGTTACGGACAACACTGTGACTGTGGTGTATGACAACACGTCGGCGAGTGTCACCGTAGCGGGCAACATTGCGCAGTATGTGACAGCCGATGTCAGCGGCGCACACGTCGTGGTGACGCAGAGCGAGCTGGTGGGTGATGACACCTGCGGCGAAATAACATACGTGTTGTCGGGAAGTTCCGAGGACGGCTCTTTCGAGTTGGACGGCAGCTTCAAGGCAACGGTTGAGCTGCAAGGGCTTACGCTGACCAACCCCTCGGGCACGCCGCTGAACATTCAGGACGGCAAGCGCATTGAGCTGAGTGCCAAGAAGGACACTGACAACGTGCTGACTGACGGCGCAGGCGGCTCGCAAAAGGGCTGCATAACCTGCAAGGGGCATCTGGAACTGAAGGGCAAGGGCTCGTTGACGGTAAACGGCAACACGGCTCACGGCATCTATGCCAAGGAATATATCGAGATGAAGAACTGCACGGTCAACGTGAACTCTTCGGTCAAGGACGGCATCAACTGCAACCAGTATTTCCTGATGGAAAGCGGCGTGCTGAACATCTCGGGCGTAGGCGATGACGGCATACAGGTGTCATTCAAGGACGAAACTGACCGCGAGGCAGAGGACACCGGCAGCTTTACGATGAGCGGCGGCTCTGTCAACGTGGCTGTTACGGCGACAGCGTCCAAGGCTGTCAAAGCTGACGGCGACATCAGCATTTCCGGCGGCTCGATAACGGCCTCCGTCTCCGGCGGCGGAAAATGGGATGAGGCAGATGTCAAAACGAAGGCTGCGTCATGCCTCAGCTGCGACGGCAACATGGCCATATCTGCCGGAACGCTGGAGCTTACGGCTACCGGCGGCGGAGGCAAGGGCATCAACTGCGACGGTTCGCTGACAATTGACGGCGGCGACATCACCGTCAAAACTTCGGGAGGCATGTACGCTTACGTCAACGGCACTGAATATCCCGACTATACGGGCAATGCGGACCGCCTGACAAGCGACCAGAAGTCTTCGCCAAAGGGTGTGAAGGTGGACGGCAACGTGACAATCAACGGCGGCAGCATCAATGTCACGACCACCGGCAACGGCGGCGAGGGGATTGAGAGCAAGTCGGAGATGACTATAAACGCCGGAACAATTGCCGTCAACTCGCGTGACGACGGCCTCAATTCGTCGAGCCACATGTACATCAAGGGGGGCGACATTACGGTCGTAGCCACCGGCAATGACGCTATCGATTCCAACGGCGACATGTACATAAGCGGCGGCACGATACGCGCTTTCGGAGCGTCAGCGCCCGAGGGCGGCATTGACGCCAACGAGGAGGAGAACTATTCGGTATATTTCACCGGCGGCACGCTCATTGCTGTCGGCGGCAACAACTCAGTACCCTCGTCGTCGGCATCCACGCAGGCATACGTGACCGGTTCCGGCTCTGTGACAGCCGGCAGCACCGTCTCGCTCAAGAGCGGAGACACGGTACTGGCAGAATTTACAGTGCCTGACAACTACACGTCAAACGGCGGCGGACTCCATGAACCTGGCGGCGGCCCTGGCGGATGGGGCGGCAGAGGCTCGTCAATACTCATCACCTGTGCCGGACTGACATCCGGCAGCTCGTACACGCTGGTCAACGGCAGCTCCTCGTCGAGCGTAACGGCACGCCTCACAGGAGGCGGCAGCGGACGGCCTTGAAAAAAGATTTTGCCGTGTCGCTGAAAATGAGTAATTTTGCAACGCTTTAGGCAAATCGTGTGATGGGAAATCTGTTGCTGTCCCCCTCCGGGACAGGCCATCGGCCGGCAATGAGCCGGCAAGCGTGATGCTCGCGAGCATACAACTTATTTTGAGTAACACAACAACTGATTAGTAATGAAGACATTCCAATTGAAAGCCGAGCCGCGTGAAGCGCTCGGAAAGCGTGCGGTGAAACAGCTCCGCGCTGAAGGCAAAATCCCCGCAATCCTCAATGGCGGCAAAGTCGTTGAGCTCCCCTTCTCCGGCACTCTGAAGCCAGGCGAGAAACTCGTGGAGATAGACGCAAAGCGCGGTATCATCACTACCGACATCTGCGTGAACGAGGCTGATGTGCGCAAGCTCATCTACACTCCTGACATTTTCGCTATCGAGATGGAACTCAACGGCGAGAAGCGCAACGCTATCATGAAGGAGCTGCAGTTCCAGCCCGTAAAGGACACTGTGCTGCACATCGACTTCCTCGAGGTATTCCCCGGCAAGCCTGTCGTAATGGAAGTGCCTGTGAAGATCGAAGGCCACGCCGAGGGTGTGAAGGCCGGCGGCAAGCTCACACTGAGCATGCGCAAACTGAAGGTGAAAGCCGTATATACTGAAATTCCCGAGCGCCTGGTCATCAATGTTGACAACCTCGGACTGGGCCAGTCAATGGCTGTCGGCGACCTCCATTTCGAGGGTCTCGAACTGATGAACGCCAAGAACGCAGTCGTTTGCGCCGTTCAGCTCACTCGTGCCGCCCGCGGCGCTGCTGCCAAGGCAGAGGCTTGATACGGACTCTAACCCTGCCGCCAGTGACGGCGGCACAGACAATATTCTCACAGACACGTTGCGGATTCCATTCGCGGCGTGTCTGCGGTTTTAGTTTGAGACACAGACATGGGTAAGTTTTGGAATATGCTCTGCCGCCTGGCCGGCAGAGGAGAGGGTCGCAAGACACCCGGTACAGACAATGACATGAAGAAATACCTTATAGTAGGTCTGGGCAACATTGGCCCCGAATATGTAGGCACGCGCCACAACATCGGCTTCATGGTGGCCGACCGCCTCGTGGAGGCTGCTGGCGGCGAGTTCAAGTCGTGCCGTTACGGCGACATGGCCGAGATACGTGTAAAAAACTGCGTGCTGTTGGTGCTTAAGCCGTCCACGTTCATGAACCTCTCCGGAGTGGCAGTGCGCTACTGGATGAACCGAGAGAAACTGCCGCTGGAGAACCTGCTGATAATAGTAGATGACATCGCCCTGCCATTCGGTGCAATACGTATGCGCACCGGCGGCTCGGACGCGGGTCACAACGGCCTGAAAAACATCGCGGAGCAGCTGGGCAACAGCCGCTATTCGCGGCTGCGTTTCGGCGTGGGCAACGATTTTCCCCGTGGCGGGCAGATAGGTTTCGTGCTCGGCAAGTTCCCGGCGGAGGAGCAGGCGAAACTGCCCGAGCGGCTTGACGTGGCGAGCGATGCCGTCCGCGCGTTCTGCCTTAGCGGCGCGGCTTTCGCCATGAACCATTTCAACAACAAGTAAGACAAGAGCATTATGGCAAAGACTGAAGAGCGGATAGACAAATGGCTGTGGGCGATGCGCGTGTTCAAGACACGCACGATAGCCACCGATGCGTGCAAGAAGGGGCGTGTGACGATGAACGGCACTGTACTCAAGCCCTCACGCAATATCAAGGTCGGAGACATAGTGGATGTGCGCAAGCCGCCAATTACTTACACGTTCCGGGTGTTGGCGCTGGCGGAAAACCGCCTTGGCGCGAAGCTGGTGCCTGACCACTTGGAGAACCTCACGCCGCAGAGCCAGTATGAATTGCTCGAAATGACGCGCATTTCCGGCTTTGTTGACCGGCGCAAGGGGCTTGGCCGTCCTACGAAGCGCGATGCTCGCGAGATGGCAAGTTTCCGCGAGCAGTCATACGCTGATTCGTTTTTCCTCGACTGGGAAGACGATGACGAAGATGGCGACGAGCAGTATTGACGCGGACGCGGTTGCGTCAGGGCGCGGCCCATGCTATTATCGCATGAAGGCGGGCATCATTGCAGATGTCCGCCCTCATTTTTCAGTTTTGCCCGTTCGGGATGCCTACTCATCAATGATTTTGATGCTGACCGACTTAATCTGTTGCCAGCCGGCTGCATCGGTCACGCGTATCATGAAATGGTAGTCACCGCAATCAATGTTTTCCGGAATCTTGAAATCCTGTTTTGCTTCAAACCGTTTTGAGCTGGCGGGAATCTCGAAATCCTTGTTGTATATCCATGGGGTCACGGGGTCTTTGATCGGGTCAAGCTCACAATCTCCGGCCTCTGTGCTGTGCGTGTGGTGGTCGAAGTTGTTGTGTATCTCGATGTTGTAATCTCCCAGTTCCGCATTGTCTGTGAACACATAGTCCAGGTGGATTATGTCGCCTCGTCTGAATATGTCACAGTTCAGAGGCGAAGAGTCCGCTCCTGCGGCAATCTCCGGCAGTTCGGTGTCGATGTCCTTGTCATCGCTGCAAGAAGAGGCCAAGGACAAAAGCGACAGCAACGCCGCCAACGCTGTGATGATTCTGGTCACCATGTCTAAAGGAGATTACTGTTTTGCTGCTGTTACTGTCAGCTCGGACTTTGCTTCGGCAGACTGGCCGAGATTGTCGGTTACTTCAAGGTGAACGTGGTATTCTCCAGCTGGTGCATTGGCGGGGATGTCGATGTGTTCGTGGAAGTTCGCGTTCTTGAGGCCGGCATACTTGCTGCCCTCTGCGAATTTTTTCTCAATTTCGAAGTTGCCGCCGTTCTCTTGATGTATCTCCACTTCGATTTCCTTTATTGTGCCCGGGGCGAGGATGTCAGCCTCGAGATGCATGTCAGTCCCGGCAGCGGCAGTCTTGCTGTTGTCGTGGCCTACCTCAGTGAGGGTTACGGAAGGCTTGTCAGTCGGTTTGTCATCGTCTGAGCATGATGACAGCAGCATGGCGAATGCAAACAGAGCCGAAGCTGCAAAAAAGAATTGTTTTTTCATTTTGTTGATGTTTTGCGGACATGATGTCCTGGTTTATGATTGTTGATGCAAGGCTTTAGAACTCCCATTCGAGCAGCAGCGAAATGTTGCGCCCGGGTTCAGGAATGTCCGACAGCCTGTAGTAGCTCATGTGATTGTAGTATTTGCTGTTAAGCAGATTGGTTATCTTGAAATTGAGGGTCAATGACTGCGTGTTGAACTGGAAAGTCTTGGCTAAGGCAACCCCGAAAGTCTGGTATGCGTCTGTGGCGCGTTCCGGCGGGACAATGCGGCGTTGGCTGCACGCCATTTTGCATGAGAGTTCAATATAGCTGTCATTAAGCCAACTGATGGGCAAGGATGGAGTGTATCTTAGCCCAATGTTTGCGGTGGGAGGAGGGGAGAATGGCAGAGAGTACCCTTTTTTGTCGCCTGACAACTGACGCGAGTACAGGTATTCGAAATTTGCCCACGCTTTCCAGTCTTTTTGAAACGTGTATCCGATCGTGAGTTCCGCCCCGAATCTGATCACGCGGCTCTGATTGTAAACGTATGTCTGCATCCCCTCTGAGTATTGCGGTGTCGGGTTCAGGTAAATGTAATTCGGGAAATAGTTGAAATATGGGTCGATGCTGAAATTCAGCAGCCCGTTGTCCCATGAGACTCCGAGGTCTGCCTGATACGACGTTTCTGGCTCGAGTTGTGGGTTGCCCTTTTCGTACCTGAAAATATGGTAGTTGATGCCGTCTGCGCCGAGTTCTTGCGGCGTCGGGACACGGAAGCCCTTGCCTATGTTGAATTTCAGCTGCAGGTTGCTGAGCCTCCAGCTGAGCCCGGCGGCCCATGTCATGCTGTTGAAGTTGCGTTTCATGTCAGAAGACCGCGTTTTGTATACGGGCTCTCCCGTTGGCGATGGGGTGGTGAACCAGTCCTTGTATTCGCTGACGTGGGTCATGTTGCGATCAAACCTCACGCCGGCGTTAAGGTCAAAGTCTCTTGAAATGGAGTATGTTCCGGTCACGTACAAGCCGAATCCAGCGACATCGAAATCCGGGATTATGAACCCCCAACCGCCTCTCCGGTTGTGCTGGTACTCGAAGTTGAAGCCGGGATTGATCCTGACGTTGCCGCATATCCATTCAGCCGCCAGTTTCGCGGTGTATGTATTTTTGGCAAATTCCCTTTCGAGGGTATTTCCCGGCTTTGGCATATACCCGTGAGAAACGGCTTCCGCATATTCTCTCCGCAGGTTGTTTTGCCATGCCAGTGACAGGTCAACCGTTGCAGACTCGAGGAAAAGCCGTGTGTCGCTCATGACCTTGGCATGGTTAACCTGATGGTATGGCAGGTCTATGTCTCGCCGGGAACTGTCGTAGTCGATGCCGGACATCCTGACCTCAAGTCCATGCAGGTCAGCGAAAAAACCGCTTTTGTTATAAACGTCAGACAGGAGGAGTGTCGAGTGTATCCAGCCGTTGTTTATGCCAATCAGGACATTGCCGTCGTATTCTCGGCCGGCGGTGTTTCTGAGTCTCCTGTCTTTCAGTTTCACCCAGTATGAATGATACTGTATGCTGTCTGCCGGCACTTTTGTGTCGGCGTAATTAAGGAAGGTGAAGTTGGCCTTGTAATAGAACCATGGCTTAGGCCTGCCGTATATCTGCGCGGCAAGACTTAGCGACTCGTTTACGCTCTGCGTGAAAAGGTTGGCGTTGCCGCCGAATTTCTTTTCCGGGACCTTTGAACTGTTCAGGTCGATTACGCCTCCTATCGCATCTGACCCGTACAGCAAGGCTGAGGGCCCTTTGATTATTTCGGCATAGTCCACTGCGAACTGGTTTATTTCCAGCTCATGCTCGACGCCCCATTGCTGGCCCTCATGCTTGACGCCGTTTTCCGCCACGATTATACGGTTGAAGCCGAGGCCGCGTATCACGGGCTTGGATTGCGCCGGGTTGATGTTCAGCGCCGTTATGCCTGGTATTTTCTCAAGCGACTGGACGAGGCTTCCCCCGAGGTTTTCGAGCAGTTTGTCCTGACTCATCACTTCGATGTTTTGCGATGAGCGCAAGCGTTTCGCTTGTCCTGCGTCGGGAGATGTCACGATTATTTCATTCAGCGTGACCGTCGCCGTGTCTGCCGGGACGGAATCCTGCGGCATGCTGTGTGTTGCGTTGGCGCACAATGCGGCCGTAAGTGCCATTGCGCCAGCGATGACTCTTGCCATAGTTCATAAGGTTGTGGAAACACGTGGGGCAGTATGCCAAACGTTCAAGTGCGGCGGCATAGTATGTGCTTGTCAAGGCGCATGGCCTGCCCGGACAGTGTTGTTGGTTGTGAATAATGAAGTTTGCATGCAGACAGCCTCTGGCTGCGGTTGTAGCGCAAGCCTCAGCAAGTGTGTCTGTCCGTCACTATGTGTTTTTCAGATGGCAGGAGGAGGGCGCACTCTGAAAGTGCTGTGAATGCCGGGGATGGCTTGACCCTGGGGAATCGTGACTTGTTCCCATAGTATGACGGTCGGTTCCGCCGACACTGTCACGTCGTCTTCTATTCCGGGCGAGAATGTGAACGCGCAGACGAGGCAGTCATTTTCTGTGGAACAAGCAGAAGTGCTGCTTGTCTGCTCCGCCTCGTGGTAATGCACAGACTTGACTGCGAGCACCGTTGTGATGGATGCCAGCATAAGCCAAGTCATGAATGCTATGTACCTGCGTTTGCCCATAGTTCAAATCAACACCGCAAAATTAGAAACGCGAAATGCAAATTGCAAGACAATACGGGTTAACGTAGTGTAAATGTGTATTCAGGCGAGGCTGTAGCGGTTGCCGGGCAGCCGGACGGTTATGCCGTCCAGTTCCATGTCGCCCAACACGCTCATTACGGCGGCTATGTTCATGCCGCTCGCGATATGTATGGCATCTGGCGACATAGGCTCGTCAGATGCCTTGAGTATGTTGTATACGGGCATTTGCTCACCGGAGAGTTCGGGAAACAGCTGCGCCTGTTGAGGCGTAGCCGTGTCGGAGTCCGCGCTGTGCCACCCCATGGCTTTGACCACAGTGTCTGCGCCTGTTATGACAGATGCCTTGTTCTTACGTATCAGGTTGTTGCACCCCTCGCTCATCTCGTCGCCGATGCGCCCGGGTATGGCAAATACTTCGCGGTCGAGGTCGAAAGCCGCGTTGGCAGTTGACAGCGCACCGCCGCGTATGCCGCTTTCGACAACTATTGTCGCATCGGCGAGCGATGCGATTATCTGGTTGCGTGCCAGGAAATTGTTGCGGAACGGCTGTGTCTTTGAGGGGTATTGCGTCACTATAAGCCCTCCGCGAGAGGCGATGTCGTATGCCAGCTGGCGGTGGGCTGCGGGATATACCATGTCAAGCCCATGCGCAACGACAGCGACAGTCTCCCTGCCAGCGGCGAGCGCGGCATTGTGCGCGCATGCATCCACTCCGTATGCAAGCCCGCTGACCACTTGGATGTCGCTGCACTGTCTGCAACATTCCTCCACTATGCTCTCGCACCATTTCAGACCGTATGCCGTGGGGCGGCGTGTGCCGACTACACTGACCACGTGGTCTGACTGCAGCGGGCCGTTGCCGTAAGTGAACAGCACAGGCGGCGCTGAATAGTTTTGCAGCAGCCGGTAGGGATAGTCGCGGTCTGTGCAGATGTATGCCCTCACATTGTGGCGGTCTATGAATGTCAGTTCGCGCTCTGCCCGCTCCGGCAGCTCCTCGCGTCTGACGGATGCAAGCGAATGCCGCGAGGTTATCCCCAAGGCTGCGGCAACATCCGAGGCCTCCATGCTGAAGAAGTCGCGAGGAGACAGCCCCTCGCCGTCCCATTTCAGCATGAGCCGTGCGGTCATCCCCTTGGCCAGAGCCATGGCAAGCGCGTGTATGTCAATCTCTTGCATCATCTGTCGGGGCTTACATATATTTGGCAAGTATTCTCGCCATTTCGTCGCCGCGTGTGAGTTTGCCGTCTTTCAGCACTACCACTGTCACCACTGCCGAAGCGGCGATGTCGCCGTTTGACTTGATGATATCCTGGTGGAAAATGAAGCGCGGTCCCTTGCGGTCGAGGCTTATGCAGCTGATGAAGCTGTCGCCGCCCACGAGCGAGCGGATATACTCAATTTCGATTTTGCGCACCACTGCATCGTATCCTGCAGCGTGCATGGCGTTGAATGACAGTCCCGCGTCGGCGCAGAACTTGTGGCGCGTATGCTCCATGTAGTGCAGGTAATTGGCGTTGTTGACTATCTGCTCGCAATCGAGTTCATAGTCGCGTACCTCCATATCCATTATGAAGCAATATTTCTTCTTGTTGTCTTTTATCAGTCTCATGGTCAATGTCTTGTTTGTCCTCCCGGCTGTCGCAAGCTTAGCAGTATGGCGACAGCCTTTTCCAGCTCCGTCGCATCGGCAAATGCGGCAAACGGTATCGTCACGAAGCCGTGATGCGGCTCGGCAAGGTTGACATATATTGCCGAGGTCGATGTGCGGTACGGCTTGTGCGGCTGGTATGCGAATTTGTACACCTTCGCTTTTCGCTCAACTTCCTTTGTTTCAACAGCCTCGCCATTGTCGTTGTCCTTGTCGTTATCCTTGTCCTCGTCCTTGAAGTCCGGAAGGGGCGCAAAATAGGCTTCCACGTCAATCTCTCCGGGGCGTATGGTCACGCGGTGAGGCAGCACGTTGACGAAACCCTCTGGGCGCAACCCATAGTTGAAATACAGGAACACAGCCGCCATCGGGGCTATGATGAGCGCAAGCATCAAGCATACGATTATCCAGCGCAGGTCGTGGACGCAGCCGAGCAGAGCGCAGACGGCTATTGCTGCAGCTATCGCATACAGCGGTATGCGAGCATAGTGCATCGCCATAGAAACCAGAAACTTGGATTTCGGTATGGCAAATTCGGCTGTTGTCACTGCTTGCTGCTCCATGTGTGCGGTCAGTTGCCCTTGTTGCCGTCTCTTTTGGCGCGGATGCGCTCGTATACCTGCTTGTTCTGCGGCACAAGCACCTGCACATACCCTGTGCCGGCCTCGTTGTAGAGACGTGTCATGTCGATGTATTTGTCCTTGTTGCCGCGTCGCAGCGAGAACACCTCATTGCGGCGTTTCTTCACCTTGTCGCACATGGGCGAATGTCCGTTCTGCCCAATGCCGCGCAAGTCCTCATCGACACCCCCCTCGCGGCACCATACCGGCACAATTTCGGCACACGGCGGATAGCCGAGTCCCGTCCACATGATGTATTCGCGTGCCACCAGCTCTGGCAGCACCGTTGTCGCGTCGGCGACGGGCTGCATGCCCTCGATGACGATAGTCGCGGTCGATTTGTAACGCGGTATGAAGTCCTGGTCTATCACCCATTTCTCGCCGCACAACGCGTAGTCCCGCTGTTTCAGGTCGTGGTAGAAGCTGCGGCTGACCACCTCGGTGAGCAGCTCCGGGGTGACGGAGGCTGAGGCTATGTAGGGCTGCAGCAGATGCTCTGCATTTGCCTCCCGCACAAAGCCGTATCCCTCGTTTGGCCGCCCGGAATGGCTGTAGTTGGTGCGTATGAGAACGTGTCCGGGTGCGTCTGCAAGGTCATACCGCACGAATGAATGGTTGTTCGTCTCGAAATACGCGCCGTTGCCCTCCGCGTCTATCACGCCGAAATTCGCCTCAACGCCCATAGGCCGGGGCAGTTCGCCGAGCAGCTGCGCGAAATCGTCCACAGTGCGGCAGGTGCGCAGGGCGATAGTCATGACATATCCCTCACGGTCCATCTTGCTGTTGGGCACATTGTCGTCCTTGATGTTGTAAGATGCCGTGTTCATTACGGCAAACCCGGCATCGTTCATACCCATCCATGCCTGTTCGAGCTGCTTGTCGTCAGCGTTGAACAGGGCGACATACCCATGGTCGCCGTTGGCGGGCGCAATGTATTCCACCTTGTTGTCGATAGTGCTTGTGTCGCGGTGTTTCCACAGCATCGGGCGGCGGTAGGGAGAAGCCTCCGCACCTATTATCGCGGAAGTGCAGGCTGCGGCATCGGCGGCAGCGACCGCCGCCATGGCGCACAGCAATACGCTCCGTATCAGTAGTCTCATCTTCATATCCGCAAAGGTAATACATTAAATGGTTTCACGCAACTATCCGAGGACGTCAGATATATTAAGGAGCGGTTCTTCGTTTTTCGGCGAAAAATTTGTAATTTCGCATTTCAAACTACACCATGGACAATCAGCCTAAGAGAATATCCATACTCGGCAGCACCGGGAGCATCGGGACGCAGACGCTGGACATCATTGCGGACAACCCGTCGCTGTTCCGTGCCGAGATACTGACTGCCAACCGCAACGCGGAGCTGGTGTGCCGTCAGGCGCGTCAGTTCCGTCCTCGTCTGGTAGTTATGGCAGACGACGAGGCGTACCGCCGTGTGTGTGACGACCTGTTCGGCACGGGCATCGAGGTGCGTGGCGGTGCGGCCGCTATAGCCGAAGCCGCCGCTGACGGCTGCGCAGACACTGTCGTCACCGCGCTTGTCGGCTACAGCGGCCTTGTCCCCACACTTGCTGCCATAGATGCCGGCAAGACTGTTGCCCTCGCCAACAAGGAGACACTCGTCGTAGGCGGCGAAATAGTCAACAGTCGCCTGTCCTGCTCCAAATCTCGCATACTCCCCGTTGACAGCGAGCACTCTGCCATATTCCAGTGCCTCAACGGCGAGCGCACCCGCGAGGCCTCGCGCATCATACTCACCGCAAGCGGTGGCCCGTTCCGCACCCTGACTGCGGAGGAGCTGGAAAGCGTGACCGTGGAGCAGGCTCTGCGCAATCCCAACTGGGACATGGGGGCGAAAGTGACCATCGACTCGGCGTCGATGATGAACAAGGGGTTTGAGATGATTGAGGCGCATTGGCTCTTCGGCTGTCCGACGGACTGCATCGACATCGTGGTGCACCCGCAGTCGGTCATACACTCCATGGTTGAGTTCCATGACGGCTCGGTAATGGCGCAGATGGCTGTGCCTGACATGCACCTGCCTATACAGTACGCGCTCGGGTGGCCCGACCGCTTGCCGGCACACCGCATGGTGCGGCTGTCACTGTCGCGTTACGGCACTCTCACGTTTGAAGAGCCGGACAGGCGGAAATTCCCCCTGCTGCAATACGCCTTTGACGCTATCGCTGCCGGAGGCAACAAGCCGTGCGTGCTCAACGCTGCCAACGAGATAGCCGTAGCTGCGTTTCTGCGCGGCGAGATACGGTTTGCCGAGATGCCGGAAGTTGTCGCGCAGACCATGGCGGAAGAGCCGTTCTTGCAGAGCATAACCCTCGACGACCTGGTGCAGTCCAACAAGTCGGCACGCGCTCGCGCCGCAGAAATCGTCAAAAGAATACACAACAAGTAAATACACACACAACATCCCCGCACATTAATGGAGACATTCCTGATCAAAGCAGCACAACTCATCCTCGCCTTTGCCATCCTTGTGATAATCCACGAGTTCGGGCATTTCCTCTTTGCCCGCATCTTCGGCATCAAGGTCGAGAAGTTCTACATATTCTTCAATCCCTGGTTCTCGATAGTCAAATGGTTTCCGAAGCGGTACATCGGCATTTTCAACAAGAAGAAAAAGCTGTCGCAATACCGCGAGGAGGACGATGACACACCGGAAAAGAAGTCATTCTGGGGCAATACGGAATACGGTCTCGGCTGGCTTCCGCTGGGCGGCTACTGCAAGATAGCCGGCATGATAGACGAGTCAATGGACACGGAGCAGATGAAATCTCCGCCCAAGGACTGGGAGTTCCGCAGCAAGCCGGCATGGCAGCGGCTGTTGGTGATGGTGGCTGGCGTATTGTTCAACTTTATCCTCGCCATTGTCATCTACGCAGGCATCGTCTTTGTCGAGGGAGAGCAGTTTGTGCCGTTCAATGAGGCAAAAATGGGCATGGTATACTCGCCTGCAGCCCAGAAAATCGGTTTCTGTGACGGTGATGTTCCGCTGGCTGCCGACGGCAAGGCTCTCGACGACCCGAACAAGGCGACCATTTCCATGGTGCAGGCATCGGAGGTGACGGTGCTGCGCGGCGGCAAGGACACCGTCAAAATCAAGATACCCGAGAAATTCATCTTCCGCCTCGATGAGGAGATGAAAGCGGGCAAGACTAACATCAACTTCATGACATACCGCCTCCCGGTGCGTGTGACACAAGTCGTTACCGGCGAAGGGGCAGCCAAGGGTGGCGTAATGACAGGCGACAGGATAGTAGCCGTTGACACGACTGCCACGCCGTCGCTCGACCGCTTCTTCCCCGCACTCGAAGGCAAGGGAGGCAAGGATGTGACACTGACCATATTGCGAGCCGGCAATGACACCGTGCGCACCAAAGTTCACCTGAACGACGCGGCCAAGATGGGCATCGGTCTCGAAATCGACCCCGCAGAGTTCTTCAAGTCGGAAAAGATAAGCTACAACATTTTCCAATCCATACCGCGTGGCATCGAGCTTGGCGTGAACCGCCTGACTTCATACGTTTCCTCAATGAAGCTGATTTTTACCAAGGAGGGGGCGACAAGCATCGGCGGTTTCGGCGCGATAGGCAGCATCTTCCCTGAAACGTGGAACTGGCTGGCGTTCTGGAATATAGCCGCGTTCCTCTCTGTGGCTCTCGCATTCATGAACATACTGCCGATACCGGCACTCGACGGCGGTCATGTCCTCTTCCTGCTCTATGAGGTGATATTCCGCCGCAAGCCGAGTGACAAGTTCCTCGAATATGCGCAATGGGTGGGCATGATACTGCTGCTGGGACTGCTCATCTACGCCAACGGCATGGATATAATCCGCCTGTTCAAATAACCTCTCAACGACACACAAGGCCATGGCATACAAGGATATAGTACTCAAAAAAGGGAAAGACGAATCGCTGCGGCGTTTCCACCCGTGGGTTTTCTCCGGTGCTGTCGCCCGCATGGACGACGGCATCGAGGAGGGCGACCGCGTGCGTGTGGTGACTGCCGAGGGCGAGACCATCGGCATCGGGCATTTTCAGATAGGAAGCATCACCGTCCGAATGCTACAGTTCGGAGAGGAGGACATCGCCGCCGACTTCTATGCGCGGCGGCTGCGTGACGCTTTTGCGTTGCGCCGCTCGCTGGGGCTGATGCGCGAGGACAACAACTGCTACCGCCTAGTGCACGGCGAGGGGGATTTCCTGCCGGGTCTCATCATTGACATCTACGGCGACACCGCCGTAATGCAAGCCCATTCGCCGGGCATGCACTTCGACCGCATGGCTATCGCTGACGCACTCACGGAACTCGACGGCGCAGGGATACGCAATGTATACTACAAGAGCGAGACTACGCTCCCCTACAAGGCGCACCTCGACCCGCAGAATGACTATATCGTGGGCAAATATGACGGCTGCATCGCCGTCGAGAACGGGCTGCGTTTCAACATCGACTGGCTGCGCGGACAGAAGACCGGCTTTTTCATAGACCAGCGCGACAACCGCAGCCTGCTCGAAAGCCTCTCCAGAGGGCGCAACGTGCTGAATATGTTCTGCTACACAGGAGGGTTTTCAGTCTATGCTATGCGTGGAGGCGCGTTGAAAGTGGATTCGGTGGACTCGTCAGCCAAGGCGGCTGCGCTCACCGACGCTAATGTGGAGGCCAACTTTCCCGGCGACACTCGCCACACAACACACGCCGTTGACGCATTCAAGTATCTCGCTGACATGCCCGCCGGCGCCTACGACCTCATCATCCTCGACCCGCCGGCGTTTGCCAAGCACCGCTCTGCCATCAAGCGCGGGCTGATAGGCTACCGCCGGCTGAACGCCAAGGCTTTCGAGAAGATAAGCCCCGGCGGCATCCTCTTCACCTTCTCATGCTCACAGGCCGTGACACGCGAGCAGTTCCGCCTCGCGGTGTTCAGCGCGGCAGCGCAGTCACGCCGCCATGTGCGCATACTCCACCAGCTGTCGCAGCCGGCCGACCATCCTATCGACATCTGCCACCCCGAGGGGGAATACCTCAAGGGGCTTGTCCTCTACGTTGAGTGACAGCCGTAACCGCAAGAAACACAACACATAACATATAAAAATCAAATTCATGAACAAACTTATTCCGACCATGATTCTGGGTTCTTGCATGACCCTGAGTCTCCATGCAGTCGAGAACAAGGATTTCAATTACCACGTTGACCGGTTCGCCGATATCGAGGTGCTCCGCTACGAGGTGCCTGACTTCAACAGCCTCTCACTGCAACAGAAAACGATGCTCTACTACCTCTCGCAGGCGGCACAGGCCGGCCGCGACATCATCTGGGACCAGCACGGCAAGTACAACCTGCAGATACGCCGCGTGCTCGAGGCCATCTACACCTCGTACAACGGCGACAAGAACTCCGCAGACTTCAAGGCCTTCGAGAAATACCTCAAACAGGTATGGTTCGGCAACGGCATCTACCACCATTACTCTACCGACAAGTTCACCCCCGAGTTCTCCAAGGAGTTCTTCATCGAGCAGGTGAACGCGCTGCCGGCTGACAAGCTGCACCTCTGCTGCAAGCAGACTCGCGAGCAGCTCATCGAGACGCTCGTGCCCGTAATCTTCGACCCCACAGTACTTCCCAAGGGCGTGAACCAGGACGGCACACAGGACGTTGTCGCCACCTCCGCGTTCAACCTCTACGACGGTGTGACACAGCAGGAAGTGGAAGACTACTACGCAAAAATCAAAGACCCCAACGACCCTACCCCCATATCATACGGCCTGAACGCCAAGGTGGTCAAGAAGGACGGCAAGGTGGTCGAGGAGAAATATCACCTCACAGGCCTCTACGGCCCGGCTATCGCGCAGATTATCTACTGGCTCGACATGGCGAAGAACGTGGCTGAAAACGACGCTCAACGCCAGTATATCACCAAGCTCATCGACTTCTACGTGACCGGTGACCTCAAGCTCTTTGACGAGTACTCGATACTTTGGGCAGAGGACACCAAGAGCGACATCGACTTCGTGAACGGCTTCATCGAGAGCTACGGCGACCCCCTCGGCATGACCGGCTCATGGGAGTCGTACGTCAACTTCAAGAATGTCAAGTCGTCTGCACGCACAGAGACCATCTCAAGCAACGCGCAGTGGTTTGAAGACCACTCTCCCGTTGACCCGCGCTTCCGCAAGCCGCACGTCAAGGGCGTTTCTGCCAAGGTTATCACCGCCGCAATGCTCGCCGGCGACGCATACCCCTCAACCGCTATCGGCATCAACCTGCCCAACGCCAACTGGATACGCGCTGCTCACGGCTCCAAGTCGGTGACTCTCGAGAACATCACGGAGGCTTACGAAATGGCTTCGCACGGCAACGGCTTCAACGAGGAGTTCGTAATCGACGAGCCGACACGCAAGCTCATGGAGGACTACCTCTACATCACCGACATGCTCCACACCGACCTGCACGAGTGCCTCGGCCACGCTTCAGGCCAACTCATGCCTGGCGTTGACCCCGATGCTCTCAAGGAGAACGGCTCTGCCCTCGAAGAGGCTCGCGCCGACCTGTTCGCGCTCTACTACCTCGCCGACCCGAAACTCATCGAGCTCGGTATACTCGACAATCCCGACGCTTACAAGGCCGAGTACTACAAGTATATGCTCAACGGCCTCATGACGCAGCTCAACCGCATCGAGCCAGGCAAGGACATCGAGGAGGCCCACATGCGTAACCGCCAGCTCATCGCGCGCTATATCCTCGACAAGGGCAAGAAGGACAAAGTGGTCGAACTCGTCAAGAAGAAAGGCAAGACTTTCGTCAAGATAAACGACTACAAGAAAATGCGCTCGCTCATCGCTGACCTCCTCGCCGAAATACAGCGCATCAAGAGCGAAGGCGACTACAAGGCCGGCAACGACCTCATCAACAAGTATGCCGTCAAGGTTGACCCCAAACTCCACAAGGAAGTCCTCGAGCGCATACAGAAGCTAAACATCCCACCATACCGCGGTTTTGTAAACCCGAGATACAACGTCACTTACGACGCTAACGGCAACATCACCGACATCACCCTCGACTACACCGAGAGCTATGTTGACCAGATGCTCCGCCTCAGCCGCGACTTCTCAACCCTCAAGTAAGCGAACACACGTTACACCCGATACAAAAGTCCTTGGGGCATGACCGCCCCGGGGACTTTTGGCAAATAAACGAATGACATGAACGACACAGAACTGAATGAGGCGATACGCGGCATCAAACAGCAGTTTTTCGCATACCGCAACGGCATCCTCGCAGAACAGCTGCGAGCCGCCGGCTCGCCCTGCCACGTAATATTCGGGCTGAACGTGCCGCAGATAGCGGCCATAGCCCGACAGCTCACACCCTCCGCAGAACTTGCCGAGGCACTGTGGGCAGACAAGAACGTGCGTGAATCGCGTCTGTTGGCGTGCTACCTGTTCCCTCGAGACACAGACGCTGCACGCGCCGAGCAGATGATGCTCGAAGTGCAGACTCCCGAAGAGGGGGACATGCTCTGCTTCAGGCTGTTGAAGCATCTGCCCGAGGCGCGGCAGTTGGCCGGAAAATTCGCAGCCAGCCGTGACGCCCTGACCGCCTACACAGCCCGCTCGCTCACCCGTCACCTCGAATGACCCGAAACAAACGCAGGGAGAACCGTCGCCGGCTCTCCCTGTGAAATTCCATTATAAACTATATCTAACCAAACTAACCTGAGATTTCCCTTCTCACGAAGAGTACTCTTACCAATTGCTTTACCTATACAACGCCCCAGCCACGAAATAGTTTGCCCCACCTCTAAACCGGCTCAACAAACCCCAGAAGACTGATTGTATCAGTTCCATTTATTGGCGTTGACCAGGCATCGCATACGTCAATCTCCGATTATCAATAGTTCGTTATCAACAGGTGGGTGACTTTCTTCTCGTTTCGGTTCATGAAACTCACCACATACTCTTTGTCAAAACTGCGTATGTTTATGCCACGCTGATTATAGAGGCTGAAAATGAAGTCTGTATTCTTTATTACCAGCATCCATTTGGCACGACATTCATTTATCAGATACCTGGCAAGCCTTGACTGGTCTTTTTTTGTGAAGTCGTGTTGTGCGTATGTGCTGAACTCGCTGTCGTACGGAGGGTCGAGGAATACAAAGTCTTCACCAGAGGGGTTAACCGTCTTCAGGAACTCCTCGAAGTCCAAATTATACAGCTTTGCAGCGGAAAAATGGCGCAATACTGGAGCTGACTTATAATATGCCGTTTTCTTTGAAAGCAGTTTGCTGTTGTAGGCAATGCCTCCATACGGCACATTGAAATCCCCCTTGCTGCTATACCGGAACATCCCGCTATATGCATAATTGCGCATGAAAAAGAAAAGCGCACAATGGAGAACCGGATTTTCCTGTGCCAAAACACGGTCATTGTACAGATGTCTATAGTACATATAGACTGCGCTTTTGATAGCTGTTTCAATGTTGTCTGTCAGATCCTCGTCAGGCAGCAGATGCTTCTCCAGTTCCAATTTGCGCATACGTGTCATCTTGCGGAAAATGTTGGTCTCCATTTCCTTAACAAGCGCATCTAAACTCTCGTTATTGCCAATTGACGAAATGTTCCGTATGTCATGTTTCCGTTCAACACAAAAACAGTGTACCGTGTCCTTCAAATCCGGTGATGACAATATCTCGTTCCTGTATTGCAAATACATTTCTGTCAAAGCACCATTCTTCTCAAAGAAAGAGACAGCGTTTTCCCACGAAACATCCATCAAGTCCACGAAGTGAAAAAACTGTTTGTCTGATGAAGCAATGCTGTTATACAGGCACATCAACTCTTTTGAATAGTCGTTGATATGGTATTCCCGAGCCTTAATGCCCATAAATACAGCGCCTCCACCAACAAACGGCTCAAAATAACGCTGGAATTTCGGGATATTCGGGATTATGTATTTCAACTCCTTCTCTTTTCCTCCAGGCCATTTTATTATCGGAGACAGTCCGGAGTAAACGATGCCTGAAATAGGGGTGCTTTCCCCCATAACAGTTTCACACTCTCCAAAAAGCGTCTGTTGCCTTGGAAAGCAATACTTAGTGCCAAAATCGGTTTTACTGGCAACGGTTGTCACATTCTCGTATGGCATATCAATTCAATGTTAAATACTACTTACAGCACGCTCTATGCGCTCTTTGGCAGCATCATAATACTCCTTCTCAAGTTCCACGCCTATGAAACGCCTGCCAAGTTCCAATGCAGCCACACCAGTAGAACCTACCCCCATAAACGGGTCAAAGACTATGTCGTCCTTATTGGAGGATATGGTTATAATTTTTTTCAGTATGGCTACTGGCTTTTGTGTAGGGTGTTTCGGATTGTTCAACCGTTCAGGTCTCATGCAGATTGGGCTTTCCAGAAAATTATGCATTTCCTTTTGGGAGATAAAGTTCCATGTATGTTTTTTGTTCCAGCACGTGAAAATCATCTCGCAACTGTTCAAAAATCCAGCCTTGAAAATCTTCGGAGCAGGATTTGTCTTATGCCATATCATGAAATTGGACGTGTCAAACCTATGGTCGAGGCAATCATACCACCGTCCAAGTTGATTATATGACGTGAAAATGAACAAATTACCTGTAGGCTTGAGTATGCGTACAAACTCGTCAGCCCACTCTTCGGGGTTAAACTCAACCTTGTCCCATTCAGCCACATCATTGTTCATGGCAGAACGCCCTGGTAAAGGGATATTGCCAGTGGAATGTCGAGCCAAATTGTATGGAGGGTCAGTCAACAGCAAATCAATGGAATTGTCGGGTATCTGCTTTATAACATCTCTGCTGTCAGCGTTGAGTACTCGTTTTCTCCAGTCCGTTTTTTCCATATACGCTGTCATGGAAGATAAGCATTTTTGATGAGACCCAACGCTTCAACTATATAATGAGCATTTCGCTTATATTCGTCTATAATCATATCATACCCTTTGTCAGATTTGCACACGAAATTCCAAAACTTGCTGCTTATAAGCAGTTCGTCTTCTGCAAAGAATTGACACACTCGACCTTGCTTCCAAGGCTTGCCTTCGCCATAGCGATTGTATGCTGTGGCAAAGAACAATCTTATGTTTTCTTCCGAGCCGAGACCATTCGCAAGTATGCAATACTGCTCCAGCAGTGCCTCTTTTTCTGAGCGAGCCTTCTTGTTGTCAAGGTCACCGCCTATTTTCAGCTCTATCAGGTAATGCATTCCCGTATTGGGGTCTTTTAGATAGTAGTCACTCTCATGGCGTTTGCTATGGGAGGCAGACTCTGTCGTTTGCGTTATCCCTTTATAGTCACTTGTTTGTGGCTTTTTATGGTTCACCCCTTTCGTGTTCTTATACCTTTCAAGCAATTCGGCAATGAAATCTGTCTGCGACTGGTATATTTCACCCTCAACATGTTGGCTTACCTCATAGTGCAATGAGGCAATGTTTATAGCCATCTTTTCGAGCATATTCCCGAGACTGCTGTCAAGGGAACGAGCAAGCGCGGAATAATACTGAATGTCAGGCCCGAGCGATGCAATGAAGACATTGTGGATTTTCATGTTAATCACGCCATCTGGATCATCGGCTTCTGAAATATGCCTGTCGGCAAAACCAGATGCGTATGACTGCACCGCCTGGCTGACAACAGCCCGGATTGCCCTCTCGTTATTTACGGTTATGTCCATTCGTTGTTTGCTGTTTTAGGCTTGATGAACGTCAAGCCGCTGCACGCTGCTGACAATCGACCAGCAGCATTGCAAAAATACTCAATTCCTCCGAATTTGCAAAATCCTCTGCTTACGGCAACGCCAAAGCTGCGCTTGATTTTCGGCTGAAACTACTGAGCGGGAACAGGGCTTGTTGCACAGGTGCGGGGTTTTGAGTAATTTTGCACTGCTTTTCAGGCAGCGCAGATGCCTGAGCCAACCATAGCATATATGTTCACAGCGTCACGCAAGAAAAGAGAAAACATCGCCGAGTATCTGCTGTACATGTGGCAGATTGAGGACCTCATACGCGCTTACGGCCTTGACATGGACCGCATCAAAAGCGGCATCATCGACCGCTACACTGGTCTCGATGAGCAGCAGAAGCGCGACTTGACCGGCTGGTACGAGTCGCTCATCGACATGATGCGCCGCGAGGGCGTGCAGCAGTCGGGACACCTGCAGCTCAACAAAAATGTCATCATTGCCCTCGAAGACCTGAGCCGCCGTCTGCTCGACGACCCGAAATATGCCGACTATTCGCGGGCATACTATGACGTTCTGCCCGACCTGGTGGAGATACGCGCCAAGGCCGGCGACAACCGCTGCGGCGAAATAGAGAGCGCGTTCACAGCCTTGTACGGCATACTGCTGCTGCGTCTTCAGGGCAAGGAAATCTCGCCGGAGACTTCCGCTGCCGCTGCCCGCATCTCGAAATTTCTCGCCACGCTTGCCGCGTATTACCGCAAGGACTACAACAACGAACTATTCAACGACGATTCCGATACCGCAAATGTCTGAAACACTGAACCAGGAAATCAGCCGCCGGCGCACTTTCGCCATCATCTCGCACCCTGACGCTGGCAAGACCACTCTGACCGAGAAGCTGCTTCTGTTCGGCGGCGCAATACACGTTGCCGGCGCAGTCAAGAGCAACAAAATCAAGAAGACCGCAACTTCCGACTGGATGGAGATAGAGAAGCAGCGCGGCATCTCGGTCGCAACCTCCGTAATGGGCTTTGACTACGGCAACTACAAGATCAACATCCTCGACACCCCGGGACACCAGGATTTCGCCGAGGATACGTTCCGTACGCTCACTGCCGTGGATTCGGTCATCATCGTCGTTGACGTGGCGAAAGGCGTGGAGACGCAGACACGCCGCCTCATGGAGGTGTGCCGTATGCGCAAGACCCCTGTGATAATATTCGTCAACAAGCTCGACCGCGAGGGGCGTGACCCGTTTGACATCCTCGACGAGCTGGAGCAGGAGCTGCACATCGGCGTGCGACCGCTGTCGTGGCCTATCAACATCGGCGCGAAGTTCAAGGGCGTATACAACATCTACGAGCATGGGCTCGACCTGTTCACCCCCGACAAGCAGCGCGTTTCGGAGCGCGTGGAAATCGACGACGTGAACTCGCCGGAGGTAGACCGCCTCGTCGGCGAGAGCGATGCCGCCAAACTGCGCGAAGACCTCGAGCTTATAGAGGGCGTATACCCCGAATTTGACAAGCAGACATATCTCGACGCGAGCATTGCCCCGGTGTTCTTCGGCTCTGCGCTCAACACATTCGGTGTCAAGGAATTGCTCGACTGCTTTGTCGAGATTGCCCCCGAGCCGCGTCCCGTGGACGCTGTGGAGCGCACGGTATATCCGCAGGAAGAGGCGTTCTCAGGCTTCGTATTCAAGATACATGCCAATATGGACCCCAACCACCGTTCGTGCATCGCATTCGTCAAGGTATGCTCCGGCAAGTTCGAGCGCAACGTCAACTACCTGCACGTGCGCCAGGGCAAGCAGATGCGCTTTGCCGCGCCGACAGCGTTCATGGCGCAGAAAAAGAGCATCGTGGACGAGGCGTTCCCCGGCGACATCGTGGGCATACCCGACAACGGCAACTTCAAGATAGGGGACACCCTCACCTCCGGCGAAAAGCTGCACTACAAGGGGCTGCCGTCGTTCTCGCCCGAAATGTTCAAGTATATCGAAAATGCAGACCCGATGAAGGCCAAGCAGCTCGACAAGGGCATCAACCAGCTCATGGACGAGGGCGTGGCGCAGCTGTTCACCAACAGCTTCAATGGTCGCAAGATAATTGGCACCGTAGGACAGCTGCAGTTTGAGGTGATACAGTACCGTCTGCTTCACGAGTACGGAGCGCAGTGCCGTTGGGAGCCGATTAGTCTCTACAAAGCGTGCTGGATAGAGAGCGACGACGAGAAGGCACTGGCAGCGTTCAAAGCCCGCAAACGGCAGTACATGGCTCTCGACAAGGACGGACGCGACGTGTTCATGGCAGACAGCAACTATGTTCTCCAAATGGCGCAGAGCGACTTCCCCGACATCCGTTTCCATTTTACGTCAGAGTTCTGACACGCTGGCAGTATGTAGATTGCCAGTTCAGGTTGTCTGCCAAGCGCACCAAAGCGTCATCGTTGGTAGGGATAATTAACTGAATTTCTGGGGGGTAGGGGATTTTTGCGCTATATTTGCAGTCGAAACCAATACCGACGAGATATGGACATGAAAAAGATATGTATGCTGCTGTTTGCTCTGGCGTGCATGACCGCCACTGCGGCTGCACGTGAAATCAGCGGCATTGTACTTGCAGAGAGCGATTCTACACAAGTCATTGGAGCGACTTGCTCGGTCATGATTGATGGGCAGCTCACGGCGCAGTCTGCCACAGACGACAACGGACGCTTCGCGATGAACCTCAAGAACAAGGCAGCGGCAACGCTCAATGTCTCCGCCTCCGGTTACGGCGCGGCTGAAGTGCTGCTCTCCGCTGACCGTGGCGACATAAAAGACCTGGTCATTTACCTGCCTGACGCGAATATGCTCAAGGATGTGACGGTAGCGGCCAAATCAATAATCAACAGCGGCAAGAACACGATAGTCTACCCCTCGACAGACGATGTGAAGGCTTCGCACAGCACGATAGACCTTTTCCAGAAGCTGCCGCTCGTAGGCTTGATGGCAGACCCGATCAACCGCGCCCTGTCTGTTGACGGCGGCTCGCCGATGATATTGATTGACGACGTGCCTTCCTCTATGGAGGAGGTCAACGCCCTGCAGCCCAAAGACATAAACCGCATAGAATACTCTCGCCTCACCCCTGCGCGATATATGGACCAGGGCTACAAGGGGCTTGTCAAAATCACGCTGAAGAAGCGCAACGACGGCGGCAATGTCTCATTGTGGGCTCGCGGCTGCCCTACAACGGCGTTCAATGACTGGCAAGCCTCCGGCTCATACCACCAAGGGCCCTCGCAGTTCCGCATAAACTACGACGGCTCGTGGCGAAACTACCAGGAGGTCTATGACTTCGTTGAGGAGTCCTACGTCGGCGACGATTTCCGCGTGGACATGAACAGCCAGGACCGCAACCCGTTCAACTATCTGTCGAACCGCTTCAACTTCAGCTATGACTACCGCCCGAACGCGAGGACTCTCTTCTCTGCCAAGTTGGTCACGAACCTCTATTCGAGCCACCGCCGCACCGACAAGACCACCGAAGACACCTATTACGGCACATACGACAGCCACAACGACAGCCGCGACAAAAATGTCACTCCCTCGCTTGACCTCTTCTTTCGCCGCGACTTCAACGACAGCAACAGCCTCGAGGTGGAAATGACAGGCACGCTGCGCCGCCAGAAATACCGCAGCAGCTTTGCCTACTACATGAACCCCGAGACTCCCGAGGAGTATGAGTACAACATCGACAACCGCCGCCGATCGCTGATTACCGAGGCGGCTTACCGCCATTCATTCGGCGAGTGGGCAGAGCTGTCTGCCGGCTTTCAGAACACGCTTTCGCACAGCCGCAACACATACATCGACTCCGACTACCGACCGGTACTGACTGAGAACAACAACTATGTATATGCCGGCTTCGAATTTATGGTGGGCAAGGTCAACGTCGCCCTCTCATCAGGCGCGAAACTGTACTGGATCAAAAACGACGATAACAGCCGCAATTTCGTGCGCAACCTCAGCCGCGTGACCGCTACTTGGAACATCAATAGCAAGTGGGATCTGCGTGCCGGCTTCGATTATTCCCCCTCGATACCCTCGCTGACATCGCTGACCGACTACACGCAGCAGACATCGCCCTACATGCTGCGGAACGGCAACCCCGATCTCAAGGTGGCTGAATACTTCACATACGATGTGACAGCAACATATAACCACAAGATATTCTCGGCCTCGCTTACAGCGACGTATGCAACTGCCAACAACCCTCGAACCGACGAGACCACATACCTGGGCGACCGCATGTTCCTGACACGCACCGTCAATTACGGCGTGAGCGACCATCTGGGCGGCAGCCTGCAGTTCCGTCTGAACAACGTCGGCGGTTTCGGCGCGAATGTCCGCCTTGACGTGGACTGGTATCATACTTCCGGAAACACCTGGAATGAATACCTGACCTCATTCTACGCTTACGGCTCGCTGTGGTGGAGCAAAGGCCCGTTCACCATAACGTACTGGAACAAGCTTCCCTGCAAGTACCTGAAAGGGTCATACGTGACGAAAGAGGAGAACGGCAACGGTTTAAGCCTGACCTACAAGCCGAACAAGCACTGGGTGATAACCGGCTCGTGGATGTATATGTTTGAGTCAAAGGGAACAAAATACCCGCAGCGCGACCTGTCGCGGACATCCCCTTACTACAACAACCGCTACATCAAGGACAACGGCAACATGATAGTCCTGTCGGTGTCATATACAGCCAATTTCGGCTCGATATTCCGCAGCGGCAAGCGCAGCCTGCGCAACTCCGACAACTCCTCGTCCATCATCACCTACTGACCGAAAACACCATCAGAACTTGCAGTATCAGCAATTTGTTGTAACTTTGCAGTAAGTCAAATAATAAACAAGACGATACGATATGGCACGACCAATTAAAGAAACTCCCGTTTTGAGAGGAAAGGATGCCGAAGCCTTTGCAAAGAGAATGGCATCGCCAGCCCCGGTAAGCCAGAAGGAAAAGGATGCGGCTCGACAGGCATACGAAGCCTTCAAGTCGATAAGCACATTCCCGATGCTATGAACTTCGACAAATTCGTGTTCCGGCAAATAAATGCTGATACCCAAATAAAGTCATTCGATTGCGGCGATGCCGACTTGAATGACTTTTTGTCTCATGATGCGGTTGATTATTACAAGTCAATGATGGCTTTGACTTATCTGATTGAAGATGAAGACAAGACCGTCGCGTATTACAGCCTGTTGAATGACAAAATAGTGTTTGACCCCGAAAGTCGCTCCTTTTGGAACAGGCTTAACCGCAAGATTGCAAATTCTAAAAGGCGCAAAGAATATCCGGCGGTCAAAATAGGACGGCTTGCCGTTTCAAAAGACTATGCCGGATTGCGCATTGGCACTGCAATAATACTTCAAATCAAGCATCTGTTTGCTGCCATGAGGGTGAGTGCCTGCAGGTTTATCACTGTCGATGCATACGCTGCGGCTGTGCCGTTTTATGAACGCAACGGGTTCATGTTCCTGACGTAAAAGGACGCAAAATCGGAAACCAGGGCAATGTATTTTGACCTAATCAATTCAAAGAGCAGCGACTGACGCGCCATTCTACAGGATGTGCTTATATGACCGCTCGTACATGGCTCTTCCCACCACTTGATGCCTATAAAAAGGTTTATCCGGAATAACCAAGCCCAGTTAAATGAAAGAGCCGTGCTGGGGTTGTGCGGTTTTGGCGAGATTAGTTTGCCAACTCGCTGATTTTATATAATTTTGCACATTAAAGCGGTTGCCGCTTGCGGTTGCCGTACAAATCTATACCGAACTGACCATGAAAAAACTGACTACTACAGCGGTGGCTCTGGCAGCTGCCTTCGCCCCCGTTGCAGCCCAGGAGGCGGACAGCCTCGATGTGAAACCCTCGTTGCGCGTGCGTGCCGAAGTGCGTGCCGACTTCCAGCAGCAGTGGGACGACGGCGAGCTGAACCGCCCCGAGTCCGGCTTCAAGGGGAAGTACCTGAACATTTACCTCGACGGCAACCTGAACCGCCATTTCTCGTATGCCATCAAGCACCGTCTCGACAAATCGGCGACCAAACACGACTTTTTCGAGGCAACGCCGTGGGCGTATATCACATACCGCCCTGTAGACGAGGTGGAAATTTCTGCGGGCAAGCAGGTGGTCTGCATCGGCGGCTACGAGTATGACCGCTCTCCGGCCGACATATTTTTCGCATCAGAATACTGGAACAACATCTCTTGCTACCAGTTCGGCGTGAGCGCGGCGTACAATTTCGGCAAGGACAAAGTCACCTTCCAAGTGGTGCAAAGCCCATTCCACACATCGGACAACGGCAACATGTATGCTTACAACATACAGTGGAACGGCCATCACGGCCCATGGCAGACCATTTGGTCGGTCAACCTGAGCGAATATGCCCGCGGACACTACATACCCTATATATCGCTGGGCAACAAGTTCAATTTCAATCCGTTCACTCTCGAGCTTGACATAATGAACCGCCCTTCGCGCCATACGTCATTCCTCAGCGACTGCTCGATAATGGCTGATGCCGGCATATATGCTACCCGCTGGCTGCGTCCTTTCGCCAAGTTCACCTACGATGTCAACCGTGACAATTACGGCGACCTGTGCGTCCTCCCCGGCACGGAAATCAAGACCGTTGGCGGCGGCTTCGAGGCGTGGCCGCTGATGAAGAATAACATGGAGCTGCGTCTGCACGCCGACCTGTGCTATTCGTGGGGCAAGAACGGCAATACTTACGGAGTGATGACTGACAAGCGTCTGTGGCTCAACCTCGGCGTGACCTGGAGCATGACCCTCTGCAATATTTGACACCTCAATACGAAACCAAATCAACTGACTATATATCATGGGAAAACCAACCCCAAAGTCTGGCAAGAAACGCCGCATCTCGATGCCTCAAGGCGTGATGTGCCTGCTCATCGTCTTCCTGCTTTTCGGATACCTCGGCTATGCCATGGGTGTCGCTCCGATGATGAAAACTCTTATGTATACGGCGCATGACCTGCTGCTCAACACGGTGTTCTTCCTCCTCTCCGTCTGCGTGCTTACGGGTGCGCTCGGACGTGTGTTTGTTGAGTTCGGCGTGGTGACACTGGTCGAGAAGCTGCTGCGCCCGATCATGAAGCCGATATTCAACCTCCCCGGCGTGGCATCGCTCGGCGCAGTCATGACGTTCCTCAGCGACAACCCGGCGATAATCGCCCTCTCCAAAGACAAGAGTTTCAGCCGCTACTTCAAGAAATACCAGCTCATCTCGCTTACCAATTTCGGCACGGCATTCGGCATGGGCCTGCTTGTCATCGTTTTTATGGTAGGACAGGGCTATATCAAGGAGCCGCTTATCGGTTTTGCAGGTGCAGTTGTAGGCTGTATCGTCAGCACGCGCCTGATGCAGCGGTTTGTCATCAAGGCATATCCTGAATACAAGGAACAGGATGCCGTAGACGATCACGCACTGCAAGAAGAGGAGAAGGAGCATGAGGAGGAAGTCGAGAAGGAGTCTCTGTTCACCCGGCTGCTCAACGCGCTGCTCGACGGCGGCAAGAGCGGTGTCGAGGTGGGCATGTGCATTATCCCCGGCGTGCTGCTCATCTCCACATTTGTGATGATGTTCACTTTCGGCCCGGGCGCTGACGGCACATACGACGGCTCGGCATACCAGGGCGTTGAGCTGCTGCCGTGGCTCGCCGGCAAGATCGGCTTCGTCTTTGACTGGCTGTTCGGCTTCGGCGACCCTCACCTCATCGGTTTCCCCATTACTGCTCTCGGCGCAGTGGGAGCGGCTCTCGGCCTTGTCCCGAAATTCATGGCAGAAGGGTGGATCGACGGCAACGCCATTGCCGTGTTTACCGCTATCGGCATGTGCTGGAGCGGATACCTGAGTACCCACACCGCGATGCTCGACTCGCTGGGTTTCCGCAAGCTGACTTCCAAGGCTATCGGCGCGCACACCATCGGCGGCATCGTCGCGGCTATCGTGGCGCACTGGCTCTATATGCTTGTGACGTTCATTATGGGATGCTTTTAAGTTGTGATACATTGAGATATGCGGCGAGGAGAGCAGGATTTTTTGTTTGCCCTCCTCGCAAAGTTTTATTACCTTTGTAAATGCATACAAAAACGACATTGCAATGACACTGACAGAACGATTCTTAGACTTCGTGCGCTTTGACACTCAGAGCAGCGAAACAGCAGACTGTACCCCATCTACGCCCAAGCAGATGGTGTTTGCACGCCACCTGCAGGAGATGGTGAAAGGCATGGGACTGACCGATATAACTCTCGATGACAACGGCTATCTGATGGCTACGCTGCCGGCCAATACTGACAAGCAGCTGCCGACCATCGGTTTTATCGCTCACATGGACACAAGCCCCGACATGAGCGGCGAGAACGTGAAGCCGCGCATCGTCAAGGCTTACCCCGGCGGCGACATTGTCCTCAACGAGGAGCAGAAGATTGTCCTCAGCCCCTCTGATTTCCCCGAAATGAACGATTACATCGGCCAGGACCTAATCGTCACCGACGGCACAACTCTGCTTGGCGCTGACGACAAGGCCGGCATAGCCGAGATACTCGACGCTGTGGCTTGGCTGCAGAAGCATCCTGAGGTGAAGCACGGCAAGGTGCGCATCGCCTTCAACCCCGACGAAGAAATCGGCAAGGGCGCTCACAAGTTTGACGTTGACCTGTTCGGCTGCGACTGGGCTTACACCATGGACGGCGGCGCAATAGGCGAACTCGAATACGAGAACTTCAACGCCGCTGCCGCCCGCCTCACTTTCAAGGGGCGCAACGTGCATCCGGGCAGCGCGAAGAACAAGATGATCAACGCTATCCTCGTGGCTCATGAGTTTGTCTCCATGCTCCCCGCAGCCGAGACTCCGGCACATACCGAGGGCTACGAGGGCTTCTACCACCTCGTGGGCGTGGAGGGCTCTGTGGAACAGGCGGAGCTTGTGTTCATCATCCGTGACCATGACCGCGACCGTTTCGAGGCTCGCAAGCGCGAGATGGAACGCCTGGTGCGTGTCATCAACGAGCGTTATGTAGGCTGCTGCACTCTCGCAATGAATGACCAGTACTACAACATGCGCGAGAAAATCGAGCCGGTGATGCATATCATCAAGACCGCCGAAAAGGCTATGCGCATGAGTGGCGTTGAGCCCAAGGTGCAGCCCATACGCGGCGGTACAGACGGGGCGCAGCTGTCGTTCAAGGGACTTCCCTGCCCGAACATCTTCGCCGGCGGCCTCAACTTCCACGGACGCTATGAGTTCGTGCCTATCCCCTCAATGGAGAAGGCTGCGCAGGTAGTGGTCAACATTTGCCGCCTTGTGGCTGAATGACATAACGTGACCAGACGCAAATCACACGCATGAAGCGGCTGATAGTAATAACAGGGCCGACTGCCTCCGGCAAGTCGGCTCTTGCTGTTTCCGTGGCGCAGATGCTGCACACCGAGATAGTGTCTGCCGACTCGCGTCAGGTTTTTCATGGCATACCCGTTGCCACTGCCATGCCTACGCCGCAGGAGCGTGCCGCTGTGCCTCACCACCTCATCGACTTCCTGCCGCTGGACTGTTATTACAGTGCCGCGCAGTATGAGCAGGACGCACTGGCGTGTCTGCGCTCCATATTCGCGGCACGCGACTATGCCGTGGTCTGCGGCGGCTCGATGATGTATGTCGACGCGCTGTGCAACGGCATTGACGCGCTGCCTACTGTTCCCGACGGCTTGCGCCGCTCGCTCATGGAGCAGCACGCCGCATACGGCGACGACTGGCTGCGCATGAGGCTGCTTGCCCTCGACCCGGAGCATTACGCCCGTGTTGACCTGATGAATGTCAAGCGCGTTTTCCATGCCGTGGAGGTCAGCGAGGCTGCCGGTGTGCCGTACTCGTCGCTGCTTGGCAAGGCTCGCAGGGGGCATGACTACGACGTGCTGAAAGTGCAGACTGTGATGCCTCGTGAGATGCTTTTCGACAGCATAAACCGCCGTGTGAAACAAATGGCAGAGCAGGGGCTAGTCGATGAAGTGCGCAGCGTGGCTCACCTGCGGCATCTCAACTCGCTCAACACCGTAGGCGTGAAAGAGATACTGCGGTATTTGGACGGCGAGTGGGACTTGCCGACGGCACTGTCGCGCATGGCGAAAAACACTCGTGTATATGCCAAGAAGCAGATGACATGGTTCAAGCGCGACCCGGCAATAGTTCCGCTTGACATGACGCAGCCCGACCCCGCCACGCGCCTTGCCGAGATGGCGGTCATTGTAGGGACACGGCACGCCGTGTCCGAAGGGTGATAAGTACAATCATTTGATTTGTAGTGACTTGGTTGCGGACACGGCGTGCCGTGTCCCTACCTGGCTGCGCATAAGAAAGGAGGGGCGTGCCGCAGTTGGCACGCCCCTCCAATGCATATAGGGACAGGGGTCTGTCGGGTTATCTTACGATGACCTTGTAGACCTTGCCGTCGATGTTGACGATGTTCACGCCGGCCATTGCCGGGATTGACATGCTGGCAGCACCCTTGCCGGAGAAGGTAACTTTGCCGGTTGTGTCGGCTACCGTCATGTTCATGCCTTCAGCACCGGTGACGAGGATTGCGCCGTCAGCGCCGAATACGTTCACGCCGCCGAGCAGTGTTTCCTCAACGCCGGTGTCCGGGTTGGCTTTGACTGAATATGACTTGATCAGAGCGTAGTCTGCAGAACCATGGATGAAGTTGCTGTAGATCATGATTTCCACCCAGGGACGGTTGAGCAGGTCAGCGGGCAGAGCGAATGAGTATGTTGCCCATCCGTCGCTTTGGCGCTCGAGGTTGCCGACGAGCTGGCGTTCTGTGCCGAATGTGCGGGCATAGACAGCCATTGTCGGGGTAGTGTTCTCGGTCATGTATGCATCGATGGTGAATGTCACGCCAAACTCTGCGTTCGTGGTCGCGAATATAGGCAGGACTATGCCGGAATCGCCTGAATTGGCTGTTGTTTTGCCGACGAGTACTTTCTGTCCGCCTTCGAGTGCTGCTGCCTCAAACACGTTGCCGGGCAGTTCGAGAGACCATGTAGGAGCGGTAGTCGAGGTTGAAAGTATGTATGTCACAGGCTGGTCAAGCTGGCCGCCGGTGAAGTTCTCCTCAACGTCGAGGGTCTTGGGCTCGCCTGCAAGAGCAGTGATTGATGTCCTGGACGAGTTGGTAGAGGTGGAGTTGTATGCCTCGAGGCTGAGTTTCACAAAATCGAGCGGAGTGCCTGCGGATACACGGTACTCGTATGAAGTACCGGCGAGGTGTTCTACGGCATACCAGTCTTGGTCATCCTCGTCCCATTCAGACACGCGGTACATCATTGCGGAGGGGTTGACCACGCCGCCGTTGATGCCCTCGGTTACAGGCTCCCATTCGAGCAGCACGCCCAGGCCGTCCTCGGAAAGGTCAGCTTTGGTCAACTTCGGCGCTTTCGGGGTGTCGAGACCGCAGCGTGCTGAAACCTCAACGATTTCGCTCGAACCGGCAGCGTTGGCAACACTCACTGTAATGTTGTTGACACCGTTGACAGCAGCAACAGTAGTTGAGATGTGGGCGCCAGGCTTGCCGGTTACAGTCTTGGTCTCTGCGGGTGTGGTGATGGTGGCAGTCAGGTCCTCTGCGGGGTCGAGCTGCTGCTCTGAACGTTTTGTCAATGGCATGTCAAACTCCACTGTTGCCGAGAGAGCACCGGTCTGGTCAGGCATAGCCGTCAGGTTGTTGACCATGTCGGGAGAGTCTTCAGACGTTGCCTGCGCGATTGTCAGGCTTTGGATGAACAGATTGTATCTGTCGGCTGCTGATTTGGCATGGATGCCTACATAGTATCTGCCGGCAGCGGGTACAGTGAAGTCGTTTGTCTTGTTTACGGTGTTCGAGCTCTTGAGTTCCGGGACATCCAGTATGCACTGTGTCATTGCCGAGATTTCGGGCGATGTGCCGATGAATATGTCAAACGCTTCAGCGAAGCTGGCTGTCTTGCAGTCTACCGAGATGTTGTATGTCTTGGAAGCATCCGGGAAGTAGATAGGCAGTGTGATAGCCCAGTCGTCTGCCTGGTTGCTGCTGTGGTATGCATATTTCAGGCCGCTGGCGTCGTATACCCATGTCTTGCCGTCATTGTTGTTGTCGATGATTGTCAGGTCGCTTACATCCTCCTCTGAGAAATGTGTCACGAACGGCAGCGTGAACTGGAACGAAGACGGGCGTGTAACGGTGAATGTCTGCTCTACCTCCGGGCTGGTCAGCTCTGTGCCGTCAGCCTTGGAGTAGTATGCGTATGCAGATACGGTGTGCTGTCCCTTGGAGAGGGTCAGGGGGATGTTGACGGTTGCGCCAGGCGCGCCGCTGACATACTTGTATATCGGGTACTCTTCGCCTGAGACAGTAACCTTGGCTGATACTTCAGAAACAGTGATGTCGGTGTTTGTCATTGTCTTGGTCGGCAGAATAACGTCTATTGAGCCGTCAAAGCCGTCGAAGCTGATTGTGCCGATCTGCGGCGCCAGCGGGGTGAGGTCATCGATTTTGTTCACTCTCATCTCGCGTACGAACAAGAAGCTGCGGCTCTTGGGCGAGGTGGCGTGCAGCCCCACATATACAGTCTTGGGCGCATCGGTGGTGAACAGTCCTTTCTTCTGCACAAATTCGTCGCTTGTGCACTCATCGTTGATTGTGATAATCGGGGTTGCTGCTGCCATTGCCTCAACATCAGGGGTGTCGGAGATTACCACTTCCATGCATTCGTTGGAGTATTTCGTGCCGAACATCATTGAGAACTCATACAGGCCTGCCTGGTCGCAATTGATGGCGGGCAGAATGCACCAGTCGTCGGCGTCTGCCGTGTATGAATAGTTGTAGCGGACAGCGGTCTTGTCCTTGTTAAGTCCTCCGTTCTCGACAAACTCCCATGTCGGGGTCGACTCGTTGTTGTTGATGATGGTCATCACCGAGAAGTCGTCCTCGTCCGGCTCGATGTACACGGGCACTGACATCGGGATGTTGATGAGCTTGGTGACACGGAATGTTTCAGAGGTCGGTTCAGACACCTTGTCCTCGCCGTTGACGTTGATAGTTGCCTGTGCGGAGACAGTGTGGTATCCGCGCTCGAGGGTCATCGGTATGGCCTTCTCTTCGCCAGGGGTGCAGGTGAACGGCGAACCCTCAACGTCGGTGCCGTCAACCTTGACGCTCAGTGACACGTTGCCGGTTATCTCGTCGCCCTGATAGTTCTGTGCCGGCACCTTTACGGTGACTGTGCCTGTCTGGCCCGTAAAGTCTATGGACTTGATTTCCGGTGTCACGGGAAGCGTTGTGTCTATTGCCTCGAGCTTCACGTCTTTGACCCATACATAATACTTGTTGGCTGCTGAATACGCATACAGGCCGATGTAGTAGTCGCCCTCCGTGTCGATTGTGATTTCAACTCTTTCAGTCACGTCTGTCTGGTTGCAGTAGCTCTCATGCTGGATGAGAGTCCGGGTCATTGCCTCTGCTGTCTGTGCCGTGCCCAGGCAGATCTTGAAATTCTCCACGTCAGTCTTTGTCTTGAATGTGGCAAAGAACTTGTACGGGCCCGGTGTGAGGTGTATCGCCGGGAGCATGCACCAGTCGTCGGCAGCCTTCCCATAGCTGTATAGCGACTTGAAGTACCCGTCGCTGTCGTATGTCCATGTCTTGCCGTCTTCGTTGGCGTCAATGATGAGGCACTCGTTGAACTGCGCCTCAGTGGGCGTGAAATGGAACGGCGCTGTGTACGCCGTTGAACCCTCGCCCTCTTCACGCTGCGGGGCGTTGATGCGCTGGATGCTGGCTACCTTTTGTACTTTGTAGCTCGGCTCTTGTTTGCCGGTCTCTTCAGCCTTCGGCATCGCCGTATAGGCGACCGCCGATGCTGTCAGGGCAAGTCCGGCAAGCAGAAACAGTCTGTTTTTTCTCATAAACTTGTACTCTTTGCGCCACCCGTCGGACACTCAATCCGGCTGCTTCCGTTTTGACACCCCCTCAGCATATTCTCGCCCGTTATAGGCGTGTACGTGTGAGCAAACGTCAATCTGAAGCGAGAGGAAACGGCCAAATATCATCCCCGTTGGTGACAATTATGAATGGTTGGTTGTTTATTCTGGAGGTAAAATTAGCCATTTATCTTGATACGCGCAAGTGTTTTGCCGATAAATATGCCTTGAATAGCCGAAAACTCCCTTCTTTGTGTTTTGCAACATATTTCCTGCTCGCATCAACTTGCCATCCCCGGCAAGGCTTTCCGAGCTCTCCGTGTCCTCCGAGATTTCATAGTACTCCGAGGCAGCCCACGCTTCCGCTCGCCTGCCGCTTGATTTTTTTCGGGGGATAATTTTCGGGGTATTTGCACGGTCGGATTTTTTTGTGTAACTTTGCCGTGCAAAACGGCCCGGTGCCGCGCAGCGTTTGCCGCAATAGCTCAGTCGGTAGAGCATTTCATTCGTAACGAAAAGGTCGTGGGTTCGAGTCCCACTCGCGGCTCCAAAAGAGTGCCTCGGGGCACTCTTTTTTGATATAGCACTTATAACCAACCAATGACATTATCATGAAAAAGGAATTGAACAGCACGGCCGCACCGGCGGCTATAGGCCCGTACAGCCAGGCTATCCAGGCCGGCAACCTGGTTTTCGTGTCCGGCCAGCTCCCTATCGACGCTGCTACCGGCGAAATGCCTTCTGACATCAAGGCGCAGACCCGCCAGAGCATCGCCAACATCAAGGCTATCCTCGCAGAGGCTGGCGCAACCCTCGACAATGTGGTGAAAACCACCGTGTTCCTCGCCGACATGAGCTATTTCGGCCCGATGAACGAGGTTTATGCCGAGGAGTTCAAGAAGGTTTACCCGGCTCGCTGCGCGTTTGCCGTCAAGGAGCTTCCGAAGCAGGCTCTCGTGGAAATAGAGGTTATCGCAGCTGTATAATCCGCAGATGGTCAGCTGTCTGCAGATAGAAGGCCTCACCAAGTCATTCGGCGACAGGTTGCTGTTCGCCGACATGACTTTGGGCGTGTACGAGGGGGACAAAATCGGCATCGTGGCGCAGAACGGCGCGGGCAAATCGACGCTGCTGAGCATCATTGCCGGGCGCGAGGACTATGACAGCGGGCGTGTGGTGTTCCGTGACGGCCTGCGTGTGGGCTATCTGGAGCAGTACCCGGAGTACGACCCCGAGAAGAGTGTCCTTGCCAACGCCCTGCCGGCGCACCGCCGCGACGATGCGTGGGACTTGGAGGACCGCACACGCAGCTTGCTCGGCCTCTTCGGCATGCACGACGTTGACCGCCCTGCCGGCACGCTCTCCGGCGGCCAGGTGAAGCGGATGGCGCTTGCACGGCTGATACTCGACGAGCCGGACATGCTGATGCTCGACGAGCCTACCAACCACCTCGACATCGAGATGATAGAGTGGCTCGAGAACTATCTTTCGCGGCAGCGCGTCACGCTCCTCATGGTCACGCACGACCGCTATTTCCTCGACAAGGTGTGCAACAAAATCATCGAGATAGACCGTCAGGAGATTTTCGCCTACAACGGCAATTTCGACTATTACCTCGAGAAGCGGGCGGAGCGGCACGAGGCTATGACCAGCGAACTGGCCAAGGTAAAGAACCTGCTGCGCACGGAGCTGGAATGGATGCGCCGCCAGCCGCAGGCACGCGGCTCAAAAGCGAAATACCGCATAGACAATTTCCACCAGCTCGAGCAGAAAGCCGCCGTCAACCTCGCGGAGCGGAATGTGCGCCTCGATGTGAAGTCCACCTATATCGGCAACAAGATTTTCGAGGCGCACGACGTGTGCAAGTCCTTCGGCGACAAGGTGATACTTGACCGCTGGAACTATACGTTTGCCCGTTATGAGAAGGTGGGCATCGTAGGCGCAAACGGCGTTGGCAAGAGCACGTTCATCAAGCTGCTGCTGGGCGAACTCAAGCCTGACAGCGGCAGGTTCGACATCGGCGAGACCGTGCGCTGGGGCTATTATTCGCAGGAGGGGATGACCGGATTTGACGAGAAGAAGAAGGTCATCGACGCTGTTCGCGAAATAGCCGAGGATGTGCGCATCGACGACAAGACGCGCCTTTCCGCCTCGCAGTTCCTCTCGCATTTCCTATTCACCCCCGAGACGCAGCAGAAATACATATACAAGCTGAGCGGCGGTGAACGCCGCCGCCTCTATCTGGCGACAGTGCTGATGCGCAGCCCCAATTTCCTGATACTTGACGAGCCGACCAACGACCTCGACGTCGTGACGCTCAGCGTGTTGGAGGATTACCTCGTCAATTTCCACGGCTGTGTGATAGTGGTGAGCCACGACCGTTTCTTCCTCGACCGCATCGTGGACCACTTGTTCGTGTTCAAGGGCGACGGCATCGTCCGCGACTTCCCTGGCGATTACAGCACCTACCGTCATTGCGTGTTGGCAGAGGAGGCGGAGCAGAAGCGTGCGAAAAGCGAATCCGCGCCCAAGGCATCTGCTACGACTGCCAAGCCGCGCCCGCAGTCGAAGCCGAAGCTGACATTCAAGGAGCGGCGTGAGCGCGAGGAACTCGAAAAGCGTCTGCCGGAACTGGAAGCCGAAAAGTCGCAGCTCGAAGCCGAGATGTCGTCAGGCGCAATGGAGCATACCGCGCTTGCCGAGGCCGCAGACCGCGTGCAGTCGCTCATCGACGAGATAGACGAGGCTGAGATGCGGCTGCTCGAACTAATGGAAAAGGAAGAGGGATAGCGTTTTACACCAGTCTGTACACACGTATGAAGGCCAAGAGGACAATCCGGTTCAACATCGAGGACGAGGCGCACTTGCAGCGCATCGTCAGCGTGCGGCTGCGCTGGTGGATAGCCATTCCTGTGTGCCTTGCCGTACTGGCGGCTGTCGTTGCTCTCGCGGTAGTAATAATAATGTATACGCCGCTGAAAACCACGCTGCCTGGCTACCTGCCACCCAAGGAGCGTGCCGCCACGATACAAGACCTCATCAAGGTCGATTCGCTGCAACGCAAATACGATGTCAACCAGGCGTATATAGACAACCTGCTTACAGTCCTCGACCCTGACCGCGCCACCGGCGACTCCGTGAAGTGGGCGGAAAAGACCATTACCGCTTCCAAGGACTCGCTGATGCCTACCTCGCGCCGCGAAAAAGAGTTCCGCAGCAAGATGGACGAGCGCGAGCGGTATAACCTCTCGATACTTGCGCCCCTTGCCGCCGACGGCATGATTTTCGAGGAGCCTGCCCCGGGGTACACATTCTCCCACGGTTGCGAAAACTCATATACTTCGCGCATCATAATCCCCTCCGGCGAACTGATACGCACTGTCATGGACGGCACTGTGGCAGACATCCATTTCCTCCCCTCGACTGGCTACTGCATGGTGATACAACACGGTAACGGCTTCCTGAGCCGCTGGTCTCGCATCGGTTTCCCGCTGGTGCAGGAGGGGGAGACGGTAGTGGCAGGGCAGGTGATAGCGCCGACAATGTCCGGCCGCGGCCGCGACGCTTCATACGTCACCCTCGAACTGTGGCGCAACGGAACGCGCCTCGTGCCGTTTGCCATACTGAAAAACGAGCGCAAGCCGGCGGCAAAGGTTGACGACAAGGCTTCGCACACCCCTGCCAAATGACCCCATACGCCAAGGCTCGCATCTGCCGCCCTGGCGATACAGAGCAAGTAATCAAAACGATATAAATGAACAACTTACAATGCACATGAAAACATTTCTTGAGACAATATCCAGCGCGTACGGCTCGCGTTATTCCGACCTTTCGCAATTCTGCTTCGTGTTCCCCGGACGGCGAAGCGGCTCATTCTTCTGTAAATACCTTGGCTCGTCAGCCGCCGCCAAGCCGATGCTCGCGCCGCAGACAGTCACCATCACCGATGTCATGGATTCCCTCTCCGGACGCATCGCCAACAACCGCATTGACCTGCTCTTCCTGCTGTTCAACTGCTATGCCGAAATACTAGGCGGCGAGGCTCGCGAGAAGCTGAATTTCGATGATTTCCGCCCGTGGGGCGAAACCGTCCTGTCCGACTTCAACGACGTGGACACGCACCTCGCCGACCCCGACGAGCTGTTCAAGAACCTTGCCGACCTCAACGAGATAAGCACAGACTTCCTCACCGAGGAGCAGCGTGAGGTCATGGAGCAGTATTTCGGCATCGAGGCGTCGGCGGAAAAGGCCGGGCAGTTCTGGAGAAACTTCAACAGCGCGAAAGGCGGTGAGAATGGCGTGAAGGGGAAATTCCTGTACCTGTGGCAGACGCTTGCACCGCTGTACCGCAAATTCAACGAGCGGCTTGCGGCCGAGGGGTTGTCATACCCCGGCAGCGCGGCACGCCTTGCCCTGCGCAATGTTGAGGAGAGGGGGCGCGACGCATTGTCGCCGCTGAAAATGGTTTTCGTCGGCTTCAACGTGTTGTCGGCGGTGGAGTGGAAGCTGTTTTCGCTGCTGAAGAAGATGACGACCGTCATCGACGGGCGCGAAGAGCCGTATGCCGATTTCGTGTGGGATTTGACTGGCATTGTCATGCGCGACGATTTCAACAGCGCGTCGCGGTTCGTGCGCCGTGGCATCAAGCATTTCCCGAAGCCCGAATGGCTGTCGCTCGACGACTGCGAGACATCTGGCATCCCCGAGGAGGTGACAGTCATATCAACCCCCTCAAATGCCATACAGGCCAAGGTCGCCGGCGCGGAAATAGGCAAGTTGCACAAGAAGTTGTCGGACAGCCAGTTTGACGATGCGCGTGTCGCCGTCGTCCTCCCCGATGAGAACCAGCTGATGCCCATGGTATACTCGCTGCCGGAAGAGATCCGCTCCGTCAACCTCACCATGGGCCTGCCGCTGCGGCATACGCCGGTCGTGTCATTTGTGTCGCTGCTGCGCCACCTGCAGTCGCGGGCGCAGACCAGCGCGATAGGGGAGCAGTTCTTCCACCAGGATGTTGACGCGCTCCTTGCCCACCCGTTCACACATCTGCTCCTGGGGCAGGAGAAGCTGATGCGCATCAAGGGACATGTACAGAAAGACCGCCGGCGGTTTGTGTATGCTTCATTGCTGAACAGCAATGAAGTGTCCGCCAAAATATTCCGCCGTCTGGACCACAACTCCACCTGTGACGAGGTGATAGATTATATCGACTCGCTGCTTGCCGACGTGGCGGCTGCCAGCGTCACTTCAGCCGCCGGCGACGGCACTGCGCACGGGAAGTCCTTGAGCCTCGACAATCTCACGGCAGTACACATAGACTGTTACCGCCGCGCCCTGGAGCGGCTGCGCTATGCGTGCCGCCAGCGCGGCGTCAATCCGCAGATGAAGAGCGTCTTCGCGCTTGCCGACCGCCTTATCGCCGGCGAGAAAGTGCTGTTTGAGGGCGAACCGCTGCGCGGTCTGCAGATCATGGGACTGCTCGAAACGCGCTCCATCGACTTTGACCATATCATCATACCCTCGATGAACGAGCGCATCTTCCCGCGCCGTATGCGCTCGCGCACATTCATCCCCGCATCGCTGCGGACGGCCTTCGGGTTGCCAACGCCGCAGTCGCAGGAATCAATTTTCGCCTACTATTTCTACCGCCTGATAAGCCGCGCCCGGTCTGTCACCTTGCTGTACGATGCGCGGACGGTGGGCTCGAGCGCGGGCGACCCCTCGCGCTTCATCCTCCAGCTCAAGCACTTGTACGCCAAGGAGGGCATCAATATCGTCCAGTCGCATTTCAACCTTGCCCAACCAGCACGCCCGCAGGAAATCGTGATTGAGAAGGACGAGCGCATCATGGGCATATTGCGCGAATTTACCGAGCCTATCAACGACTTCGGCTACCCAATCGACCGAACCAAGAAGTCGCGCACATTTTCCGCCTCGTCGCTGCAGAAATACTTCGGCTGCCCCCTCCAATTCTATTTCACCTATCTGCCAGGTGTTAAAATTGAGGAGCCGCCGACGGAATTTCTCTCCGCAATCGATTTCGGCAACGTCGTCCATGACGCGATGATGTGCCTTTATCTCGACAAGGAAGACCGCAACCGATGGCTTGGCTGCGGAAAGGAATTGTCTGCGGAGTTTTTTGAAAAATTATTGAACGGTGAAAGTGCCGCGATTTCCGACCAAGTGCGCCGGTCAATTAACGAAAAATATCTCAACAGGAAGGACCATCTGGATGCGCCGCTGACTGGCGAACCGGCGATACAGCACTCCATAATCACCCCCATAGTCCGCGACATTGTGGAGATGGACAGCAAGCTCGACCATCTGCGCATACTCGACTGCGAGGAGAAGAACTACCTGTCGTTCAAGGTAGATGACGAGCTGACAGTCAATTTCAATTTCATCATTGACCGCATCGACTGCGTCACGGAGGAGGGGCAGAACGTATACCGCATCGTGGACTACAAGACCGGCTCGGTGAATCTGGAGGCTGCGGCTGTAGATGAAATATTCAACTGCGACGACAAAACCAAGTATTTCTTCCAGCTGATGCTCTACTGCCTGTTGGCGCACAAGAGCAAAAAAATGGAGCATATTAAGGAGTTCAAGCCGCTCATATATAATGTATTGGGTCGTCAGATGAACAGCCCCAAATTCGGCGCGGCGCGTGGCAAGAAGGAGGTGACAGTCGATCACTTCAAGTATGAGAACGAAGCAGGAAACTGTGATTTGCTCGGTGATTTCGAGGCGGTGCTGAAGTTGCGGCTTAAGGAGCTTTTCGACCCGTCGAAGCCGCTGACTCAGACGACGGACCCGGCGCAATGCAAATACTGCAAGTTTCGCGCTATCTGCCGCCGCTGATGCCATTATTGCACAGGCGAGCTAGGGACACGGCGTGCCGTGTCCGCAAGGATATATTGCAGTAAATCAAATAATTGCGTTTGCCACCCTTCGGACACGGCACGCCGTGTCCCTACACTGCCAACGCAATCATACATGGTCTGTGCATTTTGACACACCCTCCTACTGGGCTGCGCATAAAATGGGGGTGTGCCTCACCAGTGAGGCACACCCCTGCTGTTCAGTGTGTTGCGGCTCGCTTATGCCAGCGGGCAGCGCGGTTTGATCTGTTTGAAGAAGTCGTTGCCCTTGTTGTCAATGAGGATGAATGCAGGGAAGTCCTCGACCTCGATTTTCCAGATAGCCTCCATGCCGAGTTCCGGATATTCCAGCAGTTCCACCTTCTTGATAGAGTTCTGCGCCAGGATAGCAGCCGGGCCGCCGATAGAGCCGAGGTAGAAGCCGCCGTGCTTCTTGCAAGCGTCGGTCACCTGCTGGCTGCGGTTGCCCTTGGCTATCATTATCATGCTGCCGCCGGCAGCCTGGAACTGGTCAACATACGGGTCCATGCGTCCTGCTGTTGTCGGGCCGAATGAGCCGGAGGGCATCCCCTCAGGCTTCTTTGCCGGGCCGGCATAGTAGATGGGGTGCTGTTTCAGGTATTCGGGCATCGGCTCGCCGTTGTCGAGGCGTTCCTTGATTTTCGCGTGAGCGATGTCGCGTCCCACGATGATAGTGCCGCGCAGCGACAGGCGTGTCGATACGGGGTATTTGTCGAGTTCTGCAAGCACCTCTGCCATCGGGCGGTTCAGGTCTATTTTGACCACTTTGCCCTCGCCGGCGTTGCGCATCTCCTCGGGGATGAGCTGTGCGGGGAACTCGTCGAGCTCCTCTATCCAGAGGCCCTCGCGGTTGATTTTCGCCTTGATGTTGCGGTCTGCCGAGCAGCTTACGCCCATGCCCACCGGGCAGGATGCGCCGTGGCGCGGCATGCGGATAACGCGCACGTCATGAGCGAAATACTTGCCGCCGAACTGTGCGCCAAGCCCCAGGTTGTGTGCAGCCTCGAGCAGCTGCTTCTCCAGCTCAACGTCGCGGAATGCGCGGCCGTACTCGTTGCCTGTTGTCGGCAGCGCGTCATAATATTTCACAGATGCCTTCTTGACAGCCGCGAGGTTTGCCTCTGCCGAAGTGCCGCCGATGACGAAAGCGATGTGGTAGGGAGGACAGGCGGCAGTGCCGAGGGTCTTCATCTTCTCGATGAGGAACGGCACGAGCGTTTTCGGGTTGAGGATAGCCTTGGTCTCCTGATAGAGGTAAGTCTTGTTGGCAGAGCCGCCGCCCTTTGCCACAAACAGGAACTTGTACTCGTCGCCCTCTGTGGCGTGTATGTCTATCTGTGCCGGCAGGTTGCAGCCCGTGTTGACCTCCTCATACATTGTCAGCGGCGCGTTCTGCGAATAGCGCAGGTTGTTCTCTGTGTAAGTCTTGTATACGCCGAGCGAAATCTTCTCCTCGTCATCGCAGCCGGTCCACACCTGCTGCCCCTTGTATGCGGCGCAGATAGATGTGCCTGTGTCCTGGCAGAAGGGAAGCACGCCCTTGGCAGCCACCTCGGCGTTGCGCAGCATGGTGAGAGCTACAAACTTATCGTTTTCAGACGCTTCCGGGTCATGGAGTATTTTTGCCACCATCTCGTTATGCTCGCGGCGGAGCTGGAACGAGCAGGCAGTGGTTGCGGCATTGGAAAGGACGGTGAGCGCTTCCGGGTCGATGACCAGCATCTCGTGTCCGTTCCAGTTCTCAACCTTCACATACTCCTTGGTGAGAAGGCGGTATTTAGTCGTGTCAGGGCCGAGGGGAAACGGCTCCTGATAGTGGAATGGTTTTGTTGCCATAGTTGTATAGAGTTATTTATGAATATTCCGAGCAGCGGCACTCGTGCCGTTTCCGGCTGCGAAGTTAACCATTTTTCGGCGGATAAGCCCTTTCCCCCTTGCAAAATCAGCATACCCGGCTGCTCGTGGGGCGATACTTCCGCGTGATTGTGCTGTCAAGGTATGAACACGGCGTGCCGAGAGTACTGAAAAAGTGCCGTGTTTTTCGGAAGGACTTTCATTTTGCAAGTTTGCTGTTGCATTTTGACAGGGACGATGTCAGGTGACCCGAAACATAGTGAGTTGCAGCTCTCGGGCATCGTGTGATTGCGAAGCCAAAGTAGGGACACGGCGCGCCGTGTCCGCAAGGATAGATTACAGTAAATCAAATAATTGCATTTATCGCTTGGCGGACACGGCACGCCGTGTCCCTACTTGGCTGCGCTTGTATTCGCGATGCGATTTTCAAAATCGGCTATGTGAAAAGTGCATGAAGCGAGGACTATTATGAGGTTAATAATGTTTGATTTGGCGCGGAGGTATTGCCTTGTACCGATGTTGCGTGAGAGGGTGAAATTAACCGTCGTTTGTATCGCTGTGATGCCTGTTTTGGGGTGTAATCGTGTTTTGCTAGTCTGTATGCCGAATTTTTTCTGCGAAAAATTATTGCCGATTGTTTGGCGGATTGAAAATAAAGCCTTAACTTTGCCGCAGAACCTGATGACGAGCCGTTTGTTGGCATCGCCGTTTGGCAGACAAACCATATTGGCATTTTGTGCCAATTGAGAGTACAAACATATTATTAACCTCAAAAACTACGTATCATGAGTACCCGAAAACAACGCATCGAGGCGTTCATCAACTCCCTCGAAACAACGGAAACGGATGGCACACAGTCCTTCCTGCTCACCACCGATATGAGCGCAATCGGAGGTGACAATGTCAAGTATTGTGAGAATGCATCATTGGATGCATGTTGTACTACAAACGACGGCGAATGTCACAATGCCGTGGGCTATTGTGGCACAGCAAAGAACGTAGGCAAGTGCTACAACAAGGAGATTGCCTCAAAACCAGATAACGGAGTCTGTAAATAGTCTTGCGAACTGGAAATGACAATGCGCATTTGCGCAGCAAAGTAGGACACGGCGTGCCGTGTCCGAAGAGCAGGTTGCATGAAATCAATCAGTTGCCTGTGTTTCCTTCTAACACGGTATGTCGTGTCCCTACATTGCGGAGAATAACTCAAGTGTCATGACGAACTCTGTCACGACATGATGTGTAACCCGAAAAATTAATTGAATGAAAAACGTGTATTTAATTTTGTTGCTGGTGGCATGTGTGATGCCGATGCGTGCAGAAACTGCTGCTGCCGACACAGTGGCGACCGAGCTGAAAGAGGTCGTCGTCAAGAGTGAACGTGCGTGGATTGAGGGTGAGAAGGTTGTGTTTATTCCCAACAAACGAGAGAAGAACCTGTCGAACTCCCCCGAGTCGCTGCTTAAAATGATGCATTTGCCGACAGTGAGAATCATTGACGGCAAAGCCATTGGACTGAATGGTCAAGATGTGGTGTATTTCATCAACGGCGTGAGGGCAGAGTCAACCGACATTGCGACATTCTGGCCGAAACAGGCGAAACGTGTCGAGTATATGGAGAACCCGACAGACCCACGATATGAGGGTTGTGCCGCAGTGGTGAACTTTGTGATGACAGAGTATGAGGTTGGCGGTGTCACTCGTATCAATGCGCGGCAGGAAATCCCCAACGAAGGCAGTTACAGTGCCGCAAACAAGCTTGTATATCACAAGATGACCTACGGTGTCATGTTTGACGGTGGGTACAGCCGCGACCACAGCTCATCGTACAGCGGTGAGGACAACTATGCCGGCATCTATTATGGCGGGAACTATTACGATAACGTCAAACGCGAGTATGACGGTCATTCGTGGTCACGCAACGACAGAATATCGGCTGGCCTCAATGCCCGGTATGTGACTGACAAGGTCAAAATTACCCATACGCTCGGTTTCCGCTGGAACAGAAATCCGGGCAGCGGCTCTTTCGATACTGAAAGTTGGTCGCCGGAGCTTTTCAAGTCTTCGTCTGCACTCTCGCAGAGTTCGGGACGGTCTGCGTCACCGCAGTTGTCAGGGTCGTATGGGATCTGGATCAATCCGAAATGGCATATATACTCACAGTGGAATTACGGTTACTCGCACAAAGACAACAGTTCGATGTACCGCAACGGCGAGCTTGATCCGATATACAATGCCTCTGAAGAAGATGTACATACTGCGGGATTGAGTTTACAGCCCACTTTCCAGCCCAGCAAAAAATTTTTTGTCCAGCTGATTGCAACATCGTCAATGAACTGGTTTTCAACACGCTATGCCGGCTCGGCAGACCAAAAGGTAGATCAGTGGCGAGGCGAAACGCGCACGACATTGCGGTTTGCGTGGATTCCGTCTGACAATTTCTGGATGGATTTGAAGCCCGGCGTCACAGCCACGTATTGGAAAGTCAGCGACTTGGACCGTTACAGCAAAGTCGAGCCGAGGGGGCAGCTGGGTCTCTTTTGGCGCATCAGCCGCAAACTGCGCTTTTCTGCTAATTTGTTTTATAGCAGCGATATGCCGTCGGCAAGCCAGTCTGGTGATGTGCTGGTGCGGCAAAGCGAGCTGATGTGGCTGCGAGGCAATCCTGCGCTTGTTAACGAAACATCGTGGTCGCCGCATATTAACTTGACATGGCTGGGAACAGACTGGTTCAATGCAGCGCTGTTTGGCTCGTACCGCCGAGAAAACAATACGCTTGTCAGCAGCTATACAGCAGCTGATGCCGAACAAGGAGGCGTTGTCAACACATATATTAACGGAGGCTCTGCAGACAGTTATCATCTGGGCGGCTCTTTTAGCGTGGATCTCTTTTCCAATAGACTGAATTTGCATCTTCAACCCGAATACCATTATTACAAGACCCATGGAGAATATGCAAACGATATAGGCCGGTTCAGAATCCGAGGCTCTGCAGGATACACCATTAATGATCATTGTTCGGTAAATATTGGATATGACGGCACGGAGAAGGGACTCGACAAGAGCGGAATGGAACGCTGCTGGTATTCCGACGATTGGTGGGCTTCGTTCTCCTACGGCAATGGGGATTTGTATTTGTCGGTGATAATCAACGATATATTCAATAAAAACCGCAAGTCTTGGCGAGAATTGAACAGCGGCATCTATTCGTCGCTTCGCCATAACTTGTCAATAGGCCGTTGCCTGAGAATAAACCTGTCGTATACTTTCGGCTACGGCAAGAAAGTTGAGAAAGGTATTGACATTGACAGTCCGCAGGAGATTGAGTCCGGCGTTGTTGGCAGCTGAGGATATAATCGACTGCAACACTGAAATTCAAAAAATGGTTGATATGAAGAACCGAAAAGACTATGAGTAAACCTATGAAACCGAGCATCTATAATTCTGCGATTGCGATTTCTGACAAGCATACACTGCTGTTCAATGCCCTGTCTGGCAAATTTGTCATTGTGAAAGATGAGAAGTTTGTGTTGGACGAACATTCTCTGGCCGTTGCGGAGGAAAGCAACAGATCTCTCTTCCGCCAACTGGTGGATGGCGGAATGGCAGTGGAGGATTCTGTCGATGAGGACGCCGCATTGCGGAAAATTATAGATGAAACCGACAATGACAATACCAGCTTCACGTTGCATATCAACCCGACGCTGGACTGCAATTTCAGATGCTGGTATTGTTATGAAAAGCACCTCGAAAACTCACGCATGTCCGGCGAGGTGATGTCAGCAGTCCGCAAGTTCATTGCGCAGACTATCCGCGACAATGATGAGCTGAAAGCGTTCCATATCGGATTTTTCGGCGGCGAGCCGCTGCTTGGGTTTGACGATGTGGTGAAGCCTCTGATAGAGTTCGCGGCAGCGGAGTGCGAGCGCAAAGAAATCCGTTTCAGCGTGAATTTCACCTCAAACGGCGCATTGCTGACACCGGAAATGACCGAGTTCCTCTGCAGCTACAACAGCAGTTTCCAAATCACGTTGGACGGATATCGCGACAGCCATGACAAGACCCGCTTTTTCAAGGGCGGCGTAGGCAGTTACGACACCATATTCTCCAACGTCGTCGGCTTGGCGAAAAAGAGAATCCACGTTATTCTCCGCGTCAATTACACCGAGAAGAACGTCCCCGGGATCGGTTCGCTGGTCGATGACCTTGCCAATGTCGATGCCGAGGCGCGAGATTACATCCGTGTGGATTTCCAGCGGGTGTGGCAGGAGCGCGATGGCCAGACAGGCGAGGCGGAGGCGGAAGTGAAGGAGTACCGCCGCAGGACAAGGGAGCTGGGCTATGCGGTTTTGGCAAACTATATCCCGAGAAATGTAACCGACTCTTGTTACGGAGACAAGAAGAACCATGTCCTGATAAACTACAACGGCGACGCTTTCGGTTGCACGGCTCGCGATTTTGTTGCGGAGAACCGTGTCGGGGTGCTGGACGATTCCGGAAAGGTCGAGTATGATGAAAAGCTGATGCAGCTGCGTGCGAGCGCGAAGTTCGGCAAGAAGATATGCCAGGAGTGCCGCATCGCTCCGTTGTGCGGCGGCGGATGCCGCCAGCGTGCCATGGAGGCTGCCGCGTCAGAGGAGTGCACTATGGGGTATTCCGAAGACGACAAGGACGACATTGTGCTTGACTTATTTGATTATTCATTCTGTTCCAAAGCTGACAAAGAGAAAAGCAAGGAACAACCATAAACAAGCAAGGCTGATGAAGAACATATACGTAATTATATTGCTGGCGGCGTGTGTGCTGCCGGCACGGGCGGCAACAGCCGCCGACACAGTCGCGACCGAACTTAAAGAGGTCGTAGTCAAGAGTGAACGCGCATGGGTTGAGGGTGAGAAAGTGGTTTTTATCCCCACCAAACGCGAGAAGAACCTGTCAAACTCGCCAGAGTCTCTGCTGCGAAAGATGAACCTGCCGGTATTGACGATTGAGAACAATCAGGTAAAGGGTCTCAACGGCAAGGACGTGGTATATTTTATCAACGGCGTGAGGGCGGAGTCTACTGACATCGCGACATTTTGGCCGAAGCAAGCCAAGCGCGTAGAGTACATGGAGAACCCGACAGACCCGAGATACGAGGGTTGTTCCACAGTGGTGAACTTTGTGATGACAGAATACGAGGCCGGAGGTGTCACGCGCCTCGAGGCGGATCAGTCTTTCCCAAACGACGGCAGTTACAGCGCTGCAAACAAGCTTGTATATCACAAGATGACATACGGTGTCATGTTCGACGGCGGGTACAGCCGCGACCACAGCTCTTCATCGTGGGGAGAGGATAACTACAACGGCATCTACTACAACGGGGTACAGTATGACAATGTCAAGCGCGAGTATGACGGTCATTCATGGTCACGCAATGACAGAATATCGGCTGGTCTCAATGCACGGTATGTGACTGACAAGGTTAAAATTACGCATACGCTCGGCTTCCGCTGGAACAGAAACCCGGGCAGCGGCTCGTATGACGCGGAAAGCTGGTCGCAAAACCTGTTCAACTCATCGTCTTCAGTGTCGAACAGTTCAGGACGGTCTGCATCGCCGCAGTTGACAGGAGTGTATGGGATTAGGCTCAATCCCAAATGGTATTTGTCCGCGCATTGGAGTTACGGCTATTCGCACAATGACCAACGCTCGATGTACCGCAGCGGCGAGCTTGATCCGATATACAATGCTACGGAGGAAGATGTTCATGCTGGGGGATTGGGCGTTATAGCTACTTTTCAGCCCAGCAAGAAGTTTTTCTCGCAGCTGACAGTGTTGTCATCCATGGATTGGTTTTCGACGCGGTATGCGGGTTCTGCGGACAAAAAAGTTGACCAGTGGCGAGGCGAAACTCGCGCAACACTGCGGTTTGCATGGATTCCCTCGGACAACTTTTGGATGGATTTGAAACCAGGGTTTATAGCCTCATATTGGAAAGTCGATGACCTGAACAGTTGCAACAAGGTCGAGCCAAAGGGTGAATTGGATATATTTTTCCGCATCAGCCGTAAGCTGTATGTCATGACAAGCGTTAACTATTTCAGCAAGACCCCGTCTGCAAGCCAGTCTGGCGATGTCATGGTGCGCCAGAGCGAACTGATGTGGATGCAAGGCAACCCGGCTCTTCACAACGCGATCACGTGGTGGCATGATGTCCGCGCAGTATGGATGCCGGCGGATTGGTTCAATGCCAGCCTCTCAAGCTGGTATATAAGGGAAAACAACGTTCTCGTCAACCGTTATGCAGTCGCTGATGCCGAGCATGGCGGCGTGGTTAACACGTACATGAACGGAGGCTCGGGCGACAGCTATGTGTTGACTGGAACTATGAGTGCAAACTTGTTAGGCAACAGCCTCCACATATTTTTGCAGCCAGAGTACCATTTCGACAAGTCATACGGAGAATATGCCAGCAGTCTCAACCGTTTCCGTTTGCGCGGTGGCGTAAACTATGACCTTGGTAATTATTGTAATTTTTCTGTCTCTTACAGCGGATCGGAGAAGTATGATAAAAAATTGGGAATGGAGCGTGGCTGGCATTCCGATCAATGGAATTTTTCATTCACTTACGGCAACAGCAACCTGTATTTGCGTGTTGGGGTCAGTGATATATTCAACAAAAACTGGAAGTCTTGGACTAAATTGCGAGGGGATGTCTTTTCTTCTATGCAATACAACTATTCCATAGGCCGCAGTCTGAATATTTCCCTCTCTTACACTTTCGGCTACGGCAAGAAGGTCGAGAAAGGTATTGACATTGACCGTCCGCAGGAACTCAAATCAGGAGTTGTCACTGGCGATTAATCAGTTTGTGATTTAATACTGCGCGAGAGGGATATGTTTAAGTGCTACCGCCAGCTGGAACATTCTGACTGTGGATTGACGTGCATCCGCATGATTGCGCGTTACTACGGCCACAAGATACCCCTCAAGCACCTGCGCAGCATCAGTGACCTTAACCGGCTCGGGATGTCGATCAAGGACATCACTGACTGCTGCGCAAGCGAGGGAATGCTCGCCAAGGCGGTGCGCATAGACCTCGAAACCGCATCACGGATGCCCCTGCCGGCGATATTGTATTGGCGGCAGAGGCATTTCGTCGTGCTGTACCGCGTGGACGACAAGCGCGGCAAGTATTACATAGCCGACCCGGCGCAGGGGAAGTCGGTGTACAGCCGCGAGGATTTCAACAAGTACTGGATTCCCGAGGGGGGAGACCGTGGGCTGGCGGTGCTTGTCGAGCCTGACGACACGTTTGATGACCATGTATACGAGCGGACGAACAACCTGCGGCAGATGTTCCGCTACATGGGCAGCTTCATACGGCAGCGCAGCAAGAGCTTCATCGTCATCCTGCTGCTGTCGCTGCTCATCATGCTTGCCGACATGGCGATGCCGCTGCTGCTGCGCGAGACCATCGACAAGGGTATCGGGCTGAAGGACATGGGGCTTGTCGTGACGCTGCTGCTCGGGCAGTTTGCCATGATAATGGGGAGCATGGTCTCTGGCGGCGTTATGGACATACTGCTCACCAAGCTGGGGCTGCGCATTGACATCGAGATGGTGACAACGTTCCTCGTGAGGCTGACGAAATTCCCGCTCTCGTTTTTCGACCGCAAGGTCAGCTCCGATTTCATACAGAAGATAGACGACCAGTCGCGTATAAAGGATTTCCTGCTGTCGTTCCCCAACTCGATGCTCGTGATGATACTAAATTTCATCGTCTTTTCGGGGCTTCTGTTCTATTACAGTCCGCTGATATTCGCGGTGTTCATCGCCATTTCGCTGCTTGAGATAGGGTGGAGCGCACTCTTCCTGAACCGCCGCAAAACGCTTAATTTCACCACATTCGTTTATTCGTCGGAAAACCGCAACCATGCATACGAACTCACCAACGGCATGGCGGAGCTGAAGGTGAACAACGCCGAGGACGTGCGCGTGTCGAAATGGCGCAAGACGCAGGAGCGGCTCAACGAGGCTGCGATGAAGTCGGCGTGGCTGAACCTGTTTGACAGCAACGGCCGGTCGGTGCTTGTGCGCATCAAGGAGCTGCTGGTGACGGGTATAAGCGCGGCTATGGTCATCAACGGCGACATGACGATAGGCATCATGATGACGCTCGGCTACATCACCGGGCGGCTGTCGCAGCCGTTCAGCATGCTCTCGTCGTCGATCAAGTCGGTGCAGGACGCGCTGCTCTCATACGAGCGCATCGACGAGGTGATGAACAGCAACACGGAGTTCCGTGGCGACGCTCGCTACGAGAACGCCTCGATACGCTTTGACGGCGTGTGGTTCAAGTATGCAGGCGCGGGCTCCCCCTTTGTCATACAGGATTTCTTGCTCGATGTCGAGGAGGGAAAGGTGACTGCGCTGGTGGGCGAGAGCGGATGCGGCAAGTCAACGCTCATCAAGCTCATGCTCGGCTTCTACATACCGCAGCGAGGTAAGCTCTATCTGAGCGGCAAGCCGGTAGAGGAGGTTGACAACAGCGACTGGCTGCGCCATTGCGGCGTGGTGATGCAGAGCGGGCAGATATTCACCAGCTCGATACTGGAAAACATATCCCTGTCGGAGGAGAAGCCCGACAGCGAGCGAGCCATGGAGATACTCGAGGCTGTGGGGCTGCGCAAGTTTGTCGAGATACTGCCGATGGGCATCCACACTCGGCTCGGGGTGTCAGGCATAGAGCTCAGCGGCGGGCAGAAGCAGCGGCTCATGATAGCCCGGGCGTTATACAAGTCGCCGAGCATCCTGTTCCTCGACGAGGCGACCTCGTCGCTCGACGCTAACAACGAGCGCAACATCGTCAACAACATTCGCGAGTTCGGTCGCGGCAGGACGCTTATAATCGCGGCACACCGCCTCAGCACGGTCAAGGACGCGGACAAGATAGTATTCATCAAGGAGGGACGCATCGCCGAGGTCGGCACACACGAGGAGCTGATAGCGCAGCGCGGCGATTACTGGATGCTTGTTAAAAACCAGTTGCAGCTCTCCAAGTAGCAAAGTTTTTTGGCAGTGTCATTTTGCAACTGCCAAAATTGTTTGTTGGCGGCAGCCTCATTTGCACTTGCATTATCCCCGACAGGATAGGGACACGGCGTGCCGTGTCCGCCGGTTGGTGAGAATGTAAGTCGGTGAATTGTACTGATTTGGATGCGGACGCGGCACGCCGTGTCCCTATTGTGCCGGAATTGCTGCAACTGGAATTTGCGCCACAACGGTGTGCGGAAATTTTTCACCTCGAAAAATTATTTGATTTAATTTGGCGGTCTGGAAATTTAATCGTAACTTTGCCCCTAAACACTACGCCAAGCCGATAATCGGCAAAGCAAGGATGTTTATTTAGACCCGATAAAAACAAGACAAAACGCGAGCATCAAATGCTCGCAGAGTGAAACAACAACATTTTTAACCCCAAAATTTTTTGCGATATGACAGCAAGAAACAAGCGCATCGAGGCGTTCATCAACTCCCTCGAAACAGTCGAATCGGATGGCTGCCAGTCCATCCTGCTCTCCACCGATATGTGTGTACTCGGAGGCGGCACTGAAGATAAAACTTTCAACTCTGGGGATTGCAGCAACTCGGGTGGGTGCAGTAATACCGAAAATGGCGGAGCATGTAAAAACTATGACCAGGCTTGTGTCGGCTCTACCAATAGAGGTGCATGTAGCAACAATCCGAAAAGAGATGAGGAAATTCATCCTCCTGTCATTAACATTCAATGCAAGTGACAGCGCAATGAGCTGGAAATGACAATGCGCATTTGCGCAGCAAAGTAGGGACACGGCGTGCCGTGTCCGCTTCGATAGATTACAGTAAATCAAATGATTGTGTTTGATGCAAGGCGGACACGGCACGCCGTGTCCCTACATTGATTAATTTGTTACGGACTTCGTCACAACCTTATGTGTAACCCGAAAAACTGATATGATGAAAAACTTATACGCATTTGTGATATTGGCGGCGTGTGCGCTGCCGATGCGGGCGGAGACTGCCGCCGCAGATACCGTCTCGACTGAACTGAAAGAGGTCGTAGTCAAAAGTGACCGCGCATGGATTGAGGGTGACAAGATGGTGTTCATACCCACCAAACGAGAGAAGAACCTGTCGAACTCGCCGGCATCGCTTATCGACCGTATGAACCTCCCCACTGTCTATGTGGAGGGGGAATCGATAATAAGCCGAGTTTCCGGCAAAGAGGTGACAGTTTTCATCAACGGCATACGTGCCGACGGCACAGACATTTCGACATTTTGGCCCAAGCAGGCTAAGCGTGTCGAGTATATGGAAGACCCTGAAGATCCGCGCTTTGAGGGTTGCTCATCGGTCATCAACTTCATAATGCCGGAATACGAGGTCGGCGGCGTGACGCGCATAGGCGCTTACCAGGATATTCCAAATACCGGCGACTACACAGCTGCGTCAAAGCTCGTGTTTCGCAAGATGACATACGGCCTCAATTTCAAAGGCGGCTACAGCCGCGACCACCGCTCTTCGTCGTGGGGCGAGGACAACTACAACGGCATCAGCTATGACGGCGCATATTACGACAATGTCAGGCGCGAATACGAAGGACATTCATGGTCGCGCAAGGACAGGGTTTCCGTCAGCTTTGATTCCCGCTATGTGAGCGAGAAACTGACTGTCAAGCACAACTTCGGTCTGTTGTGGGACAGAAACCCGGGCAGCGGCTCGCATGATGCCGAAACGTGGATCCCCTCGTTGTTCAGCTCGGAAGCAGCGGCTTCGGAAAACTCCGGCAGGTCAATATCGCCGCAGCTTCTGGGTCAGTACGTGTACAAATTCAATCGGAAATGGTCGCTTTGGAGCTGGTGGCAATACGCCTATTCGCACAATGACAGCCACTCGATGTACCGCAACGGCGAGCTCGACCCGATACTCAACTCAACGGAGGACGAGCTGCATACTGCCAAGATAGGTCTGTACCCGTCATACAGAATAAGCCCTAAATTGACGCTGTATCTCGATGCCAGCAGCGCAATGAGCTGGTACAAAACACGCTATGCCGGTTCTGCGAATGGCAAGGTGGAGCAGCGGCGCGGCTATACCGCCGCGATGCTGGTTGTGCATTGGAGGCAGTCTGACAATTTGTCATTTACCGTAAGACCCGGGCTGTTGACAACATACTGGAATGTTGACAGAACGGGGTGGTGCAACAAGGTCGAGCCGGTTGGCTATATGTCGGCATGGTGGACCATAAACCCGAAACTCAGCCTCAGCGCGAATGTCTCCTATAGCGCCGATGTCCCCACGGCGAGCCAGTCCGGTGACGTGACGGTGCGCCAAAGCCAGCTCGTATGGCTGCAGGGCAACCCCTCGTTGAACACATCATCTGACTGGGCTACAAGCTTGTACCTTACATGGATGCTCGCAGATTGGCTGGATTTCGGCTTGAACGGCGTGTACACGAGAAACGACAATGAAATCCTCAGTGTGTACTATGCGGCAGACCCAAGTATGGGCGGTATTGTACGCAAATATGTTAACGGCTCGCCGTCCGACAAATATTACGTGTCCATCAATGGTTCAGCGCGGTTGTTTGACGGCCGTCTTCGTCTGCACATTGAGCCGTATTACACATACACCAAGACACGTGGCCAATATGCCGGCACGCTTTCGTGGTTCAGAATGGCGGGCAATGCGGAATATTATTTTGCCAACTGCAGTTTCAATGTCTACTACGGCAGTCCGCGCAAGGCGTTGACATACGGAGGCATGACAGAGTCGTGGTCGTCAGGTGAGTGGGATGTTTCGTTCACATACGGCAACGGCAATATACATTTGACGCTCTCTCTCGACGACGTGTTCAATGCCTACAGCAAGAATTGGACGCAGCAGCGCGGTGACGTGTTCACATCTATGAAGCAAGGGCTTTCAACCGGCAGGAAATTTAGCATTTCGCTGTCGTACACTTTCGACTACGGCAAGAAGGTCGATCGGAAAATTGACATCGACAGCCCGCAAGAGTTGGAATCTGGCGCGTTGGGCATCTGATGTATGATTTTTGCATGATTTTATCGCAGAAAAATGATGATTTAATTTGGCACATTGAAAATAAACAAGTAACTTAGCCCTCGAACTCCTCGCCAAGTCGTTAATCGGCAAAGCAGGGCTGTTCAGTTGGACCAGATAATAACAAGACAAAATACGAGCATCAAATGCTCGCTGCGAGAAATAACCAAAATATCAACCTTTAAAACAGTTCAAGTATGAAAACTCGTGAACAACGCATCGAGGCGTTCATCAACTCCCTCGAAACAGTCGAATCGGATGGCTGCCAGT
>ERZ808240.426-NODE-426-length-56491-cov-14.254270_pt1 | contig 56491 bp, 51 predicted proteins | sample MGYA00521084_ERZ808240 | MGnify/ENA primary metagenome ERZ808240 (study PRJEB31516, sample SAMN03275571) | gut metagenome | biome: mammalia-associated habitat; material: feces | host: Papio cynocephalus | place: Kenya | collected 2012-08-06 ...
TATATCAGAAAATGATTGCGAAGAAAAATTTTTGAAAATTTACTCTTTTTTGCTGAAAAAAATTGATTTCTTATTAAAATTATGCTATTATTAGTATGTAAGCAAGGAATCTTGCATATATTAAAAAAGGAACATTCAGTTTAGCAAGTGAATGTCTACCTTATATTTTAGCTTATAGACACCCTTACATATTAAGAGTGTCGATTTTTATTATAATTATTAATAAAATTAATAAAAACAATATGATACAGATGTATCTAAAAATACTTAATACATAAGTTCTTTTTCTCATCTATATCCCCTCCTTCTACTCCTTAAGTAAGGAAAGTTAGAGGTAGACACTCACACTGAATATTCCTAACTAATTATAACAGATAATTCTAATTTATTTTTACAATTTACTATTAGTGTCTAAATTTACCACTAGTTACTTGATTTGCTATAAAAATTATGCTATTATTAGTATGTAAGCAAGAAATCTTGCATATATTAAAAAAGAAACATTCAGTTTAGCAAGTGAATGTCTACCTCAAAAAATTTTGTTTATAGACACCCTTACATATTAAGAGTGTCGATTTTTATTATAATTATTAACTCATAAAAAATCACTCAACACGAGTGATTTTTTATTTTAATCTAAATCATATCTTGATAATATTTGAGCTGGTCTTTTTCTAATAGTATTAAATACAGGTAACAATCCAATAATTAAATTAAATACATATAAGAATACTATAGTTATAACAACACCATACACATTAATAATAAACATAGAAGACAAATATTTTATAGAAGATAATGTCTTCAATATATAAGCCATTAATATAACTCCAGGAACAGATGCCATAGTAGTTATAGCAAATATCTCTCCAAAAAACATCTTATATATATCAATTTTTTTAACACCTATAGCTCTATATATTCCAACTTCCTTAACTCTAGATAAGAAAGAACTTCTAACCATCAAAAATATCTCTATTAAGCTAATTCCTAATATAACCCCTGCTACCAATAAAGAACTATTAGTATACTCTCTATTAGATTTAACATAATCATCCCTACTCTTTTTATAACTATCATAAATATTTAATTTTTTATCCCTAAACTCATTTAAAACTAATTCTTTATCTCCATCTTTAGGCTTAATTATCAAATCTTCAGTAGTAGTAATAACATTATACTTAATAGTATTAGGACTTACAAAATTATAACTATAATTATACTTACTATCATAAAATCCAACTACCTTTAATTTCTTATTATTAACTAAAGTATTAATCTCACTATTAATCTTTACTTGTTCTTGATAACTAACAGGTATAATAACCTCATAATCATTAACAGGATAATTTCCCTTTTTCAATTCTATTTTATCCTGATATAAATTATAATCAACAATTTCAGTACTACTATTATCACTATCTACACTTCTAGCATACCAAATATCATCATCAGATGAAGTATTAGCAATTATATTAATAAATAAAGAACTATCAACATATATAGAAGGGCTTCCCTTAGAAACAATACCAACTATTTTAAAATCCGGCATGTTCTTAATACTAATGATTCTTCCAATCATATCCTCTACTTTAGTAATACCACTCATCTTAGCATTATCCTTAGAAAATAAATTTTCTATAGTAAAAACATCTAACACAACAGAATACTTATCATCTACAGGCATACTACCATAAATAATATCCTTATCACTAATCATAGAAATAGATGCTAAACTACCTTTCAAACTATCAACAGCAACATTTGTCTGATAATAATCATTATAACTAATACTAAAATTAACTAATGAACTACCAGGAAGAATATAATCAACACCATCTAAGGACTCATAAGAATTATATTCGTCTACACTAATTCCCTTCTTTACTAAACTCAAATAATCTCTATTAACAAAAACAAATTCTTTATCATCAATAGTCTTAGTAGCAATAATACTACTAACCGCATACATCATAAACATACCAGATAAGAAAAATCCAATCAGTAACATCTTTTTCAAGAAACTATAATCAAATACCTTCTTAAAACCATTAATAATTAAAGTAATAGGATTTAAAATAGATGAATATCTCTTCTTAATATTTTTATCAATAATATTATCAAAATCAAACTTATACTTATCTATCTCTTCTTTAGCAATAGTCTTATAATGATCATTTACAAATTCAATACTAGAATTATCATCAACTACCTCTATTTTATCATTAGTATTACTCCTAATATAAATATTACCATCATTTACAACTATATCTAACTTTAACTTTTTCTTATTAGCGGAATATATATTAATATCATATGCATCCTTATCTATAGAAGTATGATTATCAAAATCCTTTAAATAGAAAGTATTATCTAACCTATAATCTAAATCATCAATATGATCATTCTTATAATCATTAATAACCTTACCATCTCTTATTTCAATAATTCTAGTAGCGTAAAATTTAGCCAAATCCTGTTCATGAGTTACCAATATAACCAATCTATCCTTAGCAATAGATCTAATTATTTTCATAATTTCTAAAGAATTTTTACTATCAAGATTACCAGTAGGTTCATCTGCTAAAATTATATCTGGATCCTTTACAATAGCCCTAGCAATTCCTACTCTCTGTCTTTCACCACCAGAAAGCATTGAAGCAGGTCTTTTCTTATATCTCAGCATTCCTACCTTATCTAAAACATATTCAACACGCTTTTTTATTTCATTCTTATCTTTAATACCAATCATCTTTAAAACTATACTAACATTATCATAAACACTTAAATCCTCTACTAACTTATAATCCTGGAATATATAACCAACATTTAAGTTTCTAATCTTATCAACTTTATAAGAAAATCTACTGCTAATTTTCTTACCATCAATAAATATACTACCTTTACTTAATTTATCTAATCCCCCAATAGAATTAAGTAAAGTAGTTTTACCGCAACCAGAAGGTCCAAGTAAAGCAACTAAACCATTACTATCCAATGTTAATGTAGTATCATCAATAGCACAAACTTGATTTTTCTTATGTCTATTAAAATACTTTTTAGCACCCTTTATCTCTAACATATTTACACCTCCTCTTTTAGTGTTTTCATTGCACTATTCTTAAATAACTTTTTAGCAAATTTTAAACTAATAAGATAAGATATAAATATTAATATAGCATATATAACCACATAATCATTAATTTTTAAATATTTCAAAATTGTATCAAAAATACCAACATTAATAACACTAAGTTCATTTAATTTTAAAATTCCAATAAAAGTAAAATATGCCAAATTAGCAACTGTAAGTAATTCAATTATCAAAAGTTGTAAAGAAACTTTCCTATTAGCACCTAGCATTCTTATAGTAGCAAAATAAACATTTCTAGATTTTAAAATAACTCTAATAACAAAATATGAAATAAAGAAAAGTACCACTACCAATATTATAGTAACTATAGTTCTCATAATCTTTAAAACTTCTGTATTACCCTCTTGAACTAAAGTATCACTTATCTTTAAAGTATTGTATCCTAACTTTTTTAATTTAGTTATAGTACTATCAATATCTTCAACGTTAGCTACAAATACACTACTTTGATAATTATCTCTATTAAACATTTTATTATAATCATTACTACTAATAAATATATTACCATTATAAGTATCATAATCTTTTATTCCTACTAAAGACTCCATATTTTTCTTATCATAAGTCTTAGTAACTTTTAATTCTAAAGTATCACTATAATATAAATTATTAACATCAATTGATAATGTACTATTAATACAATTTTCATTTTTACATAAATAATTTAAATCTGATGATATATAAACACTACCATCTTGAATATCTCTCTTTGGAACTATTCTAAAATTTTGATCATAGTTATTAACATCATAATATTTTCCTTGAAACATCACAGTAAGTTTACTATATTGTTGATTAATTTGATAAGTTAAATTATCTATAACTTTATCTGTTACAAATATCTCACTATTACCATAATAATTATTACTATTATCATTATAACTTATACCAACTATCTTTAGCCCCACACTTTTATCTAACTCACCAGTATATAAATCTCTCAAATATAATTCCTTATCTAATATCTCATCTTTTAAATAGCCAATATAATAATCATCCCTACTACCATAAACAATTATCTCATTATTATTTTCCGGCATACGACCATAATCTAATTTTTTATTAAAATTAGAAATATTATTAACAGTAGCGCTAATCCAATAATTATCATCAGATAAATCTATAGAAGTATCTAACAATAAATCATTGTATACAATACTAGATACATTATTAATAGATTTTATCTTAGCATAATCATCATCACTAAAAGCACTACCATCATTTTTCTTTATAACTATTCTAGTATCTTCCGTATTCTGAAAATATTGATTATACCCACTCTTTGAAGAAATATATTCACTCTCCTTAAAAGAACCATATTCACTCATCAAAGAAGCCGTAATAAATAAATAAACTAACAAAACTAGCAAAAACTTAGGCACAATATTAAAAGCATTTCTTATACCAAGTCTTATCTTAGATAAAAATCTTATATTTTTATAAACCCTAGCCTGATCTAAAGTAACATCTTGATGTTCTTTAATAATTCTATCTTCTAACACTCTACCATCATGCATCTTAATTTTTCTAGTAACATAATCTTCTACTTGTTCATAATTATGAGTAACAATAATAACCAACTTATCCTTAGATATCTCACTAAGTAATTTAATAATACCCAAAGCACTCTTACTATCCAAATTTCCAGTAGGTTCATCTGCAATAATAATAGGAGTATCCTTAGCCATTGCCCTAGCAATAGCAACTCTTTGTTTTTGACCACCAGATAACTTACTAACCTTAGTATTTCTAAATTTATATAATCCTACTTTCTTTATTAAATCTATAACCTTTTTCCTTATATCCTTCTTTTTAGCACCATTTAACAAAAGTACTAATTCTACATTTTGATATACAGTATAACTATTAACAAGATTAAAGTTTTGAAAAATATTACCTATATACTTTCTTCTATAATCCTCAAAATCATCCTCACTATAATGGCTAGTTTCAGAACCATTAATATACATTTCCCCTTCTTCATAAGTATCAAGTCCACTAATAACATTAAGTAAAGTACTCTTACCGCTACCAGATTCACCAACAATAGCAACAAACTCACCCATAGAAAACTCTAAATTAACCTTAGTAAATCCTGTAGCAATAACACCCTTACTATAATAAAACTTCGAAACATTCTTAAGTTTTATAATACTTTTAACCATATTTTTTCTCCTTTTCTAACCTCATTTTAACACAAAATATAACATAAACAAAATACTAATAAAACATTACTCTAATTTTACAATTATATGTAAAGTACAATACATAACTATATATTTACCATATTGATTATCCATTATATCTACTATAATTTTTAAGTAACTTATCTATATCACTACTATTACCCTTTATAACTATTTTAGAAACAGTATCAACATAATAATTATCAATTCTCTTCTTCTCACTTAATAAAGTTATAATAGAATTAAACGAATCTATACCATTATATTTATCATTAGAATAATTATAATCATATACATAATATTTTATTTCAGTATATTCATCTGTATAATCAATATAATTATAAAAATCTACAATACCATTCTCATTATAAGTAAATTCTACAGATATTGAAGAATAACTATCATCCTTAACCAAAGATACATTATAATGCTTAATAAAACTAATAACTACATCATCAGTCACATCATCTATATTAAAACTCTTTGTTTCATACTTTACATAAGAATTATCATCATTAGAAAATGTTTCATATGCCAAAGTACTAATTCCAGCACCAACTCCAGAAAGTATTAAACCAATAATAAAACAGAAAAATATCTTTTTATACATTTGACTTATATTTAAAATAAACTTATAAATTACTTCCAGAATAATATAATTAATTAAAATACAACCTATTAAAATAATACTTATTCCTAAGAAAAATATACCATCTTTAACATACCACAAACTAATAGTCATACTAAAAATTAAAAATATAAAAGATATAATTGCAAAAAACGCTACAAATAATAATATGAACTTAATAAACCAAACTACCATATGAGCAAAAATATTAAAAAAACTATAAGTACTATGTTTAGGATCTCTAATAATAATTTTATTTTTCTTAGAAGTAAATTGTACTTTTTTATCATTGTCTTCCACCATATCAACAGGAGCCTCAACACTCTTAGAAGTACTAGACTCATCTTCTATAGTAACAAAATAATCTAAATATCTTATCTTAAATATGTGAATAAATAAAATAGAACCTACAAATATTCCAAAAATACTATATATTATTTTACAAATTTGACTAATAATCCTATAAACTGAATTAGGTAACATATACAAAATACCACTAAATATAGAATCAATAACATTACCAACTATCATCCAAATAATTAACATTACAAAAATAATAAATAGCATCTCAAGAATACACTTAACTTTTTCAACAAATCTCATACTCCAAAACATATTTAATGTTTTTGTAATAAAACCTAATATCTCATCCAAATAAGTATGAATATTAATTTTTTGATCTACATTTCTATTATCCTTATTACCACAAGCAGCATCATCAACTAAATCATCTAAACTACAATTTAATATTTTACATAGTTGCATAATTTTTTCCATATCTGGCATTGATATACCGCTTTCCCATTTACTAACAGCTTGCCTAGATACTCCCAATCTATCAGCAAGTTGTTCTTGAGACATATTATTATTTTTTCTAAGCTTAACTAACTTCTCACAAAATTTCATTTTTTCCACCTCTCCACCGCAAATTCTATCATCTTTTTTATAGTTGCGCTACATAAAAACAGTTGATTTTTGCAAACTATCAGTTGCATTTACCCTAATTATATATAATTCTAATATAATTGTCTATGAAATTATAAATACTTTACAAAATAATATCAAAATATACAATTTTATGATATACTTATATAGTAGGAAGGAGTGAAAATAAATGACACAAGAAGAATTGACAACAGAATTAACAAATCAAACTGACGGAATCATAGCAGCAGCATGGGGTATAGTTGTAATAATTGGAACTATTGCACTAATAATAGGAATCATTCAATTAATAGCAGATTGGAACCTATATAAAAAATGTGGAAGAAAAGGATGGGAAGCTATAATTCCATTCTATGCAACATGGATAAAAATGGTAGAAATAGCTAAACTTAACTGGTGGTGGTTCTTAATTGGAGTATTACCATCTATATTACTATCATCAAAAAAAGACCTAACAATTATAATTAGTTTAGTAACATTATTTACAGCATTTCAATGTAATTATAATATTGCTAAAAAATTCCATAAAGATACAGGATTTGCTATATTAATGACATTATTCCCTACTATTTTATATTTAATGTTAGCATTTTCTAAAAATTATGTTTATGACGATTCAGTACCAGTTAGTAAAAATGGAATTATAAATAGTAAAAATACAGAAACTAATTATAATAATCAAACAACTAACAATACTAAATACTGTCTTAGTTGCGGAACTCAAATTAATGACGGTATAAAATATTGTCCTAAATGTGGAAATGAAATAAAGTAATAGATCTATTCATCTATTACTTTTTATATTAATATCCGTACCTTCCAAATATCATCTATAGGCCGGTACCTTCAAAAATTAAATCAAAACATATTTACCTTATTATTAATTTCTCACCTATATTAAGATTATTACTAGATAAATTATTAAGCTGTCTAAGTCTATCTACAGTAATATTATACTTTTTAGCAATACTATATAATGTATCTCCTCTTTTAACTACATATATATTACTATTATCACCAGGAACAACCAATTTTTGACCTACAGATAAAATATTAGTAGTAAGAGTATTTAAATCTTTTAACACCTCTACAGTAGTATTATACTCTCTAGCAATACTATATAATGTATCTCCAGGATTAACTACATAAATAGACGTATTATCGCTACTAGTATCAACACCAGGTAAAAGTATAACCTGCCCTATAGATAAACTATCACTATTAAGATTATTTAATCTTCTTAAATTATCAACTGTCGTATTATATTTTCTAGCAATACTATATAATGTATCACCTCTTTTAACAGTATAAGAATCATAAACATTAAGAGTATTAGGTATCTTTAAAACTTTACCAATACTAAGATCATTACCAGTTAATCCATTATATTTCTTTATATCATCCACACTAACATTATACATCTTAGAAATACCATATAAAGTATCACCTTTTTTTACAACATATTCTAAATTACTAGTAGGTTCCTTATAAGTATAACCACTATAATTAGCAATAGCCTTAATAACAGCCTCCGCTAATTCCTTATAATTATTATTTAAAAAATCAATATTAGAAGCATCATCAATAAAACCATACTCTACAATAACAGGCTCTACAGTACCAGTATTTCTATGAATAAAATAATAATCTTTTGAACTATCAGTTGGTAATGCCCTTTGATAGATCTTTCTAGTTTTTTGACCTAAATTTCCAATATTATTTAATATTGAATTGGCAAGTGTTGGATTATTTCTCAAAGCATATATAACTTCAGCACCTGTACCACCCCCGAAGTCATATAATGTAGGTAGGTATTAAATAATCTTTTATTTATTAAAATTATATATTATTTCTACATTTTTATCTTTATCAACAATTATTTTATCTACTAGTGTAAATAATAATTCTCTAGTAGTTTTTTTCATACTAATTAATTCTTTGATTTTTTGTTTTGTTTCTTCATCATTATATTTTTTAGGAACTTCATTAATGGAATTTTCTAATTCTTTTATTCTAGAATTATATGTTCTTATTAAATTTTCTGTGTTAGAGGATAGTCTTGTATAAGTATCAACTGAGATTATCCCATTATATTTGTCTTCATATAATGCATCTATTTTTAGTTGTAGTTCTTTGATATTATTTTCTAGCTTTTGTTTTTCTATAATTAAATTTTCCTTGTTATCCTTCTCACTTTTCACATTAGATACTAAACTATCAATATCAACTTTTTCTATATACTTTTTACAAGTTTTTTTGATTTGATTTAAAACTAATTTTTCAAAACCATTATATTCTGAAAAGTGTGGCTCACACAATCTTTGCCTTGGACTTCTAGAATATTTGTTGCAATTTATAGACCAGTAATTGCGTTTTTCTCTATAACTAACCGTTAACTTATTGCCACACTCTTTGCAATAAAGTAAGCCCTCTAATAGCCTCTGTGGACGATTTAATTTTACTGTTCTAGTTCTGTTAGCACTTGTCTGTATTTGATTAAATAATAGTTTATCTACTAATGGTTCGTGAGTATTTTCTACAATTATCCAATACTCACTTGAAAGACATATTCTCTTTTGTGATTTATAGTTTAATTTCGTCTGAACATTTTGAATCATATCACCAGTATACATTCTATTTTTTAATATTTTATTAATTGTACTACAAGTCCAGATGTATCTATTTATTTGTCTTTTTGATTTTTTTATTTGTTTATATGCACTTGGTGTTGGAATATTTTCATTATTTAATCTTTCAATTATATCTGATATTTTGTCTCCTCTTGACACTTCGTTAAATATTCTTTTTACTATCCAGGCTGTATCTGGATTTGGTATTAGATGTCCTTTATCAAGTGGATCTCTCATGTACCCAAAACTTGGTTTACTACCTATAAATTTACCTTTTACTTTTTTATCCCTTAATATTGATTTTATTTTCTTTGATGTGTCTTTACTAGTCATATCATTAAATAAAGCTTTGAAAGGTGCTATATCATTATTTGCAGAATCTAGAAAAGTATCTACATTATCTAGTATAGAAATATATCTAACTTTCTTTAATGGAAAATATTGTTCTATATAATAGCCACACTTGATATAATCTCTACCTAATCTTGATAAATCTTTAGTTATGACGCAATTTATTTTCCCACTTTCTATGTCTTCAAGTAATCTTTTAAATGCTGGTCTATCAAAGTTAGTACCTGAATATCCATCATCAACATACTCATCAGTTAAAACAAATCCATTATCCCTCAAAAAGTTCATAAGTAAACTTCTTTGATTTAATACACTTTCGCTTTCAGACTCTCTTTTATGTGCTTTATCCTCATCCTCTTGCGATAATCTTATGTATATCCCTACATTATAAAATGATGGCGGTTTTACTGTGCTATACATTATTCTCCTTTCTTTTGCATAGCATCTTGTTTGCCGATTCCATTATAACTCTCTTACCATCATTTGTGTCATCTATTTTATTATTTTCATCTTTATATTTAAGTATTAAACATACATATTCTTGTAATAAAGCCCCAATATCTTTACCACCATTTTTAAAAGTTTCAGTTATTATCATACCAACCTACCCCTTTTGATTTCATACTTAAATATATTCCTAAAACTTAAATTTATATTACTTTTACATCTTATAAATCACTCCTCCTTAATAATTTTTTTATTGTTTTTATATAAAATTGGGTACATAACTTATGACTTTAATTCTCTAATTCTCTAAATATTCCGCGTGTTTATTTTTAGCAGGATAAGGATGGCTGACAAACAACTTCCCAGTGGGGAGTTAGCCCTATTTTAAAGGGATTGCTAAAGATTACTTTGTCATACATTAAAATAAATGTCATACTATTGGTTTAACTAAAAATAGCAAATTTTGTATTATCAAAAATAGCAGTTAGACACACAAATGGTTATACAAATGACATACTTTTGGATTAACAAAATTGCTAATTATGAACCTCTTTTCACACATAAACCAACTTTTTTAGGTACCTTAATTATTTATTTTTTTATAATTCTTGGTACATACTTTTTGTTTATATAATTTTAGATAACAATTCCTCCTTACAAAAAATACTATACTCATAAACTGAATATAGTATTTTAGCATCTAATAGTTCATATTCTAGAACTATTGCTATATTATAATCATTATATCGTAAATAAATTAAAAGTCAATGTCAAAAAAGAGAACATTATTATGTAAGTTATTATGACATTATTAAGTAAATTATAATAACAAAATATGGTTAAAAATTAAACAAACATATTCAATGTAACTATAGCATCGTCTTCTAAGTTGATCTATCATTCTATCTTCTAATTTTGCTTCGCTTTCATAATTAGCCATTCTTAAATCACCTCTTTAAACTACTTACTATCTTTTAAGCAACCAATCAATTATATTTTTATGAATTATGCCATTTTGTGATAAATCAAATTTATCCATTGAAAGAACATATTTTGGATAATTATCTTCAATCTTTTATAAGCATTAAATTCTCTATCAATTACTGTTTCATCGCTTAAAATATAAGCAACTTGAATATATATTTTTTCATTAAACCTTGTTGCTATGAAATCTATTTCGCCATTTTCTAATGTACCAATATTAACATTATATCCTCTAGCAATTAGTTCATTATAAACAATATTTTCCAGATAAGCACCAATTTGTTCTTTTTTACCTTCACTTAGAATATTAGTAAAACCTAAATCAGTTAAATAATATTTATATTTGCCAGTAAGAATTCTTTTACCTCTAACATCATATCTTTCTGCTTTTGAAATAAGATTTGCACGAGTTATGTAATCAAGATAATTATATAATGTTTCTAACGATACATTTCTAGAATCACTTTGCATATATTTTTTTAAACTATCAGGTGAAAATACTTGAGATGGAGTAGTTAAAATATAAGTAACTATTCTATTTAATAAATCTATATCTTTAATATTAAATCTTTTTACGATATCTTTTATTATTATTGAATCATAAATATCATTTAAATATGTTTTTCTTGAAGTATCATCTTTTTGCATAAATCTTTGCGGCATTCCACCCCATTTGATATAATCATTAAATGCATCTTCAATATCTCTATTATCTGTAATATTTAATAATTTACAAACTTCATCAAATGTAAATGGAGTTATTTTAAAACTTACATATCTTCCTGCTATGTGAGTTGCTAAATCACTTGATAACAAATCACTATTAGAACCAGTTATAAAAATAGATGTATTCTTTGTTGCTCTTAATGAATTAACAACTTTTTCCCACTTATCAACATTTTGAATTTCATCAAAGAATATATAATACTTTTTATCATCAATTATTTTTTCTTTAACAAAATTGTTTAATTTTTTAGGATCAGTATATTCTTCATAATCATAATCCTCAAAATTGATATAAATTATGTGATTATCATCTATATTATTTTCTCTTAATTCATCTATTATTTGTTTTAAAATAACTGATTTTCCAGAACGTCTAATACCAATTAATACTTTAATTAACTCTTGATCATAAAATGGTCTAATTAATTTTAAATATCTTTCACGAATAACCATAATCCATCTTCCTTTCTTATATATACATTATAATACTATATTTAATTTTTGTCAATTTATTACGGTGCAGAGTAATTTTTTTGTTTTTTTGCTGATTTATTACGATTGTTTTTTTATAAATTTAAATAAAGAAATAACGAAAATAATAAGTATTTTAACATTATATAACCCATTTTAAGTTATTAACTCATCACAAAAAGAATTTCAACATTAAGCCGAAATCCTTTAATTTATTCTTTATTTGTATCTAACATTTCTATTATTTAATAGACTACTATTATTTTTTGCAATACAATAATATAATTTAAAAATGTATTTTTTGTCTTTTTCTATATTCTATGTCCCTTTTTTTACAAATCTATTACATTCTTCTAAATTAAACTCATTTATATCATATTTACCCCAACTATTATCTTCACCATTAAAAATATTACAAAGTCCAAAAATACCACCACAATCATCAATTATTCCATAACCTTTCCCAGAAAGTACTTCAAAATCAATTTCATCAGTGCTATTAATTATTTTATTAAGAGTTAAATTAAATTGCCAATTATCTCCAAAGTCATAAATAATTTTTAATTTCTCTTTCTCGGTTAAAAACAAATAAAATAATTCAAATTCACCATAATAATCTTCTAAAAACTTTTTACCAATTTTAATAGCAAATGGATGTGATAAATCGCCATTCATAGATAAAATTACTTTTTCACAAAAACTATTTATTGATATATTACTATTTGCCGAGATTTTTCTTTTGATTTCTTTATTGAAACCCTCAAGTGAAACACTAAAAATATATTTTTTAGGATTTTTTATATCTTCCTTGTATTTTTTATAATCACTAATTCTTCCATTTACCTCATTAATATCACAATTATTTTGCAAATAATCTTTTTCACTCTTCAAATAATAAGAATCATAATCTTTTCTTTTTTCCATAAATAATCGTTTTAAATCATAAATACTTTTATCATCAAGTATTCCATAGCCATTACCAGATATTACTTTAAAATCAATATTATCATCTGCTTCTATCATTTCATCTACAATTAAATTAAAATAGTAACTTTTATCAAAATTATAATCAATGCCAAAAGTGGTTCTTTTTTTAAACTTCAAGTCTTTTAAAGTTAGTCCCAACAAACTTTTCTCATTTTTAGTTTCTTCAATTTCATATGAATAATATACTTTTTTATCACATTCAAATTCATAAATAGGTATTTTTTCCCCATTCATAGAAACTATTACAAATTCACATAAATCAACTAACTGAATATTTTCATCAACTAATATTTGTCTGTTTATTTTATCTTCTAGTTCTTTCAATGCAACACTTAACATCAATTTCATAATTTACCATTCCCTAAATCTTTGAATATTATTAACTTCTATATCCATATTGATTATTATATTCAACTTTAATACTATTATCTTTCTTTGATAAATTATATAATAAAAGGCATCTTGAAAAATCGCTAATTTTTTTATAGTTATGTTTTTTTATAAATTCTTGTAATAATTTGTGTTCAGAAGTCATCATACAATGAATTCCAGTTCCGAATGATATATCATCAACTGTTATTATTCTGTTATAAAAATATATCATTCTTTTTTTATCAATTTTTAAAGTGCTACTCATAGCAATATCAATAACTTTAAATTTCCTATTTGTAAATACATCTTCATAAGTTATATAACCATTATTCATATCAGCATCAATAACTTTAAATAATCCTACATATGAGTTTTTCATACTATTTAACATTTTTACTTTTTCGGCATTTCTAAACTTATTTTTCTGCAAATAAACTTCGGTTATTGATGTTAATTTCGGATGATTTTTATACATAAACAAATCATTTAGTATAGTCCTATCATCAACATCATTTGAATCTAAATCAAAATCTAATTCTGTTATTTCCTTATCAATATCATCATAAATAGAATTATAGTTATCATTTATATTATATTTTCCATCTATAATATAATTTTCCATACTATCAATAATTTCACTATGTAATTTTCTTAATCTATTGTATTTTCTTATGTGCTCTTTACTATTTAACCTAAATTTATTCAAGTTAATTAACATAGTAGATATCTCACTTGGAGATTTGTTTTCAAACATTTTCTCTAATAATAACTCCATTTTTCCTACTTTCTATATATTTTATTTAATATATTTTCCCATTAATGATTCAGCTAGCTTTTCTCCCTCTTTTGTTAATGTAACAGACTTATTTTTATATTTTGTTGGATACAAATATCCTTTATCAGTTAATTTATTAATAGCATCAAATGAATAACCTTTCCATGCGTTTTTTGTTACTCCTTTATCTAAATTACCATTTTCATCATAAAATAAGTTCTCTTCATCCCACGAAGTTAAATACATTAATAGTAATGTTAATTCATCAATTCTTTCATTCATCTTTTTACCACCTTTATTTATTTTTATATTTTAACCATTCATTATAAATCTCATCTAAATCAGGCACTTCTTCTATTCCTAAGTTTTGACAATTCCTTATATCTATACGTTTATCTTTTATATAACCATCTATTTTTTTTAATTTATCTGAAGTGTCACTCATTATAATTGCGTATACGGCATATAGTATGACAGTATTTATATCAAAATCCAGATTTTCTTTTAATGAGTCTATATCCATATCAAATGTATCTATTACTTCATCATCATCGCTATACTCAGGATTTGATATTTCTTCACACGTATAATCGGAATATAACATTAAATCAATAATATTTAGTGTCTCCATATAATCCTTAGAAAATATTAATTTACATATTAAATCATACATTCTATTTAGTATACTATCCATTTCGTTTGTCGGGTAATAATGATAGTCATAATCTTCACCAAATGCTGAATAGTTGCCAGTTTCAACTGCATAACATTTAAATACTATCTCTCCATCTTGAACCTTTTTGAAATCTTTACACATTTCATCTAATTCTTCTTTTATATCATCAACTAAAATTTTATCATTGTTTTTTATATTTTTAATTCTACATAGTGTTTTATAATAATTTCTTATAGGTATATCTTTACATATTTCCATAACAATAGCTCTTAACTCATTCATTGAAGTGCCATCTATATTTTTGTTTATTTCTTTTATAAAATCATTTTCATTCATAGTTTATTCACCATCAACTTCATACCCATTTTTAATTTCTAAAACTAATCCTTTTAACTTCTTATTGTTTGTTTTTAAATTAAATTTTCTATAGTCATATTTCTCATACTTCTCATATCCTGGTGTAACATAATGTTCTGAATAACCTTTTTTATCGGTATCATCTACTATTTCTTTTAAATCAAAATCACACATATCATCTAGCATTCCTCGTCCTGCTCCATTAATTATATTAGGATACAAATATCCTTCATATTCATTCATATCTCTTTGATCAATATATGTTATTTTAAATGTTGTAGTTGAACCATAATCATATTCCATTTCTAATTTGTCATTTTTCTTTAATTTAAGTTCGCTTAATTTAGTAATAGTAGCATTTGATAACTCCTCAAAATCTGGATTATCTTCTGCACAAACCCAGCTATCAAATATGTAATTTTTATATTTAATATTATATAAATGATAAGCAAGTGAATCAAACGTTGCAAGTATTGTATATGCTAAATCTGCTACTGTTCTTCGATCAGAAATTTCTATTTCTCTCCATATTTTATCTTCTAACCCTTCTATTCCTACTCTAAAAGTTAATACTTTAGTCATATTCTACCTCCATTAACTAAAATAAATCATAATAATAATCATCATCAAAATTATTAAATTCATCAACACTCTCTAATAATTCATTCATATTATCTTTAATAAAATTAAATGTTTCTTTATAATCATTAGCATCAACATAATTATTTTCACTCATGTATTGATAAAACTTTTTAAGACTAGCTGCTGTTTCTTTTAATGAATTTCTTGATGACCACAAACATTTTCTTATAAACCAATCATTCAAAAACGGAAACACTTCATCAAGACCATCTTCTGCTTTTGTAATATCATAATAATTCAAATAATCGTTAACAAATAAGCTTACATTATTTAAATGTTTTCTAATAGTTTTATCTACTAGCCCCTTTTTATTTAACCATTTTTCAAACTCCAATAAATATTTCTCATTTCTTTTAACATTTTTATTCATTTTCTTTTCGTAATCCATCTCTTATTTTCTCCATAAATCATTAAATATCTCTTATAATATTCTAATACTTTCATCTTCCTATTTTATAATCAATTAATTAGTTATCTTTTTCTTTTAAAAATCTTTTCAAGAAAAATGTCATAAAATATGGAAACGTATAAAATTTACCATTAAATCCAATATTTTTATTACATAATTTTATACCATATTTTATATCTGTATATTGATCACTATTTATTAAATTATTAAGTGATGTAGTTGAATTATCATTTGCTTTAACTTCAACCGGAATAAGCGAGTTAGCATCTCTTATAAAAAAATCCATTTCAATTGTTCCCTTATCATTTTTATAAAAATACAATTTGTACCCTTCTTTTACTAACATATCCCCAACAATATTTTCATATATAGCACCCTTATAAGTATTAAAATTTTGATTCTTTCTTAAATCATCCTGAACCTCATCATCTAATGAAGCAATTAAAAGACTAGTATCAGAAAAATATAATCTATAATTATCGGGATTATAATTTCCACCTAATGGTAAAGCACATTCTTCCATACAATATGATATATTTATTATCCCAGCATCACTTAACCAATCTGCTACTCCAGCATACTCTCTATTTCTAGCGCCTTCTGCTACTTTAGATACTTGAAATTTTTTATTTTCATTACCTAAAAATACTGGAATTTTTCTATATGCATTTAAAATCCTTACTTTATCTAATCCTTCAGCATATTTAGAAATATCTTCTTCATAATCTCTTAATATCTGTTTTTGCATTGAAAGTATACCACTAAAATTTTTGTTTTCAATGTATTTTGCAACAATCGCAGGCATTCCACCTAATATCATATAATCTCTAAAATGAAGCATCATAACATCATATTGTGTTGTAGTTAATGGCTTACATTCTTTCATACAAATATATAAATCTTCAATCTGTTCTTCTTTATATCCTTTAGCCCATAAAAATTCTTCAAAATCCATAGAATACATTATATAGTCTTCTTTGTTTCCAACACTATTAGATTCAATTTCTTTATAATTAATTCCCATCATTGAACCAGAACATATAACATCAAACCTTTTATCAATATTGAAAGATTTTAAAGAAGTTGCTACATTAATACAATCTTGAATTTCATCAAAAAATATTAATGTTTCACCTGGAACAAACTTAAAATTATTATTGATAATTGATATATTACTCAATATAGTATCTACTTCAAATCCATTATCAAAAATTGTTTTATATTCTTTTTGTAAAACAAAGTTAATTTCAACAATATATTTATAATTGTTCTTGGCAAAATTTTCAATAGCATCTGTTTTTCCAATTTGTCTTGCTCCTCTTACAATAAGTGGCATCTTATCTTTTTTATTCTTCCATTCAACTAAGTATTTATCAATTTTTCTTTGTAATCTACCCATTTTATCACACCTCTATAACATTTTATCACAAAATTCCAAACATATCAACTAATTTTTACACAAAATTTCGACATTTTTCATGGAACTTTACACATTTTTCCTTTTTGCGTATTATTTTAAAAGCAAACAAGACGCTATTACACTTTGCCTACATTCTTACCATTCGCACCCCCGGAGTTTAAGTGATTAGAAACAACTATAACATTAGAATCATCTCCATAAAAAGATAATATCTTAGAAACCCTATCCTTAGGATTTAAAGTAACATCACTATCTCTAGTAATAGATACAGGGATTCCTAACTCCTTTAATCTATCATACATATACTTACTTATCTTTAAAGTATAATCCTTCTCATATTGATTATTCCCTATAGCGCCGCTATCCTCACCACCATGTCCAGGATCAATTACCACACCTCTAATTACTCTATCATCACTATTATTCATCATATATCACCCTAAAATATTATATGAAAATAGTAAATAATAGAAACCCCAAATAAAACTTTTAAAATTACAACATAATTTATTATCAAATCAATAATAATTAACAGTATCAACTCTTAATAACTTATCAGTCCAACACCTTCTTCTCCCTCTTATTTCCTCATTACCAAAGACTTTATTTTAAAATCCTTACTATCATATCCCCAAGGATTAGAAATAAATCTAATATTATTATATACCTCATCATTTTCCTTGTGATCATGACCATATATCCAAAGAGAAGACTTATAATCATTACCAACATCAACATAATAGCAACAGTTCTTACCTCTACTCTCTTCACTTCTAACCGGAGGAACATGACTAACAATCAAATCAAAATCAGATGACAGTTTATCATACCATTCCATACTACTATTATGAAGTTGAAGCATCCTCTTATAATAAGACAAATCAGACATAATAAACCTAGAATCATTTTGCATAGGATAATAATATAAATAATCTAACAAACTATTAGGCCTATACCATAAAGTATCACCCGCAATCAAAAATCCCTTATAATCATAAATACCACCATTACCACTATTTCTATCTAAAAATATAATATCCTTACTATCCTTAAAATTATCAGCAATCTCCTTTATCTTATTCATACTCTTATAGCCATACTTCTCACCATCACCACTAATATGAATATGTTTAAAATCAGTAATATAATATTCATGATTTCCAGCCACAAAAAATACCTTATCATAATACTTAGAACATGAATCTAAAAATTCAAACAAAATATCATTATACTCAGATATATCACCAGCAACAACCAAAATATCTCCCTTACAACCAATAGCAATCTTACTATCTACGAAACTCTTAACATTTTTAGTATTCTTTGTATCAATATAAAAACCCAAATGAACATCTGATACATAATCAACCTTTACTTCCATAAACATCCCTCACAATACCTTATACAATTACAATACATCATACCTTATTACCACACTAAAATTTAGTATTATCCATTTATTAAACTAATATCTTCTTTTTAGTGCTAATCTTACCTATAATAATATCTAAATTAACATCCATACTAGCAATATTCTTTAATAAATATTTTTCTATTTCTGAAACCTTCATATTTTTAAAATCACTATCAAAAGAATTAACCCAATTATTTACACTTCTTATTAATTCAAATTCAAATTTTTTCTTTAATTCTCTTGGTAAAGAACTATTATTAATCTTATTATCAATATCATATAAATAAGATTCTACTACAGATATTTTCTCATCACCCACATAATCACTATTAGACTTATAATCTAAAAATATTTTAAGTCCCATTAAAATCTTCTTTCTTTCTCCATCATCTAAAGAATAATTATAAAGTTTATCCAAAAAAGGTTGAATATCACTCCTTAATTCTCTTTCTAATTTTTTATATTCATCATTTTCTATATCATCTTTCTTTAAAATAATATTAATTTTATCCAAAGTCTTAGATAGAACATCATTAAACTCACTATCTAACTTATTAAAAGAAGCATCAACTAAAATATTAGAAATCAAATATCTTATAGATTTAATCATATCATTAATATCATTAGAATTATCAATAAATTTTAACTCACAATTATTATTCATAATATTATTTCTCAAAATAACAAATTTCTCTATTTTATTCTTTCTAATTATCACCTTATCTAGCAATGTAGATAAATCACTTTTTAATTTAGTTTCAGGTGATATCTCATTATCAAGAACTAAAATAATTGAACTATCACCCAATATATTACTTAATACTTTTTCATATTCTACTTTAGGTTCAGTTAAAATATTCTTAATCTCTCCTATTACATCAGTATTTAAAAACTCACCATATTTATTAAAAATAAATAATAAAGCCGTAATAATACCATTAATATCATTAGTATTATCAGGATACTTTTCATAAACACCTGATAGCATTCCCTCATAACAATCTATTTTATTTAAAATTTGAAGTAAACTCTTTTCCTTATATAAACTATTATATAAACAATTTAATCTAACCTCTAAATTAATTAAAGCCATACCATCACAATTTAATGTTAATGATGTATCTATTGACTCTGTTAAACTATAACTATCTAATGATTTTTCTTTTCTAAGTTCTTCATCATACAATTTTAAAATATCATTTTTCTTTTTTTGAATACTATCTTTTAAATTATCAGATAACTTATTACATAAATTATCTATCTTATTAATTAATTCCTTAATTTGACTATTTTCCATAATATTATCAATTATATCCTCATTAGTATCCTTATCTTCTAATACAGCATCTTCAGATAAAAAAGAAACATTATTATAGCCAATTTTAGAAAGCATAGACTTAATCTTTCTTCTTTTAAAAAAAGGTAACTTATCTCCCTTAAAAATAATTTGTAAATTTTTTTTAAATTTAGAAGAATCACACAAAGTAAAACTACATTCATTTAAAAAATCAAACCAAAATTTAAATTCAAAATTACAATCATCATAATGAAATATAATTCTCTCTAAATTTTCACAATCTAAAAAAGCTTGCTTATCAACTTCAATTGTATTACTATACATATTAATCTCTTTTAAAGAGTGACAACCTTCAAAAGCACATGAATAAATATACATAACATTTTTAGGTATATTAATACTCTCTAAAGAATTACAATTCAAAAAAGCAGTAGACCGAATTGAATATAAATTCTTAGGTAAATTAATTTTCCTTAATGAACTACATCCCTTAAAACAAGATTCACCTATAATCTCAACATTATCAGACATATTTATATTTTTTAATGAAGTACAATTTTCAAAAGCAACCTCACCTATTATTTTTACATTTTTAGGTATATCAATACTTTCTAAAGAACTACAATCAGAAAAAGCATAAATTTCAATTTCCTTAATACTATCAGGTAATTTAACATTTTTTAAATTAATGCAATTACTAAAACTACCACAATAAACCTTCTTAACTCCAAAAGATATAGTAACATCTTCTAAAGATGAGCATTTACTAAAAACATAATTACCCATTGCTTTTATACTTTTAGGAATAGTAATACTTTTTAATGAAGTACAATTTTCAAAAACAGAATTATCAATAAAGGTAGTACCTTCAGGAATATTAATCTCCTCCAAAGAAGAACATTCACAAAAAGCACGATCATCAATATGCAAAATAGTATTTGGTAACTTTACCTTTTTTAAATTTTTACACTTATAAAATCTTTCAACTCCAATATACTCCCACTCATCAGCTAAAACGATTTCACTACTAACTTTATAAGTATTATCAATAATATCATCATAAATCCATTCCAAAATAAACACCTCATTTACAAAAGATAAACTATATTATAAACATAAATATAGTATTTTGCAAGAAAAATCAGTACATATCAAACATACTGATTTATTAAATTATTCTATTATATTTAGAAAATATATTAACTTTTTTATTTCTAATCTTTAATTACATTTTTTAAATATATCTAACAAAATTTTAATGGTAACCTTTACATCATCAAATGTTATTTTGCTTTCATCATCCATTACATAAACATTTTGCATTTTATTAAAAGCGTTAATTAAATCTTCATTAAACTCCAATTTAAAATAATCAAAATCTACTATTTTTTTAGTGTCTGGAATACCACCAATTCTTAAAGTTTCTTCTTTTCGTTTATAATTAATTAATTTATTTAATTCTTTATTATCCTTCAGTAACCTTTTTATATCATCATTATTTATCATAATAGAAATATCATATAAATGCTTTGACACATCCTCATACATTTCTCTTTCATAATAAAATTGAACTGCAAATATCTTATCAATAAATATTCTCTCCAATTTTATTATTTCAATATCAAACTCAGATATACCATACTCCCTATTCAAAATTGCCTTTTCATCTGCAGATGCATATTTATAAATTAAAGGCTCAATAGTATATGTACTAACTGGTTCAGATACTGTAAACGATGTAGATTCTATCTGAATTCTTTCTGATTTAAATAAATCATTCAAACTAAACAAAGAATTATATTTATAAAATGAAGTTATACTACCTTTTTTATCAATAGTTTCATCCTTTACTAACTCTAATCCCTCTATTTTATAACCCAGAGCCGAATTCTTTAACCTCATTCTATTACTATTATTAGATTCATCTTCATTAACTCTAACTGTCAAATCAATATCTTCTGAAAATCTATTCATATGATTCAATATCTTATATACAGCAGTACCACCCTTAAAATAAGCCTGTAATTTTTTTTGTTTACTTGCTAAATCTCTTAAAACAAGACAAACATAATAATCTTTCTCCAAAATATCAGTTCTTATACCAGTCCTATTATTTACATTTAAAATTAACTCCTCCAGTGCTTCTTTACCTAACATTTTTCCCTCCTAATTCATATAGTTTTAAAATTGCTTTCATATTTTGAGTAATATTTGCATAAAAAAATATTTTTCTAATATCTAAATTATTATCTTTAATAAATTTATAAATCATTTCTTCCTCATTATCAACTTCAATTTTTATATTATCCTTATTTAATAATAAATCAAAAAGTTGTAAATATTTATAATTATCATCATTTATTGTTATCTTAGCTTTTTTTATAATAACACCCAAATTTTTATTATTATAAGTATTCCCATTAGGGCATTCATTAGTTACAATTAATATCTCCTTTGGAACTTGTGTCGTTAAACCAACTTTATTAAATAAATAAGCACCTGTAAAATAACCCTTTTTACCTTTTTCATCACAAATATATTTTTTTTCAATTACCTTATTAATATTTAAAGTTTTATCTCCAAAAACACCCTTTGTTGGCTTATAATAAATACCCTTTATAAATTGAGATAATTTATTTTCTTTAACTAATCTATTTATATATACATAAATATTTTTAAATACATTATCAAAATTATCCTTTATTATTGTTTTAAAATAATCTTTAATTTCCTCAATAAAAATAGGTTCATCATATGGACATTTATCAATATATTTAACCAAAACAGCATTATAGTTCATGATAACACCTCCTATACATAATATGTTATTATTTTATTACTTAATAACTATTTTTTTCATCAATTAATAACATTATATTACTTTTTTATTAATATGTCAAGTTTTTAGTTTTAATATAAATTAAATTAAAAATTCTAAAAAATTTATTACAAAAAAGAAAATCAGTACATATCAAACATACTGATTTATTAAATTCTATTATATTTAGAAAGTATATCCACCATCAACACCAATATTTTGAGAAGTAATATATCTAGCCTCTTCACTACATAAAAATGCTACCATATTAGCAATATCAATAGGATCTTGAGGTTTTCCATTAGGAGTACCTTTATTCCATTCTTTCCATACTTCTTCACGTTTTTGAGGATCATCCCCTGCAATTTGATCAAGTATTTCTTCCCACATACTAGTTCTAATAATACCAGGACATATACAATTTACAGTAACATTATCCAAAGCAGCTTCTCTACCCAAAGATGCAGTAGCAGCCAAAACAGCAGCCTTAGTAGCACTATAAACACTAAATCCACCTAAACAAGCCTTTGCAGCAATAGAAGACATATTAACTATCTTTCCATATTTCTGAGGTCTCATTAAAGCTAAAGCTTCTCGACAAGAATATAATGTACCCTTAATATTAATATCTATAGACAAATCTATATCCTGTAAACTTTGTTTAGTAATTTCTTCAGTTAAACAAACACCAGCACTATTAACAACAAAATCTACTCTTCCCCATTCGTCCATCATTTTTTTATACATAGCATGAACACTATCATAATCTCTTACATCTAAAGGATATGCAATAGCATCTACACCATACTCCCTAATTTCCTTACAAACTTCTTCACATCTTTCAGGAATCTTATCAGCAATTAAAACAGAAGCACCATTCTTAGCAAAAAGTAAAGCACATTCTCTACCAAGACCACTACCACCACCTGTTACTAAAGCCTTTTTTCCCTTAAAATTAAATTCCATATAAATAATCACACCTTTCTTTATCTTTATACATTATTATTATAACACTATCTTAAAAATCTTAATAAAAATTTAAAAACAATTTACAAAAATATTTATATAAAATGTAAACATAAAGTATCTATAATATATTTATTCATATATAAAATAAAAAAAGATAAGAATTATTTCCTATCATTTAACAATTTCTTTAAATCATCCTCCAATTTACTAATATCATTAGGACTCATAAAAATATATACAGTATTATCATATTTATTCAACTTAGAAGCCTCATCAATATCAATATGATAACAATTATCTAACTTATCAATAATTAAATTAGATGTTACATCAGGATAATCTTCTTGTCTTTCTCTAGCAGGATGAATATCCAATACATAACTAGCACATAAATCTCTAAATATATTTACCAAATCCATAGCAAACTCTTTAGTTCTAGTAAAAGTATGTGGTTGAAATATAGCAACAATACTCTTATCAGGATATTTTTGCTTTATAGCATTTATTGTAGCCTTAACCTCATTAGGATGATGAGCATAATCATCAATAACAACATTATTACCAATTATTGTTTCATTAAACCTTCTTTTAGCCCCTTTAAACATACTTAAACTAGAACTTACTTTTCTAGCATCTATTTTTTCTAAATAACATACACTAATAACTGCAAGTGCATCTAATAATTGTCCCTCTCCAAAAATAGGTAAATCAAAATGACCATAACCATCTATATCAAAAGAAGTACCATTACTATTATAGTCTACATTTATAGCACACAAATCATTTTTACTACTAAGACCAAAAGTAAATAAAGGTTTATTTAGTTTTAACTTATCTAAATACTGATCATCTCCCCAAGCAATAACCATTTTCTCTGCAGAATTGGCATATTCTTGATAAGCATCACATACATCATCAATATCTTTATAATAATCTACATGATCTAAATCTATATTAGTAATAATAGCATAATATGGATGATACTTAAGAAAATGTCTCTTATACTCACAACTCTCCAAAGCAAAAAATTCATTTTCTTTTGAAGCATATCCAGTACCATCTCCTATTAAATAATTAATGCCACATATATTATTCAAAGTACAAGCAAACATAGCAGTAGTAGTAGTCTTACCATGACATCCCGCTATACATATAGTCTTAAACTTCTTAGTTAGTTCTCCAACCATTTCATTATATTCATAAATTTTCAAACCAAGTTCCTTAGCTTTTTTTAATTCTACATTATCATCCTTAATAGAACCGCCCTTAATAATAATCATATTTTCCTTTATATTATTTTCATCATATACAAAAAATTTAATATTATTTTCTATTAATCCAATTTCAGTAAAAAAATGTTTATCTATATCACTACCATCAACATCATTACCTAATTGTTTTAATATAATTGCTAAAGCACTCATACCAGTACCTTTAATACCAATAAAATGATACATACAATCTCCCTCTTTCAATATATATTATACACCAATAATCAAATTTAGAAAATACCCAAAAAAAAAGAGACTTACTTAGCCTCTACAATTAACTTAATAGCAGTCCTTTCTTCACCATCTATTGATATATCAGTAAATGCTGGTATACATACCAAATTTGTACCAGTTGGTGCTACAAAACCTCTCGCTATAGCAATAGCCTTAATAGCTTGATTCAAAGCACCCGCTCCTATTGCTTGTATTTCAACAATTCCTTTCTCCCTAAAAACATTAGCAAGAGCGCCGGCAACAGAATTAGGATTTGATTTAGTACCAACTTTTAAAGTTTCCATATTATTTCATTCCTTTCTTTATCGACTACAATAATATATATGTAATTAATAAAGAAATATTAATAATTTATTCATTAGTTATTCTTTTCATCTCATCTATAGTACTCAAATAACTAACATCTTCTGTAAGAATAACTCTTTGGCCTGAAAAATCAATATAATCAGAAGATATATACACCTTATAATAATCATTCTTTACATAAGTAACTCCAGGATCTGAAGTAACTGTCTCAATCTTATCAGTCTTCTTATCATAATAAGTAACACTGCTGTTATCTGCAACAATATAAGAAAATGGACTTAATTCAACCTTATTATCACCCATAACCAAAGTTATATCCTCAATAAAGAAATATAAATCTTTACCATCATATAAAAAGTAATGACCCAAATAATTATTATATTTATTAGTAATTAAAGAATATCTCTTATTCTCGTATTTAATATAAGATTTAGCCTTAGTCAAATATTCAGAACAATTCATAACAGGTGCTACAACACTCATATCACTAGGAAATATTACTATATTACCATTATTATCATACATAGGAGTAGAATCATAATTAATATTTATATCCTTAGGACTTATCTCTTTAATAACGCCCTTTTTATCATAAGTAATATCTGCACCATATGAAACTTTTTCGTTACCAAAATACTGATAATAACTACCACTAACAACCTTAGTGTAGACAAAAGTTTTAGAAACAACATAATAAATAATAAATCCTAAAAATATTACTAATAATAAAACAATTGGTATTAATATCTTATAATTATCAGAAATAAACTTCTTAAACTTTAAATTATCCATAATAACCTCCTAATATATAAATCTATAAGTAATATTAGGATCAAAACTATCATTAACATTAATCTTAATATTATATAAATTCAAACTAACCTCATCACCAGTATTAAATTTACAATCACTAATATCTATACTACCAGTAATTTCATTAACTGAACCTAATGTAGAAATAGTACCTGATGCTACACCTTGATTACCTTTAAATAAATTCAAATCTCCACCAGATATAGTATAATAATTATCAAAAGTAATCTTATAATAAACTTTATTATTATATACTCCAGTAACTTTCATAGCCATACTAGGAATCTTAGTACCAACAGTAACTTCATCAAAAGTATAAACCTTTAAAATACCACTATTATCATAATAAGTATATCTAAAATACAAATTATAATATGTATTAAACTCAAGTTCATTTATAGTAGCAGTAGTATCATTCTTAGATAAATTAATCTGCTTCTTTCTATCAGGATTATCTGATTCCTCAATATCAATATAAACTGATTGATATTCATTCTTAGGATCATACACAACATAATCTACACCAATTGAAGACAAACTAGTAGTTACTCTAATAACAGATGTATTTTTAGTAGCATTCTTAATTTCATTAACTGCTCCATCTGAAACACCAGGATTATAACTAGTATCACTACCAGTAGTAGTATCACTATTACCACCAGTTCCACTACCACCTATAGTACCATCGCCATCTCCAGAGTCAGTACCATTACCGCCTCCGGTACCAATTCCACTACCATTACCACCTATTCCTGTTCCAGAACCTGTTCCATTTCCACCAGTACCATTACCAGAACCGGAGCCGCTTCCACCTCCAGTACCAGTTCCAGAAGTACCAGAAGTAACACCGCTAGTAACAGAACCATCTCCACCAGAGCCAGAACCATTACTTTTACCATAAAGATTAGTACTACCAATAACCTTCTTTAAATCAATATCCTCTCCACCAAAGTTTAATTTTTCATTAGCAATATCAAAAGTATAATTACTAGTTTTAATAACCTTTGGTTTAAAAGTTTTTAAATTAACATTATTATTTAATAATATAGCACTACCAGACTTATCAAGATTAATAAGTAAATAATTAGAAGTTACAAACAAACCATCAGAAGATTCAATAACTCTATCAACTATCAAATATTTCCTATCAGCAAGTTTATAAAAGTGAGACTTAACAGAACTTTCAATAACATTCTCATCTTTTAAAATTTTAACATCTCCTGTATTTAAAACCTCATAATATTTTCCATATAACTTTAAATTACCATTGCTAGTATCATAAACAACTGCATGATCAGTAAGATTAATCATACTATCATCATCAAGCAAATAATAATTACCACTCCACTTAATTTTAAGTTTAGTATCGTTAGTAATATCTATTTTATTTTTATCTGCATCAAATACAACACTACCCGCACTAGCAATATATTCAATCTTACCAACATCTAATACTTTTTTTAGGAAGAGAGAAAATATGACTACAATAACTAATGCAATTCCCATAATAATCCATATAAATTTCTTATTCTTCCCATCATATTTTCTCATTTAAATTCCTCCTATCATTAAACCAAAATAGAAAATGTACTACTATGTATTTTGTTCTTACCATCTTCATCTGTATAATAAGTAATTGCAACATTATAAGTACCACTAGTTTTGAAGTCAAAATTACTATTATTACTATTGGATAAATCAACTACCAAACTATAATTATTACCTTTTTTAGCAAATATAGAATCTCCACTAAGACTACCAGAAGTAGAAATAGTACTACCTCTCAAAGTAACTTTATAATCAACTCTTTTAATATTATTTAAATTATTACTACCAATATACTCTAACTTAAATGAACTATCACTTTCTTTACTAATAACAACATTACCTAAAGTAATACCTTCACTAAGTGGAGTATATATATAGTCAATATAAGAATCTGGTGTTTTAATTTTAATATTATCTTTGTTAAAACTAACGTTATTCCTATATGTATCATAAGATAATTCAATAGAATATTGAGTATTATTATTCAAATTAGGAAACTTAACACTAACATTTGTACTATTAAAATATAACATAGCCTCATCATATAGAATATCAGTAGCATCAGAACCAGACTTAATTATAACAGTCTTATTATCTTTATTTTTAACAGTATAAACTTCACCGCCATTCTCATCGTATAAAGTAATATGATATTCACCATTCTTCATAACGTAATCAGGATCCTTTACACCACTGACCGTAAATTTAATATAATATCCATTATCATATCCACTCTTAAAATCAGTAATATTGAAAGAAGCAGATTTTAACTCATGAACATCAATATTAATTTTTTTATTAGTATCATTAACTTCACTAGAAAGTATTCCATCATATAAAGTAAGTTGCCTATCCATATCATATCCTTTATCACTATAATAAGGAATAGCAAATACCTTTAAATAATAATATCCATCACCAAATACAAAATTATTATTATCAATTGATTTAGATTGATGCAGAGTATCATCATTAGAATCTATACTATGTGTCCCATCATTAGAAATTTCAAGATAACATTTAGTAGGATCAGTACAATCACCACCATCATAATTAAGTAATTTACCATCTTTATCATATAATCCTAAACGTATTTTCATATAATTACCATTAGTAACATTAACCTTATATTTAATAGCCTTAGTACTAATAGATTCCTCATAATTATTATATCCTACTGCTAAACTATTATATTCCAATTTATTAAGCAGCTCATCTTCACTCAAAGTAGAAGTTTCGTAAGTAGTTTTAACATATTTAGAAGTACATTCTTTACAACCACCATCATATACTTGAACTTTATTATAAGTATTACCACTCTTCATATAAGCCCAAACATCATATTTATACTTAGTATTAATACCTAAATCTATAAATTCTGTTTTTGTACCATCTGTACCATCCGTATTATTAGTTAAATCAATATTAACTTTTTTATCATCTATCTTATTACCATTCTCATCATATAAATTAACATACAAATAATAACTGCCATTCTCATTCTTAAATTGACTTTTCAAAGTATCTTCAGTAACACCACTAAATTTAAAGCCTAAAGAAATACTATTTATACCTCTAGTTTCACTAACAGTAACCTTAGGGATAATTTTATCAAACTTAAAATTATTCTTATCAGTTTTTAAAGTAGAAACATTAATTACTTTAGGATCATAATTAGAATAATTTCCAAACTTAATACCATTTTTCAAATAACTAATACTATATGACTTACTAACGATTTCTTTAGTATCAACAATAGAAGCACCATCATCCTTCGAATAACTATTCAAACTACTTAAACCTAACTTATGATATAAAGTAAATGTATTCGCATCCTTACTCTCAATTATATAAACACCATTAGAACTATCATCTTCAGTTTCAACAACAGAACTACCAGCAGTGGTTTTATAGCCATATATATTTAAATATTTATTTTTTATAACATTTTGCAATATTAAACCATCATTGAATTCTTGATTAATACCAACAAGTCCACTATCATAATAACTATCAACTGAGACAGTAATATTTTTATCAACATTCTTAATTACCTCTTTATTAGCATAATCAACAGTTAAAAATTTAAAGTTACCTCTAAAATTACCATCGTTATCATAACATACTTCATATTTTTCTTCTGAATCTTCATTACATTCATAAGACTGAGAAGCTAAATAATATTTATCATAAATAACATTACTATTCTCATCATTAAGACGAACTCTATACATAACCGTCCTACTACCAAGATCATCATCATTAAGTTTAATAAATAATCTATTATCACTATCATAAGTAATTAATTCAAAATTATCGCTTTTACTACTACCATATAAACCATCAAAAGTTCTACTATCAATAGCAGTTTTTTTCACTTCAGTATCAAGCAATCGTTCATTTAAATATATTTCATATTCAGTACCATTACAAGTATCATCATCATCACATATTTTAATTTTAGTAGAAAGTTGTTGTTCTGCACCTAAAGTAAATTCTTCACCACGAACAACATCATTATCCCCTATCTTATAATAGAAATAATAATCATTAAGTACTATAGCGTCATCAACATCCTTTATATTATATCCATAAGTAATAGTATTTTTAGTACTATTAACAATATAAAAGTTATAAATAGGTGCTTGTCTCGTAATAGGAACATCTAAAGTAGTATAATCATTAGAAAATACACTTTCAGTACCATCACTAGAAGTAAACACTAATTCATACATCACCTTATATGTTTTACCTCTAGTAAAATTACTATCATCCAGATAGAAAGCATGATTTGAATCACTATAATTAACATTTTCTAAAGAATATTTATATATTGCAGTTTCACTATTACAATTTTCTTTCTTTTGATTGCATATATAGTAATTTGTAACAACCTTATCATATTTATAAGCAGAATTAATATAATTTTGAGGAATATTAATATGAACTCTAATACCAACTGCAGTATCATCTGCTATAAGATCTAAACTATCTCTATAACTATCAGCATTATTTAATTTTTTTCTCATCTCATCCATAATAGGACTAAAATCATATTCATCATCTGATTTAAATTCACCCTTTTTTACATAATCCACAATAATAGCATTTTTAACACCATTAAGTTCCAATTGTTTACTAACATAATAAGATGGCGTAACATTATAAGTATAAGAATTATTATCAATCTTAATTGCATTACCAGCCTTATCATATCCCTTAACAACTACAGTATAAGAAGTAGCAAGACACTTACCATCAACTTTAGAAGTACAGAAATTTTTTAAATCACCTGTAGCCTTCATAAAATCTGATGAACTATCAATACCGAATCTTGAATTTGTTATATTATAAGAAACGGAACAAACATAACTAGTCGCATCAGCATTACAGAAATTTTTTCTAATATTAGCATTACCAGTAATAGTTAATGTTTCACCTAAATGTCTATTATTAGTTTCACTATCATCTGCATAAGTACCAGCATAAAGATCAAATGTTAGTCTATCAATAGTATCTAATGCTTTAAGACTAATTGATTCATCCTCATCGCTTTCCTCATCTTTACTACCGCCACTTAATCTAGCGTTATAATTAATAACATTCTCATCAGTACTATCATTATCAGAATATAAAAATTTCAAATTACCAGTAGATGTTGTTTCAGCATAAATCTCGTCACCAATTTGTACATTGCTAAATTCTTCACCATTCAAAAAATATGTACCATAAACCTTAATAACATATTTAGTTTCAGAAGCTAAATTGGTTAAATTTAAATTATAATAATATAGTCCACTATCATTATCATATTTCAAATCTTCCCTATTGATAGTAATATCAGTCTTCTTCTCTTCACCATCAACTAATTTATAATATCTCAAAGTAAATGAACTCTTAGCATTCCTACAAACTCTACCCTGAATAGGAACAGTACAACTAGGATCCACCAAAGACAATTTACCACTAATAGAGTTAGATGTTGCTTGCTTATCAGTTAATTGAAAATAAGGTAAACTTTCCATAGAAAACAAACTATTTCCATTATAAACAACTTCTCTATCCATCTCTCCATCATTATATTGTACTTTAAAAGTATAAACATAAACAACACCAGATTGGATATCCTCTCCCACTTTAATACTTAAAGCATCACCATCAGTTTTCTCCTTTACAATACAATTACTATCATCAACTTCTTTATCTTTACCAACTTGTTCACAAACAGTATAAATATATTTAGTAACAGTCGAAAATTCATCCCTAACAGTAGCGGACAAATCAAAAGATGCATTCTCTGTGTTTTTCTTAACATCAATTTTTTCAATAATAGGAGTTGACTTTAAAGTAGTATCTCTTCTTGAAAGTTCATAATTTGAACCAAAAGAACAATTATCATTATTATCGCAAACACTAATATTATTAACAACAGCATGATAAACAGAATTAGCTTTTAATCCCCTAGCAGTAACATCCATGCTACTAGAAATCCCTAATTGCTTAAACGCCTCATTTCCTTCCTCATCATACAAATAAAAGTCCAATTGAGAAACACTATTATTAGAACTAAAATTAATACTATAAGATATGCTATTAGCGGATATATACTTCCTTTCTAACGAAACTCCTAACTCCTCAGTAGTAATTAACTTTTGAAAATATTGTTTATTTTGATTTACATCAACAATAGAAAGTAAATATTGATTATCAGGAGTTAAAAAAGTATTAAAAGAATAACAATCAGTACCACTACTACAAATATTAAATGTACCATCATTTTTAGTAACATTTACTTCTTCTCTCTCACCAGTACTAATATTAGTTAAATATCCAACCAAATTCCCTAAAATTAAACTAGATCTATTCATTTGCAAACTTGCATTCATAGAAGTAGAAGTTACATCTAACTTGATAAGTTCAATCTTAGCAGAAGTAGTTGTCACCTCACCGGAGCCACTACCATTACCACCATTGCCATCTTCACCACTACCTCCTTCGCCAGAACCATCTCCTCCAGTTCCATCACCAGTTCCTGTTCCTGAAGTAACACCGCTTCCTGATATAGTTCCACTAGTTAAAATACCTGAACCAATAGCAGTACCAGAACCATCTCCACCTCCGCCGGTGCCTGTTCCACTTCCACCACTAGTCCCGCTTCCAAAGCCATTTCCGCCACCATTTCCATTACCTAAATTAATGTTTTCATCTCCACTAATAGTAATTTGAGAAATAAGCATTTTAGCATCATTATTATAATATATTTGATTTTGACCCAAATCAATCTTTATAGCATCTCCGACATAAATATAACTATCTTGACTAGTAACTTGATAACTAACTTCTTTATTATCGATCTTCACAACACCATTAGTCATAAAAATTAACTCAAAATAATCTCCTTCAATAGTTTTAGTAACTCCAGGAATCTTTAAACTAAGATTACTTCCTGCTACTATATATTTATTATCACTAACTCTACCCATCCAATTAGTTAAAGTTAAATCTTCCCTATCACCCTTAATTATATATTTACCATCTTCATAAGTAATAAGAGTTTGATTACTAATATTATAGTAAGGAACAAAATCTAAATTAACTTTATCTAAATCAAGTAATGCACCATTTTGTAAAAAAGAAATAGACCCATTGTCATAGTGTACAAAACTACCAGAATCAACACTAACATTCTTTTTCTTATCATTAACAAAAGAAATATTTTTACTTAAATCAGTTTTATATTTAGTTCCATTAGTAAAAGAATAACTAGCACTTTCTTTATCTGTAGTGTATATTATATATCCACCATCGCCAAATACCATTGAACTATCATGATAAAATGTTACAAATCCTACAACAAAAAGAATAATTGTTACCACAGAAATACCCATAATAAATAAAAAATTATTCTTAGACTTCCCTTTTTTCATTACGCTCACCTACTGTCCTTATTCTTAAAATAATTATAGCATTTTGACTACTTATTGTCAATTTATCTAAAAACATTTTAATTATTTTTATATCGCCCCAAGTAAAAGAAAAAGAAGGGGCGTACCTTCTATAAATAAAATTATGGCTTTAAACTCTTCTTCTTAACAATTTTAATTTTTTTAGCATTTGTCTCTCTATTAAGAATACTAGTACACTGTCTACAGAAAGAAAAATAAGTTACTCCATTTTCTTCGCCATCAATAGAAACTTGCTGCCCTTCCATTATTCTATTACCATCATCATCTATTCTTATATTAAATATTCTTTTTCTACCACACGAACAAGTTCTTTCTATCTCAATCTTATCATCAGCCCATTCCATAAGAGTTTTGCTACCCTCAAACATATTATTCTGAAAATCAGTTAAAAGTCCATAACAATATACATCTATACCCAAAATATCAACTATAGACGCTAATTGTATAACTTGATTTCTATTTAAAAATTGAGCTTCATCTACTACAATACAACTAATTATGTTGTCTCTAATATAATTAGCAATAGCCATATAAATATCCATATCATCACTAATTAAAATATCAACCTTAGCACTACCACCATCTCTACTAGAAATATAATTATCTGCTTTACTATCCTTAAGCGGTTTCATAAGTACTGGATAAAAACCATCCTCCTTTTTACTATGTAAAAGTTTAATTATATCCCTAGTTTTTCCACTTTCCATTGGTCCATAATAAAATACCAACTTATTAAAATTATTATTACTACTACCATTAACTATTCTTCTATTATCCATATCTATTACCTCTCTTTAGCCCTTGGATGAGCAAAATCATATACCCTTTTAATTTGAGCATTACTAACATGAGTATAAATACTAGTTGTATTTAAAGAACTATGTCCTAAAAGTTCTTGTACCGAAACCAAATCAGCACCTGCATTTAACATATCAGTAGCAAAAGTATGTCGTAAAGTATGTGGTGACACATGATAATCTAAAGAGCATTTAAATACAATATCATCTATTATATTTCTAACAGACCTAGTAGATAATCTACCACCATTTTTATTTAAAAACAGAAAATCACTATCGCCATGAAGAAGCAATTTCTTTCTACCAGAAGATAAATACATATTTAAAATATCTTCACAAAAACTACCATAAATTACTATTCTCTCTTTACTACCCTTACCTAATATTTTAATAGTATTATCATAAAAATTAATATTACTAATTTTTATAGAAACTAATTCACTAACTCTCACCCCTGTAGCGTAAAGCATTTCTAAAATAAGTCTATTTCTTTGCCCTAATGGGCTATTCAGATCACTAACTTTAAACATTTTTTCTAAATCACTATCATCTACATATTTAGGCAAACTAGCCTCCTTCTTAGGATTGCTGACATCTTTAAAATAATTAACTGAAATTTTATTTTCTCTAACTAAATACTTATACATACTCCTAACTGCAGATAGTTTTCTAGAAATAGTATTTCTATTATATTTCTTATTATACAAATATTCTAAATATTTATTAACGTCATTTTTATTAATATCAATTATTTTAAAAACCACATTATAATATTCTTTCAAATCATACTCATAACTATCTAAAGTATAATTTGAATCTTTTTTTATTACTTGTAAATATTCGATAAAATCATTTATTTCCTTCATCAGTATTACTCCTATTTAAATTAACTCCTTCTAATTTTTTAACTTTTCTAACCTTTTTTAAAAGTTCTTCATGATCGTAATAATTATATATTTCCTCCCAATCAGGAGATTCACCACCATTAAGTAAATGATCTAAATAAGAATCATCTGTATAATACTCATAATCTGAAGAATCAACAGTACTTTTTAAAGTTACTCTAGAACCAAGACCCAATCTTTTAAGTTCAAAATAAGCTCCTCTAATTCTCCTATAATTCTTCTCTCGAAAATAAATACGACAACAATCTCTAATTTCACTAGCCAAAGAAAGATATTCAGAACTCTTACCATTAACAAATCTAACTGGAGATTTAGTTCTAAAATATTCTTGATCATTAATCAAATATTCACTATAGCAACTAATAACTTTAGAAAAATCATATAAATCACCAGAGTATACTAATTCATATCTAGTACATTTACCTCCAATTCTTTCAATATAAGCATCAACAATATCTAATCTCTCTTCTTTGGATAAACGAAAATTTATATTAGAAATCATATCTTGTATATCATCAAATCTACTTGTAAATTGATCTAATTCTTCCAATCTAAAAGAACCCTTATACATAAAAGCATAATCTTCTCCACCCATAAAAGGAACAAGCATTAATTTATAACCCCTACAACTATTTTTAGCATCTTTACTCATACCATATCACCAAACTAATAATAATATAACTAGATTTAAAAATCAATAAAGTTAACAAAAAAAGAAATAGATTTTTTTTATCTACTTCATAGACTTTTCTATTTCTTCTATTTCTTTTATAGATTTACCTGATATGTCACTTATATCTTGATAAGACATTTTCTTTTTCAACATAGCTTTAATAACTTCTACCGTTTTAGTTTCTACCCCCTCTTGAATCGCATCTTCTTTCATATTCTCTGCTATTAATTTATCAAACTTTTCCTTTTGCCAGTTATGTAATATAAAATTATCTTCGTTCATTTCAATCACACTCCACATAAAATCATTAAGTTCATCAGCTGATAAAATAGTTTCTAATACATTATATAACTCTATATAATTTTTAGATGTTAATGCTACTAAAAATACTTCATCAAACCTTAACTTTCTAGATTTATTATACCAAAGTTCTCTATATCTATCAAGATTTTTTAATAGAATTTTGAAATTAGGAAAAGCATCTTCGTTATTATCACAATAGCGTAATTCTATCTTCCTTTCTGGCAAGATTTCTTTTTTACCTTCATCACTATTTATATTTACTTGATAAAATTCTTTTGTTTGCATCTCTTTATAATTAGTATTAACTTCTAATTTTAATGTTATTAATTTTGCCATATAAACAGTATTTCTTTCTTTAACATATTTATATCTTTTCCTATTCATTTCTACATCAATTACTATATCATCACCTATTCTTAAATAAAAATCAACTTCTCTTGCCTGTTCTTTAGCAGTACTTTTAATTAACTCTTTATCTAAAAATGATAATTTATCTTTATCAGTAATATTCTCTAGATAAGTAGTTTCTATTATAAACTTCCTAAAAAGTTTTTGATTTTTAGCAGCAATATTCTTAAGTGCATAATCGAATGTTAAAGGAATAAATTCTAATTCTTCGCTTTCATTTATTTTTTTATCTAATTCTTTTAAATATTCTTTTGTTATTTTATTCATATAATTCCTCTTCCTAGAAAGAATATTCAATCACTAGCATATGACTATCTTTCTCTTAATAAATATAAAAAATGCATCTCTTACAAATTAACCATAACATATTTTAAAATACTATTCAAATTACCATTTTTTTAAATTTATCAATAAAGTCTTATAGATTTTTAAAATTGCTTATTATAATACTAGAAATCTAGATGCTAATAAGTTCATTTTTAAAAATGTTTAAATCTAGTAATATCATTTCTTAAAATTATATAAAATTAAACTTTTTTCAAATTACAATAACAAAAAAGAACAGATTTCTCTATTCCTATTTTCTAGATACATATTTACCATCTTTAGTAGATACTATTATTTCTTCACCTTCATCAATAAATAAAGGAACTTTAACTAACATACCAGTTTCAACATAAGCATCCTTAGTTGCATTTGTAGCAGTATTCCCCTTAATAGCAGGTTCAGTATTAGTAATTTTATAATCAATCTTTTCAGGTAATTCAATTCCTAATAATTCATTTTCAAAGAAGATAAGAGTTATTTCCAATCCTTCTTTTAAATACTTAACTTCATTCTCAATTTGATTTTTATCAACATCAACTTGTTCATATGTTTCCATATTCATAAAACTATAAACATCACCAGTAGAATATAAGTATTGCATCTTAGATTTATTAACATGTGCTGTAGGAACCTTAGTACCAGCATTAAATGAATATTCTGCAATAGAACCAGTTCTCAAATTCTTAAGTTTAGCCTTTACTATAGCAGCACCTTTACCAGGTTTTACATGTTCTGAAGATAAAACTTGATATAAATTACCATCATATTCAATAGTAAGACCATTCTTAAAATCATTAACATTAATCATTATTGCACTCCCTTTCTAATTATTTGCTTTCTTTATGTAAAGTAGTTTTACGACATTTAGAACAATACTTATTTAAATTTAAACGATCAGTAGTATTCTTCTTATTTTTACTAACTCTGTAATTAGCGTTTTTACATTCGCTACAAGTTAAAGTTACTAATTCTCTATTTTCAGTCTTTTTAGCCATAATATTCCCTCCTTAAAAACATAAGTCTAATGTATTATAACACATTATTTATAAATTTCAAAGTATTTATTTACAATTTTTGAAGATATTCTCCTATTAATACCAGAAGTTACAGTAGCATCAGCAGTAGCAACATCAGGACTAACAACAACAATACTCATCTTTGGATTATCATAAGGAGCATATCCAACAAAACTAGTAGATATAGTTTCGGTATCAACTTTACCATCTGAATCAGTATCAATAAAACTCTGACTAGTACCAGTTTTGCCAGCACCTATATCATTGTAATCTCCCATATATCCATAACCTAAGCCATAACTAACAACCGCTCTAAATCCTTCATGTACTCTATCAATATATTTACTATCAACATCAACTCTTCCCAATTCTTTCGCCTCACTAGAATAAATTTTTTCACCAAATTTTTCTTCTTTATCCTTACTAGGCTTGTATACTTCCTTAAGTAAAAATGGCTGATATCTAACCCCTCCATTAGCAAGAGTATTAATATACTGTGATATTTGAATAGGAGTATAAGTATCATATTGACCTATTGAAAAATCTAACAAATGACCTGGCATCTTAGATTTACCAGAATATCCCAAACTTTCATTAGGTAAATCAATACCAGTTTTAACACCTAAACCAAACGAAGAATACATATCCCTATACTTAGTAAAAGCATCTTCATTAATAGAAAGTGGACCATCATATACATAATTTCCCCCTCCTACTTTAATAGCAATCTTATACTGATATACATTTGATGAATATGCTAAAGCATTAATATCATTAATATACCCTAAAGTTCTCCAAGAACATTTCAAAGGAGTTGCCTTTATCTTTATACATTCATCAATTTCATAACTTCCAATATCTATAGCACCATATTTATAACCTACTAACATAGAAGCACCCTTAACAATAGAACCAGGAGTAACAGAAGTAGTTACAATACCAGGAGTATAATCTACAACCTTATAAGCACCATCATCACCTTTAACCGCTCTTTTTCCTGCCATAGCAAGAATAGAACCATCAGTAGGACTACTAACAACTGCAAAAGAATGATCATAATAAATAGTATTAGGTTCATATTTAGTAGTAAGAACTTCTTCGCTTAATACTTCTTCTAAATACTTTTGAATATCAATATCAATAGATAATACAATGTCATTCCCTCTTTCACCTTCAGAAATAAGCTCATAAGTATTATCACTTTTAACCCTATATTTAGCCTTAGTACCCTTCAAATAATTTTCATATTGATATTCCAAATAACTAATACCAACTCTATCATCTAAACTATATCCATTTTTCAAATAATAATCAGCAAGTTCAGAAGGAATACCCTGAGTAGAACTAGAAACATTACCTAAAATAGATTTAAAAACATCTCCATATAAATATACTCTATCCCAATCAAGTTTAGTATTAACTCCTGATAAAGTATCAATATTCTCACTAATTAAAGCATATTCACTATCAGTAACATTAACATTTTTAATAACCTTTTCAGCATAAGAATATCCTTTATTCATTAAATAATAAATGTAACTAGCCTCTTTATCATCTTCATCGTATATAGCCAAATCTTCATCAGTAATTCTTTCAAATATCATATCTTCTATATCATCATCATCTAATTTACGAAGTTTATATTCTTCCCATTCCTTATCTGTAATCTTACTTTTGCCCTCTTTTTTATGATTAATATACCAAAAGTTCTTTAAAATCTTATCACTAAGTTTACTATAATCAACATCAATCATCTTACCAACTTCATAAGCAATTTCAACTTCTTTTTCAGTAGTAACATTACTCTCTTTTTTATAATAAATAGTTTTAACAGCCTCATTATCTACAAGTAATTTATAATTTCTATCATATATTCTTCCTCTAGGAGCTGTACCACTTTCCACAGTCTTCTCTGTAGCAGCAACTAATTTTTCTTGATACATATCCTTATCTAACACTTGTAATTGAAATAATCTAGCACCTATACCGCAAAATAACAAAATAGTTATAACAATAATAAATGCGTAGCGTTTTTCAATCATATCTAATAACTTCTTATCATCTTTCTTTTTTCTCTGATTTAAAGAAACATATTCATCCCTCTTTACAACCTTTTTAACCTTTCTTTTTTTATTAAGAGGCTTATGAGATTTAAGTAAATTATTATTATTCTTTAATTTAACTTTTTTTCTCTTTTTATTAAGTTTATTACTACGAAATAAATTACTAGAACCATTTAATTTAATTCTTTTCATCTCACATCCTCCTTTTTAATAACCAATAACCAATATATATTATAGCAAATATCTATCTAAATTAAAACAATAAATATATATTTTTTACATATTTAAAGTTATTAATACATAATATTTATTGGTGATATAAATGAATATATATTTAATAAGTGAATATGTAAAAAGACTAACTAAAGAAGATATAATAAAATTTTCTAAATCTCAAGGAGTTATATTAGAAAATAGAGAATTAGATATTATCTATGAATATATAAAAAAATATTATAAAACTTTTATATATGGTAACCCTAGACCAATATTAGATGATATTAAAACTAAAGTAAAACCACTTACTTATAACAAAATAGAAACATTATACAAAGAATTTAAAGATAAAGTATAATATAAAAGCAGAAAAATTTTCTGCTTTTAAAAGTCTAAACTATTTTCATTTAGTAAAAAATCAAATATGCCAATTATCAATATTCCTTCTTCATTTTTATACATTGGTATATCACCATTCACAACAACTATTCTTTTGAAAAAATCTTTTACATTTAATAAAGGACGAAGTTCTTGTTGTTTTTTTTCTTCACTATCAATATTTAACGCAGATTGTATATAATATCTATCATAACCTTTATTAACAATAAAATCTATTTCTAATTTTTTATGTTTATTCTTTTCTGTAGTTTCAACTACTCCAACATCTACATTAAAACCACGTCTTTTTAACTCAATATAAATAACATTTTCCATAATATGATTTTCTTCTATTTGTCTAAAACCTAATAATGAATTTCTAATACCAATATCTACAAAATAATATTTATAAGGTGTTTCAATATATTTCTTTCCTTTAATATCATATCTTGATGATTTTTCTATTATAAATGCATCTTCTAGATAAGATAAATAATTATAGATTGTTTTATCACTTATAGAATCACCACTTCCTTTACTAACAAAAGTATTGTAAAGTTTAGTAGGATTAGTTAAAGAACCAACTGAAGAAGAGATAATTCGAATTAATTCATATAATTCTTTATCATTTTTTATTTTGTTTCTTTCAATAACATCATTCAAATAAACATTTTTTTGTTGATTATTTAAATAGTTAACCTTCCCTTCATTTGTTTTTTGATTTAATACAAGAGGTAGACCTCCGTAAGTAATATATTCTTTCCATGCGGAAATCCTATCTCTTTCATAAACAGAATAGAATTCAGCAAAACTTAAAGGGTAAACATGTATATCGTCTCCTCTACCTCTAAATTCAGTTATTATATCTTTAGATAAAAATTTAGAATTACTACCTGTTACATAAACATCAACATTACTCATCTTTAAAAAACCATTTAAAACAGATTCAAAATCTTTAACCTTTTGAACTTCATCTAAGATAATATAATAATTACTATTATCAATAATTTTACTTTTTACATATTGATTTAAAACATCCGGATCTAAATACTTACTATTTTCTCTTATATCAAGATCAATTTTTATAATATGTTCTTCATTTACTCCAGTAGATAACAAATAATTTTTAAACATAGGATCTAAGAGATATGACTTTCCACATCTACGAAGTCCTGTAACAATTTTAATTAAGCCATTGCCTTGTTTATCAATTAACTGTTTTAAATAATATTCTCTTTTAATTTCCATAAAACACGCCTCCGTATAGTTAAATTATATCATCAATAAAATTAATGTCAATGTTTTCTATTCCAAATTTTGCTAGTTTTAGTGTGTTTTTCGGAATAAAGAAGTATTACTTACTATAATACTTCCTTACGTCATCCTTTAAATTAGGATTAAATTCTTTATTTCTAATCATATCTATTTCAAATTTATATGGAGGATAAATTTTTTCTTTAGCATTATCATCTACACCCAAATACGGAGTTTCTAATATTTTAGGAATACCATCTAACCTATCATTATATATAACTTTAATTAAATTATCATATCCTATAGTACCAAAACCAATATTCTCATGCCTATCCTTATGAGAATTAATAATATTTTTACTATCATTAATATGCAAACATTTCAAATATTTTAGACCTATAACATTATCAAATTCATCTAACAAACTATCTATATTACTAACATCATATCCAGCATCATTAACATGACAAGTATCTAAACATACACCTATTCTTTTTTTATTTTTAATACCATCTATTATTTTTTTTATTTCTTGAAAATTTCTTCCTACTTCAGTACCTTTTCCAGCCATAGTTTCTAAACATATACATACATTATAATCATTATCTAAGATAAGATTTAATCCTGCAATAATATTATGAATAGCAGCATCTGTTGATAATCCTACAGCACTACCTGGATGTAATACCATATTAATAATACCTAATTTTTCACATCTTTCTACTTCTTGTTTTAAGAAATTAACACTAAAATCAAAATTTTTCTCATTACAAAGATTTATAATATATGGAGCATGTACTACTACATTCTCTAACGCTATATTATTCTCTTTCATAAGTAAATATGCCTTATATGTAAGACTATCATCTAATGCTACTCTATTAGTATTCTGAGGAGCACCTGTATAAAACATAAATGTATTAGATCCATAACTAATTGCCTCTTCTACACTACCTAATAACTGAGTATCTTTCTTAAAAGATACATGACTACCTATAATTAATTCCATCTATATAACCTCAACTTTACTAATAATATTATATATTATTTTTTTATATTTGTCTATCTGCGTTAGTTAAATAATTATAAACGCAGTACCTAGTATATATAATAAATATAATATATAAATATTATTTTCATACATCAAAAAAAAGCGACTACTCGCTTTCACAAATAAATTGATTACTAACTACTTTATTGAGTAACAGTTCCTTAAGTCCAACTATTAGTACCATCACTACAAGCCCACATAGTACCTTTATCATATTTTCTTCCATCAGTAGCACCAGCACGAGCTTTTTTAGCAGCAGGCCCATAGAAGAAATTACCAGTCTCTTTAGCAACGACGCAAACTAAAAAAGTAGAATCTGTTGTGTTATAATAAACAAAAGATTTAGCATTTGCAGTATCATAATCCTTATCAGTTATTTTTAATTTTTCAAATGCAGGAGACAAATCATTAGCATTTCCCATCAATAAACCAGCAGCACCATATGCATCTATATCTAATAATTTAGTTGCATTAGTCAAAGTCATTTCAGCATATGCAGTATCAAAAGCATTTCTTGCACTATTAGCACTATCAACTAAAGATTTTTTCTTTGATTCATTAGTAGCACTCAAAACAGATGTAGTTGCAATAACCATAATAACAGCTAAAATAACAATAACTGCCAATAATTCAATTAAAGTAAATCCCTTTCTATTTAATTTCTTTCTTCTTTTCATTTTCATAAATTAATCCTCCTTTATTTTATACATATATGATAGCACAAAAACAATTGACTAGTCAATTGTTTTTTGAAAAATATATACATATTTGTCACTATATTTCTTCTTTTTTAATAATAAATAACCAGCATACTCATCTAATAACTTATCATATTGAAATTCTAATACAAGTATCCCATTATTATTAAGTAAATTATATTCTCTAACAATATCAATAATATTTTCAATAATTTGATACTTATATGGAGGATCAATAAATATAATATCAAATTTAATATTGTTATTTTTATAATATTGTAATGCTTTATGATAATCATTAAGCATTACATTACATTTATCATTAATATTAAAATTACTAATATTATTTAATATAGTTTTATATGCTACTTTATTATTATCAACAAAATAACAATATTTAGCCCCATTACTTATAGCCTCTATTCCTAGATTACCACTACCCGCAAATAAATCTAAAACCACACTATTAGGAATATAATTCTGAATACTACCAAACAAACTCATCTTAACTCTATCCATAGTAGGTCTAGTTCCATCTATATCATATCCAACTATATTTCTTCCTTTTAAAAATCCGCTAATAACTCGCATAAACTATTCCTACTTTCCACAATTTCCACATTTGCTAGTATTTAATAATTTCTTATATCTTCTATTAATACTCATTATAATTAAAAATAAATCATTATAATATTTAGTATAATTTTGATAATCACTATTTTTATACAATTTATTTTTAATATCCATAATTAAATATTTATCTGTTGTATTCTTACCTTTATCTAATAAAGAACCTAGTTCTTTATTAGACTTTACTTTATCTTTATAATAAACTAAATTCTTAACAATATCACTATTATCTAAATAATCAATAAATTCATATGTAGCATTCATTATCTCATTCATATTATCCCTCTTTAATTACTAGTATAGCATATTTATTTTAAAACATCCAATAAACTTTGTACCATTTCCATATTATTAGCCATTTTATTAATTCTATCCTCCATAGTAAGTTTATATTTTACCTTCATATCATTAACAAAATAATTAAAACTAGCACTATCTCTATTAAGAGCCTTGTACCAATAACTATTCTCCCTAAGAAAATTCTTTAAATTAATATCATTATCTATTTTATACCAAACATCAAAACTCATATTTAATCCTCAAACTTTCTATATAAAGGCCTAGGATTATAAGTACTAGTTTTACTCCCCTCTTTACTACCTAATATTTCTCCAAATAACGATAATGTTTTCTGTAAAGAAGTAAGACTATCTTGTACTTTATTAACATCTATATTTTTAGCCATCTTAATAATATCTTCTAAATGATATGATGTACTCCTACTAGTATTATTATTACTACTAGTGCTACTAGTAGTAGTTAAATATTCATTCCAAACACTATTATCTTCACCATAGATATCATATATTTCATAAAATTTTTGCCAAGACATTTCTCCATTTTTTATATATTTAATTAAAGATGGATTCCCCTTAACAAACTCCTTAAAATCATCTACTTTACTCATATACATTCACCCTCTATTAAAGTATATGAAAAAAAGATACAAAAGTATCCTACATTTCTAAATTATGATAAACATTTTGAACGTCATCTAAATCTTCTAAAGTCTCAATTAAACTAATAGCCTTTTCCATAGTTTCTTCATCTAATGGAACATAATTATCTGGTATATAAGTAACCTCTGACATAATAAATTCATTATATCCTAAAGATTCTAAAGAATCTTTAACACCTAAGAATGCATCAGGAGCTGTTTCAATAACATATCCATCTTCTTCACTTCTAAAATCTAATATATCTAAATCTAATACAGCAGTCATTAATTCATCTTCATCATATTTCTTATCTAAAATAAGTAAACCTTTTCTCTTAAATAAATAACTAACTGAACCATCAGTACCTAAATTTCCGCCTCTTTTAGTTAAACTACTTCTAACAAAAGATGCTGTTCTATTCTTATTATCAGTCAAACAATCAATCATTAATGCCATACCACCAGGTCCATAACCCTCATATCTTATAGCATCATAGTTTTCCCCACTACCTTTAGCCTTAGCCTTATCAATAGCATTTTGAATATTAGACTTAGGCATATTCTCAGCCTTAGCTTTTTCTACTACCATTCTTAAAGCAGCATTATTATTAGGATCAGCGTCCCCGCTTTTAGCAGCAACATATATCTCTTTAGCAAGTTTAGCAAATACCTTACCTCTTTCTGCATCGATTGCTCCTTTTTTTCTCTTTATAGTAGACCATTTAGAATGTCCTGACATATATATCTTACCTCCTCATTAATTTTTAAAACCAAATTAATTATAGCAATAATTAACTATAAAAGTCAATTACTTTTATATAAGAAACAAGTTAAAAATATGAAATAATTTTTTGAATATACATTCAATACATTTAAAGGTTTTTACTATATGCAATTTATTTCCTAAATTACCTTTTGTAACTATTACATCAATATTAATAACATCTTCATCATTTTGTCTATTAACAAAATATCATTAAAAATATTTTCTAATTCTTCTAGATTAACATTGCTAAAACTATTCCGCATTTTTTAATACAATACTACACCAGTAATAAAAATTTCTTTTCTAAAAAATAAAGATTTTCTTCTAATTTCTTACCATAATGTTACACCAAATAAAACTTATAATAATATCCCATATTTTAAATTTAGTTTTATTTTTAATTATTATAAATTTTTCTTTTTATAGTTTAAATATAGCAATGGCTACATCATCAATTTTTGTTATTTCCAGTTTTTTCTCAACTATAATTAATTTATATTTAAGATTTTTTTATTTGTTTTTGCAATATATTAACAAAGTCTTCTATACAAAAGATAACATAATTTATTACAAAAAAAGTTGATAATTTTCTTATATTATAGAACATATAACAATTTTTTTAACCACAAAAAAAGTTCTTTGAAATTATAATTAAATATGTAATTATATAGAAAAAAAAGAGATAAATAATACTTACCTCTAATCATAGATAGATAATTTACACAGATTTCTATACACAATCTAATACAATTTTAAAATTAAAATACAAAAATTAAACTATCTTATAAGGGCTACCTTTACTCCCGTTTCCATCAACAATACTAATATCTTTATTAAGATAAACTACAGGTCTAACACCATATGCATTAGGAACATAATACAAAGTCCTAATATTACCATCAGAAGTAATTCTAAAACCATTATAAGAAGGAGAAGAATGAGAAGTAATAGTCCAAACATCATTATTACTATCTAATAACCAATCCTTCCCAGTACAATTAGTAGAATCATTATTATATCTATACCCAGTCTTAGTACAAGAACTCAAATCAGTTGCATAAGCATAGTCCGATGGATACATTATACCAACATAACCATACCAATAAGTAGAATGCCCTGAATATACATCACTACCCCTTTCAGAATTATAATAATCATCCGCATACACTCCAGTTTGAGATGGAACACCACCCAAATAATATTTAACTTTATCTATTTGAGATTGTGACCTTACATTTAATCCATTAGAACTAAAATCACAATCCTTAGTTTTATTAGATAACCCAGAATAACAAGAACCTAACTTTCTATTCCAATATAAACTTCCCTCATAAGCATATAAATCACTAACTTCTTCATATCCAGGATTCAATAACATCATAAGTCTAGAATCACTCCAATCATTACTACCATATACAGAATTAGAAGAACCAACATCCTTTGTCTTATTATCAAAAGCATAACTACCAATTATACTATCTCTTATAATTTTAACCCTCTTATTAATCTCACCATTCTCATTTTCAGTATCAAATATTCCAATTATTCTCCATAACTCATTATTATAATAAACATAATTTAAAGGATTACTACCATAATATCTAATATTGCCAAATGAATCTTTCATAACATTAAGACTATTTACCTGACTAATAGTCTCTCCACTAGCAGTAATAACACTATTCTTAGATCCATCATCATATAAAGAACTAATATAAGTAACCATATTTTTCTTAATTAAAGCATTCTCTCCATCAGCATGTAATTTAACTTTTAAACTTTTATTCATCATAGTATCAGGATTAGTCATATTTCCATCTATCCATAAATATAAAGTATACTTTTTCAATGTAGTATCAACCGTTTCATTATTAACAAGAACAATATGATTAGTATTATTTTTACTACATTCAACTATATTTTTAGTAATACTATCACTTGCAACTAATTCATTATCCCTATATATAGCCCACTTAAATGAATCATCCATAAGTTCTTCTGGTACATCAGTTAAATCTAAATACAAATTAAAAGTAACAGGTTTAGAAGATACTTTATCTGTTTTAACCGTTATATCTTTTGATATTCCATCACTCTTATCATCAACAGGATATAAATTAGCACCCTCTATATCAGACCCTGCATCATATTCTATATATACAGTTTCTGCGACAACATCGAAAGATACATTAGTATTATTACTATCATCACTACCCCAACTAAAAAAAGCAAATGAACCTAATATAGATAATATAAATACAATAAGTAAAATATAAAAATATTTTAAATAACTTATCTTCACTTATATCACCTCCCTTGGGAGACGACAAAATAGCTTAGTATTCACTAAACTATTAGTACATTTATATATATTGGGATGTATTGTAAAATCTATTAAACTAGATTTGAACCCCCCCCCCATTTTAACTTTCCGTTAACCATTTTTACCATACCTTTCATATACTTTTACCCCAAATAACTTAAAATTACCGGTGCTAATATAATTAATAATATTAAAGGAACAAAGAAAAGTACAGATATAACACTAATCTTAATAGGTATCTTAGATATCTGAGACTTAACCTCCATCTTTCTCTTCTCTCTCATATAATCTATTTGTTCATACATATTAGCAATAATACTAGTACCATATAAGTCAGTTTGAGTTAAAGATAAAACAATATTATTAATATTAATAGAAGGAATATTCTCTTCCATATCCACTAAAGCCTCAGTTAAACTCTTACCAAATTTAACTTCTCTCATAACCTCTTTAAATTCTAAAGATAAATCCCCACTAACATTACTAACAGTAACATTTATAGCATCCTCTAAATTTCTACCAGTATCCAAAGATAAAGTAAGAACCTCAAAAAATTGTATAGCCTCTCCCTCTAACTTAGAACTCCTTTTTTTTATTTTATCATCTAACATAAAATACTCAAATAATTTATAAAATGCAAAAGTACCAATAGGTGCTACTACATAACCATATTTACTTATAAATAATAAAATTATAAAAACCATAATAGAAAATATAAATCTCATATTTAAAAAATCTATAGGATCTAAATTACTAGATAATCCCAGTAATTTAATTTTCTTAGAAATCTTAGAAATTAATTTCTTATTATATATTTTTCTAGATAATTCGTGATTTTGTCCCATATATTAATACCTCACTTTCATTATCTTTCTTAAAAACCATATATATATAGATAGCATTACAATAATAATAAATATTACAAAATATCCTAAAGGATTATTAAATAAAGGATCAAAATAACTAGGATTTAATATATATATTATACCAGTAAATATAAAAGGAACAAAAAATAATATCTTCACAACTAAATTAGAAGCTCCAGTTAAATTCTTAAGTTCCTCTTCTAACTTTTTCTTATCAAATAAAGTTTTTTCAATAGAATTAAATACCGCTACTATATTACCACCAGTTTTATTTAATATAGTTAAAGTAGAAGCCATATAAGAAGCCTCCTCAATATTAACTCTTTTAGCAAATCTATCAAAAACAATATCAATTGATATTCCATATTTCATATCCTGATAAATTTTCTTAAATTCATAATTTATAGGATAAGGCAATTGCTTACTAGCAATATTCACAGCCTGCATAATACTCTTACCACTCTTAAAAGCATTATTCATAATCATTACTGCTCTAAGCATATCATTCCTAATCATCTTAATACGCCTTTTACTATATATAATTAAATATATATCATAAACATAATAACCAATTATAAAAAATAGTATTATTTGAAACATTCCAATCATTTTAAATTGTAGAGCATAAGATATCATTACTATAAATACAAATATTATACCAATAACAATCTTATGTACTATAAAATCTGTTAAGTTAGTTTCATCACCTACTAAAACATATTTATTATATCTCTTAGCAATATTATTAATAAAATTAATCTTACTTAACCTAATACTAAATTTCTTAACAAATCTATTATATGATAATGATAAATCATCTAATAATGAATCAGCCTGCTCCTTAGTAGGAGGCGTAGTATATCTGCTTATTCTTTTTTCTTTCTTTAAAGCAATACTAAGTCTTATTAAAAATATACCGAGTATTGCAATAATTATGAAAACAATAACTTGAATAACCATTACACCCATACATCTTCACCTCCATTACTTATTAAATAAATAATCTACTATATCAATACCTTTCCTCTTAATCTTATCATAAATCTTAGGAATATAATTATCCATCTTAAATTCTCCTACAACATTACCATCTTTATCTAAACCATCTTGAATATAAGAAAATATCTCCTTTACACAAACCTTACCATCTTTCATACCATCAACCTCTGATATACCAGTAATCTTCCTTCTGCCATCACTAAGTCTATCAATTTGAACGACTATCTCTATAGCATTCTCAATATAACCTCTAACAGCACTAACAGGTATTTCCATCTCATTCATCAAAATCATAGTCTCAAGACGATTTAAAGCATCAACAGGACTATTAGCATGTAATGTAGTTAAAGAACCTTCATGTCCTGTATTCATAGCCTGCATCATATCAAATGCCTCCTTACCACGAACCTCTCCAACAATAATTCTATCAGGTCTCATTCTAAGTGAATTTCTAACTAAATCTCTAATAGTTATTTCACCTTCACCTTCATAATTAGTAAGTCTAGTTTCGAGTGAAATAACATGCTTTTGATGAAGTCTTAACTCTGCTGCATCTTCTATAGTAATAATTCTCTCATCATTCCCAATAAAACTACTAAGAATATTAAGCAAAGTAGTCTTACCAGTACCAGTACCACCACTAATTAAAATATTAACTTTAGCTCTAACACAAGCATCTAAGAAAGTAGCCATATCATTAGTAAGAGTTCCCTTCATTAAAAGATCATCTACTCCCTCTAACTCCTTAGAAAACTTACGAATAGTTAAAACTGGACCCTTTAAAGATAATGGTGGAATAATAGCATTAAGTCTAGAACCATCTCTTAATCTAGCATCAACCATAGGATTAGCAGCATCAATAGTTCTACCTAAAGGTTGAACTATCCTTTGAATAGTTCTAATAATATGCTTATCATTTATAAATGATATAGAATCATCTAATACTAACTTACCATCTATCTCAACATATATTTCATTAGGACCATTAACCATTATCTCAGTAACACTATCATCTTCTAATAATTCAGTAATAGGACCATAACCATTAATCTCATTTTGAATTAAATTAAATATATGATTTCTTTGTAAATAATCTAAATCATATCCCACTAAAACATTATCAATTTCATCATTTATATATTGCTCCAATAATTTATCATCAGGAATATTATCATCAATCAAATTTTGAATAATTTTATTTCTTAAATTATCTAAAAGATCTTTATCTTGAAACACATCATAATCACTAATATTATCAACCTTAATATCACTAGGTTTAATATCAAATACTTCACTTAAACTTTGTTTAGCCATTATTAATCACACCTTCTTTATGAGAATCAGATATCAAATCACGAGCCATACTCTCCATATGAGATATATCACCACCATGAAATCTTAAAACATTTCTATTAAGAGTAAGTATTTCTCCATCTAAAACATATTTATCTATATTTTTAATATAAAAGTTTTTAGAAATTGTATAATCAATATTAGCTTTAATAATATTTCTAATATCAAACAAAGATAAATAATCTCTACCTGTATCCCTAGATTGATTTAAACATATTAAATAATTAGTCTTATCAGCATCCTTAAATATACTAATTAAACTCTTCATATTTTTTAAATCTATTAAATCATTAGTAACAACAAATAAAGACATATAACTAGAATCAAGTATTAATAAATTTCTCTCATCAATTATATGAGTCATATCAACAAGTATAACATCATAATCCTTTCTAGCCATATCAAGTATCATAGGAATATACTTATTACTAACCTTCATTGCCTGTCTAGGATCCCTAGGAGACGCTATTACATCTATACCTTTATTATAACTACTTACATAATCAGATAAACTTGTAAATCTTCCATTACTAATACTATCCATAAGCCCAAAAATATCCCTTTGATTTTTTATATTTAGTAAAGCTGCAACACCACCACTATATAAATCAAAATCAATAATTAAAACTCTCTTCTTCATCATATAATATATACCAGCTAAATTAAGTAAAATTGTAGTTTTACCTACACCACCTTTAACAGAAGATACACTAATAATTTTACCTTTCTCTATTGCCATAATATCACCCTACTTTACCCTTTTAATTTTTTTATCATTAATATTACCAATATAATATGATTTAACCTCAAAAAAACTTTTACCAACAAGATTGCCAAAAACTCCCTTAACTTTTCCACTTAAGTTGACAGAAACATAATCATCCTTAACCAGAACTTCTACATCAGTAGCGTCTTTATAATTTAAAGTAACTAACTCTTTAAGTGTATCCTCTATATTATCATCCTTGCTATGTTCTATCCCATAAGATACAATCATAAAAGAAATATTATTTAACTTTTGTTTTTCCACAATACTTTTACCTATATCGAAAACTAATACCATTACAAGAAGCATTATAGGTAATAGCATTACAAATAATACTAAAGTTTGTCCCTTATTATTTAGCCTCTTCATAAGGAATCACCCTTTCAGTATATATTGGATAAGGATCATCCAATATAAGATTCATCCCTGGAGTAACAATATCAACATAACTTTTAACATAAATATTATAATATTTATTATCATCACTTTTCTTTATACTAATATCATACTTAGGATATGATAATTGAATATTATTAATATCATCACCATTTTCTACCATAAGTACAATATCACTAGTATCATTTTCTAAACTACTCTTAGCATTAAATATCATTCCAAAGTCAACAATAACAAATAAAATCATTAAAAACACAGGTAGAATTAATATAAACTCAACTAAAGCCTGCCCTCTTTTATTAAGCATTATCAACCACCTACCTTTTATTCTAAAAGTATTATACCAAATTCAAAGAAAAAAAGAAATAGATTTCTACATTTTTTCTATTTCTTCTTTAAATTTTACTATTTTTTATTTTTGTTATTCTTATTATCTTTTTTATTATCATTATTATTAGAACTTACTTCTTCATCCTCTTCATCATCTTTGAATATTAAATATATTAATCCAATAATAACTAAAATAATTAATATAATAATTATAATTCTAGAAGTACTACTTTCCTTCTTTTCAGTAGTATCCTCACCCTTATCTTTAGTGCTATCTTTAGCTTTTTCTTTATTAACAATTAAAGTATAAGTATGAGTAGAACCATCTTCGGCAGTAACAACTACTGTTACAACATTCTCCCCAACTTTAAAGTTTTCATTTCCATATACAGAATATGTAGCAAGATTACTACTTAAAATAACACTTAAATCTAATGAATTAACATCATTTGCAACAGTAATTTCATATTTATATGTATAAGGTGAAAATTCAAAATCAACACCACTTATTTTTAAATCAGCTAAATAGCTATCAGAAGATTTAACTCTAGAAGTTACAGTTGTCTCATTATTTAAAGGTGTAGGAACAACTTCATTCTTACTATCATCAATATCCCCACCCTTATTATTTTCGAATGTTACAACATAATCAACATTAAGTTCATTTTCTTCTAATAAAATTTCTTCACCAGCATAACTAGCTTTTAAATCACTAATAGAAACACTATCACCTGTTGTTGGCGCTATAGCAGTGAAAATACATTCAAACATTACACCTTCATCACTATAATCATTACCAAAAATAACAAATTCTCCATCTTGATTATAATACATTCTAATATCACCATAAACAGTAACATCATCCAAACTTAGAATAGTATTATCAAAATTAATCTTTCCACTTAGTCCTTGTATTTTATTATATTCTTTAAAATTATCTAATGTAAAACGAACAGTAAAAGTATCACCTAATTTAATTTCCCCTAAAATATCACTATCAATACTAGTATTTAATTTATTATCTTTATCAATATCAAATTGGTGATCCCAACCATTAATTAAATAATCATATAACTTTGTAGTGTCCATAATATCAACACTACTATCATTATTCATATCATATCCAGAATTATATTCTTTATCAACTAAAATACTATCTGAAATATCAGCCATTGCTCTAAATACAATATCATTAAAATCAATTACCTCATCAGCATTTTCATCTTCTACATAGATTAACTCATAACTAATAGATAAACCATTTTTAGAAATTTTTAATAAAGAATTGTTTCCTTCCTCTGGATTAACTAAACTAACATCAAATCCAGATAGACAATTTCTGATTTCATCTTCACTAACGCCAATTAAAACATATGCCTTATCTGAAACAAATACAATACCAGCACTATTTAAATCAGTAAGCATTCTAGCATTATCTCTACTATTATTTAAAGAATTGTTTGTAACAGTAATATCCTTAGTAATTTCTTTATCACCAATAGTTACTACAAAATTATAAGAATATTCACCATATAAACTATCATTATAACTAATAAGATATCCATTTTCACTATCATAGTTAGCGGTAATATCTATTCCATTTATAGAAATACCATCATAACCAGCTTCTATACTGTCATCTAATGTAATTTTAAAATAAACATCTTTATTATCAGATATAACATAATTATCTACTACTTCTTCTCCATTAGCACTTACTACAAAATCATAATTAATAGCATCTATATCATCATTATTTATATCTTCCTCATTATCATACAATACTACTTGATTATTTTCTTCTTCATTTTTCTCTTCTTTTATTTCCTCTTCATTATTTTCATCAATTACTACTTCTTCATTCTTATCGTCTTCATTAGCGTTAATAATTTCTTCTGCTAAAACATTAATACTACCACCTAATTGAGAAATAAGAACACAAAGTATCATTAAAATTTTACTAAACTTTTTCATTTTCTCCATCCTTTCTTTACAATATCTAGCAATAATTAACAATTCCCCCTAACAACACCTCCCTATTAATATAGAATTTATAGAAAGAACTCTCTCTATCATTCTTAACACAAGTATAACAATATTTTATTAATATTTCTACATATTTCACCTATTGTTGACATTTTTCTTATATAATTAACTATAATGTTACAAATTAATAAAAATAATAACAGGATAAACGCATGAAATTTTAAATCATGTGTTTTTTTCTAATAGTTTTGCTA
>ERZ808240.427-NODE-427-length-56363-cov-16.339117_pt1 | contig 56363 bp, 38 predicted proteins | sample MGYA00521084_ERZ808240 | MGnify/ENA primary metagenome ERZ808240 (study PRJEB31516, sample SAMN03275571) | gut metagenome | biome: mammalia-associated habitat; material: feces | host: Papio cynocephalus | place: Kenya | collected 2012-08-06 ...
GCTGACGTGTGCGGAGAGGCCCAATCGCCAGTCCCGGGGAGCGAAGGCACACGCCCAAAAAGAAAAAAGCAAGAGCTGGCGTGTGCGGAGAGGCCCAATCGCCGATGCAAGGGAAGGCAGGCACACGCCCAAAAAGGAAAAAGCAAGAGCTGGCGTGTGCGGAGAGGCCCAATCGCCAGTCCCAGGGAGCGAAGGCACACGCCAGAAAAGGAAAAAGCAAGAGCTGACGTGTGCGGAGCGGCCCAATCGCCGATGCAAGGGAAGGAAGGCACACGCCCAAAAAGGAAAAAGCAAGAGCTGACGTGTGCGGAGAGGCCCAATCGCCAGTCCCGGGGAGCGAAGGCACACGCCAGAAAAGAAAAAAACAAGAGTTGAGGAAAACAAGATGAAAAAGAAGAAAAAACAAGTAAAAAAAAGAAAGTGGCTGATTCTGCTCGCAGTCGTGATGTTGGCGGCGGTTGTGTTTTCTGTACTTGTGGGAACGAAAGTCATTCGGATAAACACGCTTCTGGCGGCAGGATATCCGGTGCAGGGAATAGATGTGTCGCATTATCAGGGCGAGATTGACTGGGTGGCGATGAAACAGCAGGGACTGGACTTTGCGTATATTAAAGCGACAGAAGGAAGTGCGCACAAAGATGAATTCTTTGACAAAAATTGGGAACAAGCAAAAGCAGCGGGAATGCTCTGTGGAGCATATCATTTTTTTAGTTTTGAAAGTGAGGGAGTAAAGCAGGCAGAACATTTTATAAAAAAAGTGGGAGATTTGAAGGGAAAATTAATTCCGGTCATTGATGTGGAATATTATGGGAAATATGCAAAGGTACCACCGGATGTGGAAAAGGTGCGGAAGGAATTAGGTGACATGATTGACGCATTGGAGGGGGAGTATGGGAAAAAGCCGATGATCTATTGCACCTATAACGTTTACCGAAAATATCTTGAGGGGGTGTTTGATGAGGTGCCATTGTGGATTCGAAACGTGTATTATCAGCCGGAAGATATTGGAAGAGAATGGACCTTGTGGCAGTATACGGATAAGGCGCATTTAGATGGATATCAAGGAGATGAAAAATCCATTGACTGCAATGTATTCCGGGGAGAAATAGGACAGCTAAATAATTATATAATACGGTAGAATGGAGGTAATGATTATGAGAAAAATCTGGATAACAGGAGTTATTACGGCTGTGTGTATTTTGAATGCAACAGCGACAAAATGTGAGGCAAACATCCGTAAATAATAGAAAAAAAGTGAAAATTTATAAACAGTTTTTAGATGCATCTGATAAAATATCCATTTTAGCAGACAAACCAAATAAGACATTATTTGTTAAAGGAATAAGTGCCGGAAAAGATTATTGGCAGAACAGGAAGAGAGATTTACTTTATACGAGGAACGGGAGAAAATTGTTACATTTTAAATGATGAATCCTATGATCAGGATGACTATTGGTACCAGCCGTATACAGGGGAAGAAATGCAAAAATTTTTGCAAAAACAAATCCCGGATGCGCAGGAGATTAATTTCCGCGGATAAAACGATTCAGGAACCCCTCGCACATATTCACATTTCGAATACTACGTGCTCATTCTCGTCTTTGGCAAGATTAAAAATGCTCCGATGTGGAGGGGCCTATTTGTGAGCGGGAAAATTATCAAAATAGCAACAACGTCACATAAACGCCGGCAATCGCGCCCAAAGCCACGACCACAAGTCCGCGTTTGAAAAAACTGAGAATCAGAGCAATGGCGGTACCAATGATGGCAGCAACAGGATTTCCGCTGGATGAAAAAATGTCAGGAAATGTCAATGCACCAAGGACGGCATAAGGCGTATAATCCAAAAAGTTTTTCATATAAACGGATTTGATCTCGCGCCGGAAAAATGTGATCGGAACAAAGCGCGGAATATAAGTAACGACAGCCATTACGGCGATCGCAATCAAACAATATCGTAAATTCATATCAGACCTCACTTTCCGGCGGCGTGCCACCTGTGTCAGAAATCGGTTCCGGGAAAAGCCAGGCGCCGATTCCGGCGGCAATGATCGTCGACATGATCACACGGAATCCTGAAGAAATCTGGTTCAATCCGGGAACATAGCGGATGATGCACGAACAAAGTACTGCAAGAAGGACAACGAAGCACACATTTTTCTTTTCACGGGCAGCTGGGACGATCAGCGCGATAAACATTGCGTAGAGACCGATTCCCATGGCCGATTGAAGTTCTGCCGGAAGCAGAGTCGAAATCGTTCCGCCGAGAAAAGTGCCAAGGACCCATCCGATAAACGGAAGTGTGATCAGACCGCCGAAAAAGCCGGCTCCGATCTGTCCCGGTTCCATCGAAGCCATGACAAATGTTTCGTCCGTAATGCAGAAACTGAGGATCAGACGTTTCCATATCGGAACGTCCGGCCGGATCTTTTGTGAAAGCGACAGCGACATCAGGGAGTATCGCAGATTGATGACAAAAGTTGTCAGCGCGATCTCAAGATAGCCGGCACTTGCAAAAATTAAATTGGTTCCGGCAAACTGGCCTGCAGAGGTCACATTGGTCAGAGAAATCAATACGGCTGCCCACACAGGGATGCCACCGGAAACGGCCATAAAGCCAAACGTAAAAGAAACCGGGAGATAACCGAGAAAAATCGGAAATCCCCGTTTCAATCCATATATAAATGAGTTCATATTAATCTTCTTTTTCTGCCTCCATTTCCACAGATTCGATCATGGAAGTACAATGAGGGCAGCGGGTTGCTTTTATGTCAATTTTGCCATAGCAGAAAGGACAGGTTTTTTCGGTAGGAGCCTCTTCCTCTTCAGCATCTTTTCTGTGTCCCAGACTGGCAAGTGCATTCATTCCCTTTACGAGCAGGAAAATCACAAATACCATAATCAGAAAATTGATAACAGCGGTCAGAAATGAACCGTATTTCACATCGACATCGCGAATCGTCAGCACCAGATAACTCAAGTCCGTGTTCGCAATCAAACCGATCAATGGGGAAAGTACGTCATTTACCATGGAATTGATGATCGCCTGAAAAGCGGCACCGATAATAACACCAATTGCCAGATCCATGACATTTCCACGCAAGGCAAATTCTTTAAATTCCTGTAAAAATTTCTTCATAGTCGTTCTCATCCTCCTAAGTGTCTTGATTCTCAAAAAATTAAATTATAAGTATAACATTAGTATATCACAGTCGTAAGGATAAGGTCAAATAGAAAAGTCTTGACACCGCGGACATTGCCCTTTATGATGAAGAAAAAAACACAGGAGCCGATATGTTAAAACAAGATCAATTTGTAACCCCGCTGCTTGCGTGGTACGATAAAAATAAACGTGAAATGGTATGGCGTGACCGGGGAAATGCGTATTATACTTGGATTTCAGAAATTATGCTGCAGCAGACGCGGATCGAGGCAGCGAAAGATTATTTTGTGCGATTTACGGAGGAACTTCCGGATGTTCGAAGCCTTGCCAATGTGTCGCAGGAGAGACTTTTAAAATTGTGGGAAGGACTTGGGTATTATAATCGTGCCAAAAACTTACAAAAAACAGCAAAGATATTAGTAGAAGAATATGGGGCACAACTGCCGGCGGATTACGAGAAATTGCTTGCATTGCCAGGAATTGGACCGTATACAGCGGGGGCGATTGCGTCCATTGCGTATGACATCAAAGTGCCTGCAGTGGATGGCAATGTGCTGCGGGTGATGATGCGTTATCAGGCGAGCTTGGAAGATATTACCAAAATGTCTGCGCGGCGCAGGGTTGAGAATGAGTTGACGGAAGTAATGCCAGAGCGGCCGGGCGATTTCAATCAGGCAATCATGGAGCTTGGCGAAGTGGTTTGTATCCCAAATGGAACACCGCTTTGCGACCAGTGTCCATTGGCGGCGACTTGCGAGGCAAAAAGAAAAGGCGAGCCGGAACAATATCCGCGAAAAATAGAAAAGAAACCGCGGAAAATCGAGAAAAAGACGATACTGGTTTATGAAAAAGAAGGAACATTTGGAATCGCAAAGCGGGAAAATAAAGGTCTGCTGGCGGGATTGTATGAGTTTCCTTCTATAGCCGACCATTATAAGAAGAAAGAACTCGAAGAAAAATTGGCAGAAGACGGGATCGTTGTAAAAAAAATCCATTCTCTTGGAGCAGCGAAGCACATTTTTTCTCATATTGAATGGCATATGAAAGGGTATCTGATTGAACTGTCGCCGACTGGGAAGCAGCCGCATCTAATCTTTGCTTCGCTGGAAGAAGTCGAAGATATGTACAGTCTGCCGACGGCATTTCGAGCATATCGAAACAAATTAAAAAATTTTGATAAAAAATAAAAAAAGGGGTAGAGTTTCTAAGAAAAAAGGTGTATTATATAGGGAAATAAAATTGATAGGAGGAATTCACTATGTTGAAATGTTTAAAGAAAATTGATAAAAAAGCGACAGGACTTGTAGCGGCTGGCGTATTGCTTGGAACCGCCGGTGTGAAGATCCTTGGAAGTAAAGATGCAAAGAAATTGTACACCAATTGTACCGCAGCAGTTCTTCGAGCAAAAGACTGTGTGATGAAGACTGCGACAAAGATTCAGGAGAATGCAGAAGACATCTATGCAGAGGCACAGATCATTAATGAAGAGCGTGCCGGTGAAGAATTTGTAGATGCCGAAGAGGAAACTGCAGATGAGATTCAGGATTGAGCATGAACTAAAGGGGCGCATGCGTCTCCATGTCTGTACGAAGAAAATGTCGTATGAAGAGGCGGATACGCTTCAGTATTACCTGGGAAGTTTTCCGTTTGTGACAAAGGTAAAAGTTCATGAAAATATAGGAAATGTCACGGTAAATTACGTGGGATCACGTAAGCAGCTGTGCGAGGCACTTGCCGCATATCAGCCGGAAACAGTGGATGTTCCGGATGAGTTTCTTCATAATTCCGGACGGAAGTTAAATGAAGAGTATAAGGAGAAACTCATCAATAAAGTGTTGTTTATGGCAGGTACAAAATTGTTCCTGCCGGCGCCGGTACGCACTGTGATAACGGTGGTGAAGGCTGGCAAATATTGGAAAAAAGGAATAAAGACATTAGCGCACCGCAAGATTGAGGTGCCGGTGCTGGATGCGACAGCCATCGGAGTTTCGGTGCTTCGTGGCGATATGAATTCGGCCAATTCGATTATGTTCCTGCTTGGGATCGGCGAGATTCTGGAAGAGTGGACACACAAAAAATCGGTCGAAGATCTGGCGAGAAGTATGTCTTTGAACATAACCAAAGTCTGGCAGCTGGTGGATGGAAAAGAAGTTCTCGTTCCGTCCAATGCAATCGTGCCGGGAGATGAGGTTGTCGTTCATATGGGAAATGTGATCCCGTTTGACGGCGTTGTGATGAGCGGAGATGCGATGGTTAATCAGGCATCGCTCACCGGAGAACCTCTGCCGGTGCACAAAACGATGGGCGGTTATGTTTATGCAGGCACCGTCGTGGAAGATGGCGACCTGACTCTGAAGGTGGAAAAATCGGCAGGAGGCACACGATTTGAAAAGGTCGTTGCGATGATTGAGGATTCTGAAAAATTGAAATCTTCACTCGAGGGAAAAGCGGAACATCTTGCAGACCGACTTGTGCCATACACCCTTGCCGGAACCGGATTCGTATATCTTCTTACACGAAATGTGACGAAGACATTAGCCGTATTGATGGTAGATTTTTCCTGTGCATTGAAATTAGCGATGCCGATTTCCGTGCTTTCTGCGATACGGGAAGCAAGCCATTATCAAGTGACCGTAAAAGGTGGAAAATATCTGGAGGCAATGTCAGAAGCAGATACGATCGTATTTGATAAAACCGGAACATTGACGAAAGCACAGCCGACGGTGGTTAAAGTGATTCCGTTCTGTGAGGCGCAGCCGGACGAATTACTTCGTATCGCAGCTTGCCTGGAAGAGCATTTCCCGCATTCTATGGCAAAAGCTGTGGTGGATGCGGCGGCAAAGAAAGGACTTGTGCATGAAGAGATTCATTCGAAAGTGGAATACATCGTTGCACATGGAATTTCGTCCTCTGTGGAAGGAAAAAAAGTAGTGATCGGAAGTGCACATTTTATCTTTGAAGATGAAAAATGTGTTGTACCGGAAGGATATCAGAGTCGGTTTGATTCTCTGCCGGAAGAGTATTCTCATTTATATCTGGCGGTGGATGGAAAACTTTGTGCTGTAATCTGCATCGAGGATCCACTTCGGGAAGAGGCAGCAGAAGTTATTCAGGAACTGAAGAAAGCCGGTATCAAAAATGTGGTTATGATGACAGGTGACAGTAACCGCACTGCACGCGCTATCGCTGCGCGGGTTGGTGTAGACCAGTACTTCGCTGAAGTGCTGCCGGAAGACAAGGCGCATTTTGTCGAAAAAGCGAAGGCAAACGGCTCGAAGGTCATCATGATCGGAGATGGAATCAATGACTCACCGGCGTTGTCGGCAGCAGATGTAGGGATTGCCATCAGTGACGGAGCAGAGATTGCGCGCGAGATCGCAGATGTGACGGTCGGAGCGGACAACCTGTATCAGATCGTGACATTGAAACAGATCAGCAATGCTTTGATGAAACGGATTCATACGAATTATCAACGGATTGTTGCCATCAATGCCGGGTTGATCGTTCTTGGTGTGGCAGGTGTGATTCAGCCAACGACATCGGCACTGCTTCACAATTCTTCGACACTTGTGATCAGTCTGGAAAGCATGAAAAATCTGCTGGAAGGATGAGAAAAAGAATAGATGAAAAATAATGCGGGCGGACTGCTCTGTTTGGAACAGTCCGCCCGTAATTTATCGTTTCATTAGTCGTTGTAACCATTTGGATTCATGCTCTGCCATTTCCAAGAATCGGCACACATATCATTCAAGTCGTATTTTGCTGTCCAATGCAGCTCTTTTTCGGCTTTGTCACATTGGGAATACAATTCGTCCAAGTCGCCGGCGCGGCGAGGTTTGATCTCATAAGGGATCTTCTTGCCACAGGCCTTTTCATAGGCATGAACGACATCGAGAACGCTGGAACCCTTTCCGGTACCAAGATTGTAAATTTTCACACCGCAATTTTCCTTGATTTTTTCTAACGCTTTTACATGTCCATCGGCAAGATCGACTACATGTACATAATCACGGACACCGGTGCCATCGTGAGTCTTGTAATCATCGCCAAATACGCCGAGGCATTCGCGTTTGCCGACGGCAACCTGTGCGACATACGGTACGAGATTGTTTGGAATTCCTTTTGGATCTTCGCCAATCAGTCCGCTTTTGTGTGCGCCGATCGGATTGAAATAGCGGAGCAAAATGACATTCCAGGAATTGTCAGCGGTGTGCAGATCGGTAAGGATCTGTTCTAACATCCATTTAGTCCAGCCGTAAGGATTGGTTGGAGAGCCTTTCGGACATTCCTCTGTGATAGGAATAAAGGCAGGATCTCCGTAAACCGTCGCGGACGAACTGAAAATAATATTTTTCACATCGTGATTGCGCATACAATCCACCAGATGCAAGGTTCCGGTGATGTTATTGTGATAATATTCAATCGGCTTTTCCACAGATTCGCCGACTGCTTTCAAACCGGCAAAATGAATGACAGCATCTATTTTTTCTTTTTCAAATACACTGTCCAATGCCTTTTTGTCCAACAGATCTACATTATAAAAAGCAGGTTTTTTTCCGGTGATCTGTGTGATGCGGTCCACTACTTTTTCATTGGAATTATACAGATTATCGACGATTACAACTTCGTAGTTATTTTCCAACAGATTAACACATGTGTGGCTGCCGATGTAACCGGCGCCCCCTGTAACTAATATTTTCATATAGAATCTCCTTTCGATATGGTTTGTTTTTATCAAGTTAAATGGCAGACATTTGGCACATTTTACAATGCACGTGCGCCATCACGAATCTCAGCAATGTAAAATTCTGGAATTTTATCATAGTTCTTTTTATAAACATCGGAAAGTGCAGCCTTGAAATCCTCTGTTTTATCCGAAGCGACAAGACTTACGGTGCATCCGCCAAATCCACCTCCCGTGATTCGGCTGCCAGCTACAAACGGCAGTTCCCAAGCTGTCTCTACCAGAGTGTCCACTTCCGGACAGGAAACTTCGTAATCATCGCGCAGAGAGCGGTGCGAAGCATTCATCAATTCTCCAAATGCGAGGATATCATTTTCCTTTAATGCGCTTACTGCGGCAATCGTCCGCTGGTTTTCCGATATGGCGTGGTGAACACGCTTTTGGATCACTTCATCGCCAATGAGATATTTATTTGCCTCAAACTGCAGATCAGTAAGATCTCCGAGAGTCGAAATGTCTAGTGCGCGTTGTAGCATCAAAAGACCTTTTTCGCATTCGCGGCACCGGTCATTGTAAGCCGAGGAAACCAGGCTGTGTTTTACCATACTGTTTGTAATGATCAGCCTGTAATTTCCAAGATTTACCGGTACCCATTGAAAATCCAGCGAATTGGTGTCTAGAAAGATGGCATGATCCTTTTTTCCCATTGCGGAGGCAAATTGATCCATGATACCGCAGTTCATGCCATTGTATTTATTTTCGGCAGCTTGTCCCAAGAGAGCAATCTGCGGAAGGGCAAGGGAATCGAAATGAAAGCATTTTTTTAAAATAATTCCTGTCAGCACTTCCAGCGAAGCCGAAGAAGAGAGCCCGGAACCATTTGGAATATTTCCATAAATATACAGATCCATGCCTTTGTCGATCGGATAACCATGCTTTGTAAATGCCCAGATCACACCCATCGGATAACTGATCCATCGGGAGTCTTCCAGCGGTTTTAGGTCGTCCAGCGATGACTCGATCACACCGTTTTCCGAAAAATTTTCGGAGTAAAACTGCAGTTTCCGGTCTTTCCGCAGGCACACGAGGCCATACGTTCCTACATCCAGTGCGCAGGGGAAAACATGTCCGCCATTGTAGTCAGTGTGCTCGCCGATCAGATTGACCCGCCCCGGGGCGAAAAATGCCTTCGGCAAGCGGTCTGCACCAAATATGTCAGTAAATTTTTGTTTCATTTCATCCAGATTCATAAGCTGCCCTCTCTTGTGTGTCTATTAATGATGTCATAAGTGTATCATGTTTTGGGGAATTTGGCAAATGACTATATTGCTGCAAAAAAAATATCATGGCTTTTTTGAAAAAACTATGGTAAACTGTAAAATATAGCGACAAAATGAAAGTATTTGCAGTGGAGGATTTTGCAGAATATGGAAGACAGAATACCTGTATATATTATTGGACATAAAAATCCGGATACCGACTCGATCTGTTCGGCGATCGCGTATGCGGATCTGAAAAATAAATTGCATGGCGGCGGTTATTATGCAGCGCGTGCGGGGCAGATCAATCAGGAGACACAATATGTGCTCAAGTTTTTTCAGGCGCCGGCACCGCAGTATATTGAAGACGTTATGACAGAAGTGAGTGACATCGAGATCCGGAAGACGAAGGGCGTATCGGGAAAAATTTCCTTGAAAAAAGCATGGAATATGATGCGCGAGCTGGATGTAGTGACACTTCCGATCACGTCGGAGAAAGATGAACTTCTTGGGTTGATCACGATCGGTGATATTGCGACCGCGTACATGGACGTGTATGACAATTGTATCCTGTCTACGGCAGGAACTTCCTATAAAAATATATTGGAGACGCTGGAGGCGACGATGGTCGTCGGGGATGAAGACGCAACCTATAAAAAAGGCGAGGTAATCATTGCGGCAGCGAATCCGGATGTCATGGAAGACTATATCCACGAAGGCGATATGGTAATTTTAGGAAACCGTTACGAATCCCAGCTGTGTGCGATCGAGATGGGAGCGGACTGTATCATTGTGTGTATGGATGCGAAAGTATCGCGGACGATTCAGAAAATGGCACAGGAGCACAATTGCAATATTATTGTAACCCCATACGATACCTTTACGGCGGCGCGTATGATCAATCAGAGTATGCCGATTGAATATTTCATGAAGAGAAATGATCTGACGACGTTCCATCTTGCGGATAAGACGGAAGATATCAAAGGTGTCATGGGTAAAAAGCGCCACCGCGATTTTCCGATTTTGGATGAAAATGACCGCTACGTTGGTATGATCTCCCGCCGAAATTTGTTAAATCTTCGAAAAAAACAATTGATTCTGGTCGATCATAATGAAGTTTCGCAGACGGTGGATGGCATCGAATTTGCTCATATATTGGAAATCATTGATCATCACCGAATCGGTACCTTGGAGACATTGGAACCGGTTCTTTTCCGCAACCAGCCGCTTGGCTGTACTGCGACGATCATTTATCAGATGTATCAGGAACATGGAGTTGAGATTCCGAAAAATATCGCAGGACTTTTGATGGCAGCAATCATTTCCGATACGTTAATGTTCCGCTCGCCGACCTGTACTCCGGTAGATCAGAAGGCGGCAGAAGACCTGTCAGAGATCTGTGGTGTTGAGATTGAGGAATTTGCGGTAGATATGTTTGGGGCAGGAAGTGATCTGAGTTCCAAAGAACCGAAGGAAATTTTCAATCAGGATCTCAAACGCTTTGAGGTGGGCGATATTGAGTTTATCGTCAGCCAGATCAATTCCATGAACAGCATTGAACTTCAGGAAATTAAGGAAAAAATTGTGCCATATCTGGAAGAAGTATTTGAAGGACTAGGCGTATCGATGGCATTCGTAATGCTTACAAATATTGTAAAAGAAAGCACAGAGCTTTTATGTTTTGGCGAGAAGTCCAAAGACGTTGTCAAGGAGGCATTCCAGCTTCCGGGAGACATGAAACGTATTATATTAAAAGGCTTGGTTTCAAGAAAGAAACAATTGATCCCAAGTCTGGTATCTATTTTACAACAGTAATGTAATGAAGGAGGATTTTTATGATTGAAATGAGAAGAGAAAAGCGCTGGCCGATCGAGTTAAAATTGGAGATCAGCAGTCTTTTCAAGCAGGATAATGTGAAAGTGGAGAACATCAATGCGCCGATTGAAGTGTTTGATGTATCCAAAGCAGGAATTGGATTCCGTACCGAAAGTGTGCTGCCGATCGGTTACTATTTTAATGCCAGACTAGTGCTTGGCGAGCAGGGAGCATTGAATTGTGTGGTACGTATCATTCGCCAGCAGCAAGATGGCGACGAGCATATCTATGGCTGCGAGATTGTCGGAACAGCATCGATTATGGACTATTTGTTCAATGATTATGCAGCAAGTCTGAGTCAGTAAATATTTATAGTTAATTAATACAATATTAGTTAAATTATACCTCTCATTCTGTTACAATAAGTATAGTATTATATGGTAGCGGAATGAGAGGATTTTTTTCTATTTATTTTGAAAGGAGCGGTTTCGTATGAAGAAAACGACAGAAAAAATGCTGGCATTGGCTATGGCAGCAGCCCTTTGCATCACCACAGTGGCTGTACCGGTGGATGCCAAAGTAAAAAAACCAAAGTTAAGTACCAAAAACATGACATTGAACACCGGCGCAAAGAAAAAATTACAGATTAAAAATGCCGGAAAAGTTAAAAAGGTAACATGGAAGAGCAAGAAAACTTCCGTGGCATTTTTGACAAAGAAGACGAAAAAATCGGTTACGATCGTGGCGAAAAAGCCGGGAAAAACGACGGTTACCTGCCAGATCAAAATGGGAAAAAAGACTTATAAATTTAATTGTAAGGTTACGGTAAAAAAAGCGGCAAATCCGACGGCAGTTCCGTCCACGGAAACTGTGGTACCGGTTGTGGCACCATCTGCTACAGCGCAGAGCACTTTCCAGCCGGCGACGGAGAAACCACAGAAAACGGTAAACCCAAGTGAGACACCGGATGCAGCACCAAGCAGTGAACCGGACACTACTCCGACGGTGGAACCATCGAAGGCACCGGTTACGGCAGCTCCGACCAAAGCTCCCGTGACGGAGGCACCGACTAAGGCACCTGCTACGACATCACCTTCGACTAAACCATCAAAGGGAAATTTGATTGAGGATTCCTCGCAATATACCAATAAAGAGGCCTATACAAAAGCATGGTCCGGAAATGTATATGATATCGGGGCATTGATTGTGCGTCAAGGGGCTTTGCTTCATAATTTGAAGTCTGTAACTGTGGTTGTGGAATTACTGGATGCAAATAAGAATGTAATTGAAGGTCAATCCGGAGCTTCTTTGAAATTGTCAACGAAAACGACAGACTGGACAGGCTTTGTTGATATCAATGAAGTAAAGAGTGGACAGGAATCTGTTTTGAAGATGGATACATATCCGGAAGAGGCAGATTCATTGTACCTTGTTGTGCAAAATGCGAGTACAGAGGTAAATTATATTCGTGTTACGTCTGTTACTTTTGTGACAGATTTAGAGCCAGCAGCAACGGCGACACCAACCAGCACTCCGGCAGCGACGGCAATAGCCAAACCAACTGCGACGCCGGCAGCGAAGTTCGATCTGGAGATTGATTCTGCGAAGTTTACAAATAGCAATGCATACACAGGTGCATGGAATGGAACGGTGTATAATATAGGCGAACTGCTTACGGAAAAAGGGTACAAAATATCCGACTTTACGGATGTTAAGATTACTGTCGAACTTTTGGATACCGACAAAAACATAATCGAGAATACAGGTGGAGCTTCTGTAAAATTGTCTGCGAAGTCTTCGGACTGGGGCGGCTTTGTGGATGCGAACGGCGTACAGAGCAACAAAGAGTTTGGGTTGCAGTTGGAGACCTATCCGAGCGGATCGTCAGAACTGTATCTGATCGTACAGAATTCAACGGCAGATGTAAAATATATTCGTGTCACTTCTATTAAAATGGAAAATAATGGAAAGAAAGATGCGACAGAAGTTACGACAAATTATCAATCATTAGCCAGCCTGGCAGAGCAGTATGGATTCAAATTCGGAACCAATATTTCTTCTCAGGCATTGAATAATACTGAATTGACAAAACTGATCAAATACCATTTTAACAGCACGACATTCAGCAATGAGATGAAAGCTTATTCTCTTTTGAAACAGTCTGCTTCTCAGTCGAATTATAAAAATGAACAGTCTACGGCAAGCATTGATTTTACGACAGCAGACAAAATGGTAGAATATGCAAAGGCAAATGGTCTGCAGATCCGTGGACACGTGCTAACGTGGGATGCAGATATGTGCGACTGGTTCTTCCGCGAAGGATATACGACAAATGGTGATTATGTGAGTGCGGATGTGATGAAATATCGTCTACAGAAATACATTGAAGAAGTAATGACGCATTTTGAGCAAAAATACCCGGGCGTGATTTATTGCTGGGATGTTGTAAATGAAGCGGTTGCAGATAATACTGGCGAATTTGCATCGGATGATGTGCGTCATGTACGTACTGTTCGTAGTGGAAAAACCAATCTTTTCTATGATCATATCGGAAAAGATTATGTAGAACTCGCATTTAAGTATGCTTATGAAACGCGGAAAACACTTGGCGCAGAAGATCGTATCAAATTATTTTATAATGATTATAATACGTTTGCGACATATGGTGCCAACAAACGCGATGCTATCGTGGAACTGGTAAAAAGTGTAAATTCATCGGTTTCGGATGGCCAAGGCGGTTATCTCAAACTTTGCGATGGAATCGGAATGCAGAGTTATATCGGAGGTTATGGACAGCAGAGCGGCTGCATGAATGACAACGATATTACATCGATTAAAAATGCCATCGAAAAATTTGCTTCTATCGGAGTCGAGGTTCATGTGACAGAGCTTGCGGTTCGAAATTACGAGAGATCTGATGAACGCGAGGCAGAGCACGGAGCATTTTATAAGAAATTGATGCAGACCTATGTCGACATCAATAAAGCGGCGCAGGCGAAAGGCGAGACAGGCCCGATTACGAGTTTGTCCATCTGGGGCTTGTTTGATGCACCGTATCTGGCAGAGACCGATTACAGCTACAAGATGAATGGTCCGTATTGCGGATTATTTACCGAACTGTATCAGCCGAAGGAAGCCTTCAAAGAAGTGTACAAAGTGCTTTCGGGGGAATAATGAAAAAGTTCCGAATCGTTATATAAAAAATATAAGACCATATCGTGGAAAATATTATTTTCCGGGGTATGGTCTTTTTTGCTGTGCAAATTTGAATGGCGTAAGCCTGACGGTGACGAGGGTACATCTATCTTATTGAATGATAAAATAAGAGAAAGTGAAAAAAACGGAAAAATTTTGGAACTTTCGTGGGATATAATGAGAGAAAAACTAATTAATTTAGGAGGAATCTATTATGAGAAAGATTGTAGTGAGTGTATTATGTTTGGCGTTAATTGTGTCCAGCTTGGCATTTTCCGGTTCGAAAGTGCAGGCAAAGACATATGGACCAGAAGAGTTTGGCCTTGGATTTAATGTAGAGAAGTATGTCGGAATTAAATTCCAAAAAATCACGAAAAAATATGTCCTTTACAAAAAAATCAAATTTAATGGCAACGACGGATATGAATATGTCTCAAACAAAGTTTACAAAAAGAAATATAGTAAAAAAATCAAGATGTATACATTAAAGAGTGGATATCCTTGTACCTGGAAATTCATGTGCCAAGGTTTTACTTATCAGAATCTGCAAAACAAACGCACAGATCATGCACATACAAAACCAAAAAATGTTGAGTGGATTATTCGAGGCAATAATATGCTTCAATACTATACACCGTGATGAAAGGAGAAGTGAGGAAAATGAAAAAATTAGTCGCTGTTTTTGGATTATGTGTGTTTTGTATACTGGCTGGTGTAGTGATGGATGCGAATACACCGGAAATAAGTGCACAGACGGCCTATCAAAAATTAATGAACAAATACAAGAAATCAGGGTTTCAAATGTATGTAAAATACGATGCAGAGGATTTTGGAGACGATGCGGAAGCGGGGTATCCCTTGCTGCTATCCGCTCAAAAGATTAGAGAAGGACGTATCAAATACATGAATCTTAATGGAGATGGGAAAAAAGAATGCATACTTGTAACGGAGGGTTATATTAATTTATTTACCATGAAAGGAAATAAAGTCAAATATCTTGGTGGCATCCATATCAGTTATATGGATGGTGTGACCCATAAAGGGAAAGCCAAAGAGTTTACATTTTTCCGATATGGTGGAAGGATGATGCATTATTATACTTTCCGTATTAAAAATGCAATCTTAACAAAGGTTTGTACGTTTGGCGACCAGGTTATGGATGATTCCAATGGAAATCCATATAGCGAATACTATTATAATGAAAAGCGTACGTCAACCAAGAAATATAAATCTACTTATCGGAAATATGCAACAGGTGGGAAAGAGTTGAGTTTGAGTTAGTAAGTTAGGAAAGGTTAAGATAAAGAAATAGAAACCATGTATCACAAAGATGACCGTCAAATGGATGAAAAATCTGTTTGGCGGTCTTTTTGAAAAAGTAAAATAAGGTTCAAATAGTAGTTGACATATCTTGATTAATAGTGTATTATCATATACAAGCAAGTAAATAATTTGAGAGTCTGATATCTATCATTCTATTTTTCTTGCTTATCGAAACAAAACTTTTTACCCACATATTTTTAGAAAGCAAGAGAAGAAAGGGATGGTATTTATTGACAAAAGATTTAACAGAAAAAAATCTTGTGGAAGCTCCGGAAGTGTTTGCTGACATCAGTAATGTTAATCTGTATGACGGTGAGCAGGTGATCCAGCCGGAAGATCTGGAATTGCTGCCACAGGAAATGCACTACAAGGATAGCGAAGGGAAGCCTGCGAAAGTAATGGCAGATGTGCGGATGCGCTGGCGCAAAAATGGAACGATCATTGCGCTCATACAGATGGAGAACCAGTCAGAGATCAATAACATTATGCCGGTGCGGGATCTGGGCTACATTTTCAACAACTACAACGAACAGATCAAAGAGCATAAGAGAGAGAACGAGCGCAGGGGCAGAAATTTCTATGCCAGAGAACTGGCAGATGATGACCGTCTGCATCCGGTTATTACGTTTGTTATCTATTATGGCAGGGAAGAATGGACGCGGCCGCTCAGCATCCTGGATATGCTGGATTTGGAGGAAGAAGAGAAAAAGAAGTTACAGCCATTTCTCTTAAATCATAAGATTCATCTAATATCCTTGAGCAATCTGGATGAAAACGAGATAGAAAAGTACAAGTCGGATTTCTGGCATGTGATCAAGTTTTTAACGCTTCGTGGTCATGGCAAAACCCGCCAGTATCTCGAAGAAGAAAGTGGCAAAAGAACGGTGAAACATCCGGAAGAAGTAAGTGATGTGCTTTATGCACTTAGCAAGGATAAACGTTTTCTGGAAACAGATTTAACCCCAAAAAGAAAGGAGGAATCGCAGATGGGACCGATTTCAGATGTGTTAGATGAGATAGAAGCGATTGGGTTTGAGAAAGGTGTCGAACAAGGAAAAGTACAGGAGCGCAAACGTTTAGAATGCATCAACCGCTTAAACGCAGCACTGATCAAAGATAATCGTACGGCAGAACTTTTTCAGGCAACGCAGGATCCTGAACTTCAGGAAAAATTGATGGAAGAGTACGGAATTAAATAATAATGAGCTTACATAAAAGTGTGTGGTAAAAAGGAAAGACCGCCAAATGGATGAAGAATCTGTTTGGCGGTCTTTTTGTAGAACAAGTTTGTGCTTTGAAGTGTTAGGTTAAAAAGAATCTTTATTTATATCCATAAACAAAGAATTTTGCGGAAGAGTAAGTGAAATCTTCACCATTCGTAAAAAAGAAAGGAACATCCATGCTGTTAAATACAGTTAAACTATTACTAAAACTTACAGGAGATTCAGAAGCACCGACTACCTTTCCGGAAGCATCATAGAACAAACAATATTTGCATGTGCTTCGGCGTCTGTGCTAGTAGCTGTATAAGGAATTGCATAGGTATTGTCAGAAGAATCCTGGGTTACTCTGATACTGTTGGAAACATTGCTATAAGTTAATTCGGTATCAACCGATTTACTGATGGTAGACTTGGATACGTCAACAATGCTATCGGTATCGGAAACAACGTAGCCGATTAAATATTGAGATTCACCTGGATTCAGTGCTTTTCCGGAAGTATAATCCGTCGCGATAACTTTATTATCACTGGTTTTAAGCTGGTAATTGATCTGATAATATGAAACAGCGACACTATTGTTGTTTGTAACTGTAAATAATATGGTTCCGTCGGCTAACTGCTGTGTAACTACACCAAGATTTTCTGCAAGAGTGCTGCTGGAAATGGTGTTGGTATTATTTGTTACATTTGGGGCCTGTGTGACAGTAGGTGTAGGAGCAGCAACCTGAGGAACTGCCGTTGGAACCGGAACAGTAGGTGCTACTACTGCAGGTTTATAGTTCCCGTTTACTGTAATCTTACAAGTGAGTTTTTTCTTTTTCACTTTCGCTGTGATCTTTGCAGAACCTACATGTTTTGCTTTTACAATTTTTAATATTAATAAACACAAGCACAAAACTACATAGCAAGTATATCAGCTTAAATATCCAAAATTTTTCCGAAAAGTTCACTTTTGGAATATTATGGAAATGCCAAAAACAACCAGAAAGTGAAAAAAACGGAAAAAAATTTGAACATTCATAAGATATAATGGGAAAAAGACTTAAGATTAACGAACGAATGGAGGAGAAAATATGCCAATTGTAGCAGCGATATCATTACGATTCAAATTCCATTTAATGCTAAAAGGGATAAAGTGGCAAGGAAGATACAAAAAGTTAATGGCAGCTTAGACGAGAAGAAAAAAGAATATAAAGACGCGATAAAAAAATTAAATGTAAGTTGATTTAAGGAGGTAAGAAAATGCCAAAAATATGCAAATCTTGTGGAGCAATGAATGGAAATCAAGCGACGATATGTTCACGTTGTCATAAGCCTCTGCAAAACACAGGAGCACCGCAGCAAAGACAGACCCCGCCGACGCAGGGATATACAACACGACAGACCCCGCCACCGGAGAAAACTACAACGTGGCAGACGCCGCCAACACCACCCGTACCACCGGTACAGTATGAACAATATGAAGAAAAAAGCAATAATACCATGAAAATAGGAATTGGCTTTGTCATCGCAGCGGTTGTTCTGGTAGTTGTTATTGTAGGAATAAAAATGTTTTTGGTTAAACCTGAGTCAACGGATGAGTCGGGGACCGTTTCTGATTATGATATGGGACCGGAAACGCAATACGGTTCAAGAGAAGAAGCAAAGAGTCTGGCAGATGACTTTATGGCACAGAAGGGATTCCAAAATTACCAATTTAGCGAAACGACGTTAGAGAATGCTACTTATGTGGTTACCTATTCTATTAATGAAGAGCATACAATGGTAAAAGTGTCTGGGAATATTTCTGTATATGTGGAATTTTATTTGACGGATGAACAGCGGGTATCCAGTCATGTAGGCTTATATCATCTGGATCAAACAAAACTTGATTGGAATAATGCGGAAATATCCGGTAACTGGTACGTAGATACGGAACGCAGAAATGAGTATTTTAATGTTAGCTGTGCTGCGTCGGAGGGAGAAGTAACTTTAGAATACAATGGAAACCGGCGGGGAGATGATGAAACGTGGAGCGGAGCAGAGAAACTTCCGGCAAATTTACAGGAAGCTACACACATTGAAGATGATTTAGAATTTGGGTATGTAAATAGCGTTAATTTTAATATGAATACTTCGCCTCTGATAAATGTAGAGCTTAGTGAATGGACCCAATTTTATATTTTGGCGGATGGGGCAGCGATTCAGCGGGAAAATAATATACAAAATCTGGCAAATTCAGACATGCTTATGATGGAAAAACAGTAATACATAAATGGAGGAGATGGTTGTATGAAGTGTCCAAAATGCAACGTTAATATTCCGAATGGTTCGGCAAAATGCCCGGTGTGTGGGTATTCGTTTCAAACAGGAGGAACGGGTGGGAAAACTTATACGAATAAATATACTGGGGGAAACACTGTGGGAGGGCACACAGGAGGAACCGGATATTCCGGTAAACAGCCGACGGGGACTCAAGGTACATATCAGGGCGGCAATGTATCCGGCGATATTATTGTGGACCCATCCGAATGCATTATAGGGTCGTTAAGAAATTCTATGGCTACATCATTTATGGTGGGAAATGGATTTTCTAAAACAGAAGTATTTTTTACCGATAAAAGATTTTATGCAAAATACAAAGATGTTTCTATGAGGCGGGGAAATGGAAATGTAGATGCCATCATTGATCTGAAGGAGATAACAGGAACATTGCTTCGACAGCATAACCCGATACACCTTATTGTTTTTGCTGCTCTTTTTGCGATTCTTGGATTTGCTGCAGCTGCGATGGCAATTCCGGTAGCATTTATTGCAGGATTGGTACTTGCAGGAATCTTTATCTTCAAATGGTATTTTGAACGAATGATGGTACTTGACATTTCTTTCCAAGGGGACAGAATCAACGTAGCATTGTATAAATGTTCTTATGAGAATGCGGATCGTTTTCATAAAGAATTGCGAAGATATCTGGCACAGATAAAAAATGTATAAAGCGAGGAGATAACTATGGATTACCAAAGTATATCGAATGAAGAACTGGAAAAAATGGTCGCTAACAAAGATGGAGAGGCGATCTGTGAATTGGGAGAACGTTTCTTTTACGGAAAAAATGGGAGCCCCCAAAATCTGACAAGAGCATATCAGCTGTTTCATAAGGGAGAAAAAAGAGGACTTGCGCGAGCCTATGTAGGATTGGGGGAAATGTATCGGCAGGGACTGCTCATGGTAAAAAATGAAAACCTTGCACGTGAGTATTATCAAAAAGCAAATGTACCTTATCCAAATGGAACTCCGATGGGAGCTGCACCGGTTTATCAGGAGCCGGAAGTGCCGGTAAACACGAATACCAAGGTCATTACGGATCGAGACCTCGCGATTCGCTTAGATGAAGCTGAAAAAACGCGGGAAAAAGAAAATTATGACTATGTCAAACAAATATGTCAGGAAGTTTTCCGTGACATCGCCGGTGCAAAAAATGGAATCTTTACGTATCAGGGAAATGCGGATATCCGTGACTTTGAAATACAGGCAAACTGGATCATGGCATATCGAGCATACAATCAGCAAAATTATCAGGAAATGGAAACATACCTTTTGCAGGAAAATGTTACAGGGTTATATCCATGGGGACGGTATCTTATGGCAATCAGTCATAAGATCATGCATCAGCCGGATATCGTTATTGAGCAGGATCTTCAGTCGCTGATTATGGTGTGCCAAAATAAAAATTTATCGCAGTCGGAGCGGGGAGACGTCAACGTTATGATTGCGGACTTGATCATGGAAGGCTATGGAAAAGCAAATGGAGCCAATGAAGAAATGGCGAAAAAGCATTATTTAGAAGCAATCAATTGTGGAAGCGAATATGCGAAAGAACAATACGCAGCATATGGATTTTAGAGGAGTGTACTTATGGATTACCAGGGAATGACAGGTAAAATTTACCAAGTAGAAGAGAAGCGTATGAATGGTGGAGGAGAGGGAACCATTCATGGAATCGTAGGAATGAACGGGTATGTGGCAAAGATATTTAAGCCGGATAAACGAAGTGCGGATCGAGAAGAAAAACTTCGTTGTATGGTAAAAAAGGGTGCCACAGTAAAAAATTTGGAACATATTACCTGGCCGTTAGATGTTATTTATAATGCGGAAGGCTTTGCCGGGTATATCATGCAGAAAATAGAAAACGTGCAGTCTCTTACTGCGGTTTACAACGGAGATAAGTACAATCTGCGTTTTCGTCTGCTGGCCGCCTATAATCTTTGCGCGGCTGTGGAAACGGTACACAATATGGGACAGGTGTGCGGGGATCTGAATCCGCAGAATATTTGCATCAATTTGAACGTAAACGATAAAGCAAATGCTTTCAAAGTGACATTGGTAGATGCGGACTCCTATCATTTTAGCACGGAGGAAAAAACGTACCGGTGTGAAGTGGGGCTGGCGGATTATCTGGCACCGGAAATTCAAAAAAAAGTGTCCGGCGGTGTTACATTACGTAATGCTCCATTACCAACTTTTACCAAGGAAACAGATTTGTTTGCTCTTGCAGTACATGTATTTTGTCTGCTTATGAATGGTTGTCATCCATTTGCTTGTGCGAAGCGAATGAATGGAACGGTGGAAAATACAATGAGTCAGATGACTTCATCAAGCCAGCGGGAATCGGTAGTGGCACCGCAGCCGATCGAAAATATAAAAGACGGATATTTTCCATTTTATGACAGCCGCGAAAATGTGACAATCCCGATTTACGCACCACCATTGTCAAGTCTGCCGCAAGAACTCAGAACGCTTTTTATCCGAACTTTTAAAGATGGTTACGAGGATTCGACAAAGCGCGCAACGGCAGAAGAATGGTGCCGTGCAATGCAGCCATTGGTACAGCAGCTTCAAGAATGTCCGAAAAAGCATGTGTATTTTAAGCAGGCAACAGAATGTCCATTTTGCCGTGTAGATGAAAATATTCGTTTGATGTTTGCTACCAAAACATCGAAAGAAAAACCGGTCAAATCAACAGGAAACGGAAATGCGGGAAATGTTGGTTCTTCCGGAGAAACAGGTACAACGAGCGGAGGAGGAACTAATGTGCCGCCGAAGAAGAAAAAGAAGAAAGCGGGTTGTGTAAAGACAGCTGCAATAACGTTTTTGGTTATTATTGTGGCATGGTTTCTGCTTTTCGTTCTTACAACAGTTATATCAGGTGTAGCAAGAAGAAATAATACAGATAATGTATATTCTGTATCTCAAGAGGGAGAACAGGATTTTACTAACTGTGGCATGAAAATGCAGGTGCCGGAAGGGGCTAGAATATACGATAGTATGGGAAGTGTGTCTATAGATACAAACCAATTGCGTTGCGGGGGAATTTCATTCGATGTCCCCGACGGCGGTGGCGAAGTTAATGTTGCATTTTCATTGTAAAGAGAGGAATTGCTATGGGAAAAATTTACAGAGGAACAAGCGGGGCGCAGTATCAGATTGAAGAACAGCGCTTGGCTGGTGGTGGAGAGGGAAGTGTTTTTGGAATACAAGGACAACCTCAGTTTGTAGCCAAAATTTACAAGGAAAACAGGCGGACGAGCGAGCGTGAACAAAAACTTTGTCATATGATTCAATACAGATTGATGCCAGATCAATTGAAGCAGATTACCTGGCCGCAGGACGTGCTTTATGATGAAAATGATTTTGCTGGTTATGTTATGCCGAGGCTGGATAAAACAGATTCTTTGGTTTCGATTTACAGCAATGGATTTGATAATAAATATGATATACGTTATCGCGTTTTGGCGGCAATCAATCTATGCGTTGCCTTAAAGACCGTGCACGAGATGGGGCAGGTATGTGGAGATCTCAACCCGCAGAATATTTGTATCAATTTAGATACGACAGATGCTGTCAATTGCTTTCATGTAACATTGGTAGATACCGATTCTTATCATTTTACTGCGGATGGTAAGACATATCGCTGTGAAGTGGGATTGGGAGATTATATTGCTCCGGAGCTGCAAAATAAAATGGCGCAGGGATATGACCTTAAAAATGTTCCGCTGCCATCTTATACGAAAGAGACCGATTTATTTGCGCTGGCAGTACATATATTTACGCTTTTGATGAACGGTTGTCATCCATTTGCCTGTGCAAAGGAAAATAATGTAAAAGTAAGTGACATTGCGCAGATTCAGGAGACAAGTTTCCGGGATTCGTTGGTAGCACCACAGCCGATTGAAAATATTAAAAATGGATTTTTCCCATTTTTTGATAAAAAAGATGGGATTACTACTCCGATTTACGCCCCCGCTTTTCAATATTTACCGGAAGAAATACAAGTGCTGTTTATCCGTACTTTTGTTGAGGGCTATGAAGATCCTTCTAAGCGTGTTACCGAAGATGAGTGGATCGCTACCTTGAAAAATACAAAATTTGTGAAGCGGGAATGTGGAGCAAATGTGGCAAAAAAAGTGCATTATTTTTTCGAACATAATGTGGTATGTCCCATATGTGCCACACAGGAAAGAATTGTAAAAATGTTTGGCGGAGACCCAGTCGATCCGCCAACGCCACCACCGGAGATAAAAATATCAGAGTCAGAGCAAAAGATTTGGAAATCTCCGGTTGAAGTCAAGAGAGAACCGATTGCTGCTATCCTGTTAATGTTTTTTATTGCTTTGTTGACGTTGCTTCAATGTAAAGAGAATATGCCATGGATGTATAATATTATGCTTCTATTATATGCCACGTTTATGTATGCAGGAGCATTTGCGCTAGCAGCTGGTATTAGGGTAGAAAGTCAAAAACAACTTTGGGTATGGTTTTCTTTGATAGCGGGCATCTCAGTTTGGTTGAGTTTTAGTTCAGCTATTTTGCAGCTTATTTGTAATGTAGATTTGTTGTTTATATGGTTTGGAATACAAATACATAAGAATGAGAAAAAAACAAAGACGAGTAATCCAAGGTATTGGTGGCTCCCAGGTGTGCTTTCGATAGTTATGGTCTATGGTTACAATTACTGTGAAATAGTTAATAGGTATAGCGTCACAGAAGAGTATATAAAAGAAATTATTATAGCGCTAATGAAAGTTGCCCTATTTTTTGTCTTAGGGTATTGGATGGCATATCCGTACAAAAAGAATAAATAATATTGGAGGAAAAAAAGATGAGTGAACAATTAACGATGGAAGAATTTATGGGAGGAAGTACAAGCATCAATTCATTTGGTGAGCAGCACTTGGCATGTGTTTTATTGCTGGATACTTCCGGTTCTATGAGCGGAGATTCTATTAAAAATCTGAACTCAGCGATAGCACGTTTTAAGGAAAACGTAAACCGGGATCCGATTGCGAGAAACCGCGTCGATGTTGCGATTGTCAGTTTTAGTACCGGGGTCGAGGTAGTAAGTGACTTTGAGCCAATTACGGATATGCCGACGCCGGAGCTGGTTGCGCGGGGAAGAACCGATATGGCAGCAGGAATTCAGACGGCGATTGATATGGTAAAGCGACGGACAGTATTTTATCAATCATTGGGAACTCCGTGTCACAAGCCATGGATTTTTATGATTACGGATGGTGTATCGACATCAAATTATCAGGACATGCTGGATGCGGCAAATCGTATCAAAGAGGAAGAAAACAAAGGAAGTCATGGGCGATTGAGCTTTTGGGCACTCGGTATCGGAAGTTATGATTCGGAAGAATTATTTGGATTGACAAAGAGAGTATTAGAATTAAAATCCACAGATTTTGATGGAATCTTTGACTGGTTAAGTGAAAGTATGTCTTGTATTTCGCAAAGTCAGGTAGGAGATCAAGTGAGCTTTGGAAATCTTCCGGATGATGCCAGAAAAGCAAAGGAAGACCGTGCCATTGACGAAGGCTGGTACTAAGATATAAAAATACAGGAGGTAGTGTATATGATTACATATGGTTATTCGTTGCAGGGAAAGTCACATATTGATAGAAATACGGTTTGTCAGGATTCCAGTGTAGCGGTGAAATTGAAATCCGGATATTATCTGGGTGTTGTAGCAGATGGAGTGGGAAGTGCGCCGCATTCCGATGTTGGATCCAGAATTGCAGTGGAAAGTCTGCAGGCGTATTGTGAACAATATGTAAAAAAAGGGATGAAGGATGTAGAATTGGAAGATATTCTGCGGGACGGATATGAATATGCGTTTCGACAAGTGGAAAAGTTTGTCACGCAGCAGGGCGGTTCGATTGCGGATTATGATACGACATTATCCTCGGTACTTTATGATGGCACAAAGGTAGTGTTTGGACATGCCGGAGATGGTGGAATCATTGTTCGTAAAAAAGATGGAACCATTACCCCGATTACAGAGCGGCAGAAAGGGGCGGATGGCACTTCTGTCCGACCACTTCGTGCAGGAAATTCATCTTGGGATTTTGGTATATGCAACGATGAGACGGCGTCGGTCCTTTTGGTGACGGATGGTATGCTGGATGGTGTATTTCAGCCGGTTCTTGTCAATCTTCCATCCAGCGCGATGGAGCTGGCAAAAGGAACATTTGCCAAAAACAATGTTTATGTTACTGCGTGTGAGTTTTTTATGAATCCCAATATGGTTTATTTGAATCCACATGTAAAAAATCACGAGGCATACATGCAGCATGTTTTGAAAGGAAATCTGGAAAAAAAGGATCAAGATGATTTCTTGAAATGTATGATCTATGGTTATACAAAAACACTTGGAAAAGAGGAGGTTCGCCAGCTTTGTGAAGCAATTAAAAAGTATTATTTTGCAGTGTGGGCGGTTACCAAAGTAACGGATGATAAAAGTGTTGTCTGTCTTATGAATGAAAAGGCAAAAGTAACACCAAAAGAGCAGAAGTATTATCAGGAACCAAACTGGAAATGGCGTCAGGAATGTTATCAGGCACTGCTGTACGGAAAAGAACTGCCACCGGCTCCAAGTGATGATCCGTTATATACGGGAGAGAAGACTATGGTACAGAAGCCACTTAGAAAGGTGCAAGAAAGAGAAATGGTAGAGCCACCAATTCACACACCACCAAAACGTGTACCGCCAAAAAAGTCGCGAAAGGTACGTTATCTTGTTATGACAGTAAGTGCCGCGATGATCTGCTTGGTAATCGGTTTGATCGTAGGGGTTAGCCTTGGTAATAGGACAAGCAGCAAGGATAACAGGACAAACGTAGTTAAGGAATCCACCAGTTCGTCGAAGTCAAAAAGAAAAGAAGGCACGTCGTCTGCACAAACTGAGACATCAGATGTGGAAAAAAAGATTGATGTGAAAACGGAAGCGGAAGAATTTTGGAGTTATTTAGAGAGTGTGGACTCAGATGAAATGAATGATGCGCAGGTAGAAGAATTAAAAGAACAGATGGAAGAATTCGATGTGTTTGATAGGATTGCTGCGATAGAAGGATTTTCAGGCAGCTCCAATAATAGTGGCACATCATATGGAACAAATGGGTCTAAACCAACAAACACTCCGGCTTTAACAACATCTCAAACTTCCAAAAAACAAAATGGAACGGTAAATTCCAAATTGGATGATGCATTACAAATTTTAGAGGAAATGGATGAATTGGATGACGAGCAAAAGGACGTGTTTGAGAGAGAACTTCTTTGGCAGTATTGTGATAAAAAGGAAGAAAATGCAAATAGTTTTGCTGAATTAAGAAAGACATTGGAAATGGTATTGGATAACGATAACTAAGTACCACGGAAGGATGAGCACAATGGCAAAATATTGTATGCGATGTGGCGAGAAAAATGAGGACGGAGTAAGTGTCTGCAAGGGATGTGGCATGCCTTTGGAGGAATCGCCGTCCCATAATGAAAGATTGATATTCGGATAAAAAGAATCTATGTAGATATGGCAGATGGAAGTGTGTATTTGACCTATCTTCCGATCAATGTAAGATGTTATTCGGATCCAATGTATTTGGAGGCCGATTTAAGTAAAGATCTTTCTTATATGATACGGACGATGCCAAATCTGCAGGGCAGTGGCAGCAAGATCATTGAACAGATGTTAGACGAACCGGCGTGCTTGTTTGCCAGCATTATGGCGTCGATACGGCAAAGTTTATCAATGTCAACAGAAACCGGATATTAATGGCGATAAGGAGGAACCGAAGATGGGACAGATTTCAGATGTGTTAGATCAAATAGAAGCAATCATGTTTGATAAAGGTGTTGAGCGAGGTGTTGAGCAGGAGCGCCAACGTGTCAATCGTTTGCATGCAGCACTGATCAAAGACGACCGTACAGCAGAACTTTTTCAAGCAACGCAGGATCCGGAACTTCAGGAGAAGTTGATGAAAGAGTACGGAATAGAGTAACTGGTAATAAGCAGCTTATAAAAAATTGTGTGGTAAAAGGAAACGACCGCCAAATGGATGGAAATCTGTTTGGCGTTTTTTTAATGAAAAAATTGGAAAAAAATTTGAACTTTTGCCTGATATAATAGATAAAAATATGGAATGATCATAAAAGAGGTAAATGCAAATTATATCAAGAAATTAAGTTAGGAGGCGGTTCATATGAACACGAAAAAATGGTATCATTTGTTCTTACTAACCGGATTTATGATGTTGGTTTCGCTGGGAATGTCCGTTAAAGCGGATGCGGCGACGATCATGGATCTGGAGAGAAAATTCCCCAATGGGGCATATTGGAATCATGTAGTTCAAAGCGGTCATCGTTATTCCAATTATAATGATGTAGGAAGCTGTAATAATCCGGACGGCTACACATGGACACCGTGTAATACACACAAGGGAAGTGTTGGAGTAGGCGGTTATGATTGTAATTCTTTTGGGGGAGGCATGCAGTGTAATGGATTTGCACGGAAACTTGCGTATGATCTGTATGGTTCAATGCATTCTTCCTGGGGGAGAGGAAATATCAATACGTTGAAGCGAGGAGATGTTATTCATTATAAAGCGGCAGACACTGACCCTAGTTATGGACATTGGGGCATGGTTATTGGCAGAAGCGGAACAACTGTTACGCTGGGAGAGGCAAACCGGAATGGAAACTGTAAGATTAGCTGGGGACGTACACTTAATCTTGCGACCGTTACCAGTTATGAAATTTATTCTGCTCCGTATGAGGCTACATTTGATGTGGCAGATACCCAGGCCCCAACGATCAGCAATGTCCGCATTACCGATGTAAATGCGGATGGCTACACCGTTGTGTGTGATGTTAGTGACAATGTGGGAGTGAGCAAAATAGAATTTCCATCTTGGAACATTGACATCCATCAAGGGGAGGATGCAAACTGGATCGCAGGAAGTGTTTCCGGGAATACGGCGTCGGCGCGAATTTCACTTTCGGCGCTTAAATCAGGGGCGATCCAAGGGAGTTATCTCACAGATATTTATGTCTGGGATGCGGCAGGAAACCGTTCTTCCGGAAGATGTCCGATCGTATATATTGACCGGACGGCGCCGACATTGAGTGATGTAAGGATTGTTGAGCAGGATTCCAAGGGGTATATTTTGGAATGTAAAGCCTCCGATGACAAAGCGGTTGACCGCGTGCAGTTCCCGACGTGGACCGAGGTAAATGGTCAAGATGATCTGGCGGCAGACTGGATACATAATTCATCCATAACCGGAACCAAGGTAGGAGATGATGTGTATCGTTTCCGCGTAAATATATCTGAACATAACAACGAATATGGCAGATATGTTACCCATGTGTATGTGTTTGACAAATGCGGAAATAGCGCGGTGATACCAATTGACACAAGACTTGTCGGAGGTTTGGCACCGCAGAAGATTTTGAAAAATGGAAATGCACTGTTGACCCTTTATAATGAAGATTATTCCTGGAATGATATCAATGCGCTGGCTGCGGGGATGCGAAGCAGTCTGGCAGAGATTCCGGATGAAGAAAAAGACAATGTAATCAAGGATTTTGTCGCGAATCAGATCCGGAAATATTATTACATTGGCGCGAGCGTGGAAGAAAAGGGCAAGGCTTGGAAATGGAACAGTGGAAGTGAAATGAGTTACACTAATTGGGAGGACAATCAGCCCGATTGTGCCGGAGATAATGAATTTTATCTTGGTGTGACGCAGTCAAATGGTAAATGGAACGATATGCCTTCTTATTTTAATGATGGCGGATTTATCGTTGAGACGCCATTGGATATGAAAGCGGATGCAGAACTCGAATATGATGGAAAAATAGTCAAATTTTTCAAAGCATCGCTTCCTTATAAAGTGGCGCAGAGATTTTGTGAAGAAAATGGCGGATCGCTTGTAAAAATTGATTCGCAGGAGAAAAATGATGCCATTGCCAAAAAAGTAGCGGAAATCGACGAATGGACTTTTTTCGTCGGTGCGACAGATGAAAAAGAAGAAGGAACCTTTGTCTGGCAGGATGGAAGTCCTCTAACTTACCAGAACTGGGCGGCTAACGAGCCGAATAATGATGCGATATGCGGCGAAGAAGATTATGTACAGATGTACCGGGATGGAACGTGGAACGATCTTCACGGCTGGAGAAATACAATCGGTTTTATTGGCGAATTTGACAAAGAAGCGGATCCGACACCGACGCCGACGGCCAAACCACAGGAGACAAAGGCACCTCAGGAAAGTGCGGGCCCACAGGAAACAAAGGCACCACAAGCAACGAAAACGCCACAGAACACGAGTGGTTCTCAGGCGACAGCAAAACCACAGCAGACAAAACGTACGCAGACAAACAAGACTTCAAATACCGGAAATTCATCTTCGGGAAGCAGCTATAAAACCGGTTCCACATACAAGAAAGTGACACCGAAGCGGGTAACCGGAGTAAAAGTGAAGAAGAGCGATACAAACGAGTGGAAAATTTCCTGGAAGAAAGTCAAAAAAGCCGATCATTATCAGGTGAAATTGGCGAGAAACCGTGCTTTTACAAAGGGAAAGAAACAGGATGATCGTTATTCTACGGCAGACTATTTCTGGAACTTAAAGAAAAAGAAAACCTACTATATTAAAGTGCGGGCCGTGTATTATAATTATAATAATGCGACGTATTATTATGGGAAATGGAGCAGGATTAAGAAAACAAAAATAAAGTAAATGTGAATGGAAAAGAGAGTTGCCGGAAAGTTAAGAGGTGGCTCTCTTTATATTTCAAGAGAGCGGGTCGAATAGTCTACAAATGCGGACATGATGTTCAAGTAATTTTTCTTGCTGATCGGAACGGACTGGCCGGTGGAGAGGGTAATCTGATAGCGGGCTATTTTCACGATGTGAGCCATGTTGACCAGATAACTTTTATGTGCTCGGATGAATGTGGAACTCGGAAGATCCTCTTCAATTTTTTTCAGCGTTCCGGAAAAGGTGTGTTTTTCGCCGGAAGTTAAATGAACGGAAAGATCGTGTCCATAGATTTCAAAGAATAGAATATCGGAAACAGGAAGTGCCAGGATGCCTTCTCTGGATTTGACGTAAAAACTCTGCTCTGCATGTTTGCCAAAAAAGCGCTCAAGCGCTTCGTCCAGTTTTTCAAGTTTTTCCGTTTTAATAAGGTAATGCAGCGGCGAGACATCAAAACTTTCCAAGGCGTAATCACTACTGGAACTTAAAAAGATGATGTCTGTGTCGGCGTGAAGAGAACGCAGACAGCGAGCCGTCTCAATTCCGGTCGTGTCTTGGAAAACGATATCCAGAAATAGAAGATCAAACGATTCACCCTGTTCAAAACGGGAAATCAGCTCGAAAGGAGTGTCAAACGATAAAATTTTAAACATGATATTGCGGCTGTTTAATCTTGAAATTAAAGCTTCCTTTAATAGAGCTGCAAATTGAGAATCATCGTCGCATATGGCAAATCTGTACATTGACAGGCCCCTTTCTGTTCTAATCTTAATGAACGCAGCTTCATGCCTCTTACGTGCAAGCACGATGCTGCATGAACCTTCGTTCATTGATCCTGAATAGCTGCATGTTGGTAACTATTCAGGACTTCCCCCATCTACATATTCGCATTTCGAACACTTCGTGTTCTTTCCCGCCTTTGACAAGGCTAAAAATGCTCATATGCATGGGGAGCCCTATTAGGATCTTAATGAACGCAGCTTCATGCCTCTTACGTGCAAGCACGATGCTGCATGAACCTTCGTTCATTGATCCTGAATAGTTACCTTTTTCCTTAGTATACGAAAAATTTATACAGTTGTCAATTTGTTTATAAAAAATTCCCGTTTGTGTTATATGAGGGATTTTTATGAAAAAAACAAGACAGCAATGGATTTTTATGGTATAAATTAGAGTAGGGTAATAGAAAAATTTTAGGTATAAGGAGGAAATGTGTATGAAGCATTTGAGAAAACGCTTGCTGGCGGTATTCCTCGCGATGGTCATCATCGTGACTAGCGTGGGAACTTCATCATACGCGTATGAAGCAGAGAAAAAAGGTAATTTGTCCGTAACAGGAAACGATGGAAAGATCATCGAAGAAGAGGAGTCCTGGGAGGAAAAATTCCCAAATGGAACATTTGCCTTTAAAAATGATTCCATAACGATAGAGGAAGGAAAAAATGCAAAAGAGCAGAAAATAACGATTTATCGTCTTGGAGGAACCAAAGGAAAAGCGACAGCGAAAGTAGCGATCGCACCAGCGGTAGCAGCGCTTGATGAAGACGAAAAAGAATTGGTGTATGCCAATGCGGCATCCAATAAGGATTATACCGTTAAAGTGGAAAATCCGATCGGAACCGATGGAACGATGGGAAAACAGCAGGTAAGCAGTTCTTATGATGTGGCTGCAAAGAAAGCGGATGGAAAAGTAACACTCTCATTGAAAGAGGTAAAAGGTGAGTATGTCCGTTATTTTTGGCATGTAAAAAAAGATGGAAAATGGGAAGCTGTTTCCGGAGGAGAAACGGAAACACTTGTTGTAAGCGACAAGGATTATGAGCAAAACGAATATATTTGTGTAGTAGAAGCTGATTACAAACTTAGTTTGTCAAAGACGACAGGAAAAGAGAGTTCACAAAAACTGTGGATTAACTTAAACAGCCGTCATATAACAGAGGAAGAAACATACGAAAAGGGAAGTTACACCGATGTAACACTTGACCGGGAAATGCCATTTAAGACAAGTTTTCTACAGGTAGACTTTGAAGATGGCGAATGGGTAAAGGATATCGTTGTCAAGGCGACCGACGACGATGAGCACGAGGCCGAAGAACTGGCATCCTTTACTATTTATGATGTGGAAGGGGCAGCGTTTACAGAATCTGCCAACCGTTTGTCGATGTGCATCAAGGATGACGAGGAAAAACTCGAAAGCACTATGGGATTTGCTCTTAGCCAGATAAGGGTAGACAAAAGTACAGGCAAGGCGAAGATTAAGTTGACCAGAACAGGAGCGACACAGTATGTTTCATCTGTAGATTACAAGACTGTGGATGGAAGCGCGAAAGCGGGAACGGATTACGCCAAGGCAGAATCCACAGCAAGTTTCAGTGGTGGTATCGAAAGTACAGAGATTGAGATTGAACTTCTGAACGACAACAAGAAAACAGAAGAAGACCGTTACTTTACGATTCAGCTGAAAAATGCGAAGGGTGGAAATATCAAACAAAACGCACAGGAGATTCGCGTTAATTTGTTTAACACAGATACAGCAGATAAAGACAATGTTGCGACCGCATCGAAGAGCAAGGAAGCAAAAGATGCATCGGCGCGTGTCAAAGAAAGTGACACGGCGATCACAGAAAACGGCGGCAAGGATGTAAAGAGCAAAGCCGTAAAAAGTAAGAATAACGTCGTAGATTATGAAAAAGTTACCGATAAGTCCGGTGACATGAATGCACAGGAAGCAGGCGATTATTCTTACAAGATCAGTACCAGTAAACTGAGCAGCCAATGGGGCAGAAACTGCAACCTGACAGACAATTATACGGCGCAGACTGCGAGTGATGAAGGCGGAAACTCGAAGAGTGGCGGTGACATCTTAGTGGCAAAGCGCCGCGCCAATACCTATTATGAGATTGATGATCTGGTAAATATGTACAGTAAGATGTCAGGTTCTTTCTGGGCAAAGACCAGTTATAGTCTGTTCTGGTTCAGAGAGTATTATAGTGGATTACTTGTTGGAATTGGGAATCAGAATTTTGCAGCCAACTTAACAACTCATACAGTTGACAGTGGAGATGGGCACATGAAAGACCGTCTCAGTGAAGAGTCAAAGAAAGCGGCAACAACTATATATACAAGATTTGGAAATGGCTCCGAAACCAAAAAATTTGAGGTGAATCTTGATAATCTGGCCGAAGGAAATAATTTCCTTGCATTTAAGTCTGCTATTACAAAACGTGATGGTACGATACGAGATCGTGAAACAAAAGTAAATTCGGTAAATATTAATTTGTACCGCCGCTGGCTGAGCAAACAGACGACCTTGAACATCAATCTGGGTGACAGCAAAGACAAAGATCGTATGGACCGGTTTTCCAGCGGAAATGTGCGAGCAGTAAAAGAAGGATTGAAACCAGAGGTCTCAATAGAAAAGGGTGGTTTTGATTCCAATGGAAAATTTTACCTCGGAACAGAACTGAAGGTAAAAGGATCCGATAAGCTTGGAGTTTACCGACTGGATAAAGTAGAATTGAAAGAAGGAAGCAAAAGTATTTCTTCGAAAACGGGATTTGATAATTCTACGACAGTGAAATATTCCGATAATGGAAGAAGACTGTCTACGACCGCAGATTATTCCTTAAACTGCGAATACAATCGTTATCAGACATTGGAGATCAACTGTAAGACGTCTATGACGGAAAAAGACACAGATCAGGAAAAAGCAGATAAGTTTGCAGCAATCGGAAAAAATATTAAGGTGGATGGAAAAGCCATCGACTTGAAATCCAATGCCAGAGAATATAATTATACATCCTCTGATAAAGTGATCAACTTCAATAAGATCAACTTTGGTCTGACAGATGGTACCAAGATTCTTTATGGAGATAAAGTATATGATGGAGATTCAGACATTATAATTACAGATTCTGACATCGTCTCGAATACCATTACATTTTCGGTATATACACCGGATTCCGTCAGTGTTGTAAGAGATCCGGAAATTATCAGCGAGAAAATGGTAGCCATCTACAAAGACAAAGATGGTGATGGTAAATATACCGAAGCAGGAGATGGATATACTCCGATCAAAATCCTGAAAGCAGGCGAACCATATCAGATTACAGATTTTGGAAAAGATGTTGTGATCAAAGTAGACTATTCGGTTCAGCCGGCTTCTTTGAATGTTCCGCCGGGAGCGACAGGAAAAGAGACATTTCAGGTGGTTCCGGGATTTGTAACGACGCAGACCTCGGAAGAACAGAAAAAGAATATGACCGAAGAGCAGAAGTCCTACCGTGATATCACGGCGAAGGACGGAAGCGTGAAAATGTATGGCGCTGTTTCGAGCGGAACGGTATCTTTCCTGTCCGGATACGATGCCAGTCCGGCGAAGATGAACAGCAGTACAAAGAAATATGAGTGGACACCGGATTGGAAGGGAAATCTGCGAAATGCCTATAAAAATCCATCGAAGATCAAGGTGTATGAGACGAAGATGCCAAACGGATTTACAGCAGCTTCTTCGGATGCACAGATTAATGGATATCTTGGATGTCTGCATGGAAATGAAACGTATTATATCACTTCTCGTGTGACAAGTGGAAATGAAGAGAAGATAACGTCGACCAAACGAGGTGGCTTCTATACGGTTCCGGAACCGGCGGCACAGGCGTTTGAATCCGAAGAGGCAGGAGCGGCTGAGGCACCCGAAGATAAAGATGGAAAAACGGCAAACCAGCCAAGTATAGCAAATACCTCCCCAGGGGTAAATCTGCCGGGAATTGAAATCGGACTTGGTTATGGAACGTTTATGATGGGTGATGATGAAATCGGATTTTCTATCGGAACTCCTATCTTTGGTATGAGCAAAGAAGGTGGTGAAAACGCTGAAAAAGACGTTATGGGCGCAGAAGGCTTAAAGGAAATGAAAGAGGCGATGTCCGACCCATCCAATAATATCTTTAAGCAGTTGAAAAAACAAGCTGGTAAATCCGATGGAACCGGTAACAGCGGACAGTCGGCAAAAGCATCCCCGACGAAAGCGGCAGAAATTGACATATCTGTCAATATGTCTTTTGTATGGAAATATAGTAAGCTGACCGGTAAATATGAGTTTTCTTCTGCAATGATTGCTTTGGCAATTGAGGGAAGTGTCCGTCTGCAGTATCGATTCCAGTGCTGTCCGATTTTTTACGTATATGTTCAGATCGGCATGGAACTTGAGGCGCAGACCGGTATTGAACTTGAGAAAGAGGAAGTTACAAATGCGGATGGAACGACAAGTATTAAAAACAATGTTTCGTTTGCAGGATTAAGCTTAAATCCGAGCCTATATGTAGAAGCCGGCGCCGGAGTCGGAGTTGACCTGGCGAAACTGGAAATTTATGTAAAAGTATCCGTCTCGTTCGCGTTTACGATAAATAAGAAAACGCAGGTAGATGAATTTATCACATCGGCGGCGGTTGGCTTCCGAGTGGTATTCCTGTTCTTCTCCTATGAAATGGACGTTGTCGGATGTAAGGCAGGATATGATGCGTCCCGAAAAGAGGACGGTGATGAGCCGTGGTTCTTTTCCTGGCAGGTTGCCGGGAGGGATATGGGAGGAACCGAAGAAGAGGTTGATAACGATGTGGCAGGAGCTGCGGTAACCGTTTCCAAACCGAAAAATGTATTCCGGCTGCAAAATATCAATTCTTCAGATGATAATGCCGCACAGGAGGATATGTCAGCACAGGCGTATGATGTAGATGGCATTGACGAATTCCAGGTAAGCGGCTATGGCAGTAACGCTTCTGCGGTAGAACTGGGAAGCGGTTTTGATAGTGCTTCGGATTATAAACTGCTGACTGTAGGAGATACGAACTACGTATTGTATACGGTAGGCCGTAAAAAACCGGGGCACAGCCTGAATAATACCCAGCTTGTTATGTCAAAACTTTCCACGACAAGTACCGGAGTTGGTGGAGAAGAAGGAAAAGATTCGATGGGACTTGTCAATCCGATCGATGAAACCTCAGCGACCAAATATATCGTGGTAGATCGTAAAGATGGAAAAGAAGAAAGCACTGGTGATTTGGATTACGACGCGGTTGTTGAAAATGGAAAGATCAAAGTGACCTGGACATCTTACAGTGAACAGGCGGAGAAGACGATTCCGGAAAGCTTGTCATCCGATGAAATGCTGAAAGAGGCCAGCCAGCTGGTAGAAGTAAAAACGGCAGAATTTGATACAAAGTCACCGAGTGAATTTACGAATGCAGTAGTTCTCAGTGAAGGCAATGGATACCGATTCCTTCCTTCCGGCTCGACATCGGATGTTCACGTGTATGCCGATACCGAACCTTATACCGAGGCAGAACTTACTGCTCGCGAAAAAGAATACAAAGAAAAATATGACAAAGCAGCACAAGGAAACGATTCCAATAACGAATCCGGAACCGGAGATCCTTATGCAAAAGCGAACTATCAATATGCCTTGACGACAGATTACCTGTATGGAAAATATTCCCAACTCCATTACAGCGTGAAACAGGGCGATGGAACGTATAAGACTTACGATCTGGAGCCGACGGAGGAATGGAAAAAACAGGGAACACGTCTGGAAAATGTACAGATTACCGAAGGAACAGACAATGATTACTTCATTTCTTACACCACTGAGCAGAAGGATAAATACGGTGACTCAGATGAATATGCAAAGATCAAGAAACTGTATGTTCAGAAGGCAACGATCCAAAAGCAGGATGTGGCGGTAGAAAGCGGAAGCGTAGAGCAGAATTCCATGAAATTTGAGACGCCGGTTCTTTTGAAAACGCTTGTTGATTACGATGACAGCGATGACAACGACGGTGTATATGTCGGCGGAAGCTGCGAGGAGAAAGTAGAATCTCCAAGCTTTACTAACTTGAAATTCCTCAACGGGAAACTGTCAGATACTGGAAAAACAGAAACATTCCTGATGTACAATATGAATGGAATTACCTATGTGATCAAAGAAAAGAGCCTTGAAAATGCCCTGAACAGCAATAAGGCAGCGATCACGGTGGATCCATTGTTTACGGTAGATAAGGAACATGGAAACTCACAGGCAGAAGCGACCATCGGTGTAGATGGAGATGGAAATATTTCTGCGGTTTATACGCAGACCGTAACCAATACGGTAAATAATGCCCTTTATGTGACGAAGTACGATCCGACAGTCGGAAAATTCGGAGAGGCATTTATGCTTGCGATGAATCATATGCAGGTATATGAGGATTCCATATCGAATCAGTGGACTTCCGAAGATACGAGAGCAGCCTTCTTTGACAGTAAGAAAGGCGGCGGAGAAGATCAGTTTATCTTCAATGCTCCACAGATCGCACTGGGAAAACCGACGACAAAAAATGAAAGTGGAACATTGACAATTCTTACCAAAGGTACGATGACAAAATTGAAGAAATCCACGATGGATTTTGATGGGGAAAAGTATACCGAATATGTTCCAGACTCCAATAATACAGCAACTTCCGGTATTTATGCGATCACGTATGGAATCGGAGATCAGAAGATTGGAGAAGCATCGATCACATTTGATAAGAACAATTTTGTATCCGGCGCGGAACTGAGTGGAAGCGTTTCCTTCCGTAATACCGGAGATGTGGCGATTCGAGGAAGCAAGGCAAATCCAATCTATATCACATTGAAGGCAGCAGGCAAAAATGGCAGTGCGGCAGCAGACCTTGCTCAGTGGAAAGTAGAGAGCAATATTCTTGCCGGACAGCAGGTGACGACGGAAGACATCGTGTGTAAAGCACTTCCATCAGATATTGCCGGAGGAACGATTTACTTTGATGTACAGGAGGATCCGTCGTATTCGAGTGCAAAAGCATTGAGTACAGCCGATGCCGATGATGGATGTGGAAAGATTGTTGTCGGTGAAAAAGCAGAACTTTCCATCGACAGTTTGGAAATTACTGCCAGTGACACATTGGAAAAACGAAGTGTAAATAATATTTCCTGCGTTCTTGCCGATGTGGATATGACAGTAAGTAACCTTGGTGTAAAAGATGCTTCCAATGTAAAATTCCAGGTAAAACGAAGCTCCGGAAAAACAGATGGAAGTGAAGATAAATACGTTCCTTTGGAGATTGGTGGAAATCTGATCCTGGCAGAGGATGGAAAAGAAACCGCTCTTATTGGAAATGGAAATGACGAGGGTGTATTTGATTATCTTGCGTACAGCGATACGTCGGGAATCATCAGTACGGATCAGAAAATCGCAGCCGGAAAGACGCAGGAGATCAAAGGGAAAATGGTAATTCCATTGAGTGCATTTGATCCGGAAGACTCGGTAGGTGCCGCAAATCTTCAATTTACCTTGAAGAGTGATGCCGGCGAGTATGAGTCAAGCAACAATACGGCGTATGGTAAAGTAGTACCGACGACACGATTTGACTGTCTGGATAAAGTTTCTCTGACAGTGGGAAATCCGGTCAACTTTACCCTGGCGACACAGGCAGCGATGGATTCTTCGAAACGAAGCAATATTACGCTTACGGAAATGAAGATCAATAAAGATGGCAAAGTAGAAGTGACAAACAACAAACTTCTGCAGAGTGCAGCGTATAATGTGAAGACAGGATACGTTACCGTCACCGCACAGAAAGAAGGTTCCGGTGTTCTGCGAATTGCCGATACGACGACAGGCTCCTTTAAAGATATTACGTTTGTGGCAACGGTTTCGGGATGCAATATACGGACCGATAATCCGGTATTTGAATTTACCAATGCAGTTGGTGGACAGAAATGGGAAGATACGGACATCGGTGCGGTTACTGCAGGAACCGTACTTCCGTACAACAGCGATATTTGTACCGGTGGAGAAGGAAATACCTTCACATTTACGACGTATGCGAGAAGCATTGACTTCTATTATACCGGTGATATCGAAGTTTCAAGTAATAACAGTTTTGGTTTTGTAACCAAACAATACAAAGACCGCGACGGAGAAGAAGTAGCCGGCGAGTATTACAAACGTCATACGGTAGACTTCAACAATACGGCATTGAAAAAGCATATCGTTACGGTAAAAATCATCAATGGCAGCGCTTCCTTTGACCGTATGGTGGAATATTATTCCGAGCGAAGTGAGGGAGACACCGGACGTGATGTGCCGGAAGATAATGTAAAACCGACGATCGTGATCGGAAAGACACTTCCGACAGGCACAACGAAACTTCAGCCGGGAACGATTCTGGAAATTCCGGTTTACGCTTATGATGATGTGATGCTTAATTCTGTCAGCATTGGCGGAAACGGAGCAGATAAACTGGTTAATAACCAGTTTGCACAAGGAACGTTAAAGATTAAGAAAAATGGAACCTACCACGTGATCGTGGAAGACAGTTCCGGAAATATCACACAGAAACACATTACCATTGATTGTTTCGAAGAAGAGGCAGAAAAGATTGACGAAACTACAGACGATTGGCCGGATGTAACATTGAAACTGGTCGATGAGAATGGAAGTGAAATCACGGATTATACAACGGCAAATGCCTATATTGCTTACGATATCAAAGCAGACCGTAAAATCAAATCCGTAGAGATTCAGAAAGTGGATATGAGTACCCAGAAGGCGACTGATCTGGGAAGTGGCATTAAAGTAACAGGAACGCCGACAACACTATCTGACAGATATGATGTCAACCTTTTGGAAAATGGCTATTATCAGATGAAAGTAACCGATTCGGCTGACAATGTGACGACTGCCATTCTCAGCGTAGAATATTTGACAAAGGGACCTCAGGTGTATCTCTATACAGCAGACGGTGTAGAAAACCAGCTATTCTACTGCGTAGGAGATGAAGACAACGAGATCCCATTGAAAGAAGTTGCTGTATATGAAGGAAAAGTAACGGCAGCCAATGAGAACGGTTTGATCGAGGTAGAAGGAAAAGAACCATTGATGCGTAAGTCTTACACGACACAGACGATGGATTCCGGAACGGTAATTCTGGATGAATCCACTTCTACCAAAGAGTTTACGATTGCTGCACAAGATGTATCCGGTAAATTGACAACGTATATTTATACGGATGAAACCTGCTTGAACAGCCTTGCTGTTGGTAGTGCGGAAGATATCGCATATGGTGTAAAACTCAATGAAGAATTTAAACCATATCAGAGAAATTATACGGTAGATGTTCCGTACGGATATCCGGAAAATCAGCTTCCGGAAGTATATGCTACCTGCGGAAGTGAAGCATTGATCAACAAGAACTGGGATGGCGATGTATTGACCATTAAAGTTACCAAAGGCGATATGGAAAATACGTACACACTTACTTTGAAACGTAAAAAATGTACGTGCGACATTTCCATTCGTACCTTTGATGATTATGTTGACGTGCCAAAGACAGGTGAAAAACCTTCCCGTCAGTTTGATGTACAGACGGATGTGACACTTTGTGAAGTGCACAAAGACCACGTTGAGGAAAATGTGAAGCTTTCTTATGAGCTTACGGACGAAGCAGAGAGAACAATTCCGGTGGAAACAGGCTCTGTAGAAACTGCATCGGTGGAAAGTCCGATTTTGGAAAATAAGGCAGCATCAATCCAGGGAAATACAATCGTATTTAACCGTATTGCTGAAGGAACGACGCCAAAAGAGGTTCATGTTAAAGTAAAAGCGAAGACGGATTCCTGCGAACGATCGAAGATCATTACGTATACCGTCCGCAATAAATATGATGTAGATCTGCTGGTAACGGAAGGTGGTACGGTACGTTGTGGAGAAGATACGCTGACTGCTCAGAGTGAGACGGCTTCGGCAGAACAGCCATATCATTATGACGCAAATACCGGATTTGAACTGGAAGTGACGGCAGCCGAAAAAGCAGGTTATGAATTTACCGGCTGGTATGATTCGAGCGATAAGCTTCTTTCAAAAGAGAAATCGTTTGTTTATACCGTAGGAAAAGACGAGACGCTTCGTGCTTTGTTCAAAGACATTGTCAATCCGGAAGGTTCGATCACATTGACTGATCTGAATGGCGCACAGAATGTGACAACATCGGATGAAGGTGATATTCTGGTTTCTTCCAAAGGTTTCCAAATGGAGATTACGGGAGAAGATAAACATTCGGGTGTAAAATCGATTTCTTACCAGATTGTAAAACGAGGCGAGAAGTTGGATAAAAATGGAAAATGGATTTCCTACGATGGAAAACCGATTTCGCTTGAAGACGAGATGGATTTCGTGGTATATGCGAAGATTGTAGATCAGGATGACAATGAAGTGATTGTCTCCTCGGAGCGTGCAATGATTGAAAAATCGGCAGCAACCATTCATCTTGCACCAAACTTTACCGAAGACAAATTTACCAATAAGAAAGATGCTGCGATCGTAGCTACGGTACAACAGGGTACGGCGGCATTGAAAGAAATCCGTTATGTTGTCAATGGTGAAGAGAAGACTACAGAGGAAACGGCATTTGGTATCTCAGATCTGCCGGATGGTGAATACGACGTGATCGTTTCTGCCAAAGATATTTTTGGCAAAGAAGTTTCGGCTAAGGTATCTGTGAAGAAAGATGTGGCAGAGCCGATCCTTTCGATTACAGGTGCTCCGACAAGTTCCGTCGAAAAAGCGACACTTGGCATCGAAGCCGATGGCGGTGTTTCCGGAATAAAGGAAATCCGTGTAAACGGAAAACCGTATACCGGAAAAACGTACGATGTGACCGAGAATGGAACGTATGTATTCGAAGTCGAGAATAACGCCGGAAGCGTTACCACAAAGACGATTACGATCCAATGTATCGTGAAACCGACGCCGGCACCAACACCGACACCGGTTCCAGGTTCATCAGACAATGCAGCACCGGCTCCGGGGGCAACAGAAGCACCGGCCGTGAACAAAGACCAGCTGCCAAGAACCACATTTGTCCGCCGTAAGAAAATTGGAAAGAAAGGCATTCGCATTACCTGGAAAGGGGTACGTGGAGCACAATCCTACAATGTTTACCGTGCGAAGAAGGCAAATGGCAAGTATAAATTGGTAGCAAATGTCAAAGAGAGTTGCTATACGAGCAAGAAGAAAAATGCACGCAAGTATTATTACAAAGTTGTTGCAGTAGCCAAGAAAAAGGCAAACAACAGCGAAATGAGTGCATACGCGATCTCCGTCAATGTGGATAAAGCAGCCGCATCAGCAGCTCAGGCGGCAGCAGGAAATACTGCAGCCTCTGGCAAGATCAAAACCCTCAAAGGCAAAGTTACCAAGGTGAAAGCAAAGGCCAAGAAAGGCAAGATTGTTGTTTCGTGGAAGAAATACAAGAAGGCCAGTGGCTATATCGTATACCGTGCAGAAAGCAAATACGGAGTTTACGATGAATTTGCTGTAGTTAAGAAAAATTCTTTCAAAGATAAGGATTCTGTAAAAGGAAGAAAATTTTACTACAAAGTACGTGCCTTTAAGAATAAGGGCAATGGCAAGATTTTAAGCAGCATTTCGAAGAAAGCCAGTGTAAAAGCCAAATAGAAAACAATTTGTATATAATAACAGAACACAGACGGGGCTGTCGCACGAAGAGATTCGTGTGGCAGCCCTGTTTGTGTTTGGTGGGAGTGTCGGGGTGTGGCTAGGGGGAGGAAAGTTTGGAAGGGATGGGAGGCTTGCTGGCATGGGGCTGGCGGAGGCAGCGTAAACAGAGGAAACAGCCGAAATATGTTGCCTTTCCCTGGCAGAAGTTGGCGAAAAGGCAACGTAAAACGGGAAATTAAGTAAAATCCGTTGCCTTTTCCCATCAGCAACCCACGCGGGGAAGTTTCTTATAGCTTCCACTCCATATCTTTTTCCCACTTACCTTTTGGGCGCGGATGCTTACCTGCATTTTCTTGCTGTAGGTTAAAGTGATTTTCGTTTTCTTTGTGTAAAACCACCGTGTTTCGCCGTTCTTTTTGTTTTTAACACGGATTTGGTATCTTGTTGCTGTTTTGCATTTTTTCCATTTTATGGTAATCTTGTGCTTGCCCTTTTTTCTTTGAGTTATCTTTTGGATCTTAAGTGATTTGGTATTAAACTTTTTTCCCGGGGCGGCGGTGCTGTCAGGTACCGAGGTGTTACCGGGCGAAGGGGTTCCCGGAACCGCCGAAACCGCCGGTGAAGGACTTATCGTCGGAGTTGAAGTCCCGGCAGGCGTTCCCGTAGGGGTAGGAGATGCCGAATCCGTCGGTGAAGGGCTTCTAACCGGAGTAGTGGATGGAGTGGAAGTTCCGGCAGGTGTTTCCGTAGCCGTCGGAGACGCCGAATTTGTCGGCAAAGGCGTTTTGGTCGGAGCCGGGCTTCCCGAAGGCGTTATTGCAGGCGATGGAGATGTCGACGCCCCCGTCTCTTTTTTCAGATCCTCGATGATATGCTGCAGCGAATTTTTCAGATTCAGGCGTGGGGTCATATAAATGAGGCCGGAATCTGCTGTATAAGTATAAACAGAATCACTCATAAGTAGATATTTCTTGGTATCTGCAAGCAGATCTTCCCGGTTTTCGTAAGTTTTATTTGCTTCGAGAACCCCCATAATTACTGCTGCGCTGCCGGCGGCCATAGGGGAAGCCATCGAAGTTCCGCTTTTTTCTGCGTACGAATTGTAGCGGGTGGTAGAGAGAATGGACTCGCCCGGGCAGAGGATGTCGTAAGGGGCAGGGGAAGTATCCACAAAATTCGAAGAAGTCCAGCATCCATCTGCTGTATTACCCGCCATTACGCCAATCACGTAGGGATAGGCGGCAGGGTACATGGTGGAGTCCGAAGAGGCTCTTCCGTCATTGCCGGCTGCTGCGACAAGAAGACAGGAAGAGGAAGCTTTTTCCAATTCTTCGGCGAACGTGCTGTTTTTATTATAACTGCCAAACGACATATTGATCACGTCTGCGCCATTTGCGACCGCGTATTCGACCGCTTTTGTGGCATTGGCAAACGAAAAACTGTTTTTGGAATTTCCCGCTTTTAAGATCATAATTTTTGTATGATATCCGACACCGGCGTAGCCAACTGCATTGTTCGGATCCATGCCAATAATTCCGCTGACGTGCGTGCCATGGCTGGAATTAGAATCATCTTCCGGGGCTTCATAACGAAGTGGAGCGGAGGGATTATCCGGGACCGGAGTAGGAACATTGTTAATAAAATCCACGCCGTAAATATCGTCGATGTAGCCATTGCCGTCGTCATCCACATTGTCCGTGCCATTTCGTTCTGCTTCATTGATCCAAAGGGAATCGGCGAGATCCTCATGGGACAATTCTGCACCGGTATCAATGACTGCAATCACAGTCTCTTTGACCGGATAGCCGTCCAGGACAGCAGCGGTGTCATCGGCGCCGATCGCCGCAAGGTAATACGGGGAAGCGGAGAAAGACGAAGATTCTGTCGAAAGTGCCGATGCCTGTGAGGACATCGCGTCCGGCTCGGACGGCGTCCATACAAACATGTTAAAATATGGGAAAAGCAATAAAACAATAAATACAATACAAATCCGTTTCATATAAAACCCCCTTTGTGCTATTTGCTGCTTCCAGTTTACCATATTTAGAAATGTCTTACAAGGCTTGCAAAAACACATTTTTTTCATAATGTTGGTGTTGTAAGATGGCCCGTTCTGTGATAACATCATACATAAGGAGGTGGTCTGGTTATGCTTCAGAACAAACGAAAAACCATAGGGGTATTTGCGGAACGAGTAAAAGATGAATTTCAGATGCGGCTGTGCCAGGGAATTATCGAAGAGGCAGAGAAACAGGGATATAATGTGGCAGTTTTTACTAATTATGGTAAATATGGATACAATAATGAGCATTTTATTGGGGATCAGATGATATGGGATTTGCCGCGTTATGAGGAATTTTCTGGTGTGATACTGGCATTGGATACAATGAGTGAAAAAAGCAGCCGGCAGAAGATTGTTGACAATGTGCGGGAATATTGTCATTGTCCGGTGGTCAGCATTCGTGAAAAAGTAGAGGGAGCAGTGAACTTTCTTGTGGAAAATACGACGGGGATGGCAGGACTTATCCGGCATTTTATTGAATTGCATGGAAAAAAGAGACTTTGCTTTATGAGTGGACCGGAAACGTATTGGGATGCGAGAGAGCGGATGCAGTGCTTTTTAGATACGATGAAAGAATATGAACTCCCGGTAACAGAACATCAGATGTTTTACGGAGACTATTGGTACAATATGGGAGCTCAGGCGTGTGACTGGTTTTTGGCAGAGAAAGAGATGCCGGAAGTAATTTTATGTGCGAATGACCACATGGCATTGGCGGTGGCAAGCGAGTTGATCAAGCGGGGAATCCGTGTGCCGGAAGATATCTGCGTCAGCGGATACGATGGGCTGCTGGAGACGCTTTCCTTTACACCGGCGATTACGACGATGCGAGTGCCTTTCCAGAAAATGGGAAAACAGGCGGTGGAGTTGATTGCAGAAAATCAGGAAACCGAGGATTGGAAAAAAATAAAAAAAGTTTGTTTTGAAGCAGAAATTTTGGCGAGAGAATCCTGTGGATGCATGGCAAAAGCGGGCGAAAAGATTATTTTGGAGAAGCAGCGCGAATACGATGAAATGCAGGCGGAGCACAACCGGGCAACGCAGTTTGACTATATGTCCATTTACCTGAGTCAGGCAGAATCCATCGAAGATATCGCAGATTATATCGCTGAATTTCATAAAAATATGTATGGTATCCGAGACTATGGGCTTTGCCTCTGTGAAATGCTTCACGATGCGCAGGGGTACCAGTCGTATACGGAGCAGATGGAATTGTGTGTTTATATTAAGGATAATGAGAAACAGAACGGGATACGTATCCCATTCGAACGGCGGGAACTTCTGCCGGAAGAATTGATCCGTGATAAACCTCAGGTGTGGTATTTTGCACCGATTCATTTTCAGGACAGCTGCTACGGTTATGAGGCTTTCCGATTTTGGAATTGGCAAAATACGGCAAATTTATTCTTTCGATGGAATATCAATATTGGCAACAAAATTCATGATCTACTCATTGAAGATAAGATGAAAACGTTGATCGATGAACTTGCCTATATGTACGACCGCGACGAATTGACCGACTGGTACAACCGGCGCGGACTGGAAAAGCAGGGTGTCAGACTGTTGGAACAGGCAAAACAGGAGAAGATTCCATTGTTTTTGTGCGTTATCGACCTCGATGGAATGAAGCAGATCAATGATAATTTCGGGCATATCGAGGGCGATTTTGCCTTGAAGAAAGTATGTGAGACGATTTCGGGGGCGTGCCGGGGAGAATATTTGTGTGCGCGTACCGGCGGTGACGAGTTTGTCGTATTGGCAAAAAATGTAACCGAGATGGAAGGCCGCGCATGGATGCTGAAAATGGAAAACGAATTGGAAAGATTTAACAACTCGGGTGAAAAACCGTATGCGATTCATGCCAGTTACGGAATTACGAGCCGTGTACCTGGGGAAAATGAGAGCATGCAGCAGTATATCAAAGAAAGTGATGAAAAAATGTACCGTTATAAAGTGATGAATAAAAAACGGCGAGGTGAGGAACTCCGTTGAGATAAGGTGGTATGTCAGAGAAAATGAAAAAGAAAAGCAGACAAAATTCCGTGCTTATGGGGATGCTGATCTGTATTGTCATTGCGTTTGCCGTGACCCTTGGCGGCTTTGCCATTTTGCGGAGACAGATGGCAGAGACCGGTCTTGAGGAGACGAAAGAGCAGTCTTACGAGGCGCATTATGCCTTTATTGTGGACAACCCCGAAGACGAATATTGGCAGCAGGTGTATGAGGCCGCGAAAGAAGAAGGAAAAAAGCAAAACATCTATGTGGAGCAGATTTCCGACAATGTGTCGCAGACATATGAGACAAAAGAATATATGGACATCGCGATTGCGGAAAAAGTGGATGGAATTTTACTGCAATCGTCTTCCAAGTCCGTGGGAACGGAGATGGACGCGGCGATGGAAGCCGGAATCCCGGTCGTGACGATGCTTCATGACAACTATAGTGGCAGACGGTGTGCGTTTGTCGGCGTCAATGACAGCAGTCTCGGAGACAGCTATGCAGAGTTGATACAGGAAAATATTTCCAAGAAGAAAAACGATGTCCTTGTGCTGATGGAAAAAAACGGAGATCTCGGAGAGAGCAATCTGGTTTTGCAGACCATTCGGCAGAAAGTGCAGGGAGCGAAAATCCGTGTGCAGCTTCTGGAAGGAGAAGATGAATTTGCGACAGAAAAGGCGGTCCGAGACTGTATATTAGATGAGAAACAGTGCCCGGATGTGCTTGTCAGCCTGTCTTTGACAGGAACGGCATATGCTTATCAGGCAGTCGTTGATTACAGTAAAGTAGGTTCGGTCAAGATCATTGGAGCCTATGAAAATGACGAGATCCGGCGAGGGTTGGAAAAAAATGTCATTGCCGCGAGCGTATCAATTGACCCCGAGGCGATTGGACAGACGACAATCCGGACATTGCAGGAATATAAGAAAAATGGTATCGTAAACGAATATCAGATGATACAGCAAAACGTGATAAGAGGCGGAAAATGAAGCGAGCATCGATTAGCACAAAAATGATCGTATTATTGATATTTACGTCGGTTATGACATTGGTGATCAATGTCATGATGTTTCTCAATATCAATCAGGTGCTTGTTCAGATTGAGCAGGTATATGCGACCAATGTGCAGTTAAATGAAATGACAGAAGAACTGGATAAGGTGCATTCGGAGATGTTGGAATATTTAAAAACGAGAGATTCGAATGTCTTACAGGAATATTACATCAGTCAGCAGAATCTGTCAGAACAGCTGGTCCAGGTGCAGGAAGAGACGATGGACCGGCAGACCAGTGTCTTGAAAAATAATATTTATTACCTTGGAAAAAATTACCTGAAAGTGTCCGAGGAGGCAGTAACGGCAAAACGGGGAAGAGACGTTCAGACTTACGGAGACCGTTACGAAGAAGCCGGAAAAATAAAGGAATACCTCAATGGCTACATCAGCAGCCTGAATAATATACAGTTTCAGGGGAATTCCAATAATTACCTGCTTTTGCAAAACTCCCTGTATTATATGGAAGTTGTCGGAACGATTATGTTCTTCGTCGTCGTATTGTGCGATACGATCATGGTCGTCATGATGACGAGACGCTTGACGAGGCCGTTGAAAATTTTGTCCGGGCGCGCGAAGGAAGTCACAGCGGGGGATCTTTCCGTGGATATCCCGGTATTTCGCACCGGGGATGAAGTCGAGAGTCTGTCAAAAGCCTTTGACAAGATGATGGGCAGTATCCGTGAATACGTCGAAGCGCAGCGTGTCAGCATGGAAAAAGAAAATGAGATGCGCGAAAATGAATTGAAAACGCAGGCATTGTTAAAGGACGCGCAGTTAAAATACCTGCAGTCGCAGATCAATCCGCACTTTCTATTTAATACATTGAATGCGGGGATGCAGCTTGCGATGATCGAAGATGCCGATAAGACGGCACTTTTCATTGAAAATATGGCAGAGTTTTTCCGCTACAATCTGTCACGTATCAACGAAGATGCAACACTGGCAGATGAAATTCAGCTTGTCGATCATTATATTTACATTCTCAATGTGCGTTTTGCCGGAGATATTCATTATAAGAAGGAAATCGAGCCGGGACTGGAAAATGTTCTTGTGCCGTCCATGATCTTGCAGCCACTTGTGGAGAATGCCGTGCAGTATGGCATCCGTGGTGTCGAGTGGGAAGGATGGGTTACACTGCGCATTTGGCAGGAAGCCGGCACCGTTTATATCGAAGTCGCCGACAATGGACGTGGCATGAGCCGGGAACTCATCGAACGTGTACTGCAGGGAGAAAATGTAAAAAATAGGAAAAATAGCAAATCCAATGGAATTGGTATTTACAATGTATTGGAGCGGCTGCAGATGTATTATACGACGGAAGATGTATTGGAGATCGAGAGTGACGGCGAAGGAAAGGGAACGCGGTTTATTCTTAAAATTCCGAAGGAGGTGAGACCATGATAAAATTACTGCTGGCAGATGATGAAGGAATCGTACTCGAATCCTTGCAGCGGATCGTGGCGAAAAATTTTGGAGATACGTGCGAAGTGCGGACAGCAAAGACCGGACGAGCGGTGATCGAAGTCGCAGAAGAATTCCGGCCGGATATCGCGATGTTAGACATTCAGATGCCGGGAATCAATGGTATTGAGGCGATTGAAGAGATTAAAGCATTCTGCCCGAGGACCTGTTTTATCATTATGTCTGCCTACGATACATTTGACTATGCGAAAAAAGCGATGTCACTCGGGGTTATGGATTTTATCACGAAGCCCGCCAACACGTCGCGCATCGTCTCGGCGCTTGAAAAAGCGATGGAAGAAGTGCGCAGACAGCAGAGGCGATGGGAAAAAAGTCTGGAATACAAAGAAAAACTGGAAGCGGTTGTGCCAATCATTGAGAGTGGAATGATTTATTCGATCTTATTTCAGGACAATTATTCAGGAGATACAGAGCGCTTCCGTGAATTGCTTGACATTCCGGGAGATTATGGCATGATTCTTGTGATCGAAGTCGGCGACGCGATCGAAAACCGCAAGATGACAAATGTCGTCGGAATGTCGGTAAAAGCGCAGAAATTTTACGATGAATTCCGCCAGATCGTGAAGGAATTTTTCCCGGCGACGGTTGGCCCGGTCATGACAAATAAAATCGTCGTTTATGTGCCGGCGGCCGCTCCGGAAAAGGAATACAATGAGCGAGTAAAAATCATCGAAAAAACCGATAATATGATACAGAAACTGATTTCACGTATCGAACTGCAGTTTCGCGCCGGTGTTGGAAGCATCCGCCCGGTGGATGACATTTATCCGTCATATCAGGAAGCCTGCCTGGCGTTGAAAAAGGCTGAGGGAACGGTAATGCATATCAATGACCTTGTGGCGGCGCAGGATGTCGAGGAAAATTATCCACTGGAGACAGAAAATGCGATGTATGTGGCACTCAAACGTGGTGATGTGTCAAAAACGCTGGAAGAGGCTGCACAGTTCTTTGACTGGATGCAGAAAAATTATGCTTCTTGTCTCGACGATGTCCGCCTGAAAGTGTTGGAACTTGTCATGTATGCCGAGCGAATCGCCTTTCACGAGGGCGGAATGTCGTATCATTTCCGCGACCGAACGAATTATCTGGCGACGGTAACCGGTTTCACCACGATGGATCAGCTGCAGAGCTGGTTTCTCGACTATATGAAAGCGGCGGCAGAGATCATTCATGCGAAGGCAAGTGAGAAATATAGTGACATTGTGGCGAATGCGAGAGATTATATTGGGAATAATTTCCAAAAAGACATCTCTCTGGATGAAGTGAGTCGTGTTGCCAATGTCAGTCCGTATTATTTTAGTAAAGTATTTAAGGAAGAAACCGGCGAGACGTTTGTCGAATATCTGACGGGACTTCGGATGGAACACGCAAAAAATCTGCTGCGGGAAAAGGAAAAAAGCATCAAGCAGATCTGTGTGGAGTCCGGTTACAGCGACCCGAATTATTTCAGCCGGATTTTCAAAAAGACGGTTGGTGTGACCCCGTCGGAATACCGCGAAGGTTAGAAAGAAGGAACGTATGAAGCAAGTAACTATAAGAAGGATCTGGTTTTTGCTCTGTGTGGCAGCAGTCATTTTGCTGACCGGATGTGGAGCAGGCGAGCCGGAAAAGAAAAGCGACTCGGAGGGAATCCGGATCGGATTTTCTTTTGATTCCCTTGTCATCGAGCGGTGGCAGCGGGACCGCGATGTCTTTGTGTCGCGGGCGCAGGAACTCGGAGCTGCCGTCAATGTGCAGAATGCCGGGGGAGATGTGGCGGCGCAAAAAAAGCAGATTTCGTATTTTATCGAACAGAAAATGGATGTGATCGTCATTGTGGCAGCGGATACATCGGCACTCAGCGATGTGGTCGCGCAGGCAAAAGAGCAGGGGATCCACGTCGTCGCCTACGATAGAATGTTAGAAAATGCCAATGTGGATCTGTATCTCTCGTTTGACAGCGAAAAGGTTGGCGAGATTTACGGCGATGCCATCACCCGGAAATTTCCAAAAGGCGCACAGATACTGGAAGTTCTTGGCTCGCCGGAAGATTATAATGTGAAATTGTTGGAAAAGGGGCTGGCTTCCAAATTAGGAAGCGCCTATAAAATAGTAGAAAAGAAATATGCGGAAGGGTGGATCGCAGAACGGGCGTACGATGCGGTATCGGAATATTTTTCCAAAGGAAAATCCTGTGATGTCGTGGTGTGCGGCAATGATGATCTTGCGACGCAGGCAATTTTGGCACTTTCGGAAAATCAGAAAGCCGGAAAAGTGTATGTCCTCGGACAGGACGGCGACCTTGCCGCCTGCCAGCGTATCGTCGAGGGGACACAGGGCGGCACGGCATTTAAAAACATTGATGAGCTTGCCGAGACGGCAGCAGACCTTTGTGTGAAACTTGCCAAAGGCGAAGACACCGGTGTGACGGCGACGATGTCCGATGGTACTTACGACGTGCCAAGTTACCAGCTTTCCCCGGTTTTCGTGGATTCGAAAAACATTGATCAAGTGATCATCGAGGGTGGCTTCCATACGAAAGAAGAAGTATATCTCAATAAAAAAGCGAATTAAGAGCAGTAGCACAATTTTGTAATCAAGATTGTGCTACTCTTTTTTTGTGCGGCTAGAAAAATCGCAAAATTGTCCATTTCATCGTAAAGCATTCCTATTTCCCTTGTGATATATTAAACCTAAAGAAAATCATGAGTGGTTACACAGCAGAATAAATAGAGAAGGAGAATGGCTATGAAGATGATAAAAAAATGGATCGCTTGCCTGATGGCAGTCGGAATGATGATTTCGCTGACCGCCTGCGGAGTAAGCGGAGATCAAGTGGCAGTCAATAAGCCACAGCAAAAAGACCCGGATGCGAAAAAGCGGATCGCGGTTTCTATGCCGACAAAGGATCTGCAGCGCTGGGCACAGGACGGAAGCAACATGAAGGCGCAGCTTGAAAAACAAGGATATGTCGTAGATATCCAGTATGCGAACAACGATATCGCAACGCAGGTCAGTCAGATTGAAAATATGATTGCTGTCAATCCGGATGTTCTGGTAGTTGCCTCTATCGATGGTTCGGCACTTGGAACCGCTTTGCAGGGGGCGAAAGGACTTGGCATCCCGGTTATCGCCTATGACCGTCTGATCATGCAGAGCGACGCCGTATCGTATTATGCAACATTTGACAATGAACTTGTCGGAGAACTTCAGGGACAGTATATCGAAGATAAACTGGATCTGAAAAATGCAAAAGGACCATTTAATATCGAACTTTTCACCGGTTCTTCCGACGATAACAACTGTAACTATTTCTTTGGCGGTGCGATGAAGATCCTCCAGCCGTACATTGATTCCGGAAAACTGGTAGTTCGTTCGGGCTCAACGACATTGGCAGAATGTGCGACAGCAAACTGGTCTACAGAGGAAGCCCAGAAGAGAATGGAAAATATTCTCGCAGCATACTATCAAGATGGTACAAAATTGGATGCGGTATTGTCCTCCAATGACTCGGTAGCAAATGGTATCACCAATGCGCTGGTCGCTTCTTACAAGGGCGATTTCCCAATCCTGACCGGTCAGGACTGCGACATTACCTCCGTAAAAAATATCATTGCCGGCAAACAGTCGATGTCAATCTTTAAAGATACGAGACAGCTGGCATCCAAAGTAGTAGAGATGGTAACAGCGATCATTGAAGGAAAAGAAGTTCCGGTCAATGACACAGAAAGTTATGACAATGGAAAAGGAGTCGTGCCAACGTATCTTTGCCAGCCTGTCTTTGCAGACCAGGATAACTACAAAGAAGTGTTGATCGATTCCGGATATTATAAAGAATCTGATGTGAAGTAAGGAGGGGTGACCGATGGCAGAATATATCTTGGAAATGAATGGAATTACCAAAACATTTCCCGGCGTAAAAGCACTGGATAATGTCAATTTGAAGGTGAAAAAAGGAGAGATTCACGCACTGGTCGGTGAAAACGGAGCCGGTAAATCGACATTAATGAATGTCCTTAGTGGAATCTACCCTTATGGAAGTTACGAAGGTGACATCGTTTACGATGGAGAAATTTGTAAATTCAAGGAAATTAAAGACAGTGAGAAAAAAGGTATTGTAATTATCCACCAGGAACTCGCACTCGTACCGTATATGACGATCGCAGAAAATATGTTTCTTGGCAATGAGCAGGGCAAGAAAATGGCGATTGACTGGACGAAAACATACGGTCGTGCCGAGGAGCTTATGAAAAAGGTAGGATTGAAAGAAGATCCGCATACTTTGATCAAAGATATCGGAGTCGGCAAACAGCAGCTGGTAGAAATTGCCAAAGCACTGGCAAAAGATGTAAAACTTTTGATTCTTGACGAGCCGACAGCATCGCTCAATGAATCCGATTCGCAGGCGCTTTTGGAACTCATGCTTGAGTTTAAAAAGCAGGGAATGACATCGATCATCATTTCCCATAAATTAAATGAAATTTCATACGTGGCAGATAAGATTACGGTTATCCGTGACGGCTCCACGATTGAGACGATGGATAAAGAAGTGGATGATTTCAGTGAAAACCGTATTATCCGCGGCATGGTTGGACGAGAACTGAGCAATCGTTTCCCGGCCAGAGAAAATGTTAAGATCGGCGAGGTTTGCATGGAAGTCGATCATTGGACCGTTCATCATCCGATGACACCGGCAAAGAAAGTGGTCGACGACGTATCCTTTTATGTACGCCGTGGTGAAGTGGTCGGCATCTCCGGTTTGATGGGAGCAGGTCGTACGGAACTTGCGATGAGTCTGTTTGGACACAGCTATGGAACCGGCATCAGCGGAACGATTAAGATGAATGGAAAGGAAGTTCATCTGAAAAATGTGCGTCAGGCGATCGACCACAAACTTGCCTATGTGACCGAAGACCGAAAAGGCAATGGATTGATCTTAAGCAATCCGATTTACACCAATACGTCTCTTGCGAAAATGGACAAAGTCAGTCACTACGGTGTGATTGACAAATTAAAAGAAGTTCAGATCGCAGAAGATTACCGGCAGAAACTTCATACGAAAGCACCGTCGGTTTACCAAAATGTGGGAAACCTGAGTGGTGGTAACCAGCAGAAAGTGCTTTTGGCAAAATGGATGCTGACAGATCCCGACGTATTGATCTTGGATGAACCGACACGAGGAATCGACGTCGGAGCCAAATACGAGATTTATTGTATCATCAATGACCTGGTGGCAGCAGGAAAATCCGTCATCATCATTTCTTCGGAATTACCGGAAGTGCTTGGCATGAGCGACCGCATCTATGTCATGAACGAAGGTAAAATGGTGGGCGAAGTAGACGGAAAAGAAGCAACACAGGAAATTATCATGTCATATATCATGAAATCAGGAAAAGGAGCGTGAATGAAATGAATCAGGTGAAAGAAGCTTTGAAAAAAAATACAATGGTGATCGCGCTGATCATCGTTGCGATATTCTTTACATTTATGACAGACGGAGCACTCCTCTTGTCATCCAACGTTACGAACTTAATCGCACAAAATGGTTATGTCGTTATTCTTGCAGTAGGTATGTTACTTTGTATCCTTACCGGTGGTAACATCGACTTGTCCGTCGGCTCGATCGTGTGTCTGGTCGGCGCTGTAGTTGGTAAACTGATGGTAAATGGCGGCGTCAATATGTGGGTAGCCATCGGAGCTGGTCTTCTCGTAGGACTTGGAATCGGTGTATGGCAGGCATTCTGGATCGCCTACGTCCGCATCCCTCCATTTATCGTAACTCTTGCCGGCATGCTCTTGTGGCGTGGTGTCGCTCTCCTCGTACTGGACGGCCTCACAATCTCCCCAATGCCGGATGAATATATCGCATTGTTTAACAATTATGTACCTGGTTATGGAACCGCTCTTGCAGCCGGAATCCTGATCAGTGCAGGTTATATCGCTTCCGTTATTTGGAAACGAATCAAAGCAAAGAAAAACGGATATCAGCAGAGCAACCTTTATGGCGATATCGCAAGATGTGTTATCATCACGGCAGTGGTTATGTTTGTCAGCATCAAATTGTACAACTACAAAGGTCTGCCGACAATCCTCATTCTTCTTGCTGTAATCGTAGCAGCGTATGCTTACTACACATCCAAAACCGTTTCCGGCCGTTACTATTACGCAGTCGGCGGTAACGAAAATGCAGCAAAACTCAGCGGTGTTAAGACAAATCGAGTATACTTCATCGCTTATGTCAACATGGCAGTGCTTTCCGCAGTCGCAGCTCTTGTCTGCATCGCCCGTTTCAATTCCGCAGCACCTACTGCCGGAACAAACTACGAAATGGATGCAATCGGTGCCTGCTTCATCGGTGGAGCTTCCGCATACGGTGGAATCGGAACCGTACCCGGCGTAGTAATCGGTGCCATCTTCATGGGTGTCCTGAACAACGGAATGTCTATCATGGGAATCGACGCAAACTGGCAGAAAGCCGTAAAAGGACTTGTCCTTCTGGCAGCCGTAGCCTTCGACGTAATTTCCAAGAAAAAACAAAGCAGCAAATAAGAAGAACCGTGAATTGCGAATGCTGCTGAGCGGCATTCGTAATTCATAGGAGAAAACTTCATCAACTTATATTACGGGGGACCAGCCGGAAGGCTGGTTCTTTTGGCGTGGGAAGAGTTTTGGGGGCTTTTAGGGCGAAGGGGATAAAGCTGATTGGAGAAGGTTGGGGGTGGCACCCTGGAAGAAGGGAAAGTAAGTTGTTACAGAGGTGAGTCGCCGCCATAAGTTCAGTTGTGGCACCCCGGAAAAAGGAAAAACAAGTCATCACCGAGGTGAGTCGCCGCCATAAGTTCCGGTCTGGCACCCCGGAAAAAGGAAAAGCAAGTGGTTTCAGAGGTGAGTCGCCGCCATAAGTTCAGTTGTGGCACCCCGGAAAAAGAAAAAACAAGTCATCACCGAGGTGAGTCGCCGCCCCGGAAAAAGGAAAAACAAGTCATCACCGAGGTGAGTCGCCGCCCCAAGTTCCGGTCTGGCACCCCGGAAAAAGAAAAAACAAGTCATCACCGAGGTGAGTCGCCACCATAAGTTCTGGTTTGGCACCCTGGAAACAGGGAAAAGCAAGGTGCTCTGGGGTGAGTCGCCGTCTCAAGTCCGGTTTCCGGGGTGAGTCGCCATTACATTATTGAAAAATAAGTAAATTACCCCTTGCATATTTTTCTATACATGTTATAATGTCATAAAAATCTAATTTTCTGATTTGAATCAAATCAAAAAATCCAGAAAAGGTAACTATTCAAGTTCCCTCCTACCACATTCGCATTTCGAACACTTCGTGTTCTTTCTCGCCTTTGACAAGGCTAAAAATGCTCATATGGGGCGGGAGCCCTATTAGGATCTAAATGTATGGAAATCAAATTCTCTTACGTGCAAGCACGACGATTCATTGATTTCCATGCATTGATCCTGAATAGTTACCAGAAAACAAAAAACATAAGTCCAGCTAATAAATGTCAATAGAAAAATGAAAAAAATGTTGATTTTATTT
>ERZ808240.428-NODE-428-length-56346-cov-29.628164_pt1 | contig 56346 bp, 56 predicted proteins | sample MGYA00521084_ERZ808240 | MGnify/ENA primary metagenome ERZ808240 (study PRJEB31516, sample SAMN03275571) | gut metagenome | biome: mammalia-associated habitat; material: feces | host: Papio cynocephalus | place: Kenya | collected 2012-08-06 ...
TAAAAAATCCCCTGACAGGCAAATGCTTGTCAGAGGACGAATCAATCGTGGTACCACCTCAGTTTACTGCTGTATTCAGTCAGCAGCCTTTGACGCTTTAACGGGCGTACCCGTATTTTCCTACTCTTTTAAGAATTTCAGAAAATAAGCTCAAAGATGTATTCGCTGAAATCACGCTGCTTTTTCACACCAGCCAAAAGCTCTCTTTGAAGCGTCAGAAAATCAGTTACTTGTTCTTTTCACAGCTTTTTAATGTATTAAACGCTAATTCAACAACAAAATTTTATGATTAAAAATAAGGGATTTTTTTACATTTTGTAGGGGCGACCATTGGTCGCCCGTTAGATTCACCGGAATTTCAGGCGGGCGACCGATGGTCGCCTCTACATAAACAATTTATCGAATTGGCGTTATTAATGATTATAACACTTATAAAGTTATATGTCAAGCATCACATATACAATTATATATATGACGTTTAAGTCACAATGCAATTGCATATGAGTTCAAGTTATACAAAAAAAGCCATGAAAAGCACTCAATAATTATAACATTCTCAAATCTTTGTGAAATAATAAATTAACTTTATTGACATAATCAAATTAAATCGTTATAATAATCATTAGAAATCAAAAAACAAAAAGGAGTATAACTGCTATGACTTATCATGAATTATTTGCATACATAAGAGAAAAGTTTATTGATAAAGATGTCAGTGATTTCAAATCTGACGCTGCTTATCAGTTCAATGTAAGAGGCGAGGGTGAAGGTGCATTCTATGTTGCAGTGAAAAACAATGTGCTTTCAATCGAACCTTATGAGTATTATGACAGAGATGTAATATTTGAACTTGATTCAAAGGTTCTCATTGATATCGCTGACGGAAAAATCAAGCCTGTTTCAGCATTCATGACAGGAAAACTCAAGGCTCATGGTGACAAGGTAAAGGCTCTTGAATTTGAAAAAATTCTCAAGGCTGAAAATAAAACAAAAACTGCTGAACCTGTTGCAGCTGAACCGGCAAAAAAACCTGAAAAAGAAAAGGAAACTGTTGCTGCCGCTGCTGTAAAGACTGAAGCAAAGAAAACTGCTGCAAAGACAACTGTTTCAGCTCCGGCAAAGAAGAATACAAGAAAGAAAAAGTAATTCTTTTTATATCTGATAAAATATATAAAAGAACATCTGATTATTACCAGATGTTCTTTATTTTTTAGTATATTGTATAAAAATCCTTGATTATCTGATAATTATATGTTATAATTAATATATATTGCAAAGATTATATACAAATTTGGAGGTGCAATCAGATGATTAAATCCGATATTGCAGAAAAAAGCCATGAAAACAGCAGCGGCTCTGATAATATACTTCTGCTTAACCTTGCCGGAGGAATCCAGACACCTCTTGATACAGTAATCAGTTTAAGCAGCAGTATGCTTGAAGGCGAACTCGATATAGAACAGAGAACCAATGCCGAAAATATACGGAATATCGGTAAGTTTATCAGAAATATAGCAAGCGATATGTTTGAATGCTCACAGATAAACTCCGGCTCTCTTAAAATCAATGAACAGAATTACAGCATCTATTCTCTTATAAACAATATATATACAATTATACAGACCCAGCTTTCAGACAAGTCCGTTGAGCTTAATCTTTCAGTAAATCCGACAGTTCCTGAAATACTCACCGGCGATATCTGCAAAATACAGCAGATACTTCTCAGCTTTATATCAAATTCTGTGAGATTTACCAGCAGCGGAAATATAAGCTGTTCAATAGACTGGAACGGTGATATCAATGATACAGTTCTGATTTTCAGAATCGAGGATACCGGAAAAGGCATAAATCCCGAATATATAGAAAACCTCTTTGATGCAAATGCAAATCACCGTGATGATGTTTCAGAATATACAAAAATAAGCCTTGACGCTGCCGCAAGACTTGTAAAACTTATGGGCGGAAAAATCAGCGTTGAAAGCGTTTACGGTCAGAAAAGTATTTTTACTGTTGAAATAAAGCAGAAAATTGACAAATATACCCCTACAGGCGATGAAACAGCTGAAAATATAATCAACCATAAATTCGACAGCACAGGAATATATTCAGATGAAACAGTTCCTTTTCCGTCTGAAAAAAAAGATTATTCCGAACCGTCAAAAAATATTATAGATATAAGAAAAGGAATGATTTTCTTTTCTGACAACAAGGACGAATATCTTGATATCCTCAATGTTATATATAATGACGGATATGAACGCATAGCATGCATTGAAGAATGCATACACAGCGGAAATTACAGGCAGTATGCAACGGAAATTCATGCTCTTAAATCAATTTCCGTAAATATCGGAGCTTCTTCCCTTGCAAAAATCGTAAATGCACATGAATATGCCTGCCGCCATGATGATTTTGAATTTATAAGACGCAATTTCAATATTCTTATCAAGAAATATGCAAAAACTCTTTCGGATATTAAAAATATACTGATTTCTGAAGGAAGACTTAAAAATGGTTCTTCTGAAAATACTCTTTCAGGATATAATCAGACAGGAATTTCACTTATAAAAATTGCTGATTTCATTGATAATTTTGACGCTTCATCTGCCGGAGCAGAACTCAATAAGCTCCTTGAATCAGATGATATTGACTGGATTAAAAAATGTGTTATTAAAAGAGCAGTGGAAATGATGAATGACTGCCGTTATCAGGATGTCAAGAATCTTGCCTCTGCCATGGCGGAAGGGGAAAAATCCTAATATGAAAAGAATTCTTATCGCTGACAGCAGCAAGGTCAATCTCACTATTGCCAGACAGACGCTTTCTGCTGACTATATAACAGACTGGACTATGTCAGGTTCTGAAACTATGAGATACCTGATAAAAGTTCTGCCTGACCTTATACTTATAGACCTGCATCTTCCCGATATAAACGGTATCGAACTCATGCAGCAGATTCACAGTATCCCTTCTCTCAGCAAGACTCCCATAATGATACTCAGCGACAGCTCCTCAAAGGAAACTGAAATAGAATGTATTGAAAAAGGTGCTGCCGACTATATCAGCAAGCCATATATCAAAAAAATTATGCTCGGCAGAATTGCAAGAATACTTGAACTTGAGGACTACAGAAAAAATCTTGAAGATGTCATAAAAAGCAAAACACGCCAGATTGAACATATGCAGAATAAAATTATACTCAGTTTCGCAAATATAATTGAAAGCCGTGACGACTCAACCGGTCAGCACGTCAAAAGAACAAGTGCCTTTGTTAAATCCGTTGTGTATGCAATGAAAAAACATGGCTACTATACGGATATTTTAAGTAATCAGTATATCGAAAGTATATGCCAGTCTGCTCCTTTGCATGATATCGGAAAAATTTCTATATCAGACACAATTCTCTGCAAGCCGGGAAAACTTACTCCTGAAGAATTTGAAATCATGAAATCCCATACCACTGCCGGAGGCAAGATTTTAAGCGAAACTCTTACAGGTATTGAAGGCGAAAATTATCTTATGCTTGCAAAGGATATGGCTATGTATCACCATGAAAAATGGAACGGAACAGGCTATCCGAAAGGTCTTTCAGGTCAGGATATTCCGCTTTGTGCGAGAATAATGGCTGTTGCAGATGTATTTGATGCACTTATATCAAAAAGATGCTATAAGGAAGCCATGCCGCTTGACAAGGCTTTTGCCATTATAAGTGAATCAAAGGGAACTCAGTTTGAACCCTGTATAGTTGATACTTTCCTTGATATACGTCCTGAAATAGAAGATATATCATATGTATCAGCAGATTAAGAATAATGATTTTAACATAAATTCGATGGTCGTTTCTGAGATTCGTTTATCTGAAATTAAATTCGTTTTGTAGGGGCGACCATTGGTCGCCCGTTATGGATTATCAATGATTTTATCTGTTAACCAATGATTTTTCATACCAGAAACAAATACCGAATTTATGGTTTAACCATAATTCGGGCGGGCGACCAATGGTCGCCCCTACAGAATAAACAAAAAATCATTGTTTTCAATCATAAAATTTTTGCGTTATTTTATCCGAAAAAAATCCTTACAAGAAGTGAACTGAATATAAATCCGCTTAAATCACCGGCAAGCGAACAGAATACAGTGTGTTTTGTCCGCTTTATTTTTGTTGCTCCGAAATATACGGCTATAGTATAGAATGTGGTTTCACTTGAACCCATAAGTACGCTTGCTGTTCTGCCTGCAAAGCTGTCAGGAGAAACATTTTTTAATATATTCTCATATACTGCGGCAGCTCCGCTCCCTGATACAGGTCTTATCAGTGCAAGCGGCACGCATTCAGCCGGAAATCCTGCCGCTGCGGCAACTGGTGCGGCAAGTCCTGTAAGGAAATCAAGCAGTCCTGATGCTTTCATCATTCCTATAGCGGTCATAAGTGCTATAAGTGCAGGCATTATTTCAAATGAAACCTTTATATTTTCACCTGCACCCTCTATAAAATCATTGAAAACATCTTTTCTGCGTATTATTCCGCACATGAATACCATACATACAATTACAGGAATTGCATATGCTGACCAGCTCATATTGTCAGTCCTCCTTTTTTTCACTTTTCTTTAAAAACAAAGGATTAAGAATAAAGGCTGTTATCAGTGCAAATGATACTGATATCACTGAATTGAGAAGTACTGCCGGCAGTATGTCAAGAGGATTTTCAGAACCATGTTTAAGACGCAGTGATGCGACAGTTGCCGGTATTATAGTTATTGATGATGTATTAAGAACTGTAAAGAGTACCATGTTTGCACTTGCTGTATTTTTTGTATTTTCCTCTTTTTCAAGCTCTTTCATGGCTTCAATTCCGAAAGGTGTAGCCGCATTACCGAGTCCGAGCAGATTTGCAGTTATATTCATGCATATTGCTTTGAAGGCTTTTCCGTTCGGACTGATACCCTTGAATATAAATCTTGCAAGAGGCGAAAAAATACGGCATATAAAATCTGTTATACCGGATTTTTCAGCCACACGCATTATTCCTCCCCATACACACATACCGCCAAGCATATACATTGAAAGCTCAACTGCATTTACTCCTTCTTCAAGCACAGCATTTGAAACGGCTTCTGTATTGCCGGAAATCATTCCGTAAACTGCTGAAACAACAATCATTGCAGTAAAAAGATATTTCATTTTTATGCCCTCCCTGTCCTTTATTAGAATTATTATTCAATGATTTATTCAATTATGTTTTTTAACGCCAATTCGATGGATTGTTTATGTAGGGGCGACCATTGGTCGCCCGCTCGGTTTACAGTATGCCCCAACGGGCAAACACAGTTCGCCCATATAAATAATAACAATTGAATTTGCATTAATGTAATACCAATTCAGCAAAATATTAATAAAATGTTAAATTTATTTCTTGCACTTGACATATAATTTTATATGCTGTATAATAATTCAGGTAAAACAAAGCAGAACTCTCAGTTCTCACCGTTCGGCGTTCGTGCCAGTCCGGTCAATACTTATATTGTATGCATCTTTTTGTGTACTGATATGCGTATGAGTGCTGACTGAGTCTGTACTCATTTTTTTATATTACTAAAATCAATTAGCTTTGGAGGTGCTGGTCATTAGCAACAAGGAACTGCAAATCAATGAGGATATCAGGGATAAAGAAATCCGTGTTATCGATGTTGATGGAACTCAGCTTGGCATACTTTCAGCCAAGGAAGCTCAGAAAATAGCATTTGACAAGAATCTTGACCTCGTCAAGATTGCTCCGCAGGCGACCCCGCCGGTTTGTCGCATTATGGATTATGGAAAGTTTTGCTTTGAACAGACAAAACGTGAAAAAGAAGCCAGAAAAAATCAGAAAGTCGTTGATGTAAAGGAAATACGTATGTTTTCCACTATCGATACTCATGATTTTGAAACTAAAGTCAATCAGGCTGCCAAATTCCTCAAGTCAGGTGACAAAATAAAGGTTTCCGTAAGGTTCCGCAGACGTGCAATTGCTCATCCTGAACTCGGTATGGAGCTGATGGACCGCTTCAAGGAAGCTTGCAGCGATGCAGGTGTTGTTGAAAAACCGGCTAAAATGGAGGGACGCAGTCTTGTAATGTTTGTTTCTCCTAAATCATCAAAGTAAAATATTTTTCAAGGAGGACTTTCAATATGGCAAAGAAGGTTAAGGTTAAAACTCATTCAGGTGCTAAAAAACGTTTTAAGCTTACTAAAAACGGAAAGGTTAAATATCAGCATACAAATAAAAGACACAGACTTACCCAGAAGGACACAAAGCGTAAGAGAATCGCAAGAAATGCAGGTATCGCTTCTTCAGCAAATGCTGCTACTCTTAAGGAACTCGTTCCTTACAAATAAACCTTTTTTAAGCAATCTGACTAATACAAAATATATGGAGGTATAAATTATGGCACGTGTTAAGGGTGCAATGATGACTCGCAAGAGAAGAAATAAAACTCTGAAGCTTGCTAAGGGCTATTGGGGTGCTAAGAGCAAACATTTTAAAATGGCTAAACAGGCTGTTATGAAATCAGGCAATTATGCTTATATAGGCAGAAAACAGAAAAAACGTAACTTCAGACAGCTCTGGATTACAAGAATTTCTGCTGCTGCAAAGCTTAACGGCATGAACTATTCTACTCTCATGAACGGTCTTAAAAAAGCTGATATCACTCTCAACAGAAAAATGCTCTCAGAAATCGCTATAAATGACCCTGCCGGCTTTACAGCTATCGCTGAAAAGGCTAAGGCTGCTCTCTGATAATCCAGAAGCTCTGTTTCTGACAGACATCGCTGTAAAGGCGTGAATTACATCAGAAAATCAACTATAAACCACGCTCTTTATATTGAAAAAAGAGCGTGATTTTTTATATAATTCAGGAGGTGCTTTAATCTGGAGATAATTACATCTAAAAATAATCAGCTTATCAGACTCTTTTCAAAACTCGCATCATCAAAAAAAGAACGTATGCAGTCCGGACTTTTTGTAATCGAAGGTCTGCGTATAGTCGAAGATGCACTTTCTGAAAATATTGAAATCCATTCGCTGATAATCTCAGAACAGTATACCGATAAATATTCATATATTCTGTCACAGGCTGATTTGAGGGGAGTAAAACCAGTTATTGTTTCAAATGAGCTTGGCAACAGAATTTCATGTACCGAAAAAACTCAGGGAATTTTCGCTGTATGCAGAATGAAATCTCAGCCGGATTTTTCTTCATCAATAATATGCAGTGGAAAATATGCCGTGCTTTATCAGCTTCAGGACCCCGGAAATCTCGGTACTATTATAAGAACTGCTGATGCTATGGGAATTGACGGCGTGATACTCTGCCAGTCATGCGATATATACAGCCCTAAAACCATGCGTTCAACAATGGGTTCTGCTTTCCGCATGAATATCTGGAATATCCCTGATATCAGCTTTATTATCAATGAGTTCAGAAATGCTCATATAAAAACTTATCCCGCAGTTATAGATTCATCTGCCGCTGACCTGCGTAAATGCAGCTTTTCTGACGGCGGTGCTGTAATTATAGGAAATGAGGGAAACGGCATTCCGGACGATATAGTAAAACTCTGCGATATTCCTGTTACAATAAAGATGAATGGAAATATCAATTCAATGAATGCCGGAATGGCTGCCGGAATAATACTATGGGAAATGACTTCCGGAGGTTTTGGCGATGAGTAATCTTGAATACTGCCTATGGCTTGTAATGGTTTTCGGTGCTGCAAATCCTAAAATATGGAAAATAATTGAGTACTTTAAAAATCCTGAAAATGCATTTAAATCACTCAGTTCCTCGGATTATGATTTCATATCTGAAAAAGAGAAAAAAGCTGTAAGAACTACTCATATCCAGCAGTGTACATATGTACTTGAAAACTGTGAAAAGAAAAATATAAAAGCTGTATGCTTCTTTGATGAGGATTATCCGAAATCCCTTAAAAACATCTCAAACCCTCCTGTTGTCATATTCATAAAAGGTGATACTACCGTATTAAATGACCTGTGCATAACAGTTGTCGGTACTCGTGAACCTTCTAACTACAGTGTAAGAGTTGCTGAAAAGATATGTTCAGAACTCGCAAAAATAGGAGTCGTAATCGTAAGCGGTTTCGCTCTTGGAATAGATTCAGTTTCACACCGTTCCGCAATAGTAAACGGCGGCAGGACAATTGCCGTTCTCGGCTGCGGAATAGATGTTGACTATCCGAAGGAAAATACAAAAAGTAAAACTGCAATAGCAAGCCATGGACTTTTCATTTCAGAATTTCTTCCAGGAACAAAACCAATACCGTCAAATTTTCCTAAACGCAACAGGATTCTTTCAGCTGTCAGTGCAGGTACTCTTGTAATAGAAGCTTCAATAAAAAGCGGTGCACTTATAACTGCTGAACTTGCTCTTGAACAGGGTAAAGACCTTTTCTGCATTCCTCCGGCAGACATTTTTGATGAACGCTACAGCGGAGTAGTCAAATTTCTGCGTGACGGAGCAATTCCTGTATTCAGCTATCTGGATATAGTATATGAATATTATGTTGCCTTTGCACATAAACTATCCGCAAATGATGACTATTCAGAGCCGGCAAGCAGTTCTTCAGTATTTTCAGCTGAAAAGCATGACAAAACTGCTGTCAGGAAAAAATCTGTGAAATCAGCAGATAAACCGGATAAAGCTGACGATAAACCGGTTGAAACCGATATACAGCCTGATTACAGCGGTCTTGATGAAAATGAGGCTGAAATAGTAAAGATTTTAAGCGACGGCGTTAAATATATTGATGAAATTTCAGTAATGACAGGAAAGGAGATATCAGAGCTTTATATTATGCTTACTGATATGGAAATGGACGGCATTATAGAATGCCTTCCGGGAAAAGCTTATAAATTAACATGAGTTATTCAGAAAATAAGCACAGCATTTTATTCTGAATAAAATATTATAAAAAGTTAGGGGAAAACAATGTCTGATTTAGTTATAGTGGAATCTCCCGCAAAAGCAAAAACAATAAAAAAATATCTCGGCGGAGATTATGAAGTTATCGCTTCAATGGGTCATGTCAGAGATTTGCCGAAATCAAAGCTCAGCGTTGATATAGAAAATAATTTTGAACCTTTATATGCTGACATGAAAGGCAAGGAGGACGTTATAAAGGAACTTAAAAAATACGCTAAAAAATGCGATAAAGTCTACCTTGCTACTGACCCTGACCGTGAGGGAGAAGCTATCTCATGGCATATAGCAAATATGCTCGGACTCGATATAAACCAGAATAACAGAGTCGCTTTCAATGAGATAACAAAAACAGGTATTCAGAATGGTATGAGTAATCCTCATAAAATAGATATGGACCTTGTAAATGCTCAGCAGGCAAGACGTATTATTGACAGAATAGTAGGCTATCAGCTCAGTCCTTTCCTCTGGAGAAAGGTAAAAAGAGGTCTTTCAGCCGGACGTGTTCAGTCTGTTTCAGTAAGACTTATCGTTGACAGGGAAAATGAAATAAAGAATTTTACTGCTCAGGAATACTGGAGTATTGATGCAAAAATGACTGCTCCTTCAAGCAGAAAGGTATTTTCAGCAAAACTTGCTCTTGTTGACGGAAAAAAGGCTGAACTTTCTGACAAGGCTCAGACTGATGAAATTCTCAAAAGACTCGAAAATGCAGAATTTAAAGTGACATCTGTAAAGAAAAGAGTTACAAAGAAAACTCCTGCACCTCCTTTTATTACATCAACTCTCCAGCAGGAAGCTTCAAGAAGAATGGGATTTCAGTCAAGAAGAACCATGAAGGCTGCTCAGGAACTTTATGAAGGTATTGAAATAGATGGCATAGGTTTTGTTGGTCTTATAACATATATGAGAACTGACAGCCTCAGAATTTCAGATGAAGCAAGAAATGCCGCTGCTGAATATATTGAAGCAAGATACGGCAAGTCCTATCTTCCGTCATCACCAAGAATTTTCAAAAGCAAGAAAAATGCTCAGGACGCTCATGAAGCAATAAGACCTTCAATGCCGGAGCTTGAACCTTCCCGTGTAAAAGCAAATCTTACAACCGACCAGTATAAGCTCTATAAGCTCATATGGGAGAGATTTATAGCAAGCCAGATGGCAAATGCTCTCCATGATACTGTATCAGCTGACATAGAGGCAGAAAACTGTGTGTTCAAAGCCTCGGGATATGCAGTGAAATTTGACGGCTTTACTGTGCTTTATGAAGAATCAAAGGACGTAAAGGACGATGAGGAAAATAATAAGATACTTCCTCCTGTTGAAGCCGGAGATATAATAAAAGTAAAATCAATGGAGGGAAATCAGCATTTTACCCAGCCGCCTTCAAGATTTACAGAAGCTACTCTTATAAAGGCTCTTGAAGAAAACGGTATCGGCAGACCGAGTACTTATGCTCCTACAATAACAACCATTACAGCAAGACACTATGTTGAACGTGACGGAAAACAGCTCAAGCCGACTGTTCTCGGAGATGTTGTGACAGAACTCATGAAGGAGCATTTCAAACATATAGTTGATGCCAAATTTACTGCCCAGATGGAAGCCGACCTTGATGCAGTTGAACATGGCGAGAGGGACTGGCATGAAACTCTCTCTGTATTCTATGATGATTTCAGCAAGACTCTTGAAAAGGCTGAAAAGGCTATGGAGGGAAAAAGAGTAAAAGTTCCTGATGAAAAAACTGATGTTGTATGCGATGTATGCGGCAAAATGATGGTTATAAAAATCGGACGCTTCGGCAAATTCCTTGCCTGTTCAGGATTCCCTGAATGTACCAATACAAAGAAGATAGTTCAGGCAACAAAGGGTATATGTCCTCTCTGCGGAAGCAAGGTAATTGCTAAGAAATCCAAGAAAGGAAGAACATTTTTCGGCTGTGAAAGCTATCCGGAATGCAATTTCATGACATGGAATACTCCGATTGAGGAAAAATGCCCGAAATGCGGCTCATCACTTTTCAAAAAAGGCGGAAAAGCCGGAAAAATACTCTGTGAAAAACCTGGCTGCGGCTATGAGAGAGGACTCTGATTTATGGTTAAGGTAATAGGTGCAGGTCTTGCAGGCTGTGAAGCCGCATGGCAGCTCGCAAATGCGGGAATAGATACGGAACTTTATGAGATGAAGCCTGTGAAATATTCTCCCGCACATCATTACAGCGGTTTTGCAGAACTTGTATGTTCAAATTCTCTCAAAGCATCAAGAATTGATTCAGCAGCCGGACTCCTTAAAGCTGAAATGAAGGCAATGAATTCACTTGTTGTAAAATGTGCGGAGGAATCCGCTGTTGAAGCCGGCGGAGCTTTAGCAGTTGACAGAAAACAGTTTTCAGACCTTATAACTCAGAATATAAAATCATCTGAACATATAAAAGTCATAAATGAAGAAGTAACTGAAATACCTGACGGAGATGTTATAATTGCAACAGGCCCTCTTACATCTGATAAACTGGCGGAGAGTATTTCAAAAATATGCGGTGAATATTTAAGCTTTTTTGATGCAGCATCTCCTATAGTGACATATGAAAGTCTTGACAAAAATCTTGTATTTTTTGCTTCAAGATATGACAGGGGAGAGGCTGATTATATAAACTGCCCTATGAATAAAGAGGAATACCTTGAATTTTATAATGCACTTATAAATGCGGAAAGTGCTGAACTCAAGGATTTTGACAAAAAGGCATTCAAGGTATATGAGGGCTGTATGCCGATAGAAGTTCTTGCAAAGCGTGGAGAGGATACAATGCGTTTCGGCCCTTTAAAGCCTGTTGGTCTTGTTGACAAGCGTACAGGAAAGCGTCCTTATGCAGTAGTTCAGTTAAGAAAGGAAAACCGTGAGGGAACTATGTATAACCTTGTCGGATTTCAGACAAATCTTAAATTCGGCGAGCAGAAACGAGTGTTTTCAAAGATAACAGGTCTTGCAGATGCTGAATTTGTAAGATACGGCGTAATGCATAGAAATTCATTTATAAACAGTCCGAAGCTTTTAAACAGCGACTATTCATTGAGAACCCGTGAAAATCTTTATTTCGCAGGTCAGATAACAGGTGTTGAGGGATATATAGAATCAGCTGCAAGCGGTATTCTTGCAGGAATCAATATGGCAGCAAGACTTATGAACAGAAAACCGCTTGTTCTGCCGCCGGATACTATGTGCGGGGCATTGACTGCATATATAAGCGACAGTTATAATGTGGAAAATTTTCAGCCTATGGGCTGTAATATGGGGATACTTCCGGAACTTCCGGAGAAAATCAGGGATAAAAAACTGAAATATCAGGCATATGCTGACAGAGCAATGGCTTCACTCAGAAATATGCTTGAAGAATGGAATTAAAAAATATACCGGAGGTCTGAAAATATGAACATAATAGTAGATGCTTTCGGCGGTGACAATGCACCTCTTGCAGTTATAGAGGGCAGTGCAATGGCAGTCCGTGAACTTGGCGTGAAAGTCACACTCACAGGAAATGAAAAAATTATCAGGGATACAGCAGAATCCCATAATATAAGTCTTGAAAACATTGATATACTTCATTCTGATTCAGTAATAGATATACATGAAGAACCTACTGAAATAATAAAAAGCCGTGCTGACTGCTCAATGGCAGTCGGTTTAAGACAGCTCCATGAAGGCAGCGGAGATGCATTTGTATCTGCCGGAAGCACAGGTGCATTAGTAGTAGGTGCAACATTCATAGCCAAAAGACTTAAAGGTATAAAACGTCCTGCACTTGCACCGATAATGCCTTCTGACAAGGGATATTTCATGCTTATGGACGCAGGAGCAAATGTTGACTGCCGTCCTGAAATGCTCGTTCAGTTTGCAATAATGGGAAGTGCCTATATGGAAAACGTCATAAACGTTAAAAATCCTAAAGTGGGACTTGTAAATGTCGGTGCTGAAGAAACAAAAGGCAGGGATATTGAACATGAGGCATACATAAAGCTTTCACAATGCGGAGTCAATTTCAAGGGCAACGCTGAAGCCCGTGAAATACCTGACGGAAATTTTGATGTAATAGTTACTGACGGATTTACAGGAAATGTTGTTCTCAAACTCTATGAGGGAATGGGTTCATATTTCGGAAGAACTCTTAAAGGTATGCTTAAAAGCAGTTTTATCTCAAAAATAGCCGGACTTCTTATTCTTGACAAGGTAAATGCATTCAAGAAAAAGATGGATTATTCAGAAGTCGGCGGAGCAGTTCTTATGGGTATTTCAAAGCCTGTCATAAAAGCTCACGGAAGCTCTGATGCAAAGGCGTTTTTCAATGCGATAAGACAAGCAAAACAATGCGTTGACGGTAAAGTAATCGATAAAATAACTGACAGCCTTGCTGTATTAAAGGAGTAAATTTTATTATGGAAAAGTTTGATTCATCTGAATTTGAACAGATTCTTAAATATAAATTCAAGAATAAAAATCTTATAAAGGAAGCACTTTCTCATTCATCATATGCAAATGAAAACAAAAAGAACAGACACAGCAATGAACGTCTTGAATTTCTCGGTGACAGTGTTCTTTCAATAGTTGTGTCACAATATCTTTTTGAACATTTCAGACATCTGCCGGAGGGAGAACTTACTAAAATAAGAGCTTCACTTGTATGTGAAAAATCACTCTATGTGTTCGCCCAGCAGATAAATCTCGGACATTATATATTCCTCGGCAAGGGAGAGGAAAATACAGGCGGCAGAGAACGTCCCTCAATTCTTGCAGATGCATTTGAAGCTGTTATAGCTGCGATATATCTTGACGGAGGTCTGGAAGCTGCAAGGAAACATATCCTCAGATTTATTCCGGAGGATATCGACAATAAAAGACAGAATATAAATTTCAGCGATTACAAGACTATTCTTCAGGAGGTAATCCAGAAAAATCCGGAGGAAAAAATTGAATACAGTCTTGTAAGCGAAAGCGGCCCTGACCATAACAAGGCATTTACAGTTCAGGTATGCCTTAATTCAAATGTAATAGGAAAAGGTACAGGAAAAAGCAAGAAGGACGCTGAACAGATGGCTGCAAAAGAGGCTCTGGAGTTAATGGGTTATGGCTCATAAGAATATATCAGTATTTATTCCTCATGCAGGCTGTCCGAATATGTGCAGTTTCTGCAACCAGAACAAAATAAGCGGTGCTGAAAAAGCTCCGTCAGCTGATGAGGTTTACAGCATATGCAGAAATCAGTTTGAAAATATGCCTGACAGAAGCAATACTGAAATAGCATTTTTCGGCGGAAGCTTTACGGCAATACCATATGACTATATGATATCACTGCTTGAATGCGTTCAGCCGTTCATATGCGAAAACGGTTTTGACGGAATAAGAATTTCCACACGTCCGGACTGTATAGATGAAAATATACTTGATATTCTTGAAAAATATCATGTAAAAGCGATAGAACTCGGCTGTCAGAGTATGTGTGATGATGTTCTTATGATGAATAACAGAGGTCATAATTCAGAATGTGTTTTCAAATCATCGGAACTTATAAAAAATCATGGTTTTGAACTCGGACTCCAGATGATGACGGGACTTTATGGTTCATCATATGAAAAGGATATTGAAACAGCAGAAAAAATCTGTCATATAAAACCTGATACCGTCCGCATATATCCGACAGTCATATTGAAAAATACAGAACTTGACAGGCTTTATCAGTCAGGAAAATATATAACTCATGATATTGAATATATGGTGAATCTCTGTTCTGAAATAATGGATATGTTCAATAAAAACGGAATCAATATAATAAAATGCGGACTCCATGCCTCTGAAACAGTTGAGGAGGATATGACAGGAGGATATTATCACCCTGCATTCCGTGAACTCTGTGAGAGCCGCATATTCAGAAAAGCTTTTGAAAATGCATTTTTATCATATGATGAAAAAAGTTTTTTGATATATGTTTCAGACAGAAATATAAGCCGTGCGGCAGGTCATAAGCGTTCAAACACTGATTATTTCAGAGGCTTGGGAATATCATTGAAGATAAAATCTGATTCTGCCCTTGCAGATGATGAATTTGCTGTATACAATGCTGCAAAAGGAGAAACAGATGTATTTAAAATCTCTTGAAATACATGGATTTAAATCATTTCCGGATAAAATAAAGCTTACATTCGACAAGGGCATAACCGGAGTTGTAGGCCCTAACGGAAGCGGCAAAAGCAATATAGGCGATGCTGTGAGATGGGTACTCGGAGAACAGTCTACAAAAACTCTCAGAGGAAATAAAATGGAGGATATAATATTTGCCGGTACAGCCTCCAGAAAACCGGTCGGCTTTGCATCTGTAACACTGGTTATCGATAATTCCGGCAGGGAATTTGATGTGGACGGCGATGAAGTAGCCGTTATGCGTAAGCTTTACCGCAGCGGTGAGAGCGAATACAGGCTTAACGGGAAAAATGTACGTCTTAAAGATATAAATGAACTTTTTATGGATACAGGTCTTGGACGTGACGGCTATTCCATAATCGGACAGGGAAGAATTTCTGAAATTGTTTCTGCAAAAAGCAATGAACGCCGTGATATCTTTGAAGAAGCTGCCGGAATTTCAAAATTCAGATATAAAAAAGCTGAAGCTGAAAAGAAACTTGCTCAGGCTCAGGATAACCTTTTAAGGCTCAGAGATATTATTTCAGAACTTGAATCAAGAGTTGAACCTTTAAGGATTCAGGCTGAAAAGGCTAAAAAGTTCGCTGTTCTGGCTGCTGAACGCAGAAAAACTGAAATTTCCATATGGGTGAAGAAACTTTCAGAACTCAGAAAATCCATTGAACAGGCAGACGAAAAGATACTTATATGCAAATCACAGTATGAAGCCGCTGAACATGATACTCAGAAGCTTGAAGCCCAGAGAAAACAATGCGGTGTACTTATTCAGCAATGCAGCGAAAAAATTGAGGATTTACAGAAAAAAATACTTGAAACTGAAAAAAATTCATCTCAGTATAAATCCGATACCGCAGTATGCGAAAATGATATCATATACTGCCGTAAAAATATAATGTCGCTTGTTGAAAAACAGACAGCTGACAATCTCAGAAAAAATGAATGCCTTGAAAGACTTGAAGAATATAATAAAAAGAAAGCTTTGCTTGATGAAAAATCAAGGGAAATCTCACAGAATCTTGAGAATATCGAAAATCAGTTCTTAAAGGCTGAAAAGGATTTTGAAAGCATTGACAGACTTTCAGACGAAAAAGCTGCCGAAATAAGCTCACTCTACCGCAGAAAAAGTGAATACAGTCTTACTGTAAATTCATCTGAAAGCATAATTTCTGAAATAAAAGCCCAGACTGAAAATGTTTCAAGGCAGAATGATGAATATGAAAGACTCTGCGAAAGCTATAAAAATGAACAGCTTGAAATAAAGGAAAGCATTATTCATCTTTCAGAACTTGAACAGGAACATAAAAACCGCCTCAAAGGTTTTTCAATGCTTTATGAAAACGCTCAGGGAAAACTTTCTGAACATAAAAAGAAATATGACAGCATTATCCTTGATATAAACAGTGCCTCCCAGAAAATTAAAATCATGCAGGAGCTTGAAAAAAATATGGAGGGTTTCAGCTACAGCGTAAAGGAAATTATGAAAGCCTCTGAAAATCATATTTTAAACGGCATAAAGGGAACAGTTGCCCATCTTATAAATGTAGATTCAAGGTACAGCGTTGCAGTTGAAACTGCACTCGGCGGAGCTTTGCAGAATATAGTTGTTGATAATGAACAGACTGCTAAAAACTGTATAGGATATCTTAAACAGCATCGTGCAGGACGTTCAACATTTCTGCCGGTTACATCTGTAAAAGGGAATGCTCTTTCTGAATATAATCTTAAAAATGAGGACGGATTTATTGCCGTTGCAAGCGAAATAATAAATACTGATGAACAGTACAGGGGTATTATAAGGTCGCTGCTCGGAAGAACAGTTATTGCTGATGATATAGATTCAGCAGCCGATATTGCAAGAAAAAACGGCTATAAATTCAGAATAGTGACTCTTGACGGTCAGCTTGTAAATGCAGGCGGTTCATTCACAGGAGGTTCACAGGCTCGTTCTGCGGGAGTTCTTTCAAGAAAAAATGAAATAGACAAGCTTAAAAATGATATTGCAAGTCTTGAAAAAACTAAATCCGGACTTGAAAAATCAGGTCTTGCAGTCAGGAATGAAATTGAAAAAATAAATAAGGATACTGAAAATATCAGAAATGAACTCAGTCAGGTTATTTCTGACATGGCAGGCTTTGAAGCAGAGGAAAAAAGACTTTCAATGATGGCTGAACAGTCAGAAATTCAGCTGAAAAATTCAAGGATTTCCCTGAATACACTTGAAAAACGTCTTGAAACCCAGCAGTCAGACTATAAAAATGCTGCTGAACAGCTTGAAAAGATAAATGCTGAAATAGCAAAGGCTGAAAACAGTATTGCTGCCGAAAAAAACAGCCGTGAAACTCTCAGAAAAAAACGTGAACAGCTTTCTGAAAAACTCTCACAGTATAAAATAAATGATATGGAAGTAAGGAAGGATATTCAGCTTGCCGAAGGTGAGATACGTTCACTTGAAAATACAATAAACAGCATTGATAATGAAAATAACCGTACGGCTTCCCAGATTCGCATAAATCAGCAGACAATTTCAGACAAGGAAGCTAAAATTCTTGAAATAAAACAATCCCTTGAAAAAATAAAAACAGATTCAGAGCATTTCTCATCTGAAACTGATATTTACCGCAGCAGACAGAAAGAACATGAACTTCAGAGAGATAAAATAAACAGCGATATAAGGTCGCTCGGCGACACAAAACAATCCCTTGCAAAGGAACTTGCAAGACTTGAAGAACGCAGAAATACTGTTCTTAAAGAAAACGATTCAATTATTGCCGGTATATGGGAAAATTATGAGCTTACACGCTCCGAGGCTGAAAGTATTGCAGAACCTGTTGAAAATATGATAAAATATCAGCAGAAGCTTAATGATATAAAAAATAAAATCAGAAGCCTTGGCAATATAAATGCTGATGCAGTTGACGAATATGCAGAGGTTTCAGAACGCTATAACTTCATGTCAGAACAGATTAAGGACGTTGAAACCTCTAAAAAAGAACTTGAAAAGCTTATTGAAAATCTTACTGCTGATATGTGCAGGATATTCAGTGAATGCTTTGAGGATATAAATAAAAATTTCCAGAATATTTTCAGAGAGCTTTTTGGCGGCGGAAATGCCGAACTTATACTTACAGAGCCTGAAAATGTTCTGGAATCTGGAATTGAAATAATTGTTGCTCCGCCCGGAAAGGTTATTAAAAATCTGATTTCGCTGTCAGGAGGAGAACAGTCATTTATAGCTATTGCACTTTATTTTGCAATACTTAAAATAAGACCTGCACCATTCTGTATACTTGATGAAATAGATGCCGCTCTTGATGATGTGAATGTTTCAAAATATGCTTCATATTTAAAGAATTTCACTGATTCAACCCAGTTTATAACCGTAACACACAGACGTGGAACTATGGAAGCGGCAAATGTTCTCTATGGAGTTACAATGCAGGAAAATGGTGTTTCAAAGCTTTTAAGGCTTGACAACACCGATTTTGAAGCAAATACGCAGGTCTGAACGGATTTGTGTTATCATGAAAAGGAGATGACGTAAATGGGGATTTTTGAGAAAATAAAAAAAGGACTCCTGAAAACCAAGGAATCCATGCTTGGAAAAATAAAAGGAGTTATCAATTCCTTTACAAAAATAGATGAGGAACTCTTTGAACAGCTTGAGGAAACTATGATAATGAGCGATATAGGCGTTGAAACTTCAATGCTTATATGCGATGAACTCAGAAAAAAAATAAAGGAAAAAGGAATTACTGACCCATCTCTTATAATGGAGCTTATACAGGAAATAATTGCTGATATAATGGGAGATGACCAGAATCTTGACCTTTCAACAAAACCGTCAGTTATACTTGTCATAGGCGTAAACGGAGTAGGAAAGACTACTACTATAGGAAAACTCTGCTATCAGCTTAAAAATGAGGGCAAAAAGGTTATAGTTGCCGCAGCGGATACTTTCCGAGCCGCCGCAGTTGACCAGCTTGAAATATGGAGTCAGCGTGCCGGAGTCGAAATAGTAAAGCATGGTGAAGGTTCAGACCCAGCCTCAGTTGTTTATGATGCACTTGATGCAGCAATGGCAAGAAAATGTGATGTTGTGGTATGCGATACGGCAGGTCGTCTGCATAACAAGAAAAATCTTATGGACGAACTTGCAAAGATAAACAGGGTAATAGATAAAAAGGCAGAAGGCTGTGCAAAGGAAGTATTGCTTGTACTTGATGCAACAACCGGACAGAATGCTGTAAATCAGGCTAAAATGTTCAAGGAAGCAGCAAATATCACGGGTATAGTGCTTACAAAGCTTGACGGAACAGCAAAGGGCGGAATAGTAATCTCAATCAAGCATGAACTTGGTATTCCTGTAAAGCTCATAGGTCTTGGGGAAAAGCTTGACGACCTCCAGCCATTTAACAGCCATGATTTTGTAAAGGCTCTGTTTGATGATGATACAGAGGATAAAGTCAAGGAGTCAGATTATGAACGTCTTGACGGAGATGAAGATATTGAATATGCTGATGATGCTGAAAATGATGAATCAGATGAAATAATTGAAAATATCTATAATGATGACAATGAAGAAGAACAGATTACTGAAATTCAGCCGGAAGCCGAAGAAGAAAAGCCTGAACCGGAAGAACATACTGAATTTTCATGGAATACTGAAACAGATGATGATATTGTATGGTCAGCTGCTGAATCTGAACAGACAGAAATCACTGATACGGAAGGACAGACTGAATCTGAACAGTCAGAAACCAATGATACAGAAGAACAAACTGAATCTGAACAGTCAGAAACTGTTGATACAGAAGAACAGGAAGAATCCGAACAGTCAGAAACCAATGATACAGAAGAACAAACTGAATCTGAACAGTCAGAAACTGTTGATACAGAAGAACAGGAAGAATCCGAACAGTCAGAAACTGCTGATACAGAAGAATCCGAAAATACCAAAAAGAAATTCAGCTTTAAAAATCTTTTCAGAAGAAAGAAAAAATAAAAGGAGGCTGTATGCGTGAAAATAGTTCTTGCATCAAATAATAAGAATAAATTAAGAGAAATAAGACAGATTATTGAACCTCTCGGACATGAGATATATTCTCTTGATGATATGAATATTTCTGCTGACCCTGACGAAACAGGCAGCACATTTGAAGAAAATGCATATATAAAGGCTAAAGCCGTATATGATGTTCTTGGCGGAAAATATGCCGTTATTGCCGATGACAGCGGACTTGAGGTTGACTGGCTCAATAAAGCTCCGGGAGTATATTCTGCAAGATATGGCGGCGAAAACGCTTCAGACAGCGATAAATGCATAAAAATTCTTTCAGAACTTGAAAATGTTCCTGTGGAAAAAAGAAATGCCGGATTTGTATGCGTTATCTGCTTTATAGATTCAGATGGCTGTAAATATTCCGTAAGGGGAGAATGCAGAGGATATATCGGATATGAACCAAAGGGAGAAAATGGTTTCGGATATGACCCGATATTCATGTATGGAGATAAATCATTTGCCGAAATTCCCGCAGATATGAAAAATAAAATCAGCCACCGTGCAGCTGCACTTGAAAAATTTGCTGATATGTTAAAGGAGAAAAATTATGCTGACAAGTAAACAGAGAGCTAAACTCAGAAGTATTGCAAGTACCGAAGATACAATTTTTCAGATAGGAAAGGGAGGTATTCCTGATACTCTTGTAAATCAGGTTGAAGATGCTCTCAGAGTCCGTGAAATAGTGAAAATAAAGGTTCTTGACAATTCAGCCTATACATCAAGGGAAGCTGCTGATGAACTTGCTGAAAAAACAGGTTCTGATGTAGTTCAGGTAATCGGCAGCAAACTTGTTTTATATAAGAAAAATCCAAAAGAACCTGTTATAAAACTTTAAAAATCATGCGAAAAACCGGAATTTTCGGAGGAAGTTTCAATCCTGTTCATAATGGTCATATCCATCTTGCACAAAGCGTTATGCAGCAGCTTGAACTTGACAGAATTATACTTATGCCGGCAAATATTCCTCCTCATAAACAGTATGATGACTATATAGACGGTTCTGACAGACTTGAAATGTGCCGTCTTGCCTCGGAAGGCATACAGGGAATTGAAGTCAGCGGCTGGGAAATCTCACAGAATAATATAAGCTATTCATATAATACAGTTATGCATTTCAGGGAAACCTGTCCTGATGACAGGCTTTATCTGCTCGCAGGAAGTGATATGCTGCTTTCATTTGATACATGGTTCAGATACAGGGATATTCTCGCAGAAGCCGCCCTTGCAGTAGTTTCAAGAGAAAAAAATGACAGTTTACAGCTCGTTTCAAAAAAGCATGAACTTGAAAAATACGGGGAAATTATAATTGTAAACGCTGAACCTGTAGTAATTTCATCAACTCAAATCAGAAAAAGCATAAAAAATCATCAGTTTTATTCTTGCTATTTGGACAAAAAAGTAGTACAATATATAAAGCAAAAAAAATTATACGGCGAATAGACCTTTTCAGATTGTTTTTGCTGCTGAATTTATGAAATGTGGTGATTTTTTGTATAACGTTGAGGAGAAAAAAGAATTTTTAAGAGAACGTCTTTCAAAAAAGAGATATACACATTCTCTTAATGTAGCTGATGAATGCCTCGCACTCGCAAGAGTTTACGGCGAAGATGAGGAAAAATGCTATTTTGCAGGACTTATGCATGATGTATGCAAGGAAATACCTGCCGAAAAACAGCGGGAAATGGTCATTAAAAGCCGCCTTGCTGTAAGTGATTCAGAGCTTTCCTCAAAACCTCTCTGGCACGCAGTGGCAGGTGCATGGTATATTGAACATGAACTCGGAATAACTGACAGGGATATAATCAATGCTGTGAGATTCCATACAATCGCAAGAGCAGGTATGACAAGAATTGAGGAAATAGTTTATCTCGGCGACCTCGTTTCAGCTGACAGAACCTTTAAAGATGTCAAGAAAATGCGTAAGCTTGCCTATACCGATATAAACAAGGCAATGCTTGAAGCTCTTAAATATTCAATAATGAGTGTTCTCGAAAAAGGCGGATATATACCAAGATATACCGGAGAAGCCTATAATCAATACGCATTTTTATGCAGCAATAAGGAAAAATAGGAGATTTGTTTTATGACAAAAGCTAAGAAAAAAAAGAAGAAATTTAAAAAAATGACTGCTGCGGAAATAGTTATTCTTGTTGTAATAACAGTTCTTTTGATTGCATTTATCTATATGCTTATAAAACCGGCTCTCAGACGCACTCAGCCTCTCGGAAATCTTGAAGGAGTCCTTGAAAAAGATTACAGCAGCTATGAACTTAAAGATGAAAACAATGCTGATGACGGTCTTGATATCGACCAGCTTATAGAGGGTCAGCTTACAGTACTCTGCCTCGGATTTGATGAGGAGGGACTTAATACTGATGTTATGATGCTTTTCCTTTTTGACATAAAAAAACATTCAATAAACGTTCTCCAGATACCAAGGGACAGCTTTGTAAATATTGGTCAGACCGGAAAAATAAATGGTGTCTACAGTGTCGGAGACCCCGACCTTACCCCTATCAACAGGGTTGTAAGTGTCGTAAGAGAAACATTTGCAATACCGATAGACAGATATATAACCATAAACTGTAATGATATCCCCCCTGTAGTTGACCTGATAGGCGGCATACCGATAGATATCCCTGAAAGAATCGTATATGAAGCTGACAAGATAATTGAACCGGGTCAGCAGGTTTTAAACGGTCAGCAGTCTGAATGGTTCGTACGTTTCAGACATGATTATGCCGAGGGAGATATAGGAAGAGTAAAGGCTCAGAGAATTTTCCTTGCTGCTGCCATGAATAAAATGAAAGATATGGGTGCTTCACTGATAACTATGCTCCCGCAGCTTTCCGAATATATAAATTCAGACCTCACATCAGGAGAACTCAGCAGCCTTGCCGATTTTGCAACAAATGTCGCTATGGACGATGTTTCAGTATATATGGTTCCGGGCGAAGGGGCAACATATAACGGCTATTCAGTATGGTCAATCCATAAAGATGCCGCTGCTGAGCTTATGAACACTTATTTCAGACCATATCAGAAAGATGTCAATTCTCTCCCGATATATGAACTTTCAAATACTTCAACATGGTATGATAATGAAAATGCAAATCTCAATGATATTTTTGAAGGCGATATTCCGGATATTCTTAGAAATTAACCGAAAGGAAATTTGATTTTATGACTACTGATGAAAAAATAAAAGTTATAGTAAATGCTCTCAGCAGCAAAAAGGCTGAGGATATACAGATAATCCGCATAAGCGATATAACCGTTCTTTCAGATTATTTTATAATCGCAAACGGTACAAGCTCCACACATACAAAAACTCTTGCCGATGAGGTCGAATTTCAGATGTCACAGAATGCTGAAGAACCATACGGCAAGGAAGGCAACGGCTCAAACTGGATAGTTCTTGACTATTCAGACGTGGTTGTCCATATTTTCTATAAGGAAACAAGGGATTACTATCAGCTTGAACGTATGTGGGCTGACGGAAAGAAAATAGATGCAAAACAGTTCCTTGAATAATATGAAAAAATCTTCAGTAATATGTGCCGTGATTTTTTCAGCAATATATGTTTTTCTTGTCGCTGCAAAGGAAATGACCATCACGACCGGAATAATAAATGCAGGACTCTGGATATGCATATGCATAGGTTTCAGCTGGGCAAAACGCATAAAAATAGTTCTTGATGTAATAATAACCGCAGTCTATATAGCTGCCGGATTTCAGATAATAACATCAGGTTCTTTGCCTGACCTTTCATTTATATCCGTTTTATATACAGTGCTTGCTGTTTCAGTGCCTGTCGCTGAAATACTGATACTCTATAAGCCCGAAAAAAACAAACTTAAAAAATAAAGAAGGTCTTTTTTATGGGAAAAAAATTTTCAGCCGCAATTGGTATATATGTTGTTGTAAAAGCTGTTTTCAATGGGATAATCGGAGCTTTTTCACTCCCTGAAATAGTTCTTGCAGTCGCAGTACTCGGATTTCTGCTTTCAGGAATAAAATTTGTCAACTATGTTGTTGCGGTTCTGCTTGCATTCGTTGTAGTGAAAAATTTCGGCAATAATATTTCAGATATAGCAAATAACTGGATATACCTGATTGAAGCCGCTCTTGATATCGGTGCTGCGGCAATACTTGTATTCAATAAAGATGTGAAGGAGTTCTTTTCAGCCGGTATACCAAAAAAATAATTATATATAAAGGATTGATAGAAAAATGGGTAAAAGCTATGATTTTTCTGCGATTGAGCAGAAATGGCAGAAGTATTGGGATGAACATGAAACATTCAGGGCAGAGAATGATTATTCAAAGCCTAAATTCTATGCTCTTGTTGAATTTCCTTATCCGTCAGGAGAAGGACTTCATATAGGTCACCCAAGACCTTATACTGCTATGGACATAGTTTCAAGAAAACGCAGACTTGAAGGCTATAACGTTCTTTTCCCTATGGGCTGGGACGCTTTTGGTCTTCCGACTGAAAACTATGCTATAAAAAATAAAATCCATCCTGCAATAGTTACAAAGAATAATGTTGCAAGATTTAAAAAACAGCTTAAATCCCTCGGACTCTCTTTTGACTGGAGCAGAGAAATAAATACTACTGACAAGGATTATTTCAGATGGACTCAGTGGATATTTATCCAGATGTTCAAAAAAGGTCTTGCATATAAAAAGGAAATGGCTGTAAACTGGTGTACATCATGCAAGGTCGTTCTTGCCAATGAAGAAGTTGTAGGCGGCGTATGCGAACGCTGCGGCGGTGAGGTCGTAAGAAAGGTAAAATCCCAGTGGATGCTTAAAATTACTGAATATGCACAGCGTCTGCTCGATGACCTTTCAGAAGTAAACTACCTTGAAAAAATCAAATCAACCCAGACTAACTGGATTGGACGCTCAACAGGTGCAGAGGTTGATTTCACTGCAACTACAGGCGATACACTCACTGTATATACTACAAGACCTGATACTCTTTTCGGAGCAACTTATATGGTTATATCCCCTGAACATCCGTATATCGAAAAATGGGCTGACAAACTCGAAAATATGGACGAAATAAGAGTTTATCAGGAAGCTGCTGCAAGAAAATCAGATTTCGACAGAACTGAAATGAACAAGGATAAAACAGGCGTTGAACTTAAAGGTATCCGTGCCGTTAATCCTGTAAACAATAAAGAAATTCCGATATTTATATCAGATTATGTACTTATGAGTTATGGAACAGGTGCTATTATGGCTGTTCCGGCACATGATACCCGTGACTATGAATTTGCAAAGGTTTTCAATCTCCCGATAATTGAAGTTGTAAAGGGCGGAGATATCGAAAAGGAAGCCTTTACTGACTGTGCAACAGGTATTATGACAAACAGCGGTTTCCTTGACGGCCTTTCAGTTGAAGAAGCAAAGGTTAAAATCAGAGAATGGCTTGAGGAAAACAAAAAAGGCAGAGCAAAGGTAAATTACAAACTCCGTGACTGGGTATTCTCAAGACAGAGATACTGGGGTGAACCTATCCCTATCGTAAAATGCGATAAATGCGGATATGTTGCTCTCCCTGAAAGCGAACTCCCGCTCACTCTGCCGGAGGTTGAAAGCTATATGCCTACAGATAACGGCGAAAGCCCTCTTTCTGCACTCGACAGCTTTATAAATACTACCTGTCCGTGCTGCGGAGGAGCTGCAAAGCGTGAAACTGATACAATGCCTCAGTGGGCAGGCTCATCATGGTATTTCCTCAGATACTGCGACCCTCACAACAATAATGAACTCGCTTCAAAGGAAGCCCTTGATTACTGGATGCCTGTTGACTGGTACAACGGCGGTATGGAACATACAACTCTCCATCTGCTTTATTCAAGATTCTGGAATAAATTCCTCTATGATATAGGTGCAGTAAGCTGCAAAGAACCATATATGAAAAGAACTTCACATGGAATGATTCTCGGAAAAGACCCTGAAAATCCGGGTAAATTCACTAAGATGTCAAAATCAAGAGGAAATGTTGTAAATCCTGATGATGTAGTTGCTGAATATGGTGCTGATACTCTCAGACTCTATGAAATGTTTGTAGGCGACTTTGAAAAGGCTGCTCCATGGCAGGAAAACGGTATAAAGGGCTGTAAAAAATTCCTCGACAGAGTATGGGCTTTGCAGGATATGCTCATTGACGGCGATGAATACCGCAAGGAGCTTGAATCATCTCTCCATAAAACAATAAAGAAAGTTTCTGAAGATATAGAATCCCTTAAATTCAATACAGCTATTGCTTCAATGATGGCTCTTATCAATGAAATATACTCAGTAGGCTCAATAAACAGAAAAGAACTTGAGGATTTCCTTATAATGCTCAATCCGTTTGCTCCTCATATTACTGAAGAAATGTACAATACTGTTTCAGGAGGAAAAATCCTCGACCAGCAGTCATGGGTAAAATATGATGAAAAGCTCTGCGTTGATGAAACAGTTGAAATAGTTGCTCAGGTAAACGGCAAACTTAAAACAAAGCTCATTATTCCGGTTGATATGCCGAAAGATGATGTTCTTAAAACTGCTCTTGACAATCCTAAGGTTGCTGAAGCTGTAGCCGGTAAGACTGTTGTAAAACAGATATATGTACCAAATAAGCTCGTTAATTTTGTTGCAAAATAACGAAATTTGTTACAGCTCGGTTTACCCCTTGACAGAATGCAGGAATTTGTGGTAGAATAAAATATATCATGAAAACTACTTCTGTATATGTTTACAAAGGATAGTAGAATTCGCTGAAGTTTGATGTGATGACTGACATCGCCTGTTTATCAGACGATTTAAGTATAAACCTCTGTCTTAGCGGCAAAGGGAGGGAAACAAATGGCAGAAGTTCGTGTTGGAAAGAACGAATCTTTGGATACAGCTCTTAAAAGATTTAAGAGGTCATGTGCTAAGGACGGCGTTATCGCTGAAGTTCGTAAAAGAGAACACTACGAAAAGCCTTCGGTAAAACGTAAGAAAAAATCCGAGGCTGCTCGTAAGCGTAAGTATTAATTTTTTTCAGCTTTTATAAAGCAACTGATTAAAGCGGGCGTATTCGTCCGCTTTTTCGTTTATAACGGAGGTATCCCTATGCTTTTTAATTCAACTACAGCTGTAAGAACAGTTGACTGTATATCTGTACAGCTTCTGGAGCATTATAATATAAAAGGTCTTATACTTGACCTTGATAATACACTTACCACTCACGATAACCCCATACCGGCTCAGAATGTGGACAGATGGCTTGATGAAATGCGTAAAAACAATATAAAGATGATGATTGTTTCAAATAACCATTATGAACGTGTAAAGCCGTTTGCGGATAATTTGGGTCTTGAATTTGTATGCGAGGGTAAAAAACCTCTCTCAAAGGGCTTTAATGAGGCTCAGAAACGCATGGGAATACCTTTTGAAAATATAGCTGCTGTAGGTGACCAGATTTTTACCGATATTCTCGGTGCAAATCTCAGACGCATAAAAAGTATATACGTTTTCCCAATACAGCATGAAACAACAGCATTTTTTAAATTTAAAAGATTTATGGAAAAGCCATTTATCCCTAAAAAATTATATATTCCTGAAAAATAACGAGGTGTATTATAAATGAAGAAAATACTTGTTATCCATGGGCCTAATCTCAACCTTTTAGGAGAACGTGAACCGGGTATCTATGGAGATGTTTCCTTTGAAAATCTCAATAAAATGATTATGGACAAGGCTGATGAACTTGGTATTGAATGTGAAATATTCCAGTCAAACCATGAGGGAGCAATCATTGATAAGCTCCATGAGGCAAGAAAAATATTTGACGGAGTAGCTATAAATGCAGGTGCATATACTCATTACAGCTATGCTGTAAGAGATGCCATTGCCGCAATTAAAATCCCATGCATTGAGGTACATATAAGCAATGTTTTTGCAAGGGACAGTTTCCGTTCAGAATCCGTTATAGCTCCTGTATGCAGAGGAAGTATTTCAGGCTTCGGACTTGACAGCTATATGCTTGCCCTGACAGGTCTTTGCAATATGATTGAAAAGTAAGGTGTGTTTTTTATGAGCAATATTGAAAAACTTATGAACGCTGTGCCGGATAATTCAGATTGTGCGGTTATAGTTTCAGATATAAACAGAAGATATTTTACAGGTATGAAATCATCTGCCGGAGTTTTGCTCTGTTTTAGAGATAAAGCATACCTTATAATAGATTTCAGATATATAGAAAAAGCAAGAGAATGTGTAAAAGATTGTGAAGTAATCCTCCAGGGTTCGCTTTATGGTCAGATTGAAGAACTGCTTCACAGACATAATGCACATATAATTTCAGTTGAAGCCGAGGAAATGACTTTAAGCCGCCTTAATTCATTCAGAAAAGCCCTTAAAAATATAAGCTTTGATACTACTGACAGATTAAGCAGAAAAATTTATGATATGCGTTCAGTAAAAAGCGATGAGGATATCGAAAAAATGAAAACTGCTCAGAAATTTACTGATGATGCATTCACTCATATACTCGGCTTTATACAGGAGGGCAGAACTGAAAAGGAAATAGCTCTTGAACTTGATTATTTTATGCTCAGAAACGGTGCAGAGGCTCTTTCATTTGATACAATAGCTCTTGCCGGAAAAAATACTTCAATGCCGCACGGCGTTCCTTCTGATTATAAGGTTAAAAACGGAGATTTCGTTCTTATGGACTTCGGTGCTGTATATGACGGCTACCACAGCGATATGACAAGAACAGTATGTGTCGGAAATCCTGACGAAAAAATGAAGGATATCTATAATATAGTTCTTTCAGCTCAGTCTGCGGCTCTTAAATCAGTGTGTGCAGGCATTACAGGAAGAAATCTTGATGCCTTTGCAAGAGAAATTATTGAAGATGCAGGCTATGGAGAAGCTTTCGGTCATTCACTCGGTCATGGCGTAGGCATGGAAATCCATGAATATCCCAATGCTTCAACTAAATCTGATACTATTCTTCCTGAAAATGCAGTTGTAACCATTGAACCAGGCATATATCTCCCGCAGGAATTCGGTGTAAGAATCGAGGATATGGTTAAAATTACTAAGGAAGGCTGCATGAATTTTACTCATAGCCCTAAAAACCTCATTTGTTTATAAATTATTTCATTTTAGGTATTGCAAAAGTTTAAATTTTATTGTAAAATAGATATCAAGGATATTTATACAATAAAAATTAACGGATTTTATCCGTTGCAAAATCAGCTTAAAACTTGGAGGTATTATTTTTATGATTTCAGCAGGCGACTTCAGAAACGGCGTTACTTTTGAACTTGACGGCAACGTTGTGCAGATTATTGAATTCCAGCACGTAAAACCTGGTAAGGGTGCTGCTTTCGTAAGAACAAAGTTTAAAAATGTAATTACTGGTGCAGTGGTTGAACGTTCTTTCAACCCTACAGACAAGTATCCTACTGCTTTCGTTGAAAGAAAAGATATGCAGTATCTTTATTCTGACGGGGATTTATATTACTTTATGGATACAGAAACTTATGAACAGGAACCTATCAATAAATCTGTTCTTGGTCCAAGCTTTGCATTCGTAAAGGAAAATATGGAAGTTAAAGTTCTTTCATACAAGGGCAAAGTATTCGGTGTAGAACCTCCGTTCTTTGTTGAACTTCAGGTAACTCAGACAGACCCTGGATTCAAGGGCGATACAGCTACAAATGCTACAAAACCGGCTGTTCTTGAAACAGGTGCAGAAGTTAAAGTTCCGCTTTTCATATCAGAAGGCGATATGATAAGAATTGATACAAGAACAGGCGAATACATGGAACGTGCTTAATTAAAAGCATATATCAAAATAATCCTATATAAAAAAGGGGGAGCATTTTATGAAGCTTACAGAAAATATGTCTTATCTTCAGGGTCTTATGGAAGGTCTTGAAATTGACAGCTCTACAAAAGAAGGCAAGGCACTTATTCAGATGTCAAAGGTCATGAATGAAATGGTTATGTATGTTGAAGACCTTCAGGGTCAGATTGATGAACTTACAGAACTTTGCGAAGCTCTTGATGAAGATTTAGGCAATGTCGAAGATGATATGTATGAACTCGATTCTCTTGACAGCGATGATGAGGACGATGACGAGGATTACGACGATTTCGATGATGATGAGCTTTATGAGGTTCAGTGCCCTACTTGCGGTGATACCATTCTGCTTGATGATGGTATGCTTGAGGAAGGTTCAATAAACTGTCCTAACTGCAATGAATGTCTTGAATTTGATTTCGGCGGAATTATTGAAGCTGACGCTGAAACAGATGAAGAGAAATAATTTTATCTGAATTTTTTAAAAGGTGTACTTTTTTTAGTACACCTTTTTTATATTGGTTTTTTGAATTTTGAATTAACGCCGTATATGCCGCCCAGCATGCCGCTGAGGACTGCTCCGGCGAATCTTAATGGTATAAGCTCAGGAGATATCTTATCCATGAAAATAAGCCCTGTAATGAATATAACAAGATATATTTTTACTGCATTTATCATGCCATTGAAAAGACCGTTTTTTCTTTTGAAAAGAGCATAAAAGAATCCTGAGATAAAACAGCCGGCACACAGAGATGTTTCAGCAAGAATTACTGTTATTTTATATGAAAGACTTATTCCGGACATTATCAGTGCGGATATAATCATAAAAATTATCATTACAGCAAGTCCTGAAAGCACAAAAAGAGTATCACTTATAAAATTTATATCAAGAATACTTTTTTTATTTCTTTTTTTCATAAAACATATCCCTCCGTATTAAATTCTATTTCAGAGGGATATGGATTATACATATTATAAAATTAAAAAAGTGCTGTATATCAAAAGATACACAGCACATAAACAGATTATTCTTCTTTTTCGTTTTCTTTATCTTTTTTCTTTTTCTTTTCAGGTTTATCTTCAGAAACCGCAGATGCCTTTTCCTTTGCAGTGATATTTTCCTGAACTGCCCAGAGTTTCACACGAATTTTATTTCTGTCGCCGCCTGTTTCGATAACGACAGTATCTTCATTGGTTTTTCTTACAACTATTCCGACAATTCCGCCGATAGTTACGATTTCGTCACCGATTTCGAGGTTATTTCTCATTTTCTCAGTTTCTTTTTCCTTTTTTTTCTGCGGACGCATGAATATAAAGTAAAAGAAAAGCAGAATAATCACCATCGGCAAAAGACTTCCGATAATTGCACCAAGGTCTGCCTGAGTATTTGCGGACGAAGTGGTCATAAGAGTCAGCATCATAGGTTATCTCCTCCTGATTTTTTTAGTTTATTTTTTCTTTGATATACTTGTCAATTGAAGCGGCAGCAGTTTTTCCTGCACCCATAGCGAGAATAACGGTTGCAGCACCTGTTACAGCGTCACCGCCGGCATATACGCCTTCTCTTGTTGTAAGCATATCCTCATTTACAACAAGACAGCCACGCTTGTTTGCTTCAATACCTGTAGTAGTTGTGCGGATAAGCGGATTAGGTGAAGTGCCTATTGACATGATAACAGTATCAACATCAAGCATGAAGTTTGAACCTTCAACAGGCTGAGGTCTGCGTCTGCCGCTTTCATCAGGTTCACCGAGTTCCATTTTAATGCATTCCATACCATTTACACGGCCATGTTCATCTCCTGTTATTTTAACAGGATTATTGAGGAGCATGAATTCAACGCCTTCTTCCTTTGCATGATGGACTTCTTCTTTTCTTGCAGGGAGTTCAGCCTCTGAACGTCTGTAAACGATATAAACGTGTTCAGCACCCATTCTGAGAGCACTTCTTGCAGTATCCATAGCAACGTTTCCGCCGCCTACAACAGCAACTGATTTGGATTTTATAACAGGGGTATCGTATTCATCAAGATAGCCTTTCATAAGGTTTATTCTTGTAAGATATTCATTTGCAGAGCATACGCCTACAAGAGCTTCGCCTTCAATTCCCATGAAGTTAGGAAGACCTGCACCTGAACCGATGAATACAGCTTCATATCCCATATCCATAATATCATCAACGGAAAGAACCTTGCCTATTACCATATCTGTCATTATTTCTACGCCGAGAGATTTAAGAGTCTGGATTTCCTTCTGAACGATAGCCTTAGGGAGTCTGAATTCAGGGATACCATACATAAGAACGCCGCCGGCAGTATGGAAAGCTTCAAATATAGTTACCTGATAGCCGAGTCTTGCGAGGTCGCCTGCACAGGTAAGACCGGCAGGGCCTGAACCTACAACAGCAACCTTATGGCCATTCGGCTGAGGTTTTTCAACTGAATGATTTTCACTGTTCATCATATAGTCAGCAACAAAGCGTTCAAGTCTGCCGATAGCGACAGGTTCACCCTTTATGCCTCTTACGCATTTGCCTTCGCACTGATTTTCCTGAGGGCATACACGTCCGCATACAGCCGGAAGACCGTTTGTAGCAGTTATTACTTCATAAGCGGCTTTAAAATCCTCTTCAGCAACGAGCTTTATAAATTCAGGGATTCTTACGCCTACAGGGCAGCCGTTCATACATGGCTTGTGTTTGCAGTTAAGGCATCTTTTAGCTTCTTCCACAGCCATATCCTTTGTATATCCGAGAGTAACCTCCTGGAAATTCCTTGCTCTGACAGCCGGTTCCTGTTCAGGCATAGGAATTTTAGTCATTGACATATTAGGCATTTTCAGCACCTCCGAAACCTTTCATCATGCGGCATTCATGTTCCTGTTCCCTGTATGTCGCATTTCTTTTTGAAAGTTCATCAAAATCCACTTCATGACCGTCAAAGTCAGGGCCTTCAACGCAGGCATAGCGTATTTTTCCGCCGACAGTAACACGGCAGCCGCCGCACATACCAGTTCCGTCAATCATGATAGGATTAAGTGAAACGATAGTTTTTATACCGTAAGGACGTGTTGTTTCACAGACAAATTTCATCATAGGGATAGGGCCGATAGCGATTACAGCGTCATATTCCGCACCGTTTTCAATCTGATTTTTAAGTATATCCGTAACAAAGCCCTTAGTACCCTTTGAGCCGTCATCTGTTGCGAGATAGAAATTATTGCAGACTTTCTTAAATTCGTCCTCAAGGATAACTATATCCTTATTGCGGAATCCTGCGATAACATCGACTTCAACATTATTATTGAAAAGCTGTTTTGCCTGAGGATAAGCGATGGCACAGCCGACACCGCCGCCGATAACGCATACTTTTTTAACGTTTTCGTCAAGATGTGTAGGAACTCCGAGAGGGCCTGTAACATCAAGAATGCTGTCGCCTTCTTCAAGAGTGGCAAGATGTTCTGTAGATTTGCCTACTATCTGGAATATAATAGTTATAGTGCCTTTTTCTCTGTCATAATCGGCTATAGTGAGCGGAACTCTTTCGCCGTGTTCATCGATTCTGAATATTATAAACTGACCTGCCAGAGCTTTTTTAGCAATGAAAGGAGCCATAATATCCATAAGTACAACTGATTGATTCAGTACTTTTTTATGAACAATCTTATACATTTTACAACTCTCCCTTGATTTTAACCGGCTTTTGCAAAGCTGATTAAAAAAACTTAAACTGATAAAAATTTACTTTCAGATATTAATCTGAAGCAGATACAATTTTATTTTAACATATAGTATTAAAATTTGCAATACATATTAATAAAAAAACAGGGACAGAAAAAATGCCCCTGTTTGCGTTAAAATATGTCATCATTGTCAGTAGTGATACCATAATCAATGATACCAAAGATTTCTTTGTCAGCAGCTGTATCATCAGCGATATCAGAAATATTTTTCTCAGGAATTGTTGTACCATAGATTTCATTTCTGAATATCTTGACATCTTTCGGTGCAGTGATACCTATTTTCACCTTATCCTTGTATATTCCTACTACCTGAACTTCGATATTATCATTGATAAGTATTGATTCTCCGACTTTTCTTGATAAAACCAACATTGAATTTCAGACTCCTTTCCAAAAAGCGAATAAAAATTATTCGGCATAATTCACATGAGATATAAAGTTCCGTCTTTTATTTTCGTTAAAATACCTCTTTTATATATTATATAACAAAATCGGGTTATAATCAATAGCAAATTATAAAAAAAGACCGGAATTTTAAAAAAACCGGTCTTTGAAAAGCAAAAATTTTTTATCTGCTTAATTCTTCAACAGCTTTAAGGATATCCTGAACCTTGTCAGTTTTTTCCCATGCAGCATTGAGGTCTTCACGACCCATATGACCATAAGCAGCAAATTTTCTGTACTGAGGTTTTCTGAGAGAGAGCATTTTTATAATTGAATCAGGTCTGAGGTCAAAAACCTTGTCAACAGCCTTTGAAATGATTTCCTCATCAGCTTTTCCGGTACCGAAAGTATCAACGAGTATAGAAACCGGCTTTGCGACACCTATTGCATAAGCAAGCTGGATTTCGCATTTGTCAGCGAGTTGTGCAGCAACGATATTTTTAGCGATATATCTTGCAGCATATGCAGCGGAACGGTCAACCTTAGTCGGGTCTTTTCCGGAGAATGCACCGCCGCCATGTCTTGAATAGCCGCCGTATGTGTCAACAATAATTTTTCTTCCTGTAAGACCGCTGTCGCCCTGAGGGCCGCCTGTAACGAATCTTCCTGTAGGATTTATGAAATACTTTGTATTTTCGTCAAGGAGTTCAGCCGGAACAACAGGTTTTATAACATATTCCATGATATCCTCTTTAATCTGGTCAAGGGATATTTCAGGAGCGTGCTGTGATGAAATAACAATAGTATCAACTCTTACAGGCTTATTGTCATCATATTCAATAGTAACCTGAGTTTTTCCGTCCGGACGGAGATATGCAAGAGTCTTGTTCTTTCTTACTTCAGAGAGTTTGAGTGCAAGTTTATGAGCGAGTGAAATCGGCATAGGCATGAGTTCTTTTGTTTCATTGCAGGCAAATCCAAACATTATTCCCTGGTCACCAGCACCTGTTTCATTGTCATCGTCGCCGCATTTTGCTTCAAGAGCCTCATCAACTCCCATAGCGATATCTTTTGACTGTTCATCAATTGAAGTTATTACAGAACAGGTCTGAGCATCAAAGCCATATTTTGCTCTGTCGTAGCCTATATCAGTGATTACATCTCTTGCGATTTTCGGAATATCAACATATGCACTTGTGGTGATTTCACCCATGCAGAGAACCATGCCTGTAGTTACAGCGGTTTCGCAGGCAACTCTTGCATCTGAATCCTTTTCAAGAATTGCATCAAGGATAGCATCTGATATCTGGTCACAGATTTTATCAGGATGACCTTCTGTAACTGATTCTGAAGTAAAAAGTTTTTTTATCATTTTTTCAGTTCCTCCAATTTTATAATTTACTGCAAATAAAAAAGCATTCAGAAACTTATCCGAATGCTTTAGAATTTCTTTTAAAAATCCTCATCTTTCGGATTAACCCGCAGGATTTGGCACCATCTTTGCATAACAATAGGTTGCCGGGCTTCACAGGACCTGTTTCCTCCACCACTCTTGATAAGGTTATATGATTTTAATAACATTATAGCACTGTAGAACAGCTATGTCAAGCATATTATTTAAAAAAACATATAAAAAAGATATGTTTACTCTAACTTTCTCATTATAATTGACATAAGCAGTTTATCTGATTATTTCTGAAAGGACATCCATAATTGAGGCTGATATATCTTCACGTTCAAATGTTGATGAATAGCTGTATACGGCTATTCCGTCAGCTTTATTGTTTTTTAGTGCATATTCTATCTGTCTTGCAGTGATATTTCTGTCAGTTATCCATTCATTTATTCCATCTCCAGCCCATGTATCCTCTTTGCCGGTTTTATATGTGCATACTCCGGCAATAAGAGTTGATGATGAAGATAATTCATGCCATTTGTCAAGAGTCTGTTCATATGGGCATACACTGTTTTTAAATCCGTAGTAAAGCTGAGGAACTATATAATCACAATAGCCTTTCTGGGAACACCATTTTTTCACGTCAGCAAACTGTGATGTATAGTTTGCATCAATATTTCCCTGAGGACTTATTCCGAAAAGTATCTGAGGATTAACAGCATTTACAGTATTGTATATCTGTCTTACCATAAGGCTTGCATTATCAAGCCGCCATTGGGAAAAATCAGTGCTTCCGGACTGTTCAAAAGCCTGTCTGTCGAAGCTTTCGTCCTGAGTGGGATAGAAATAGTCATCTATATGAATGCCGTCAACCTTATAATTTTCGAGTATTTCAAATATTCCGTCAGCAATAAAGCTTCTTACTTCTTTATATGCAGGATTGAGATACCATATATCTCCTGACTGTACTATATAAAGGCTGTTTTTCTGACTGTCATCATACCATTGTTTTATTTTGTATTCAGATGACATATTTTCAAGCTGCTGAGAGGTCTGTCCTCTCATAGGGTTTACCCATGCATGAAATGAAAGCCCCATTGAATGTGCGGTATCAATCATTATTTCAAGGGGGTCAAAATCTGAATTTTCAGAGAAATATTCTCCTCTTGGAAAGAGTTCTGAATTATAATATGCGTCACAGTTTGAACGCACATGGACATAGACTGTATTTATTCCGAGTTCCTTTGCATTGCTGAATCTCAGTTCAGTTTCATTTCTGAATTCCTCTTCAGATTTGTTTAAAAGTATATCCTTATAGTCCATAAACGGAAACCACATTGAAATCTGCTGGTTATAGTTAAGCGGTGTATATGAATCATAATCAACCGGAACAGCTGAATTTTCATCATTGTTATTGACAGTTTGATTTTCTTTTTCAGCAATTCCGCTGAAAAGACCGCTTTTTGCAAAAATCAGAACTGAAATCCCGATACACAATAAGACTGCAAATTTTTTCATACCTGAATACCTCCATATACTTAAAGGTATGAAATCAGCAGCTTTAATATACGCAATTCTGATGTTTATTTTCTATAGGGGTAAGGCAAATCTCAACGGGTGACCAATGGTCGCCTTCAGCGATGGTAAATACAATTCATCATGACAAAAAATTTTCTGTTGCAAAGAGTCGAAAAAGAATGTATAATTTAACATGAATCTGAAATAAAAAAAGGAGGATTTTTCTTTATGACAGGAAAAACGCATCTTGCTTTCGGCATGGCTGTTACAATGCTTGCAACATCACCGTCAACGGTATCTGAAACAGTCATGTGTCTTGGAGTTGCTTCTATAGGTTCAGTTATAAGCGATATTGATGTGAGTACTTCAAAAAGCCGGAAAAATTTAAATAAGATTCTGATTATAATTACAGTATCAGTAATACTTCTTGCACTTGCAGAACTGATATTCAAAATCGGAATAGTAAAGGAAATCAGTAAAAACAGTAATGTAATGCGGGTAATAATCGGCATAATGGCAATGCTTATGATATGTATGTTCGGCAAAAACTGTCCTCACCGCAGCTTTATGCATTCAATTCTGGGACTTGTACTGCTTACTGTATCAGCATATATAATCCTTCCGGAATTTGCATTGTATATGGCTATTTCGGTAATTTCGCATATTTTTCTTGATATGTTCAATAAAAAGAGGATAAAATTATTCTATCCTCTTAAAAAGCCGGCAATAGCTTTCAGACTCTGTTCAGCCGGAGGAATTGCTGATTATATACTGTTCAGAGTTTCAGGGCTTATACTTGCTGTTGAACTGATAATCAAAATAACAGGATTTCTTAAATAACATCAATTATTCAAAAATAAAAAATATGGGATTATTCTGTAGGGGCGACCATCGGTCGCCCGTTAGATTCATCGGAATTTCAGACGGGCGACCAATGGTCGCCCCTACAGAACAACAATCATCAAATCAGCATTAAATAAAAAAATGCGGTCAGTTTGTCAGCTGACCGCATTTTTGTTGAATCTGATTTACTTGATAATGCTGAGGAGAACACCGGCAGCAACTGCTGAACCGATAACACCTGCAACGTTAGGTCCCATAGCGTGCATAAGAAGGAAGTTTGTAGGATTTTCAGAAGCACCAACCTTCTGTGATACACGGGCAGCCATAGGAACGGCTGAAACGCCGGCAGAACCGATAAGAGGATTTACCTTTCCGCCTGTAGCCTTGTACATGATTTTTCCGAAAAGCACACCGCAGGCAGTACCGATACAGAATGCGATAACGCCGAGTACGATAACTTTTGCAAATGATGTATTGAGAATCTTGTCAGCCTGAGTAGTTGCACCTACTGATACGCCGAGGAAGATTGTAACGATGTTCATAAGTTCGTTCTGTGCAGTCTTTACAAGTCTGTCACATACGCCGCTTTCCTTCATGAGGTTGCCAAGCATGAGCATACCTACGAGAGGAGCAGCTGAAGGAACAAGGAGTGAAATTACGACTGTAACAGCGATAGGGAAGATTACCTTTTCAGTTTTTGTAACTGTTCTGAGCTGACTCATTACAACGGCACGTTCTTTTTTAGTTGTAAGAGCCTTCATGATAGGCGGCTGGATAATAGGAACGAGTGCCATGTAAGTATATGCGGCAAGGGCGATAGTACCCGTATCTATTGTATCAGTTGACTTGAGCAGCTTACTTGAAACATAGATTGCAGTAGGACCGTCCGCACCGCCGATGATAGCGATTGAACCTGCTTCAGTAGCAGACATTCCGAGAACAGCAGCACCGATGAATGTAAAGAAGATACCGCCCTGTGCGGCAGCTCCGAGAAGGAAGCTCTTAGGGTTTGCGATAAGAGGTGAAAAGTCTGTCATAGCACCGATGCCGAGGAATATAAGCGGCGGATAGACCTGAAGTTTTACGCCGAGATAGAGGAGGTCAAGCAGACCGCCGTTTGTAAGGACATTCATAACATCAATATGACCCTCTTCATTAATTATAAAGAGTTCCGGATTGTAAAGACCTGAAAAAGGAAGGTTTGTGAGCAGCATACCGAATGAAATCGGCAGGAGAAGAAGCGGTTCAAATTTCTTAGCGATTGCAAGATACATGAATACAAATGAAATAAGAATCATTATTATTTCTTTTAATCCCAGTCCTGCAAAGCCGCTTGTCTTTGCAAGTTCTGTAATCGCTTCCATAAAGATATCAAACATAAAACTTGCCCTTTCTTAATAAATTTTTCAAAACGGATTGGTATTTTCCCTGATACCTGCCATAGCCCATGCGTTGCCTGACTGAACTTTTCTGGCTGGTCTTACAGAACTTATCCTGTAAGTTTTTCCGTCAGCTTCGGACATCATTGCAACAGCAGCAGCGATTACAGCTATTACTTCATCATCATTGTCCGGCTGTTCGTCAGGTTCATCATCAGCGACAGTTTCCTGTACAGCAGCCTTTACAGGTTCTGACCTGACAGCAACAGTTTCCTTGGATTTTTTCTTCTGGGATGAGGCTTCAAATATCTTGCCGATTGCAGTAATAAACAGAATAAGCAGAACAAGACCTAAAAATACAACTACAAGGCCTGTAATCATTACTGCAAATACATACGACATATCCATTTGCATTTCCATACATATAACTCTCCATTCTATTAAAATAACATATGATATAATTATATAACAAATTATAATTATTTGCAACATTTAAATTAAAAAAATTTTAAGGAAAAATAATTTTTTTTTGATTGAAATATGTTGACATTTCGACATGATGTTTTATAATTATAAGTATAAAAAATATATGGAGGTTAAAGACATGACAGAAACAGATACTACAGGAATTGCAGAAGCAGTAAGTACAGCAGAAACAGAAGCTGCCGGAATTGCTGACGCAGTAAACAATGCAGTGGATACTGCGGTGCAGGAAACAAAATATGTGACAGATATTTTTACAAAAATTGCTGATTATGTGCAGGGGATACTTCCTACTGTAATCTATGCACTTGTAATATTCCTGATTGGAACATTCCTTGTAAAGATTGCCGTTAAGATTATTCTGAAATTTATGGAAAAAGCAAATGTTGACAAGACAATCTATGGTTTTGTTCGTTCGCTTGTAAGCATACTCCTTTATACTCTGCTTATAGTAATAACGCTTACAATACTTAAAGTTCCTATGACTTCAATAGTTGCAGTTATCGGTGCTGCGGGTCTTGCAATAGGTCTTGCTCTCCAGAACAGTCTTTCAAACGTTGCAGGAGGCTTTATAATTCTCCTCTCAAAGCCGTTTAAAGTAGGCGATTTCATTGAAACTGCCGATATCAGCGGAACAGTTGAGAATATCAATATCATAAGTACTACAATACTTACTCCTGACAACAAGACTATTCACGTGCCGAACGGTTCTGTGTCATCAGCAAGAATAACAAACTATACTGAAAAGAATATAAGACGACTTGACATCAATTTTTCAGTAAGCTATGAATGCGACTACAAAAAGGCAAAGACTATAATCATGAATGTTATCGACAAGAATCCTCTTGCAATCAAAGACCCTGAACCTTTTGTAAGAGTCGGCGAACATGCTGACAGTGCCATCATAATCCATACAAGAGTATGGGTAAACGCTTCTGACTATGCAGCCCTCAATTATGACCTTCTTGAACAGGTTAAAGATGAATTTGACAACTGCGGAATAGAAATCCCGTACAATCATCTTGATGTTCATGTTCTCAAGGACTGATGAGAAAAAAAACCAAAAAAAAACCGCATATTCTGATAAAATTTCTTGCATCGCTGGTTGTTTTATGCCTTCTGTGGTATATAAACAATCTTACTCTTAAAACTACAAATGTAATTATTTACAGCAGCAAAATTCACAGTGAAGTAAAAATTGCCGCAATAAGCGACCTGCATTATGACAGACTCAGCGTAAGCGGCAGTTCAGTCAGAAAACGTATTGAAAAACAAAATCCCGACCTTATTTTCGTTCTCGGAGATATGTATTCAACCGGCAGCAGCAGTGAGGATATAGACAAAACAGCTGATTTTATAATCTCACTCTCTGATATATGCCCTGTATATTTCGTACCCGGAGAACATGATGATGATATTGAATATCTTGTAAAACTCAAAAACAATGATATAAATGTTATGGACTATAAATGTCAGAAAATCTGGGTGGACGGCAATCAGCTTGAAATATACGGCATTGACAACGTATATTTCTCTGATACGTTCAATCTTGAAAATGAATTTCCGTCACCCGACAGCAGCATTTTCAGTATACTTCTTGCACATATACCGATGTACAGATATTATCAGAATTTCGGTACTGACCTGACAGTATGCGGCGATACCCATGGTGAAATTGTACAGCTCCCGTTTCTGGGCTGCGTTCGTTACAACGGAGAGTGGTTTCCTGAACTCCATGGCAGCAGCGATGATGTTTATGACAAGGGGCTTTTCAAATATATCGGAGGCTATATGTTCATAACTTCAGGACTCGGTAATTATCCGCTTCCGCTGCGTTTCTACAACCGTCCGGAGGTTGCAGTGATTACTCTTGCACCTTCAGAATAAAAATATTTTTTAAATTCCTATTGCAAAATAGTGCAAAATAGTTTAAAATAGTAATGAGGGGTTGTTAATAAAATAACAGCCGAAAAATTCTTTTTATGAAAGGATGTCATACCAATGGCAGGATTAAACAAAGTTACTGTAGATGATATTAATGTAAAGGGTAAATTCGTTCTTGTAAGATGCGACTTCAATGTTCCGCTCAAGGACGGCGTTATCACTAACGACAACAGAATCCAGGCTGCTCTCCCGACTATCAAGAAGCTTATTTCTGACGGCGGCAAGGTAGTTCTCTGCTCACACCTCGGCAAACCGAAGAACGGCCCTGAAGATAAGTTCTCACTTGCTCCTGTTGCAAAAAGACTCGCAGAAGTTCTCCCTGAAACAAAGGTTACATTTGCAAAGGATGACAAGGTTACAGGCGATATAGCTAAAAAAGCTGTTGCTGAAATGAATGACGGAGATATCGTTCTCCTTGAAAATACACGTTTCAGAGGTGCTGAAGAAACAAAGAACGGCGAAGAATTTTCAAAGGAACTCGCTGACCTCGTAAACGGCGAAGTTTTCGTTATGGACGCTTTCGGCTCAGCTCACAGAGCTCATGCTTCAACTGCCGGCGTTACTAAGTTTGTAAAGGAAACAGCTGTTGGTTACCTTATGCAGAAGGAAATCAAATACCTCGGAAACGCTGTTGAAGTTCCTGTAAGACCTTTCGTTGCTATCCTCGGCGGTGCTAAGGTTGCTGACAAGCTCAATGTTATATCAAATCTCCTTGAAAAGTGCGATACTCTTATTATCGGCGGCGGTATGGCTTATACATTCCTCAAGGCTAACGGCGGCTCTATCGGAACATCTCTCGTTGATGACGAAAAGCTTGAATACTGCAAGGAAATGCTTGCAAAGGCTGAAAAACTCGGAAAGAAAATTCTCCTTCCTGTTGACTCAGTAGTTGCAGATTCATTCCCGAATCCTATTGATGCTGAAATAGCTGTTGAAACTGTTGATTCAGACAAGATTCCGGCTGATAAGATGGGTCTTGACATCGGCGAAAAGACACAGGCTCTCTTTGCTGATGCTGTTAAGACTGCAAAGACTGTTGTATGGAATGGCCCTATGGGCGTATTTGAAAACCCTGTTCTTGCAAAGGGTACAATTGCTGTTGCAAAGGCTCTTGCTGAAACAGATGCTACAACAATCATCGGCGGCGGTGACTCAGCAGCAGCTGTTATGCAGCTCGGCTTTGCTGACAAGATGAGCCACATCTCAACAGGCGGCGGTGCATCACTCGAATACCTCGAAGGAAAGGTTCTGCCGGGCGTTGCTGTTATCGCTGAAAAGTAATTACTGAAACTTACAGGGCGGACGTGCGTTCGCCCTTTTAAATGAAAAGGAGCTGTATACAATGAATAAAGCTGTCAGAAAAGCAATTATTGCTGGTAACTGGAAAATGAACAAGACAAGACCTGAAGCTAAGGAACTTCTCGAAGCTATCAAGCCTCTCGTTGCAAATGCTGAAGGCAAGGTTGAAGTTATCGCCTGCGTACCATTCACCAACCTTGAAACTGCTATCAATACAACAGCAGGTTCAAATGTTAAAATCGGTGCTGAAAATGTTCACTTTGAAAAAAGCGGTGCATTTACAGGTGAAATTTCTGCTGATATGCTTACAGAACTCGGAGTTGAATACGTTGTAATCGGTCACAGTGAAAGAAGACAGTATTTCGGTGAAACTGATGAAACTGTAAACAAGAGAACTATTGCTGCACTTCAAGCTGGTCTTAAACCAATCGTATGCGTTGGAGAACTTAAATGGGAACGTGAATGCAATATCACTGATGAAGTTATTGCACGTCAGATAAAGCTTGACCTCTGGTCACTTACTGCTGAACAGGTTAAAAATACTGTTATCGCTTATGAACCTGTATGGGCAATCGGTACAGGTCTTACAGCTACTCCTGAACAGGCTGAGGAAGTATGCGGATTTATCCGTGCAACTATTGCAAAGCTCTATGACCAGACAACTGCTGATGCTGTAACAATCCAGTACGGCGGTTCTATGAATGCAAAGAACTGTGCTGAACTCCTCGCAAAGCCGAACATTGACGGCGGTCTTATCGGCGGTGCATCACTCAAGGCTGCTGATTTCAATACAATTGTACAGGCTGCTGTTGAAGGTTAATTATTCGCTTTCTGTAACAGTCATCTGATAAAAGGGAGCGGATTAAAACGCTCCCTTTTGATTTTATAAATTGAACTTGAAAGGAAAATTTTTATGAGTAAAAAACCTGTTGCATTGATTATTATGGACGGATATGGCTATAATCCAAGCGATTACGGCAATGCTATCACAGCTGCAAACAAGCCGTATCTTGATAAATATCTTAAAGAATGCCCGAATACAAGAATCGGTGCAAGCGGTATGGACGTTGGTCTTCCTGACGGTCAGATGGGCAACTCTGAAGTTGGTCATACAAATATCGGTGCCGGAAGAATCGTTTATCAGGAGCTTACAAGAATTACAAAATCCATTAAGGACGGCGATTTCTTTGAAAATGAAGCTCTTATCGGAGCAATCGAAAACTGCAAAAAAAATAATTCAGCACTTCATCTGATGGGACTGCTTTCAAGCGGCGGCGTTCACAGCCATAATACTCATCTTTACGGACTCCTTGAACTTGCAAAGAAATCAGGTCTTGAAAAAGTATATGTTCACTGCTTTATGGACGGACGTGACGTTCCTCCGTCAAGCGGCAAGGAATTTGTAGAAGAACTCTGCGACAAGATGAAGGAAATCGGTGTGGGAGAAATCGCTACAATAAACGGCCGTTACTATGCTATGGACAGAGATAACAACTGGGACAGAGTAAAGAAAACTTATGATGCTATGGTAAATGGTATCGGCGAATTTTATGACTGCCCTGTTGAAGCTATGCAGAAATCATATGACAACGGCGTTACAGATGAATTTGTTATCCCGTGCGTATGCAGCAAAAACGGAAAAGTTTCAGCTAATGACAGCATAATTTTCTTTAATTTCCGTCCTGACAGAGCAAGAGAAATTACAAGAACTTTCGTTGATGACAATTTCAAAGGCTTTGAAAGAGAAAAGCTTCCGCTTTATTTTGTATGCTTCACACAGTATGATGCAACAATGCCTAATGTTGAAATAGCATTCAAGCCTCAGTCACTTAAAAATACATTCGGTGAATATATCGCTGAAAAAGGTCTTACACAGCTCAGAATTGCTGAAACTGAAAAGTATGCTCATGTTACATTCTTCTTTAACGGCGGAGTTGAAAAACAGTATCCGAATGAAGAAAGAATACTTGTTAATTCTCCTAAGGAAGTTGCAACATATGACCTCAAGCCTTCAATGTCAGCATATGAAGTTGCTGTAAAGGCAGTAAATGCTATGAATTCAGATAAATTTGATGTAATGATTCTCAACTTTGCAAACTGCGATATGGTTGGTCATACAGGCGTATTTGATGCAGCAAAATCAGCTGTTGAAGCAGTTGATACCTGTGTCGGAGCAGTAGTTGAAGCTGTTACAAACAAGGGCGGCGTTGCATTTATCACAGCTGACCATGGAAATGCTGACAAGATGTATGAAGATGACGGTTCAGCATTCACAGCTCATACAACAAACCCTGTTCCGTTTATCGTTGTAGGCAAGGACTGCAAGCTTCGTGAAGGCGGAGTACTTGCTGATATTGCTCCTACAATGCTTAAAGTACTCGGACTTGAACAGCCGGCTGAAATGACAGGAAAATCAATTATTCTTTAAGATTAAAAAAATAAACAGGTGCATATCTTATGGTATGCACCTTTTTTTGTAGGGGCGAGCGGCAAACTGCCGCCTGTAATCTGAAAAATATCCGCCCATTGGTTTTACCGGAATTTAATCTGTTGACCAACGATTTTTCGTACAGAAAACAAATATTGAACCTATTGTTTAACCATAATCCAACGGACGAACACAGTTTTATCAGAACTGAAGATAAATAAACGGATTGAATGTTGAAGATGAAAGGGATATTATGCAAAGCATCAGCATTGCAAGAGTTCCTGTATATGAAACATATTCAGGGATTTTAATTTTTCTGATTACAGGAGTACTGAAAACTATTCCGGCAGCCATTGCGGCAGCAAACAAAGGTGACAGCTGCTGAGTAAATATGCTTAAAGACTGACTGTCAATATTGAAGCCTGTAAACATTTCCTTTATAAAAAGCCATGCCTGAGAGAGATTTTCGGCTCTGAAAATTACAAATGTAACAGTAACAACAAGTATTGTATAAAGATGTTTGAGCAGTTTTGATTTTATCTTGTCAACCGGAATTATATGATAGCTTTCGAGCATGAGAAAAAGACCATGGACAAGTCCCCATACTATAAATGTCATATTTGCCCCATGCCATAATCCTGTAAAAAAGAATACGATTATACGGTTTAAAGCGGTGCGGAATTTTCCTCTGCGGTTTCCTCCAAGGGGGATATAAAGGTATTCCTTAAACCATGAAGAAATTGAAATATGCCATCTTCTCCAGAAATCCCGCATACTTTCAGATATATAAGGATAATTGAAATTCTCCATAAAATCAAATCCGAACATTTTTCCAAGACCGATTGCCATATCGCTGTAACCGCTGAAATCAAAGTATATCTGTATTACATAGGCAGCAGCTCCCAGCCAGCAGGTGAGTATTCCGACATCATTTCCTGTTAATGCAAACATTGCATCAGCAGTATTTCCGACAGTATTGGCTATAAGGATTTTTTTTGAAAGACCGCATATAAAGCGTTTTATTCCGGAAGCAGTTTTTTCCGGAGTCAGTGAACGGTTTTCAATCTGCTGTGAAATATCATAATATTTTATTACAGGGCCTGCAATAAGCTGCGGAAAAAGCGATATATAAAGCAGTACATTTAAAAATTTTTTCTGAACGAGTGATTTGTCCTTATAAACATCTGCAACATATGAAAGTATCTGAAATGTAAAGAATGAAATACCGACAGGAAGCCGTATATCAGGAACGGGTATATTTATATGCAAAGCTGAATTGATAGTTTCAGTAAAAAATCCTGCATATTTGAATATTCCGAGAATAAGCAGATTGAATATTACAGCACATATAAAAGACAGTTTGCAGAATCTGTTGTTTTTTGATATCAGAACAGCCGCATAATAATTTACTGCAACGGAGAATATCATAAGAAAAACAGTTACAGGTTCACCGAATGCATAGAATATAAGACTTGCAGCTGTAAGAAGTATATTTTTTGCTTTAACTGACGGCATTATCAGATAAAGCAGATATGTAAAAGGGAGAAATATAAAAAGAAATACGGTTGAACTGAATACCAATCTTTGATACCTCCTTAAAAAACGTAAATTTGATATCAAAATTTTATGATTAAAAAATATATGATTTTCCTTATATTTTGTAGGGGCGACCATTGGTCGCCCGCCTGAAATTCCGGTAAACCTGACGGGCGACCAATGGTCGCCCCTACATAAACAATCCATCGAATTTGCGTTAAAAAACAAAACGGACGCTTTTTTTATCAGCGTCCGTTTGTTTTATGTTATTTATTTTTTATCATATCTATAAAATACTGATGAACAGTTGTATCATCTGTAAGTTCAGGGTGAAAAGCAGTAACAAGCTGATTTTTATATCTGGCAGCAACTATTTTATTGTCAACAACTGAGAGAATTTCAACTCCGTCATCGGCTGACCTGATATAAGGAGCTCTTATAAATGTCATAGGAATTTTTTTGTTATTGAAATCAGCCTCTGCATTAAAGCTGCCGAGCTGTCTGCCGTAAGCATTTCTTACCGCAGTAACAGGCATTGAACCGAAATGAATCCTGTCATCATTTTCGATTTTTCCGGCAAGGAGAAGAAGTCCTGCACAAGTGCCGAATACAGGCAGACCATTTTCAATTTTTTCCTTAATTGTGTCATATAAATCAAGTTCACGCAGAAGCTTTCCCATAACGGTGCTTTCGCCGCCTGGAAGGATAATGCCGTCAAAATCCGTACTGATATCTTTTTTCTGACGGATTTCAAAAGATTCAATCCCGAGTTTTCCGAGTGTATGTTCATGCTCGATAAATGCACCCTGAAGTGCAAGAACGCCGATTTTCATATTTATTATTTTCCTCTTTCCGCCATAAGAAGTTCAATTTCCTGTTCATTAATGCCGACCATAGCTTCGCCGAGGTCTTCAGAGAGTTCAGCGAGCATTTTGGCATCATTGAAGTTTGTAACAGCCTTTACGATAGCAGCAGCTCTCTTTGCAGGATTGCCTGATTTGAAAATACCTGAACCAACGAAAACGCCTTCAGCACCAAGCTGCATCATAAGAGCAGCATCAGCAGGAGTTGCAACACCGCCGGCAGCAAAGTTTACAACAGGGAGCTTACCGTTTTCATGAACATACTGAACGAGGTCATAAGGAACCATAAGTTCTTTTGCAGCCTGATAGAGTTCATCTTCGCACATTGACTGGATACGACGCATTTCAGCGTTCATCATACGCATATGACGTACAGCCTGTACAACGTCACCAGTACCAGGTTCACCCTTGGTTCTTATCATTGAAGCACCTTCAGCAATACGTCTGAGAGCTTCGCCGAGGTCTTTTGCACCGCATACGAAAGGAACATCAAATTTTGTTTTGTCTATATGATACTTGTCATCAGCAGGTGAAAGAACTTCGCTTTCATCGATATAATCTATTTCAATAGCCTGAAGAATCTGAGCTTCAGCGAAATGGCCTATTCTTACCTTAGCCATAACAGGAATAGAAACAGCTTCCTGAATACCTTTAATCATTTTAGGGTCGCTCATTCTTGAAACGCCGCCGGCAGCACGGATATCAGCAGGAATGCGTTCAAGAGCCATAACAGCACAGGCACCTGCGGCTTCAGCGATTTTAGCCTGTTCCGGAGTAGTAACGTCCATGATAACTCCGCCCTTGAGCATCTGGGCGAGTTCCTTATTCAAGCCATAACGATTATTTTCCATATTAAAAAACTCCTTCTGAAAATACTGAGAATAATTTCACTTTATTATTTTATCATCTTTAAATTATTTTGTCAATAATAATAGCTTTTTGTCTTATATAAAAAGGAATAATTCATATAATTTATATAGGAATTAAGGGGATTATCCGTTGATTAAGTGTTAATATGATGAAAAAAATATAAATCAACGCAAATTCCCTGTGATTTGTTAATCTGAAATTAAATTTGTTTTGTAGGGGCGACCATTGGTCGCCCGTTATGGTTTATCACGGATATTTTTCAGATTACAGGCGGCAGTTTGCCGCTGGTCGTCCCTACAGAGTTTATCTGCATACAAATTTAAGTTCGAGTTCAATAGTCTGCAATAATTTTGAAAATCTTGAAAAAGAGATATTTTCAGGCGTTTTCGCTCCTGCAAGAGCGATTTCAGAACGTATCTGTTTTTCGAGTACGGGAGATATTTTTTTATAAGGGTTTCTGCCGTTTATCGCCATTATTATACGTTTATTCTTTTCAGGACAGATACTGAGTCTGAGTATTTTAAGGAGAAAGGGCAGACGTTCCCATGAATCCTCATTCTGACAGAGTATATTTATAAGATATATTTTGATATTGTTATTATTCGCTGCATTTATAAGATTATTATAAATCGTTTCAGAACCATATCTTATTTTTGACTTTACAATTGCTTTATATGCAGCTTTTGAGGAGGAAATATTTTCGCTGAAAAGGAGTTTCCAGTAAATATCCTCATATAAAGAGCCCGTAAGGTTATTGAGTGACCATACAGTCCATTTTATAATTTTAGGATTGTCGGATTCAAGAAACGGCAGAAGCAGTTCAGCATCATTTTCAGAACCATTTTCGCCAATACCGGCTATAGCCCAGACTGTTTTTGTGCTATCGAGATTCTGTTTATAGAATTCAGCTATATTGAAATCAGTATGTTTTTTAAGCAGAAACACAGCATATTCACGGATTGAATGACGGCTGTCAAGCAGGAGGTTTTCAATTCCGTTCCATACGTCATGGAGCATATTATATTTATACTGCATTGCACAGTATCTCACGCAGGAGCTTTTATGCATGAGAAATTCATTTATTTTCTGCATATCCGGAGAATAAAGCTGTAAAAAGTGAGTTATAAGATATGATTGTAAAAAGCCATGTTTTTCAAAGCTTATAATCTGCTGGAATTTTTCGCATGAAAGGGAATTGTTTCTGCATATGAGCCTGTAGACAGTTTTTCTTGTATAGAAGTCATAGTTTTTAATTTTATATGCATCAATTTTATCTGAATTTCTGCTTATGAAATCGTACATATATGAGTAAATTTCATTGAAAAAAGAGTTATCACGTCTGCCGGAGTTTAAAATTTTATCTGCATACGGGCAGAGAAACAGTATCTGGGAAACAGAACAGAAGCGTATATTTCTGCTTATAATATCCTCAGCAAGTTTTCTTACAGGAGCAGTCCAGTCATTGAGTCTTAAAAAAGCATAATGTATTGTATTATCATATACAGAGAGTTTTTCAAGGCATTTTTCACGGTAGTATCCGTTTGAATGAAAAGTTCCGACAGCAAGAAAATTTATGTAGTCTGTCTGTGAGTCAAAGCAGTTTTTATATTTTTCAGGATTAAACTTTGTCCATTGACTGTAATCCATATCATAATAATCGGATTGTCTGAAATTTTCGCTTAATCTTATAAGCTGTAAAGATGAGGTATTTTGGATTATACGAGTAAGAATTTTTCCGAAATTTTTAATATAGAATCTGTCGCCTGATATTATATGTGAATAGGCATAGGGGAGATAACTGAGATTGTTGTTTTCGAGGTTGTTAAGTATATTCTGATAATACATATTTCCGTCCTTTCCGTCAGTTTGCATAAACTATTCCTATAATAGAGATAATTCCGTCCTGTACATAGAAATACATATATTTGTCGCCTGTCTGATACTGATAGTTAAAGCCGTTTACCGTATAGTTCTGACCGTAAACAGCAAGTGCATCATCAATTTTCATGCCGGTTGTAACGCCTTTTACCGTTGATACGGAATCTGAAACAAGCTCAATTGATACAACATAGTCGTTGTTTCCGTCAGGATATGTATTTACTTTAAAGCCATCATATACAAATGTCTTGTCATCGCCATCATAGTAACAGCTTGGAGCGGATATCATATCAACAGGCTGACCGAGTGCTGCAATTACATCATTTATATCCTCATCAAGATTTATTTTAATTCCGTTGTATACGAAAACAAGGTCGTCAGAGGTAAATTCACCTGATGAGAAATCAGCAGAATCAGAATAGCTGTAATCTGATGAAGTCTGAGGAGTATCATCAATACTGTTGTAATCAGCAGGTTCAGTATAATTATAATATACACTTGTTTCAGCGGGTTCAGTCTGTGAGGTTTCCTCAGCAGTTGTTACATTGTCAGCAGAAATTTTCTTTTCAGTCATTGCCGTTGTTTCATACGCAGATGTCTGGAGTTCTGCTGAATATGAATTGTTTACGCTGTCGCAGGCAGTAAGTCCTGAAACAAGCATTGAAAATGCCGCTGAATAAATTATAAGTCTTTTCATTTTTAGTCTGCCTTTCTTTTTGTTCTTTTAGAATTTTATATTTTCAAGCGTATCAGTACATATAAAACGGTTTTCATTGCTGATATATGCATTGATGGAGTACTGACCGCTGTTTATGACTGACGGGTCTATATACAATGAATAGCCGTAATCAGACTGGCTGTCATCATTGAGAAGTTCCGATTCATAAATCGGGAACGCTTCAAAGCATAAAACAGAGTTTTCATTTTCAAGAGTTATGTATATATCTGAATTGTCGCTGAAATATTTTTCATCGAGTCTGCCGTATATTTTTACAAGACCGTTCTTTTCGGAAATAAAACAGGAATTTTCAGAACTCGGCTCAACAGACGCTGATATATCAAGATTTCTTGCAGGAGCAGGCATAAACGGAGCTTTTTCAGTTATATTTTCAAGATTTCTCTCAACTATTTCAAGAATAGTTATATCTGTATCCATATTGTCAAGCAAATCAAGTCTGTAGGGGATTTCCCTTGAAAATACGGATTCTGCGGAATTTTCAGCAATAAACGGATATAGCGAGCGTCCGAACGAATCACGGTACATAAGAACATTTTCAGTTCCATTGCTGTTTTTGGCTGATATCAGATAATCATCTTCCGAACGGAAATTATAAGTATAATCAAATGAAAAATCCATATCATAGACAATCTGTTCACTAAGCTTTTCAAGCGATGGAAAAAGCATTCTGTCAAGGTCGCCGTGCCATATCATTTCAGAATGTTTATAAACTGAACTCAAATCATCATGTTTTATACCAAATCTGTTCATCAGAGCGTTGTATACCAGAACAGCACCTTCATTTGTCCAGTGTGAATCCCTTGTATGATAAAGAACGGAATCCTGTGATTTAAAAATGGAAACAAGGTCAAGCTGATTTACTGAATATTCATCAAGTTTTTCAGACAGCATTTCAAGATTGCTGCTGTTTCCGGTTTTTATATATCTTGAGGGCATATTTTCAGGATATACAGTATTTTTATTGGGAGCGGTCATGAAAATAAACCGGCTTCCCTTATTCTGCACATATTCCTGAACAAGAGATAAAGTTTTTGCGGTATTGTTTATTTTCCTTGCGGACATGGTATTTTCGGCTGTATAGTCATCTGCGGTTTCTGAAAGGTAGAGCCAGCCGTTTTTGCCGCAGATAACCTTTTCATTTGATGAAGTTCTGAAAACAGCGGATTTTATAAGGCTGTCCGCTGTTACAAGCTTTTCACGGAAAGCAAAATGTTCTGAAAGATAAGTTTCATATTCAGAAGCCCAGTTTAAATTTATGCCGCCGTTTTCGGATATAATTGACGGCATTGGTGACAATTTTCTGTTTTCTCCTGATTCATCATTCTTTACAAACGGCATGAGCAGTACGGGAACGGTGCATATTATAAAGAATGATACTATGTAAACAATGCTTGACTTTTTATTCATATACTATTAAAATATATACAGTTATGATATCAGGAAAAATATCATTCTGCAAAAACTGGTAAACATAATAACCGCCCCCTTATACTTTTTATATTATACATCTTTTTAATAAGCTTTTTGTTAAAATAGTATTAATTTGAACCGCCGGTTTACATAATTATGAAGCGATATGCAAAATTTCGATTAAATTCGTTAATATCAGCGTTTTGAATGAAAAAAATCTTTCTGAACAAATTTTTTGTTTTTAAATAATAAAAAATCAAATAATTCCATGAATAAATTTGTAAAAAGCAATGACTTTTTTACAAAAAAATATAATTTATGCACAGATTTTGCGGATTAATGTTGATAAATTTTTACATTACATATGATAACGGTAAAAAAATATATATTGACAATTGAATATCTATGTGCTATAATCTAAGAGAATTATGAAACAGTTAACGTTTCAGATTCTGAAATATACAGGTAATTCAAGTGAATATCACGTGAATTTACTTGGATTGCTGAATTATTTGAAAAAGGAAGGTATAAAACAATGAAATCTATTAAAAGAATCCTCGCTGCTGTTATGGCTACAGCTGTTGTAGGAGCTGTATGCATTATTCCAACAAGTGCTGCTACTTATGACACTACAGCTACTTTTTCTGTTGAAAAGAAAACCATCACAATGGCAGAAGCTGCTGGTGAAGTAACTGTTCAGTTCACACTTGACAACAACACAGTATTCAATGCTTCAGCTTTCGAATTTTCACATGATGACGGTATTGAACTCCTTTACATCGATCCAGGTGCTGCAGCAACAGCAGCTGCTGCTTCAGTTTCAGCTAATCCGGCAGTTAAGCAGGCAGCTCTTGCTGGTACTCCAACAAGAAAATCTGACGGTGTTGGTGCAGGCGTTATCGTTGAACTCACATTCACAATCAAGAACCCACAGCCTGGCGACAAGTATGATATCACAGCTACAAACTATAATGATGTAGTTCAGGAAATCACAACAGGTAACAAGACTGTTCTTACTCCTACATTCAATGCTGGTTACATCGAAATTGTTGACGAAACAACTGAAACAACTACAACAACAGAAGAAACAACTACAACAACAGAAGCTACAACAACAACTCCTGTTGCAACAACAACTCCAGCTCCAACAACAACAACTCCAGCTGCAACAACAACTCCGGCTGCAACAACAACTCCGGCTGCTACAACAACTCCGGCTGCAGTTTCAACAACTGAGGGCACAACACCTACAGGTGATGATGACACAACAACAACAACTAAGAAGAAGAATGACTCAAGCAGCAAGGGCGGCAACTCAAGCAAGAGCGGCAACACAAGCAAGACTTCAAGTTCACCAACAACTGGTGATACATCATCAGCAGCTGGTATGCTCGCAGTTCTCGCACTCGCAGGTGCAGCAGCAGTAGCTACAAAGAAGGCTAAGAAGTAATTTATAATTACTTAATGTGTTCTCCAAGCGAATAAATCAGTGGCTCCGTTTTAAAAAACGGAGTCACTTTTTTATATCTTTTTTTCTGTTCTTATTGACAAAAGCACAATTATATGTTATCATATTTGTAGATAATAAACATATCTTCAGGGCAGGGTGAAATTCCCGACCGGTGGTACAGCCCACGAGCCGAGTATTTACTCGGTTGATTTGGTTAAATTCCAAAGCCGACAGTACAGTCTGGATAGAAGAAGATTTCTGATATATATTCAAAAAGCCTTCCTTTTCCGCTCTGATTTCTTGTCTGAGCGGTTTTTTTATTATTCTGGTGGTGATTTTTTAAAATGTGTCCGGATTATATGCTCCGTGCTGTCGAACTTGCAAAAAACGGAACAGGTTTTGTCAATCCTAATCCGCTTGTAGGTGCAGTAATAGTAAAAAACAATAAAATAATCGGTGAGGGATATCATGCACGCTGCGGCGAACTTCATGCAGAAAGAAATGCGTTTGCAGACTGTAAAGAATCAGCTGAGGGTGCAGACCTTTATGTTACTCTTGAACCATGCTGTCATTACGGCAAAACTCCTCCATGTACCGAGGCGATAATTGAAAATAAGATAAAGCGTGTTTTTATCGGTTCATCTGACCCGAATCCTCTTGTTGCAGGAAAAGGAGTTAAAATTCTGCGTGAACATGGCATAGAGGTTTATGAAAATGTGATGAAAGCTGAATGCGATTCTCTTAATGAGATATTTTTTCATTATATAACTCATAAAACTCCTTTTGTTATAATGAAATATGCAATGACTGCTGACGGCAAAATTGCTACATCAAAAGGTCAGTCAAGATGGATTTCATCTGAAATATCAAGAAATCATACTCATCATCTCAGAAAAAGAGTTGCTGCAATAATGGCAGGAATAGGAACTGTTATTTCTGATAATCCTATGCTTGACTGCCGCATTGAAAATCCAAGCAATCCAACAAGAATTATATGTGACAGCAATCTTGAAATTCCGCTTGACAGCAATATTGTCAGAACTGCTGACAGAATACCGACTTATATTGCCTGTGTCGGGGATAATAATGATAAAGCGGCTGTTCTTGAAAAATATAATGTTAAGATTATAAAAACATCAGCTGAAAACGGCAGAGTGAATCTTAATGAACTTATGAAAATTTTAGGTGAGATGAAAATTGACAGCGTATTGCTTGAAGGCGGCGGAGAACTCAATTTCAGTGCGTTGAAAAGCGGTATAGTTTCACAGATTTATGCATATATTGCCCCTAAGATTTTCGGCGGAAATTCAGCAAAATCCCCTGTAGGCGGCGGTGGTTTCGATATTTCGGAATGTATCCTTATGACACAGCCTTCATATGAACGTCTTGGTGATGATATTCTTCTGAAATACAATCTGAAAGGAATCTGATATGTTTACAGGAATTATTGAAGAAACCGGAAAAGTTATAAATATACAGAAATCATCGGAATCATGCAGGATTCAGATATCTGCATCAAAAGTGCTTGAAAATACTAATATCGGCGACAGTATAGCCGTAAACGGTGTATGCCTTACAGTTACTGATATGACAAAATCATCATTTTCAGCTGATGTTATGGCTGAAACCGTCCGCAGAACATCTCTTGCTGAACTCAAATCAGGAGGCCGTGTGAATCTTGAACGTGCAATGTCAGCAGAGGGACGTTTCGGAGGTCATATAGTTTCAGGTCATATTGACGGAACAGGAATTATATCTGATTTTAAAAAAGAGGATAATGCTGTATGGATAACCATATCAGCCGACAGCTCAATCCTTAAATATATAGTTGAAAAAGGTTCAGTGGCAATTGATGGTGTAAGTCTTACAGTTGCAGAAATTACTGATAAATTTTTCAGAGTTTCAATAATACCGCATACTCAGAGTGAAACTACACTGATTTCAAAGAAAATTGGAAGCAAAGTTAATCTTGAATGTGATATAATCGGGAAATATGTTGAAAAACTGCTTTTTTACAGGGATAAATCAGATAAAAAAAATGGTATGACTATGGATTTTCTTTATGAAAATGGTTTTATCTGATTATTGCAGGG
>ERZ808240.430-NODE-430-length-55726-cov-13.661278_pt1 | contig 55726 bp, 64 predicted proteins | sample MGYA00521084_ERZ808240 | MGnify/ENA primary metagenome ERZ808240 (study PRJEB31516, sample SAMN03275571) | gut metagenome | biome: mammalia-associated habitat; material: feces | host: Papio cynocephalus | place: Kenya | collected 2012-08-06 ...
TAAGCATCACCTGTCCGTTGGCTCCCCGATTAACAAAGGTGTCTTTATGGAAACCTTGTTAAACACTGGGTTTATGCGGGTTCCGTTGGCGGAGACGGAGGGATTCGAACCCTCGTCCCTCAAGGGGCATCATGATTTCGAGTCATGTCCGTTATGACCACTTCGATACGTCTCCGTATATAATTGCTTTATAAGCACGATAAATATTATATGTATTTTATACGCCGTTGTCAAGGAAAATATTTAAAACGCAAAAAAACAAATGTTACGCTTTATCGTAAGCGGCAGTTTTATTGTGGTTGCGTCTTATTAAAACCACAATATATATAGTCTGCCTTAAAAAAACAAAAAAAATATGTTAACTTTCAAAAAATTACTTGATTTTTGCTCCTTTTAGACTTATAATACAATCATAGTGGTGAAAAGTGGAGTAAAAATCCACTAAAGTGTATTAAAGTGGAGCAAAAGAGGTGAAAATCATGCTTTTCGGAGGCTATCAGCATAATATAGATAAGAAGGGCAGGGTTTTCATTCCTTCAAAGCTTCGTGAAGAATTAGGGACAGGCTTTATGATTTGCCGCGGTATTTACGGTAAGCGCTGCCTTTGCGTTTATTCGGCAGAGGAGTGGGACAAGCTTGTTGCAAAAATAGGAACGCTGCCGAGCGCTAAGTCAAGTGCCGTTAAACGTTTCCTTTATGACGGAGCCTTTAATATAGACTTTGATACACAGGGCAGAATACTTATTCCGCCGGTTTTGCGCGAATATGCGCAGCTTGAGGGCGAGGCTCACATAATAGGTATGGATACAAACCTTGAAATATGGAACACCGAGCTTTGGAACGCCGAAAATGCGGAATACACGCCAGAATCCATTGCTTCAATTGTTGAGGAGCTTAATTTCTAATGGAATTTTCACACAAATCGGTTCTTTTAAACGAAACAATAGAAGCTTTAAACATAAAACCGAACGGCATTTATGCAGACGGTACTGCCGGCGGTGCAGGACATTCTTTGGAAATTGCAAAAAGGCTTACAGACGGCAGGCTTTACGCGCTTGACCGTGATCCCGACGCGGTAAAAACCGCCTCCGAACGGCTTAAAGGCTATAACGCCGAAGTTATTAAAAGTAATTTCAGCGAAATGCAGGAGGTTTTAAACAAACGCGGCGTAACGGGTGTGGACGGGATATTGCTTGATTTAGGGGTTTCCTCTTATCAGCTTGATAACGCCGAACGCGGATTTTCTTACAGGCAGAACGCTCCGCTTGATATGAGAATGAGCAAAAGCGGAATAAGCGCCGCGGATATTGTCAACACTTATTCAAAAGAAGAGCTTGTAAGAATATTAAGAGATTACGGCGAAGAAAAATTTGCTTTTAAAATAGCGGACCGCATAATAAGCGAGCGTGAAAAAGCCCCCATTGATACAACGCTTAAATTGGCTGATATAATATCATCTGCCGTGCCTGCAAGGGCGCGCAGAGACGGGCACCCCACAAGGAAAAGCTTTCAGGCAATAAGAATTGCGGTAAACGGCGAGCTTGAGGAGCTTGAAACAGCGCTTGATAAAGCCTTTGAGCTTTTAAATAAAGAGGGAAGGCTTGCAATTATCACCTTTCATTCGCTTGAAGACAGAATGGTAAAGCAAAAATTTAAAGAATATTGTACGGGCTGTATATGTCCGCCGGATTTTCCTGTTTGCGTTTGCGGCAGAAAGCCGCAGGGCAGGCTGTTAACAAAAAAGCCTATTGAACCTACGGCGGAAGAAATAAACGAAAATCAGCGCAGCAGAAGCGCAAAGCTGCGTGTAATCATAAAGAATGAATAAACGGGTTTTAAGCCCGTAGCCTTAGAAAAGGAGAGCGGCTATGAACAACGTAAAGTATTATAACGACAGTTTAGCATACGATTTTGAAATGTTTGCCCCTAAAACTGCCGAAACGCCGAAAACACGCGATAATATTGTGGTTATGCCCAAAATCGCCGAAAAGACGAGAAAGCGCCGCCGCGCCGCCGCGCGCCGGCTGGTTTCGCCTATGGGCCTTGTTATGACGGCTGTGTTTGTTTTGGCGGGACTTTGCGGCAATATAGCGCTCCGCCTTCAAATAAATGAGCTTAACAGCGAAATAAACGATGTGAAATCGGTTATAACCGAGCTTGAAAGTGAAAAAACAAGTCTTGAAATGGAAATGCAAAAGAAAATTTCTTATGCGAATCTTGAGCTTGAGGCAACACAGCTCGGTATGAGAAAAATGGAAAAGAGCGACGTTAAATATATAAGGGTAAACGATAAAGACAAGGCGGTAAAATCCGACGGGAGCACAGTGACCGCGGAGTAATAAATTGAAGGAACAATAATATAATTATCAGTGTAGAAGAAAATACGAGAGTTGTGTTACCGACTCTCGTATTTCGGATATTTTGAAGGGGGCTGCATAGCGTGACTGTAAAACCGGGTAAAACAATGGTTACAAGAATAATAGTAGTAATGGTCGCGCTTATACTTTCACTTTCGCTTGTTTCCTCGGCAAGTCTTTTTAACATTATGGTAATAAAGGGCGAAAAGTACCAAAACTATGCCTCCGAGCAGCAGCTTTACGACAGTCTTGTTACCGCGCCGCGCGGAGATATTTATGACAGAAATATGCAGATACTTGCAACAAGCTCGCCGGCTTGGACCGTTTACATAACACCGAACGGCATAAAAAGGCTTAAAAGCGCCGATAAAGCCGAAGAGGTTAAAAAAACGATAGCGTCGGGTCTTTCCGAAATATTAGAGCTTGATTACGATACCGTTTACGGCTATACGGAAAAAAACTCTTATTATGTTATAGTTAAGAAAAAGGTTGAAAAAGCCGTTGCCGACAAAATAAGACAGTTTATACTTGACAATAAAAGCCTTGAACTTGTAAAATATATAGGGCTTGACGAAACCACAAAGCGCTACTATCCTAACGAACATTTGGCTTCGGTTGTTTTGGGGTTTGTAGGCTCTGACGACCAAGGTCTTGCAGGCATAGAAAGCTATTACGACAATGATCTTACAGGCATTGCGGGGCGCGTTGTGGCGGCTAAAAACGCCGCCGGCGCGGATATGCGGTTTTCTTATGAAAAGGTTGAAGAGGCGGTAAAGGGAAAATCCCTTGTGCTTACGCTTGATTCGTATGTGCAGTATACCGCCGAGAAATACCTTGAGGCGGCAATAGCCGAAAACAAAATTGCCGAACGCGGCGCGGCGGTTGTTATGAACGTTAATACCGGCGCGATACTGGCAATGGCGGTAAAGGGCGATTTTGACCCTAACGAGCCGTTTACGTTATCGGCAGAGGATCAGGCCAAGGTAGACGCCGCTGAGGGCGACGAGGAAAAATCCAAGCTTAAAAGCGAGCTTATGAACAGGCAGTGGCGTAATAAAGCGGTATCCGATACAATGGAGCCGGGCTCTGTATTTAAGGTCGTAACAGCTTCAATAGCGATTGAAGAAAATCTTATAAACAACAATTCCACATTTTTCTGCAACGGTCACGCAACCGTTGCGGGGCAGTCTTACCACTGCCATAAGGTGGGGGGACACGGCTCGCAGAATTTAATGCAGGCAATATCAAATTCCTGCAACCCTGCGTTTATAACAATAGGTCAGCTTGTAGGGGTTAACACGTTTTCAAAATATTTTAAGGCGTTCGGTCTTACCGAAAAAACCGGTATCGATCTGCCGGGCGAGGCAACCTCAACCTATCATAAAGAGGATAAAATGGGGCCTGTTGAATTGGCGTCCTCTTCGTTTGGGCAAACCTTTAATGTAACGCCTATGCAGTTAATATCAGCCGTATCCGCGGCGGTTAACGGCGGTTATCTGGTTCAGCCGCATTTGGTTGAAAAAAAGCTTGATTCTGACGGCAAGGTGGTTGAAACCTCGTCAACCTCTTATAAAAGACAGGTGGTATCCGCCTCAACTTCGGCTACAATGCGTACCCTTATGCAGTATGTTTCGGAAAACGGCGCAAAAAACGCGCTTGTTGCAGGGTACAATATAGGCGCTAAAACAGGTACTTCGCAAAAGGTTTCCAAAATATTGGCAACGGGCGATAAGGCTTTATATATAGGCTCGTGCGCTACGGTGGCGCCTATTGAAAATCCCGAAATTGCGGTTTATGTTATGCTTGATGAGCCTAAGGGCGATAAATATTACGGCGGTTTAATATCGGCGCCTGTAAATTCGCAGATTATGAGCGATATTCTGCCGTATCTCGGCTTTGAACCGAGCTATACCGACGAGGAGCTTAAAAAGCTTTCGCTTACCGTGCCCGATACCGTGGGTAACGAAATAGGCGAGGCTAAGGGTAAGGTGACCGCCGCAAAGCTTGAATACAAGGTCATAGGCTCCGGCGGTACGGTGCTGCGGCAATTGCCCGCCGCAGGCAGTAAGGTAATATCGGGCGGTATAGTAATACTTTACACGGAAGAGGGCGGTTCTCAAAAGGTTACGGTACCCAATCTTACGGGACTTACCGCAACAGAGGTTAACACAGCCGCGGCAAACGCCGGTGTTAACGTAGAATTTTCGGGCAATTCTTCAGACGGGGCAATAAGGTCCTATAAACAAAGCATAAGCGCCGGTGAAAGCGTTGATACCGGAACGGTTGTAACGGTTTATTTCGGCGATGAAAATGTTGTTGACGGATAAGGAAAGGTTATATATGAAGCTTAAAAATTTGATTGAATGCACGGGAGCAATATCCGAAACTGAAATTACGGGCATTACCTGCGACTCAAGGCAGGTAAAGGAAGGCTTTGCGTTTGTTTGTATTGTGGGGGCTAAATCGGACGGTCACGATTATGCACCTGCGGCAATCGACGCGGGCGCCGCAGTTATAGTAGCCGAGCGTGATTTGGGGCTTTCAAATCAGCTTACGGTACCCGATACCCACGCCGCATACGCCGATATGTGCGCCAAATGGTTCGGCGAACCCGCAAAATCGCTTAAGCTGTTAGGCGTTACGGGAACAAACGGTAAAACCTCGGTTACCTATATGCTTAAAAAAATAATAGAAAAGGCAGGCTTTAAGGCTGGTCTTATAGGCACAATACAGAATATGATAGGCGACGAGATAATTGCTGCGCACAACACAACGCCTAACGCCTACGAGCTCAACTCGCTTTTTGCGCTTATGAAGGCTAAGGGCTGTACCTATGTTATAATGGAGGTATCGTCTCACGCGCTTGATCAGTCGCGTGTTTATAAGCTTGATTTTGAGGCGGCGATGTTCACCAATTTAACGCAGGATCACCTTGATTACCATATCACTATGGAAAACTACCTTAACGCAAAGAAAAAGCTGTTTAAAATGTGTAGGACGGCAATAATAAACAGCGACGATTCATATGCCCCTGAGCTTATGAAGGACCTTGACTGCCGTATAGTTACATACTCTACAGGCAACGATTCAACATACAGCGCAAAGGGTATAAATTACCACCCTGCAAGTGTTGACTATGAATTTGTGAGCGACAGCACAATAGAGCATATTCACGTTAACACGGGCGGTAAATTTACGGTTTACAATTCGCTTTGCGCGGCTTGCTGTGCGGACGTTATCGGTATTCCTGTATCCACGGCAGCAACGGCGCTTTCAGAGATGCACGGCGTAAAGGGCAGGGCGGAGGTAGTACCGACAGGCAGGGACTTTACCGTTATAATAGATTACGCCCACACGCCGGACGGTCTTAAAAATATTCTTTCCACATTCCGCGAATGTAAGAAAAACCGCCTTATAGTTGTGTTCGGATGCGGCGGCGACAGAGATAAAACAAAACGCCCGATAATGGGTAATATAGCTGTTCGCTATTCCGATTTTGCCGTGGTTACAAGCGATAATCCGCGCACCGAGGATCCCGGCGCTATAATTAAGGATATATTAACGGGTATGAAGGGGACTGCAACGCCTTATAAGGTGATTGAAAACCGTATCGAGGCTATAAAATATGCGATATCGATTGCAACCAAGGACGATATAATTGTTTTGGCCGGTAAAGGGCACGAAACATACCAGATACTTAAAACAGGCACCATACACCTTGACGAGCGCGAGGTTGTTGCCGAAGCTTTAAGGGAGCTTAAATAAAAAAGGGGAACGGAGAGATAATATGAAGGATTTTACACCCGTTATAGCCGCGGCAGCCGCTTTTGCCGTAACTGCGCTTTTGGGATATATTGTAATTCCTTATTTAAGAAAGCTGCATTTTGGGCAGACTATATTGGAGATCGGTCCTAAATGGCATAAGGATAAGCAGGGAACGCCTACGATGGGCGGCTTTATGATAATTGCGGGCGTGCTTTTGTCGCTCGGTATTGCCTATGCCTATTCGGCTGCCGCAGGCGGCCGCTTTGCCCTTGAAATGCACGACGGATATCGCCTTTCGGTTTTCCTTGCCGGAATTTTAATGGCGCTTTTAATGGCGGCTATCGGGTTTATGGACGACTATATAAAGGTTGTTAAAAAACGCAATTTGGGGCTTACCGCAAGGCAAAAAACCTTTTTGCAGCTGCTTGTTTCGGCGGTATATCTTGCAACGCTTTGCCTTTCTGGTATGAAAACCACAACAATTCCGTTTGTGGGCGACATTGATATAACACGCGGCGCAGGTCTTCTGTTTTGGCCTGTTGCGCTTATGTTTATTTACGGCTTTACAAACGCCGTTAATTTGACCGACGGTATCGACGGGCTTGCTTCATCTGTAACGCTTGTGGTTGCGTGCGCGTTTATGATGGGATCGGGCTTTGTTTACAATATGAGCATAAACGCTATGTCTGCGGCGCTCGCGGGCGCGTGCGTGGGCTTTATTGTGTGGAACGCAAAGCCGGCGCGCGTGTTTATGGGAGATACCGGTTCAATGTTTTTGGGCGGTATGGTCGTTGCAGTGTCCTTCGGAATCGGAAGACCCGTATTACTTATTTTTGCGGGTATAACGTATTTTCTTGAGGCGCTTTCGGATATAATACAGGTAGCGTATTATAAAAAAACAAAAAAACGTATTTTCAAAATGGCGCCGCTTCATCATCACTTTGAGATGTGCGGCTGGTCGGAACAGAAGATCGTTCTTGTGTTTTCGCTTGTTACGGCGGTCGGCTGCGTGATTGCGGTATTGCCGCTTATATTCGGTTGGTAAATTAAATTGGAGGGAAAAAGCATGGCAAAAAGGAAAAAGTCGGAGCCGCTTTCGGGAAGACTTGATATAACCTTTTTATCGCTTGTTTTAATATTGCTTACAATAGGTCTTGTTATGCTTTTTTCCGCAAGCTATGCGTTTTCATACGAGCATTACGGCAACAGCTATAAATTTATAATCCGTCAGGCGCTTTTTGCCACGGTGGGCGTTGCCGTAATGCTTGTTGTTTCAAAAATAGACTATCATTTTTGGCGCAAATTCGCATGGGTGCTGTATGTTGTTTCTATCGGCTTGCTTGCGGTGGTTAAAATACTGCCGCCTATGCTTGAGGGTAAGGACGTTAAGCGCTGGATCGTTATAGGTCCTATTAACTTTCAGCCCTCGGAAATTGCGAAATTTGCGGTAATACTGCTGTTTTCCTCGCTAATAGCGGCAAACTACAAACAAATGAAAAGCTTTAAGTTTGTTGCGTTTTTGGTGCTGCTGCTTGCACTTCCGTGCGGGCTTGTTGTTATAGAACCGCACCTTTCCGCAACGGTGCTTATATTTGCAATAGGCATAGTTTTGCTGATTGTGGGAGGACTGCAAAAGCGGTATATATTGGGCGGCATTGCCGTAGGCTTGGGCGGCGGCGTGCTTGCTATCGCAACGGGAATTATAGGCTACGGCTCAGACCGAATAAAATATTGGCTTGACCCGTGGGCAGACGCAAAAAATAAGGGCTTTCAAACTATACAGTCGCTTTTGGCAATAGGTTCGGGCGGTATACTCGGACGGGGAATAGGTCAGTCAAGGCAAAAATATTTGTGGCTTCCCGAACCCCATAACGATTTTATTTTTGCAATCGTGTGCGAGGAGCTGGGGCTTGTGGGCGCGGTTGTTATAATTCTTATTTTCTGCTTGCTTGTGTGGCGCGGCTTTACAATAGCTATGCGCGCTAAGGATAAATTCGGTTCCCTTTTGGCAATAGGTCTTACCTTTCAGGTGGGGCTTCAGGCAATGCTTAATATTTGGGTTGTTACAAACACAATACCTAACACGGGAATAAGTCTTCCGTTTTTCAGCTACGGCGGCACATCGCTTTTAATACTTCTTGCAGAAATGGGTATTGTGCTTTCCGTATCGCGCGGTGCGGCAATAGAAAAAACTTAAAGAGGGCGGCTATATGAAAATACTTTTCGCGGGCGGCGGTACCGCCGGACATATAAATCCTGCGCTTGCTGTTGCGGGGTACATAAAGGAAAAACACCCCGACGCCGAAATTTCCTATATAGGAACGGCGGATAAGCTTGAAGCAAAATTGGTTCCCGAAAAGGGATACGACTTTCACACCATAAACGTGGCGGGCTTTCAGCGTAAGCTTTCGCTTAAAAATATTGCGCGAAATATAAACGCGGTGGGGAAAGCCGTTTCCTCTTCTCTGGATTCAAAAAAAATATTAAAGGAAATAAACCCCGATATTGTTGTGGGTACGGGCGGATATGTAAGCGGACCTGTTTTGCGCGAAGCGCACAAGCTCGGCTTTAAAACCGCAATACACGAGCAAAACGCATTCCCCGGCGTTACCACAAAAATGCTTGCAAACAGGGTGGACAGGGTTATGCTTGCCATGCCCGAAGCAAAAAAATACTTAAAGCTTAAAAACGAACCGGTTATAACGGGAAACCCCGTGCGCGGGGAGCTTATGCGCATAACAAGGGAAGAGGCGCGCGCAAAATTAGGACTTGACAGCCGCCCGCTTATACTTTCGTTCGGCGGCTCGCTCGGCGCAAGGCGTATTAACGAGGCGGTAAGCGAGCTTATAAAAAGCCATAACGGTACGGAAAAGTTTTACCATATACACGCCGCCGGAAAAAGCGGATATGAGGCTATGATAAACGCGCTTTCCGATACAAAGCTTTCAAGTCTTATCGATATACGCGAATATATTACGGATATGGACGTTTGTATGGCGGCGGCGGATCTTGTTATATGCAGAGCGGGCGCAATAACCTTAAGCGAGCTTTGCTGTCTTGGCAAGCCGTCGGTGCTTATTCCGTCTCCCTATGTTGCGGAAAATCACCAATTCCACAATGCAATGACTCTTAAAAACGCTGGCGCGGCAGAGGTGCTTGAGGAAAAGGATCTGAGCGGAGAAAGCCTGATAAGAACAGTTGATAATATTATAGAAAATAAACCGCTGCTTATGAAAATGAGCGCAAACGCAAAAAAGCACGCAATAACCGACGCAAATAAACGAATTTACGAGGTTTTAATGCAGCTTTACACAAGACCGTGACATTTTCGGCAAACCTGCATAGTATGGACTGTAAAAGTTCTGCTGTGAAAGGGTGCGTTAAATGTCTGAGCTTGTTATAAACGGCGGCAAAAAACTATCGGGCGAAATTTGCGTACAGGGGGCGAAAAACAGCGTTTTGCCTGTGCTTGCGGCAACGGTGCTGTGCGGCGGCGAGTGCGTGATACATAACTGTCCGGAGCTTTCGGACGTTGAAACGTCACTCAAAATACTCGCGCACTTAGGCTGCGGCTGTAAAAAAGACGGCGATACCGTAGCTGTAAACGCAAGGGATATTTCGGATTACTCTATACCCGATACCCTTATGCGTGAAATGCGCTCTTCGGTGGTGTTTTTGGGCGCGGTTATCGGAAGAACGGGGAAAGCGGTTATAAGCAGTCCGGGCGGCTGCGAGCTGGGGCCGAGACCGATCGACCTGCATTTATCCTCCCTTAATAAAATGGGTGTAACGGTAAAGGAAGAACACGGCTATTTGAACTGCACCGCCGAAAACGGTCTTCACGGTGCGGAAATAACACTTAATTTTCCAAGCGTAGGCGCTACCGAAAACATTATTTTAGCCGCGGTTTTGGCAGAGGGCGATACCGTAATACACGGTGCGGCAAAGGAACCCGAAATAAGCGACCTTGCCGATTTTTTAAACAGCACAGGCGCCAGAATTAACGGCTGCGGTTCGGATACCGTAAGAATACGCGGCGTAAAAACGCTCGGCGGCGCAGAGCATTCCATAATACCCGACCGCATCGTTGCGGCAACCTATATGGCGTGCGCGGCGGTTACGGGCGGCAATATAACCCTTAAAAACGTAATGCCGCCGCATATGGCGTCTATACTGTGGCTTTTTAACGAAAGCGGCTGTAAGGTTAATATCAACGGCAAAAGCATAAATTTGCTGTCTCCGCAAAGGCTGCTGCGCGTGCCTACGGTAAGAAGCCTTGTTTATCCCGGATTTCCTACGGACGCCGGTCCGATAGCGGCGGCTCTGCTTTGTAAGGCAGACGGAACCTCGGTTTTTGTTGAAAATATATTTGAAAACCGTTTTCGGTATGTCGACGAGCTTAAACGCTTCGGCGCTAAAATTAAAACCGAGGGTAAAATAGCGGTGATAGAGGGCGTGACCGAGCTTTCCGCGGCAGACTGCAAGGCAACGGATCTTCGCGGCGGCGCGGCGCTTGTGATTGCGGCGCTTGCGGCAAACGGTAAATCAAGAATAGGCGAGATACAGCACATAGAGCGCGGGTATGAGGATATAACCGAAAATTTAAGGCTGATCGGCGCGGATATATCAAAGGAATAGGCGGGAGTGAAGGAATTTGAAAAAAGAAACGGTAAACGATGAGTTTACGCGCAAAAGAAAGGCGCGGCAGCGCAAAATCAGAAAAAGGCGCATAAAAATTTTAATAGGCTTTTTGGTTGTTGCTTTGTTAATAACGGGCGCGGTTCTGTCGCTCACCGTGCTTTTCCCGATAGACAGTATTACCGTAACGGGCAGTGAAAAATACACCGCCGAGGAAATACTTTCCGCGGCAGGCATAAAAAAGGGCGATAACCTTTTTACCGCTAAAGCGGACGCCGGCGCCATGGCGAAAAAGCTGCCGTATGTGCAAAGCGTGCAAACGGTAAGAAAATTGCCCGGCAGCCTTACGCTAAAGGTAAAGGACGCGGCGGAATACGCCTGTTATAATTCGGACGGCAAATACTTCACCGTAAGCAGGAGCCTGCACGTGCTTAACCGCTGTGACGAGCCGCCCGAAAATATGCTTTTGATACTTGCAGGCAATGTAAGCTGTAAGGTAGGGGAAGACGTACAGTACGGCGACAATAAAGCCGGCGGACTTATTGAGCAGATCGAAAAATCGGCAGAGGAATACTCTCTTACGCTTAACCGCATAGATATTACCGACGAGCTTGCAATTTCGGTTAAAACCGAGGGACGCTTCGTTGTGAATTTCGGTACGTCTAACGGACTTGACGGAAAATTTGCGCATTTGGCAAGTATGATAAAGAATATCGATGCGCAAAAAACAGGAACGGTAAATCTCAGTATGTGGTCTTCCTCCAATACCGAGGGCACATTCGTCGAAGGAACGGCGGAATAGGCAGTTTTGGCATATAATTGCCGTTTTTTTACTCCTATTTTCGTCATAATAAAAAAAATTACAGAAATGTAATAAAAAGTGTTGAAATTCAAAAAGATATATGGTATTATCATATTACGTGAAGTTATATAATATAGATTTACATAAATACGGAGGAATTCAAAATGCCATTTGAAGTAGCAGAAGATCAGGCAAATGTTGTGCAAATTAAGGTTGTCGGCGTAGGCGGCGGCGGCGGTAACGCAGTTAACCGCATGGTAGACGCAGGCGTTCGCGGCGTTGAGTTTATCGCAGTTAATACCGATAAGGCCGCTTTAATACAGTCTAAAGCTAACCAAAAAATACAAATAGGCGATAAAACCACATCTGGTATGGGCGCCGGCGGCAATCCCGATAACGGCAGAGCAGCCGCTGAGGAATCGCGCGACGAAATAGCCGCTGCTATCCGCAGTGCCGATATGATATTCATTACCGCAGGTATGGGCGGCGGCACGGGTACGGGCGCGGCTCCGATAGTTGCAGCTGTTGCAAAGGAGCTTGGTATTCTTACGGTAGGTATTGTTACAAAGCCGTTTGCATTCGAGGGCAAAAAGCGTATGACGCAGGCAGAATCCGGTATTGCGGCTCTGCGCGAGCAGGTAGACAGCCTTGTTGTTATTCCGAACGAACGCTTAAAGTTTGTTTCAGAGCAAAAGATTACCTTTAAAAACGCTTTTGATATTGCCGACGATGTTCTTCGTCAGGGCGTTCAGAGCATTTCCGAGCTTATTAACGTTACCGCGCTTGTTAACCTTGACTTTGCAGACGTTAAATCCATTATGGCAGACGCAGGCTATGCTCATATGGGCGTAGGCGTTGCAACCGGCCGCGATAAGGCAGAGCAGGCGGCACGTACCGCTATCAGCAGTCCGCTTATCGAAACCTCTATGGAAAATGCGCGCGGCGTTATTATCAGCATTACAGGTTCTTCGGATATCGGGCTTGAAGAGGTTGAGCTTGCCTCCTCGATTATTTCGGATATGGCTCATCCGGACGCAACCATTATCTGGGGCGCTCAGCTTGACGATACCCTTGAGGACACTATCCGCGTAACGGTTGTTGCTACGGGTCTCGGCGACGATAAGAAGGAAGAAAAGAATAACGATTTGGCTTCTATCCTCGGAAATACTGCCGATGACGACGAGAGCTACAGCGATGTTATCAACTTCTTTAAGAAAGACTGATAAATTTTAAATTCAAAAACCGCCTTGCTTTGCAGGGCGGTTTTAAGTTTTTTAAAAAGGGGAAAACGGAATTATACCGAACTTTATTTTTTTGTCATTCTGAGTGTAAAGCACGAAAGAATCCGTAATTCCCCTTTAAAAGAGAAACGGATTTCCACGGGGCTACGCATCTCGCCTGCCGGCTCGGTCGGTGCTTCTGCTTTGCAGAGGTGTCCGCCGGACACCCGCACCCTCGCAATGACGAGGAGGGGGAAAAACGGATTGCCGCATGCCTTGCGGCGGTCTCGCCTGCCGACTCGGTCGGTGCTTCTGCTTTGCAGAGGTATCCACCGGACATCCGTACCGCAATGACAGGACGACAGTTAATCGCACATTTTATAGTGGTTGCAATGACTAAACGGTTTGTCATTCTGAGCGCGAAGCGCGAAAGAATCCGTAATTCCTTTAAAAGAGAAACGGATTGCCGCATGCCTTGCGGCGGTCTCGCCTGCCGACTCGGTCGGTGCTTCTGCTTTGCAGAGGTATCCACCGGACATCCGTACCGCAATGACAGGACGACAGTTAATCGCACATTTTATAGTGGTTGCAATGACTAAACGGTTTGTCATTCTGAGCGCGAAGCGCGAAAGAATCCGTAATTCCCCTTAAAAAAAAAACGGATTGCCACGCACCTTTCGGTGCTCGCAATGACGAAGGGGGTGTGGAGAACGGATTGCCGCGCGCCTTACGGCGGTCTCGCCTGCCGACTCGGTCGGTGCTTCTGCTTTGCAGAGGTATCCACCGGACACCCGTACCGCAATGACAGCTTTTTCGTGTATTCGGCATTGTGAAACAAAAATTAACGCCTATCCTAAGTTATAAAACCTTACGGTAGGCGCTTTGTTTATCAGCGTGTGATTTTCGTGTGACTTTTTGCAAATGGCGCGCTGAAAGACGAGCGTTGTTTAAAACAGTCCTGCGGACTGTTTTAAAAGCGAGAGTCCCTTCCGAGAATACAAGCACAGAGTGCGAAGTATGATCGGTGTAGCAGAAAAAAAGATTGGGAGCAACGAAAAAACGCTGTTCCCAATGCTTATTGGCTTGTGGGTGAAATTAAGATTCCTATTTATTTTTGGCTGTTTTCAAAAGCTCCTTTTATTTCTTCGTTCGGCACCGAATTAAATCCGTTAGGCAAGAGTTTTAAATCTTCTTCTTTTATTGGGATTTCTGCAATATCGGCATTTTCGCCGTAACTTGGGAAATTGACAAGCCAACAGCCGTCAATTTTCCTTTCGTCCCAAATTACACCTTGCATACCTTTGTGAACGCCTTCTTTTGCATATTTTTCTTTTTCAGTAACTAATTCTACCGTATCTAAATAGTTCATTCTATTTACCTCCGTATGGTGTATTTAATTTTATTTTGCCGTTTTGTTGTACCATCCATCCTGTGATGTACGAAACCATTTCGCCTGTATCCTTTCTGGGAATACTGATTCTAATGCTGATTCTTTGTCCGTATTTATCAAGTTTCCCCAAATCATAATTGCCATTTACATATTTCTCAAGTGCTTGCTTTTCACATTCCGCTTGCAAATATTTTGAATCCGTAATATCAAAGCCCCAGCTTTTAAACATTTTGTCTTTTCCGTGCTTTTTAGCATATTCGGGATTAAATAAATATGGATCATATTTACTATAATCGCTGACTGCCTTAGCACTTTTCAAAACAGTATTATAAGATATGGAATTTAAAAGGCAATGGCAATAAGGGTGATGCGGGTGCTTTGGTACTTTTTCTCTTAAAAAATAACAACCGTCAAGCATTAAACATTCGGGACAATGATTTTCGCTTAAGTTTCTGTGAATCCATTTAACCCACTCCGGTTCTTTTGGTTTTCCGGTTCCCCATACGCCTGATTTGAACAATTCATCTATATAACTCAATTATATCACCTCTCTTTCGTTCAGGCAATATAATTATAGCCGTTTCAAATACGACATTCACCGACATCTTTAAAAGTTCGTTTTAATGAATAATACAAACGAAAGACGAGTGTTGTTTAAAACAGTCCTGCGGACTGTTTTAAAAGCGAGAATCCCTTCCGAGAATACAAGCACAGAGTGCGAAGTATGATCGGTGTAGCAGAAAAAAAGATTGGGAGCAACGAAAAAACGCTGTTCTCAATGCTTATTGGCGCGCTGAAAGACGAGTGTTGTTTAAAACAGTCCTGCGGACTGTTTTAAAAGCGAGAGTCCCTTCCGAGAATACAAGCACAGAGTGCGAAGTATGATCGGTGTAGCAGAAAAAAAGATTGGGAGCAACGAAAAAACGTTGTTCCCAATGCTTATTGTGCCGATTTTACAGAAAAGCAAACATCTAAAATTCCTTTTAAACGCAGATAATTACCCTTTCCTTATCACTGTAATTATTATAGCACAAAAGGGTGGTTTTGGCAAGCATTTTTTAGAAAGTATTTATACCTTTTTAAGCATAAATAGGCTCTGTAATTTTCACTCCGCCTTTGAGGGTTATTATTATTTTCATATCCTCCGTAACCGTAATACTGCTTACCAAATACCGTATAATTTCATCGTTATATTCCGTAAACCCAATTTCTTCATCGGAAATACAGGCCTCGATTTTTTTAAGCTCGGTTTTGTATTCCGGGCTTTTGTCAATTTGTGTTTTTAGCTCGGTCATTTGATTTCTTACATCGGCAATCGAAGCATAGCACCTCTTTATTTCTTCAATATAAAGGTCCTTGTTCCCGCCGGTTGCAAGGCACATCTTTTCGGCGGTTTCCGCCTTGGCCTTAAGCTCGTTTATCATATTTTCAAGCGACTGATATTCAAGCAGCAGCCGATTATCCGACAGGGAATAGGCAAGCAGCGTTTTAACCGTGTTTCGCACGTCGTTTTTGCTCGGAATGCTTTTTGTAAGCCCGCGGCATATTGCAGCGTGTAATATGTGTTCTTCGATTCCTTTTGACTGCGGGCAGGCGTCGTTGCCTTTTTCCATATGATAAAGACAGCGCCAGTATATCTTTTTAACGCCGTTTCTTGTCCATGTTTTCCGTCTGAACGGGCTGCCGCATACTCCGCAGAATAAAAGCTCGCTCAATGCGTATTTGCCGCTGTATTTTCCAAGCTCGGTTATACAGTTTTCGGACGAGCGTCTCTTTGAGCTTCTTTTGGACATTTCCTTTTTGACAAGCCAAGCAGTTTCGCGGTCGATTATTGCGGGGTGATTGTTGGATACCATATAACGGTCCATTTCACCGCAGTTCCGTATTACCTTTTTGCTTATAAGGTTAGGGTGAAAGGATTTTTGGTACAGTATATCCCCGACATATTTTTCGTTTGTAAGAATAGCCTTTATTCCGGTTTTCGACCATTCATATTTTCCGCGCGAGGTTTTGATTTGCCTGCTTTCAAGATACTCTTTTATTTGCTCAAGAGTATTTCCTTGTATGTAAAGCGAATATATTTTCTTTACCGTTTCAGCCTCTTCCGGAATAATAACTATTTCCTTTGTAACCTTATCTCTGCGATAGCCGAGTAAATTGAAATTGCAGTTGTAGCAGCCGCTTTCCATACGTTTGCGTATGCCCCACTTTATGTTTGCGCTTATGTTTTCGCTTTCCGCCTGCGCCAATACTCCGTATATGCCTATATATGTTTCGCTGTCCTCCGTAAGCGTGTTAATGTTCTGCTCCTCAAAATATATTGCTATACCGAGCGACTTTAAAATGCGGATATATGAAATGCAGTCAACAATGTTTCTTGCGTATCTTGATACGGATTTTATTAGAATAAGATCTATCTTACCGTTTTCACAGTCGCTTATCATACGCAGAAAGCTTTCGCGCTTTTTCACCTGTGTTCCGCTTATGCCCTCATCGGCATAAATTCCCGCAAAGCGCCATTTGGGATTTTTCCGTATATATTCCGTATAGTACGCCTTTTGAGTCTCATAGCTGTTTAACTGATCGTCAAGGTCGGTGGATACCCTGCAATATGCGGCTACTCTGAGCGGTCTGTTCGGGTCAAACCGTGCGGCCTTGGCAGGGTTGGCGGGTATTTTGGTTACAATTTTTCTGTGTTCAGCCGTTGCCGTTTGCATTGCAGTTTTCCTCGCTTTCGTTGCTTATTACCGCTCCGTTTACAAATTCGGCGTAAAAGATACCGTTTTCATCTATAAGAAACCGCGATATTACCGTTTTTAAAATATCTGTATCTATTTCGGTCATTGGCTCAAGTGCGGTAAGGCAGTCTTTGAGAGCGTCGGTCAGCGCTCCGCCGTTATCTGTTACGCAGCAATCGTATCTTTCAGCAGCTAAATTGAAAATAGCCTTCTTTGCTTCGTTAAACTGTAAACCGTCGCGTAATAAAAGCGCGCTCAAAAGTCTTTCCGAACGCTCGGTGTCGGGGCTTGGAATATATGTTTTCTCGGTATTTTCAATACAGATTATATCCGGGTCAAGTATTGCCTTATTTACAAGCCTTAAAGCGTTTGTAAAGATATAATTATCGTCGGTGTGCGCGAGTATTTTACACTTGCTCTGGCATATCCATTTTGTTTCCTTGCCGTAGTTTCTTATGCGGGTTATTCTGTCGCCGCAGGCGGCGCACACGGTATGATATTTAAAATAACGTATTATGTCATTGTCCTTTTCACGCGTTCCGCCGTGCTTTTTTATACGCATATCTTGGGCTTTTTCAAAAGCTTCGGCGGATATGATTGCGGGATATTCGCTGTCGCCTGCATAATGCGGGTTTTCAAGTATTCTTTTTACGGCGTTTTTTGTCCATACGGTTTTGTCTTTAAAATATACGACCTGTTCTTTTGTCAAACCGTCAGCGATTGCCGACAGACTTTTGCCGGACAGGTATTCATCGAATATTCTTTTAACCGTTTTCGCTTCCGCCTGATTTACAAAAGGCTTAAATCTTCTTTTTTCGTAACCGAATAAAATCATTCTCAGTTCCATGCTATCCGCTCCTTAAAGGCTAAACCGCATTTGAGGTAAAAGGTTACATACCTATCCTCAAAATACGCTTTGTCTATTAACTCATCAAACAGCGGACGGCTGAAAACTATTATTGCTTTCGGTTCGGTTTCAAGAAAGCGTATAAGTCTTCGCAGCTCGTCAATACACCTTTCGTCGCCGTCTTCCGCAAGAACCTTTTTACGGCGGGATTTCAGCTTTAAAAGCGAGCTTTCAAGCTTTGAGCATTGCTCCGAAAAGGTCACGGCGTCCATACAGCTTTCTTTTTGCAGGGAAATATATAAATTCAGTTTTTCGGACAAAACGGATATTTCCTTGTCTATTTCAGATATTAACGAATCGGAGCAGGTTATTATTCTTCTCGCTTCGGTAAGTTTTGCGGCAATGTCTTTAAGCAGAACGTTCTCATTTTGGCGCAGCTTGTTGTAAAAGCGTATAAAGGTTCTGCCAATCACTTCCTCGGACATGGAATGTGAAAGGCATTTTTCTTCGGACACTTTGTTTTTGGAGCAGGCATAATAGCTTTCGCCGTTTATATATTTTATTTTAAACGAACGGTTGCAGTATGCGCAATACAGCTTTCCGGCAAATGTGTTGTTTCGGCTTTTGGATTTTGCGTTTCTTTCGGTATTTTCTTTTAGCTTTTCCTGCACAAGGTTAAAGGTTTCTTTGTCTATTATGGCCTCGTGGGTGTTCTGAATATAGTACTTTGGCAGCTCGCCGTTATTCTTTCTTTGCATAAGCGGCAAAACGGACGGTGTAAAGTTTTTTTGAAAAAGTGCGTCGCCTACATACTTTTCATTTGAAAGAATATACAGTATGCTGTTTGCTTTCCAAAAACGCTTTTCGGTGCCGTATTTACGGTTTAGAGCCTGAGCTATTTTCAAAAAGCCCATACCGGACAGGTACATACAGTAAACCTCAAGCACGATCTCCGCTTCTTCGGGGACTATAAATAACTCGTTATCTTTGGCTCTGAACCCGTAGGGTACGCTGCATATACTGTATTCTCCTATTTCAAGCCTCATCCTGTTTGCAGTTGAAACACGTTTTGAAGTCGCCAATGCTTCGGACTGTGCAAAGGCGCTTTTAACATACAGAATAAGCTCAGAATTAAGAGTTAAGGTGTCTATACGGTCATTTTCAAAAAATACCGATACACCGTATTCTCTTAAAAAGCGTATACTCTCAATACATTCTAACGCATTTCTCGCAAAGCGCGATACGCTTTTAACATAAATGCGGTCAATTTTTCCGAGACGGCAATCGTTTAACATTCTTTTAAACTCATTCCGCTTTTCAACAGAAGTGCCGGTAATTCCTTCGTCGGCATAAATGTCAACCAAAACCATATTATCCGACTGGCTGATAAAATCGTGATAATAGTGCATTTGGGTGATAAAGGAATTCAACTGGTCTTCTTCACTTGTGCTGACCCGGCAGTATGCCGCAACGCGCAGCGTGCTGTTTTCGGAAGATTTATCTGCTTTAATAACTCTGACGGTTCGTTCTTCTGTACTCATTTTATTGCTCCCTTTCTTTGGTTTGAGAAGATTTTATCTCAAATTCCAAAAAAGAGACATTATGCGTTCGGGCTGAAACGCATACTTGACAGTCGTCAAGCAATGAGCAGAGCTTTGCGAATTTTTCTTTTGAAATAACCTCTTTTTCGGTCAATCGCCTGAGCAGATCATAGGAAGCGGCAGCGGTAAGCCTTTCGGCAGTGCCGATTTCCATAATTTCCTCCTGTTATTTGATCTGTAATTCTGCATACGCCGTTTTGTTTCACCGATTTTACGGGTCAATCGGTTCTCCGAGAAACAAAAAGACGCATATCCGAACGGATAGCGTCTGTAAATTCATATAACGACCATGTTCGGAGCCGCAGATGAAGTTACAGCGCCCTTTCGGACCGTAGAACTTTATTTCGTTACTCCTTCATAAATAGAACGTCTAATTATAGTATTCCTCAGGTTTTGCATTTTGTCAAGGGGTAAAATGAAAAAAATCGTGTTATTCGACAGAAATTTTGTTTTATCTTTCATTTGTATTACTTTTGTGCTATAATACATTAAAATGGAATATTAAATTTTAATGCGGAGGATAAGATGGAAAAAGTTTTTATCAGTCATTCGTCAAAGGATAAGCCGTATGTGAAATTACTTGTTGATTTGTTGGAAGGTATTGGCTTATCAGAAAATGAAATGGTTTGTTCTTCAGTTTCAGGATACGGGATACCGTTAGGAAACGATATATATGAGTGGTTGTCCGAGCAATTTGGAAACTGTAAACTACATATTATTTTCGTTCTTTCAACAAATTATTATGAAAGTGTTGCATGCCTTAATGAAATGGGTGCTGCATGGGTTCTTAAACAAAAATACGATATACTTCTTTTGCCTGGATTTGATTTTCAGAAAATAGAAGGTGCTATTAACCCTCAGCAAATTGGCATAAAATTAGATAGCGATACGGACGAGTTAAAACAACGTTTGAATGAATTAAAAGATTCTTTAATTAAAGAATTTAATGATAAACATATATCGGATTTAAAATGGGAAAGAAAACGTGATGAATTCATAAATAATGTTGCTATGCTTAAAGAAACGAAACAAAATCAAGAAAGTGAAATAAATACATATGAAATACCGCAACCTGAAAACAGGATTTCAAAGGATGCTTTAATTCTGTTGATATATGCTGCAAGTGATAATTCAGGTCAAATTATAATGTCACGAACATTATCTGGATTGTCAGTTTACGGAGGGGGATATAATTTTATTAGAGGGGAAAGAAATGCAAGAGAGGAAGCACGTTGGAGTGCAGCCGTAGAAGAATTAGAGGATAATAATTTAATTGCCGATCGTGGTTATAAGCACGAGATATTTGAGGTGACAAATGACGGATATGAAATTGCAGATGCGTTTAAAGATAAGTGGAATATAGATACCGATAATTCTCCTGATAAATATTTGGAAACTAAATGATTTTATTGTTCGGCATAGATTTTAAAATTCTTTTATAGTACCCAAGTCAAGTGATAGTTGATTTTTTAAAATAGTTTTCTTGAAATGAGATAAAAACCTCTCGTATGTTATACATAGAACATATGGGAGGTTTTTAACTATGACGGATTTACTGGATATATTAAACGAAGTCGTTGAGAATGACGAGACCGAAAAAGAAAAACAATTTGAAGAATTGCCGCCGGAAGAAAATGAATACGAAGACGGACAGGATACCGAGCAGGAAAGCACGGATTCTAATACAGGGTTTGAAACCGGTGTGTCCAACAGTATCGGCAGAGGCGCTGTTGAAAATATAATAAAGAATACCGTATACGAAAAATATAATATTGACGGGAAAGCAATGAAGGACTTTTCAAAGCTTTCGCCTACCGAAATGATTTCGGATTTCAAAGGTTCTGTTTGTGAGCTTGGACATATAAGAGAGGACTATAAAAACGGTATATATACAAAAGCAGAATATGACGCTTTATCTTCAAGGGTAAAGGGTGAAATATCCGGTAAAATGCTTGAAATCGGCAGTTGCCGAAAAAGTATTCTTGAGGATATTTTGCTGCGTTCTTTCGGCGTTAAACCGTCAGACTTTTCTAACGTTAAGACCTTTAAGGACTTAATAAATGTTTTTGAAACGGATAAAGAAATTAAAGGGGAAACCGAAAGCGAGATAAACCTCGATGCAGAAACGGATACGGACAAAGAATCCGATATACCCGAAAATGACGCGCTTGCCGATGTGGAACTGAACGAAAACGACACCGAAAATATAAAAGAAACAGAAAATATGGCGGAGCGTGAAAGCGAAGAGCAGCAGGAAAATACGGAATCCGATACGGATATAACCGATGCCAATGAAGAAATTACAGACATAGATAATTTACGCGAAACCGAACAGGATTTGGCTACTGATACGGATATTCCCGAAGAAGCTTTAGATGAACCCGAAAAGGAAACAAAAGACCCGACAGAGGACAAAACAGAGGTTGAGGAAAATTACGAAGAACCGGAGTCTGAAACCGACAGTTATGAGACAAAGAAAACTGACGAGGGCGGATATGCCGATGATGATTATGATACGGAGGACGAGGAAGAACCGGAAGATTCCGAGGAAGCGGAAAGCAAGACAGAAGAAGACGGCGAATCTGAACCTAAAATTCAGTATGATGATAGCGGGGAAAATTCGGATATAACAGATGAACAGGATATAACGACAGACCAATCGGACAACACAGAAGATAATACCGATAGTGATTATGATATGCCCGACCAAAGCACGGAAGAAAAAGAGAACGAGCGTTCAGATGCCGTTTCCGAAGAAGACGGGGAATACGAAGAAACCGGAAATACTGATTCGGATGATGCAGATACCGAAATAAACGAGAAAGATATTTCCGAAAATGAGGAACTTACGGACGCCGAGGATATTGAAGCAGACAATGATACAGATACCTTTGCCGAGGATATAATGAGTACCGATCCGGAAACGGAAGACGGTGATAACAGCTTTTATGATGATTCGGAAGATGTCCCGTTCGGATCTGAAAACGAAGAAAAAGACGACGCGGACTTTAATAAAGATATGTTGGAAGACGGCAGCGATGAAATTGAAATCACCGATAACGGGGAAATGCCGGATGATAGCGATATTGATATGTACCCCGAAAACGAGGACGATATACCTGACCCGCAGGAGTTTGAGGATATGCTTGACAGCAGCGCCGAAGAATTGTCCGGCGAGAACTTCACTTATGACAGAGAGGAGCTCGGAGATTATGAGGATATGGGGGATTTTGATTATTTACAGGAATCGGATATTGAACCCGGCGAGCCTGAAGACCCGACAGACGCAGAATTTTCACCGGATAACGCGGCAGAGGATATAGGGGAAATGGCAGAGGAAATAGGCGAGGCAGCAGAAGAAGGCGAGGCCATTATTGCGGCATTATTGTAACTGTTGTTGCAATAAAATTAAAAATATGTTATACTGTCGGTAGCTTTTAATGCTGAAATATAAAACGGAGGTTTTGTGAGATGAACAAAACAGAATTTGCAGCCGCAGTTGCCGAGGCTGCCGGTGCAAGCAAGAAGGACGCAGAAAACATTATTAACGCTGCTTTAGCTCAAATTGAAAAATCGCTTGTTGAGGGTGATAAAATCCAATTTGTAGGCTTCGGAACATTTGAAACCCGCGAGCGCGGCGAGAGAACTGCAAAGAATCCGCGCACAGGCGAGCAGATTACCGTAAAAGCCGCAAAGGTTCCGGCTTTTAAACCCGGCAAGGCTCTGAAAGACGCTGTAAACAAATAAAAAAGCAAAATGTGTGCAGTTGTCGGTTTGATGGCTGCACATTTTTTATCAGTGAATTTGACCTATATTTCTAACTGCAGGATATTAAAAGATTAAATTATAGGAGCTTAGATAGGTATGCAAATAAATAAAATGGCTGCATTGGCTACACCTAAAAAGAATTCGTACATTTTAAAAAAGAACAGCGCAGAAAAGATTATCGACAGTAAGCTCGGCAAATCAAGAGAAAAAACGATAATGGAAAATGCGGCGATTTTTGCACGCAACAATATCGTAAAAAAGTAATTTGATCGGCTATATATCTTTTTAAGTCAGTATTTTATTTCTTTAGGTAGGTTTAATAAAGAAAGAATTGACGTATCGGTAAAATGAGGATATAATATATTTGAAAGGCGGGTGTCTGTATTGGAAAGAAAGATAATTAACTATATAGTTGTTTGTATAAACGAATTTGCTTTAAGCAAAAACCTTACCGAGCAGGAGGCTTTTCGTTATCTTTACGCAAATAAGGGCATAGAGTTTCTAACCGAAAACTATGATATTGAGCATACTCTTTCCCTGCAGGATGCCGTTAACGATTTAAGCATTGTATGCCGTAATAACGGAGGTATGATACAGTGATTTTATACCATGGGACTAATTGCTCTATTGATAAAATAGATTTGAATAAGTGCCGTCCTTATAAGGATTTCGGTAAAGGCTTTTACCTCACGACAATTAAAGAGCAGGCTGAAAAAATGGCACGGCGTGTATCGAGAATTTACGGCGGAAATCCGATTGTTAATGCTTTTATTTATAACATTGATGCCGACAATTCGGATATAAATATTAAAAGCTTTCCCGCTCCCACCGAGGAATGGGCAAGGTTTGTAATAAACAACAGAAACGGTGTGAATTCAGAGGAAGGTAATAATTCTGATAATAAATACGATATAGTTATAGGTCCTGTTGCAAATGATGATTTAGCATTGCTTTTCAGACAATTCAGCAACGGAATGATAGAAATTGACACGCTTATTCGTGAAATGAAGTATAAAAAGCTGACCGATCAGTATTCTTTTCATACGGAAAGGGCTTTGAAATACCTAACAAAGGAAAGTGAATACAATGTCTAAGGCAAAGCAGCTTATGGAGCTTGCTACACAGGATATAATCGCAGAATTTGCAAGAAAAAAGAACATTGGAATTACAGAGGCTATGAACATCTTTTACGGTTCTGAATTTTGCAAGAAGCTCTACGATGAATCGACAGGTTTATATTTGGAAGGCACAAAATATTTATACGGACTTTTAGAAAATGAAATTAAAAACGGCAAGCTTGTTCAAAATGAAATATAATGATTAACCGCCTATCTCGCTCACGGGACGGGCGGTATTTTTTTGCGCAGTTTTCTTGAAACTTCTTCAAAACCAAAGGTATTTTGTTATTATACCGAATTATATTTATGAAGGAGAGGTTTTAAATGAAACTGAAAGGCACGGTTACCCATATTTTTGCCGAGAAGAAAAGCGGTTTTAAAATCATAGTAATAGACGTGCGGGATATTAAAAGCATTAAGCCGGATAAAAGAAACCCGGATTTTCCCGGCAGCGTGACTGTTCTCGGTATGCTTAAAGGTGTTAAGGAAGATTATGTTGTCGAAGTGACGGGCGAGTGGGAAAAGCGGCGGAACGGAAACTATTTCCCTTGGCAGTTTAAGGCGGCGGACTATATCGTTTGCGAATTTGAAACGCCTGTTTTAATGCAAAGGTTTTTGTCTTCCCTTAAAAGTGCAGGACCGGAGACGGCAAGAAGGATAATGAGAATTTTTTCCGACCCGCAAAAAACAATAGAGGAAAATCCGGCGGCGCTTACGGGTATCGGCGGTATAAGCCCCGAACGCGCGTCGAGAATAAGAACCGAATTTCTTGAAGAAAAGGAAAAACGCAGCCTTGCGGCTTTTCTGCATGGGTACGGCTTTAAAGCAGAAACGGTAAACGCAATTTCCGCAGAGCTTGGTAATGATGCAATGAAGATAGTAAAAAGCAATCCGTATTGCCTATACGAAAAGGGCTTTGCTTCATTTAAAATGTGCGACAGAATAGGGAACGACTGCGGGATAGCACCGTATGCAATATGCCGAATGAAATGCCTTGTGCGCGCGGTGCTTAAAACAAAAGCGGGCGCAAAGGGCCATACATTTTTACCCGCCGACCTTTTAACGGAGGAATGCAATGCTTTCTTAAAGGAAAACGCAGTAATTGAAAGCGCAGTTACTAAGGAAAGGTTTGAAACGGTGCTTCATAACCTTGTAGCCGGCGGCGCGGTTGTATTTGAAAGCGGAAGGTATTATCACCCCGACAGATACAAAAATGAAAGAGATACCGCAGAAATTCTTTTAAGAAGAATCGGGCATAGATCCCGTTATGCGAATGTATCGGAAGATGCTTTAAACGACTGTATTTCGGCGGCGCAGTATGAAATAGGGATAACGCTTGACGAAACGCAAAGAAACGCGGTTATAACCGCTATAAGGAATACCACCACCGTTATAACGGGCAGCCCCGGCAGCGGAAAGACCACTATACTCAATTCATATATCAAGACCGTGGATATGCTGTCCGAAAGGCTCGGAATACCGAAACCCGAAATAGCCCTTGCCGCGCCTACGGGAATGGCTTCAAAGCGTATGTCGCATTCGACCGGCAGAGAGGCAAAAACCATTCATAAGCTCTTTGATATAGGCTACGATTCACTTGACGGAGAAAACTGCTGCCGTAATTTAAGCGCGGATATTATAATTCTCGACGAGGTTTCTATGCTGGATATAGATACCGTAGGGTATATTATGCGCTCTTTAAGCGATGAAACGGTTTTAATATTGGTAGGCGACGTAAACCAGATACCTTCTATCGGTCCCGGTAATGTGCTGGCGGATATTATAGAGTCGGAATGTGTTCCCGTAGTAAGACTTGAACATTCCTACCGTCTGGGCGGCAGAAAGACTATTCTTGAAAACGCCAAAAGAATAAACGCCGGCAATGAAGAGCTTATAAGGAACAGACAGGACTTTGTTTTTTACCCCGTTAAGGATAAACAGTCCGACAGGGAATGTTTAAGGCTTTGCAGAGCCGTGGAGCGAATATTCTGCGAGGAATATTTAGCCGGCGGTCAAAACCCTTACAGAGTTCAGGTCATTTCTCCGCTTAAATCCAAAACGGCGGCTTCTGTTGACGAGCTTAATACCGTGCTGCAGAAAATTGCCAACCCCGAAATAAACGGCGATGAACAGATAAAGGTGGGCAGGGCTTTGTTCCGTAAAGGAGATAAAGTAATGCAGATATCCAATAACTACGATAAAGGCGTATATAACGGCGACGTCGGCAGGATAACGCAGGTTTCCAAAAGGAAGTATGTTGTTCAGGTGGATTTTCAAGGCGTTTCGGTTGAATATTCCGGCGCGGAGCTTGAACAACTGAAACACGCCTTTGCCACAACCGTTCATAAGGTGCAGGGTGGGGAGTACCCGGTGGTTATTATGGCAATAACCGGATTCCATTCGATGATGCTTATAAGAAACCTGTTTTACACCGGCGTTACCCGCGCAAAGGAAAGAATGATAATAGTAGGCGACGAAGACGCCATACGCTATGCAATACGCAATACCAAAGGCACTAAAAGATTTTCGGCGCTTTGCGGGCTTTTGAAAAGAAAAAATGAGAATAAAAAATAAAGGAGCAACCGTGATGATTTGGAAACAGAATACAGAGCTTTCGCAATATGATTTTTTCAGGGAAAACGGATACAGCGCTTTCTCGGCAGTCGCTTTGTGCAAAGCAGGAATGAAAACGCTTGATGAGGCAGATGAATTTTTGAACGGTGACGAGCTATGCGATTTTAGACTTATACGCAATATAGATAAGGCAACGGATATTATCTGGAAACATATTTTTGCTCATAACCGTATTTGTATATTCGGCGATTATGACGCCGACGGAATAAGCGCGTCAGCCGTTATGTTTTTGGCGCTTAAAAAAATGGGCGCCGAGGTATGCGTCAGACTGCCCGACAGAATTGAAGAAGGCTACGGCATAAGCAAAAAAGCAATTAAAGAGCAGGCAGAGTGCGGCGCAAAGCTTTTTGTTACGGTAGATAACGGAGTGCGCGCCGTGGAAGAAACGGAATATGTAAAGGAATTAGGCTTGGATATTGTAATACTCGACCATCACGAGCCGGGAAATGTGCTGCCGCAGGCGGACGCGCTTATAGACCTGCATATTGAGGGTGAAACCTATCCGTATAAGGAACTGACGGGTTCGGGGCTTGCATGGAAAGTTGCACACTGTATGCTTGAGCAAATAGGTGAACACGATTTCGCGCTTTCGCTTGCGGACATTGCGGCTATCGGTACAATAGGCGATGTTGCGCCGCTCAACGGAGAAAACCGCGTGATTGTAAAAAGAGCCGTTAAGCGTATGCGTGACCCGTATTATGACAGACCCGGTATAAGAGCGCTTATGGGGGACATGTCGCATATAACAGCCGAGGATATTGCATACCGTTTAGCGCCGTGCCTTAACGCTGCGGGCAGACTTAACGTAAAGGGCGCTGAGCTTTCCCTTATACTGCTGCTTGAAACAAATCCTTTGACCGCGGCGGAGCTTGCCGGAAAGGTTTTAAGCATAAACGAGGAAAGAAAGCAAATGCAGGCGGCGGCATACGGTCAGATACGCGAGGAGGCGGAAAGACTTGTTAATGCAGGGGATAAGGTGCTTGTTTTATGCACGGAAAAAGCGCCGGGCGGAATAGTTGGGCTGCTTGCAGGAAATTTAAAGGAAGAATTCGGCAGACCAGCAATAGTTTTTGCCTTTAAAACGGATATGGACGGCAAAACGGTGCTTACGGGCAGCGCAAGATCGGTTGAGGCTTTTCATATTCTAAACGGTATAGAAAAGTGCAAGGAGCTTTTGCTAAGCTATGGCGGACATGCTATGGCTGCGGGGCTTTCAGTGCGGCCCGAAAACTTTGAGAGCTTTCGCCGGGCAATCAATGAAACTGCAAGTAATCTTACAGATGAGGAGCTGCAGCCAACCTGCTTTTGGGATATACAATTAGAACAGTCCGAATTAAGCGATGAACTGTTTGCCGAGGCAGAACGCCTTGAGCCGTTCGGCGCCGGTGCAATGAAGCCTGTTTTAAAAACGGAAGTAAAGCTTTCGGAAAATGAAGCGCATAAATTTATAGGGCAGAACGGCAAGCATATAAAGCTGTTTGCCGACGGACTTTCGCTTATAGGTTTTAATCTGGCGGAAAAGTATATGGAGCTGTCATTGCCCGATAAAATAACCGCTTACGTAACCTTGGGTGAAAACTATTTTAACGGTGAAAAGCACAAGCAATTATCTTTACTGGATTTTTCCGCATAAGAAAACGGGGTGAAAAGACATGGCGGGAAAGACAAATACCAAGCAGATATGCGTTTATAAAACACAGAGGGCTTTGCTTGAGTTTATGGACGACACAAGATACGAAAAAGAGCCGATGGCGTCGCCGCACACGCTTATGTCGAGAATAAGGCTGAACGCCAAGGATTACAGCAAAGGCACGGGCGAGAATGCAGTTGACGCGTTTTACAACCTATCGGCAGAGGAGTTTTTTCAGTTGAACGACGCCGTAATAAAGGCAAAGACAGTAACGGCAAGAGAGCTGGCAATTTGCAAACGTAATGTTGAACGGCTGCAAAAGGCTTTAAAATGCGCGAGGGACAATTCTGCCCTTAAAGAGCTTGAAGACTTATGCTCGCAGTTTTCTGAAAGTCCGAATGAAATATTTAAAGAAGCGGGAGAAAAGATAAGCGGAATACTCTCCCGCCTTAAAGGAACGCCGGGTTCGGATAATGTAAGCGGTGCGGCTCTTTTGGAAAAAGCAACCGCCGAATATGAAGAAGCAAAATTGCAAAGGGAGTTATATTCAAACATAAAAATTCTGAATTACGACAGATATGTAAATCCGGAAAATGCGGAAGAGCGAACCGTGACAATGCTGAAGGTCACATATAATCCCCAAAGGAATTATCCTTATGTGCTGACGGTAGCAAACGGTTGGGCGGTGCCGCTTATTACAAAGCAGAAGGGAGTTATAATAAAAGAGGGGAGCACAAGGCTTACAGATAAGGTGGTAATATCCCTTGACGAGAGGAAAATGCTTTCGATGCTCGGAACGGTGGATTCTTTTTTAAAGGCTATGACGGCGTATGCGTTAGGTCCGTATTTTGAAACGGTCACTAACCCGATTTTATACTCCGGTGCATACGAAGATTAAACGAAAAACGGTTGACGAACTAAAAATCCTGTCAGCCGTTTTGTTTTCTTGAAACTGCATTAAAATTCCCCGTATAACCTTAACATAAGGGGGGAATGAATGTGAAGCACAGTTATTTAAAGCCTTGCAGATTTGAAATATATAAGGCGGCGCTGCCTAAAATAGGCGGATCTGTATGCTGCGGATTCCGACCGGTCCTTGTAGTGCAGAATGAAAAGGGAAACAGCAATTCGGATACGGTTATAGTTGCGGCAATTACGGGAAAGCAAAAGCCTTGGCTGCCGACTCATGTTGAAATAGGGCGCGGCGAGGGGCTTGACAGGGTTTCTACGGTTATGTGCGAGCAGATACGAACGCTGCCGGATTATATGCTTGTAAAGAGAATAGGCGCAGTCAGTGATTCGGATAAGGTGCGGGATATAAATTATGCGCTTGCAAGGTCGCTCGGACTGACTCTTAACGGTTGGTAATTGGCGGATAAAGTAAAACTTATTCGCAGATTATAATAAATTTATGAAGGAGTTTTTTTAAAATGGAAAAAAGATTATAGCGGTCACATAATACGGAAAACGAGAAAGAAAATACAAATGCTGCTTGTGATGTTTTTTGTTGGAAGAACTTGCAGACGGAACATGATTTGAGGTGGAGTTTTAATATGAGAGAATATGTATGCAAAATCGAAATCGGCAAAAACGATTTTGAAAAAATTAACAGATTGATGGATGTGAAGTTTGAGGATTACGAGTCAAATCGCAAAATGGAAAAACTCATTGACGAACTGGATGCAAGACCCGATACAATGCCGTACAGCTTCTGCTTCGAGTTTGATGACGGTTCAGAAATCCTGCTTGATATTTGTTCCGGCATCAGTAATTACTATGATAGTTGGAGGTGGGTGTCGGCAAACGGAACAAATGATAGGCAATTTGACTGTATGTATGGAGTTAAAGAAGAAAATGTATTTGTATATGGCGGTATAACATATGTTTGCAAGTTTGCATTTGAAAAGCAGGAGTAACGGTATGGATAAAATTATTTTGAGCCGGAAGGATATAGAATTTGTTTTGAAATGGAGAGATGAGCATAAAGACCTCGTGCGTGTCGGCGTAAATCCGCTGCGGGCTGTAAAGATTATCTGTGCCGACAGCGGAATAACGCTGACGGCAATCAATGACGACACTGTGTTGAGCATCGGGATAAATCAGTCCGGAAAAAGTCTCGGAAGAATAGAATTCAGACCTATGGCAAACGGAATGTTCCAAAAGCTAAAAGACAAGGCGAAGATAAGCGAAGAAAACAAGCAGTCTGTTTTAACGGTGTACATCTCAGTAATGGCTTTGCTTGTGTTCGGAAGAAGTACGATAAAAGCGCCTGAGCCAAAAGAAGCAAAGACGGCGACATATTCTAAAAAGCTCACAAAGAGGTCAAAAAATAGCAAACCTTCCGGGGTAACTTACATACTTACCTGTTCCGGGAAAGAACCTCGCATAGGCATAAAAGGCTCACACAGCAGCCCGCAAGGGATCTTCTCCGTGCGAGGGCATTACAGAAAATGCAAAAGCGGCAAGGTTATTTGGATTGCGCAATATACGAAAGGTACGGGCAAAAAAACAGATAAGTCTTACAGAATAGGCAGAACTGATTGAATTTTGAAAAGTCTTGTAAAAAACGAGAAAGAAAATACGGAGGATATTTATGAAAGCTATAAGTTACGGCAATTCCTATGAAATTTTTGACGATTCACTGAAAACATACGAAAAGCTGCCGCCGCAGAATTATATTGTGCGGTTTGCAAAGGAGAAAGGTTTTTTCCTTGAAAAATACCCGGATATGGAAATAAAGGAAAGCAAAATTTACGGCGTACATACCGAAAAGGTCAAAAAGGTATTAACAACATTTACTTCTTTTGAAAGAAATCTCGGCGTTATTTTAAGCGGAGATAAGGGCATAGGCAAATCTCTTTTCGCAAAGCTTGTTTGTATTGAAGCTATCGGGAAAGGGTATCCCGTTATAGTGGTTGACAGATATATTCCGGGTATAGATTCATACCTTAACTCAATAGAACAGGAAGTAGTGGTTTTATTCGATGAATTTGATAAAACCTTCTGCAATAATGATAATAACGGCATATCTCCGCAGACTTTAATGCTGAGTTTGTTCGACGGTATATCCGTGGGCAAAAAGCTGTTTCTTATTACCTGCAATGAAATAAGAAAGCTGAACGATTACCTTATTAACCGACCGGGCAGATTTCACTACCATTTCAGGTTTGATTACCCGTCTTACGAAGAAATACGGGAATATCTGCAAGATAAGCTTGACGAAAAGTATTACGGCGAAATAGAAGGCGTAGTGGCATTTTCAAGAAAGGTAAATCTAAATTATGACTGTTTAAGGGCAATAGCGTATGAAATTTCAAACGGACAGACATTTAAGGAGGCAATAAAGGATCTGAACATTGTTAACATTGAGGCGGTAAGACATGAGATGGTACTGCATTTTGAGGGCGGCGCCACACTGTCTGCGCGAGGTGTGTATATTGACTTTTTCTCTCAGGAAAGGGCGGGAGCATATCTTTATGACAATTTGGGGAACAGCCATTGCAGAGTTGCTTTCGATGTGAAAAACTGTATTTTTGACGGAAGGCTTATGACTAATGTTGTTAAAGCAGAGGATCTGAACATAGAGTTTGGCGGCTATGATGACAGCGACAGCGAAACCACCGAAAGGTTTAAGCAGTTTAAACCGTCTTATCTTACGGTTACGCGTGAAACGAATACAAGTATTCACTATGCGGTTTAAAAACGGCGGCAGGGAGATTGATATGAAAACAATAAGAATAGATGACGCTTCACAAATTCCTGAATCTGATGTTACGCACGAAAACCTTAAAATTATGTACGGTACGGGTATTTCAATGTATAGTAAAAACCAAAGAGGGGACAGAGTAGGATATTACAGAACCGGGGTTCAGACGCGGCTCGGTGATATTGAAATTTCTGCGTGGATCAAGTTGGCGGAAAAGCTTATTGAAAAAGAAAACGGTCAAAAGCTTTATACTGAATTAACTTGAATGGGCAAGGGAATACGGCTACATTAAATCAAAGACTGAAGCGGATATAAAAGAAAAGGCGTTAGATTATTATGTATCCGCAATTTATGACAATAAGAGTTGGTACGATTATATTGGCTTTAATGAAAAGTATTACCCCGAAAAGCTTGCCGACAGCAATTGATATGTGTTATAATGCCGATATAATGTGATACTACTGAATTTTAATAAGGGGATTATTTAATGCTTCATAAAATTAAAGATGTTATGCCATTGCCAGATTACCGTTTAAGCGTTCGGTTTTCTGAAAGGTGTACTAAAATTTACGATGTTAAACCGTTGCTTGATAAAATACCGGTATTTGCCGAGTTGAAAGACGGAAACAGGTTTGAAGATGTACATATTGATGTCGGCGGACACGGTATTGCGTGGAACGACCGCATTGATCTTTCGTGCGAGGAATTATGGGATAACGGTATTTTGAAAGTGTAAAGGAAAATGTCAAAAGCGCTCAGGTTTACCGGGCGCTTTTGTTTTGAAATTTCGTGAATACAGGCGGCAATAAAATCAGGAACTTAAAATTAGATAAAAGATATTGTAAATCGGATAAAGATTAGCTGTTGTGCAACCTGCCGTATTATGTTAAAATGATTTCGGTAAGGTGGGAAAGGTATGCAGCACATAACTGTAGGAAGGAAATATAACGAAGGCAAGGTCGCAAAAATTGAGTGCACCCAAAATGACCGACTTCAAAACATTGACATAAAAGACAAATGCTTTTTGCTGATTATTCTGACTGTCGGTAAGCTGGAATTTAAGGTAGAAAACGAGCAGTTTTGCGCCGCGGCACCGGCGTTTATCTGCTTTGACGAAACCGCCGACCCCGTGATTATTTCAAAGCAAAAAGCGCAGTATACCTGTATTTACTTTCATCCCGAATTTTTAAATGTTAATATCTCCTTTGAGATGCTGCGTAAAAAGGATTACGGCGATATTGCCTCAACGCACGATTTATTTTTGTTAAAGCCGTTTACCGATAAGGCTTATGTTATACCCATAGCCGAGGCGCAGCTTGAAAAAATAACGCAGGCGGCAAGGGATATGCAAGAGGAGCTTAAAAATCAGCGTGATTGGTATTGGTCCTGCCGCGGGCGCTCGTATTTTATGGAAATTATTATTGCCTTAGAGCGTATGTACGGGCTGATTGGGTACGGTGTGACTCATCAAAAATCGGACAATATGCCAATTATCAAAAACGCAAAGCTGCGCGATGCGGTATTGTATATCGAAAGTCGATTTGATGAAAGCATTACTCTGCTCGATATAGCAAAAGCCGCCGGAATAAACCACACCACGCTTACAGCACTGATGAAGGAAGAACTGGGACTTACCGCAATAGAGTACCTTATGAAATACCGCATAACCGTTGCAAAAAAACAGCTCGAATTTACAAGCGTGCCCATAAAAGATATTGCAAATATGACAGGCTTTAAAACCGTGCAGCATTTCAGCCGTGTTTTTAAAGCCCATACAGGCGCCGCCCCGGCGGAATTTCGCAAAAGTGCCGTGCAAAAACGAAAGGATGATTTTAAGTGAAAAAGGCAAAACAGCCTTTATGGTTTATTATACCCACCGTTTATATTTGGTTCAGTATAATATTTACTGCAATATCGGTTAAAAACAACACGCCTAAGTTTTTTGGCACAACAAATTATTACCGTCTCTTTTTTAAGGACGCCGTTTTTTTAAAGGCTCTTTTTAACACATTTTTGCTTCCGGCTTTAACTGCTTTTTTGTTTTGCCTTGTTTTGTATATCGCTAAACGGCTGATAAACAGGAAATATCATATAAAATACATAAACGCCGTGTTTTACGGTGCTGCCTCGGTATTTACGACAGCGTGTATGTATTTTCAATTTAAAGGGTTCTTCGCTTTTCCCGCTTATACCACCTACCCTCTTGTGGCAGTACTTCAGGCAGAACCCGGCATAGGCTCAAATTTTAATTTGTTTTTGCTGTGCCTGCAAGCAGCGATTTTGCTGTGCTTCATATTTTGGTGTATTGATTTGGTTTCAGAAAAAATAAACGGACGGAAATAGAATGAAAAGAATTTTTGCTGTAATTTATGATGTTATGATATTGGCTTTATCATATTCGCTTTTTAACAGCATTATTTTTAATATAAGCAGCATTTCCGTAATCAACGGCTCAATAGGCATAATCGGCGGTGCGGATGTGCCTACTTTACTTTTTGTTTTGACAAAAAATCCGGTTATGTTTCTTATGGCATTATTTGTTATTTTCGGAATTTCTACAGCAGTGATTATTACTGTTGTAAGTTTCAAAAATTCATGCAGTATGCGGCTGTATATAACGGCAATTGTATTTTTGCTTGTTGTTGCAATTTTATTTGTTTTAATACCGCCGCAAACGTATGTAATATCCCTGTTTGTGTTGAATGCGGCGATTATTTATGACATCATTCGTGTACTTTATTATATAGCAACGGCGGCGGAAATTATAATTATTTGCAAAAAGGAGTTTATGAAATTATGTTCAGATTGAGGAACTACGAATGACAGAACAAAACATTTTTGACGACCAAACATTCTTTTCGGAATATCAAAAATTGCGCGATAACAAGGCAAATTACAATGATTTAATAGAACAGCCGGCAATGCAAAAGCTAATGCCCGATATAGCAGGTAAAACGGTTTTAGACTTGGGCTGCGGATGCGGTCATAACTGTGTAGGTTTTGTTAGAAACGGCGCCGAAAGCGTTTTAGGCATAGATATTTCCGAAAAAATGCTTGCGGTTGCAAATAAAGAGTCAAAAAACGATAAAATCAGGTATGCTCAAATGAATATGTCGGAATTAGATAAATTATCAATGAAATTTGATATTGTATACAGTTCTTTGGCTTTTCATTATGCGCCCGATTTTCAAGAGCTTGCAAATGATATTTATAACCTGCTGAATTCCGGCGGGTATCTTTTGTTTTCACAGGAACACCCAATTGTGACAGCTACTTTCGGCGGAAAACAGCACTATAATAAAGACGAAAACGGTAATTACACCTCGTTTACATTTTCAAATTACAATCAACCCGGCGAAAGAAATACTTTTTGGTATGTTGACGGAGTAAAGAAATATCATAGAACATTTTCAAATATTATATCCGCTTTGTGCCGTACCGGTTTTGTTATTGACACGGTTTGCGAGCCATTGCCGATTGAAAACGCAACCAATTTCATTCCAAATATATTAAAAAAAGAACTTATAAAGCCGACATTTTTAATTGTAAAAGCGAGAAAGTGATAATTTTTATGAGCTATAATATTGAAAAGTTGGATATTAACGATTACCCCAAATGTAATGCTATATGGAATATGCAGGCTGATCCGCTGACTGAAAGATTCCGCAAAGAAATTGAGAACGGAAACCGTGAAGTTTATGTCTGCAAAGAAAACGGAAATTTTATAGGCGAAATAGCTTGCGTTTACGATATGAATGACCCCGATTACACAATTTCCGGGCAAAGAATTTATTTGTCACGACTGATTGTAAAACCAAATTACAGAAACAAAGGAATTGGCGGAACTTTAATTGATTTTATGATTGAAAAACTGAAATATGACGGTTATAAAGAGATTACTGTCGGTGTTGGCAAAGATAATTTCGCAGCCGTTCACCTGTACCGTAAAAAAGGTTTTACAAAAGTATTGTTTGACGGTTGCGATGAGCAAGGCGAATATTTTAAACTGTTAAAAACATTGTGACGGAGTAATGACTATGAGTGTGATAGAAACCGAAAGATTGCTTTTAAGACCGTTTACCGATAATGATGCGGCAGAAATGTTTAAAAACTGGACTTGGGACGAAAGAGCAGCAAGATATTGCCGCTGGCATCCGCATGGCAGCGTTCAGGAAACAAAAGAATTGCTGAAAATGTATAAAATCCAAGCTGAAAGCGGATTTGATTTTCGGTGGGGCATTGAACTTAAAAGCAACAGTGAGTTAATCGGAATTATTGATGTTGTCGATCTTTCAGAGGACAAAAAGGTCGCGGAAATCGGCTATTGTTTGTCCTTTGATTATTGGAATAACGGTTATGCTACTGAGGCGCCGGGCGGAGTAATTAACAACCTTTTTAATAACGGTGTGGATAGAATTATCGCCAAGCACCACATAGATAATCCTGTTTCCTGCAAAGTTATGGAAAAGTGCGGTATGAGATTTACAGGTTTATCAAAAACCCAAGCAAAATTCGGTTCGGATGAACAATGCGATGTGAAGTGCTATGAACTCTGCAAATGAATCGTTTATGAATAATCGCATTATTGTTGACATCTCAAATTTTATATTTGTTTCCGATAAACCAAAGACGGTTGACGCTATTTTTCTGCCGGGTGGTTCGCACCCCGAACAGCCGGAATATGCGGCAAAGCTGTATAATAAAGGCTTTACTGAATATGTTATTCCGGCGGGCGGCGTCAGTGTAAAACGGGATAAATGGCCCGGTGTGCGGTCAAAGGCAGAAATATACAACGGCGACTACAAAACCGACTGTGAATTTTTCACCGATGTACTGATAAAAAACGGCGTACCGAGAACGGCAATTTTCGGCGAGGACAAGTCGGGTCATACCCGCGATAACGCCTTTTTCTCCCGAAAAATTGTGAATGATAACGGTCTTAAAATTAAAACGGCGATGATTGTCTGCAAAGCGTTTCACACTCGGCGCTGCCTTATGCTTTATCAGTTGGCTTTCCCCGATACTGAATTTATTGTCTGCCCTGTGCATTGCTATAATATCACGAAAAATAACTGGTACACGACCGAACAAGGAATAAACCGTGTTCTTGGTGAGCTTGCCCGTTGCGGTAACCAATTTACGGGTGATATTAAGGAGTATTTGTTATGACCCATTGCATTATCCTTGATCCGTCTGCTTTTTTAAAAATTGAAAAGGGGAGCAAAACGATCGAACTGCGGCTGAATGATGAAAAGCGGCAGAAAATCAAAATCGGCGATCGAATAGAATTTCATTGCAGTGATATAAATTCCGTTATTTTCGCGGAGGTTATAAAGCTGCATAAATTTTCCGATTTTGAGCAATTGTATAAGGTGCTGCCCTTAGAAAAATGTGGTTATTCCAAAAATGATTTAAAAGCAGCGCATTACACGGATATGGAAAAGTATTATACAAAGGAACAGATCAAAAAATACGGCGTATTGGGAATAGAACTCCAAAAAATTACCGCGATCGTAAATATAAAAGCAAGCCTTTTTGACCACGAAATTCTGGCACTTATGAAACCGAGCGTTTTTGATCCCACGCCGGAGCGATTAAAACGCAGGGCAGAAAAATACTCGGCGGACAAAAATACTTTTGTGTATGCCTGCAAAATTGACGGTGTGTATGCCGGTATTGTTGTTTTGAAAACGGAAAACGACACCGCCGAGATTTTGGATATTTCCGTAAAACCCGAATACCGCAAACACGGTATCGGCAGAAGCCTTATTGATTTTATTTTCAATCAATTTCCTATAGATACGATTACCGCAGAAACCGATGATGACGCGGTTGGATTTTACAAAAAGTGTGGGTTTGCGGTCGCATCAGTCGGGGCGGTTTGCGACACCAAACGGTACTTTTGCAAATGGCATAGATTTTAAATTAACTGGGGTGTTGAAAGGAATGGACTTATCGTGAAACTCATTCTTTCGTCTTGCGATTTTCGCAATGAAAAGTCGAAGAAAACAATAATTGATAATCTAAGTAAACCCATAGATCAATGTAAACTGTTATTTATCCCTAATGAAAAAGCAACGTATGAAGCTATACACAGTGAAAGGTATTTTTTAAGGATGCAAGAGTTTGGTTTTACAAAAGAAAATATCGCAGTTTTCGACTATTACAATGAACAACAGTTTATCAATCTTGATTTAGATGTTATTTACATAAGTGGTGGAAATACATTTGCGACACTAAAGCGGATAAAAGATTGTGGTTTTGATAAAGAAATTATACGCTATGTGAAATCGGGCGTTCTTTATATCGGCGGCAGTGCGGGCGCACACATTGCCACACAAAGCGTTGCACACATCACGGCGTTTGATCTTATTCCCGATGGTATGAGTGATTTTAAAGGACTTGGATTGTTTGACGGTATTATTCTCTGTCACTATACCGAGGAACACAAAGCGCTGTATGATAAGCTTAAATCGGAGGGAAAATACAAGGTATTTGCTTTGTGTGATGAGGATTCATTGGTTGTAGTTTCCACAAACGATGATGTTATCCGGCATTACGATTTAAGGATAGACGAAAACAACGACCCCGTGCGCGACTCTGAGCTGTTGCGGCAATCAATTTCTTCCCGATATTAAGGCGTATTTGTTATGAATAGGCAAATCAAAAATTATATAAAAGAAAACCTAACAGGAGAAGATTAAGCAGTAGAATTTGAGTTTATCTCTTTTTTACGAAGTAACAATATTGAATTTTACAGGGATACGGTATTTTGAAAGTGTAAAAACTAATAAAGAACGGTATAGCTTAGCTGCTATGCCGTTCTTTATTAGTTTTGTTTATTTTTTTGTATAAAGACAACAGCCCAACAAACTTGGTTTTGACAAACACACATTATTTTTGAATATTTTAATGTGTGGTTGTCGTTAAAGACTTGACAATGGCACATTATTTTTATATAATATAATGTGTGAAAGCCGAAACGGGGTGAAAGCATGAGTGACAGGGAAAAAATTAAAAAAATGTTGGAAGCCTCAGAGAACGGCATAATAACTTCAGCACAGGTGACGGAAGCCGGGTTGCACCGCAACTCTTTACAACAGCTTGTCAAAGACGGTGAAATATACCGTTTCGGACGTGGATTGTATGTACGAAGTAACTCATGGGAGGACGATTTCTACCTCTTGCAAAAGAAATACGGACGGGGAATTTACTCGCACGATACCGCACTGTATCTGCTCGGATATTCAGACCGAACCCCTGCAAAATATACTATGACATTTCCAAAGGGCTACAATGCGCCGTCGTTGAAACAGGAAACAATTATTATTAAGCGTGTTGTACCGGAAAATTATGAGTTCGGACAAATTCAAATTAAATCGCCGGCAGGCAATCTCATTCGTACTTACGATTTGGAACGAACGCTATGCGATATTCTTCGTGGAAACGGCATCGATATTCAAATCATCACTTATGCTATGAAACGCTATGCAGCGTCCGGAGAAAAGAACATTCACAAACTAATGCAGTATGCCGAACGGCTCCGAGTCAGTCCTAAGGTACTGCGTTATTTGGAGGTTTTGCTATGATTACAAAAAATCCCATGCAACTGAAAGCCTTTATTAAGAATAAAGCGGCAGAAAAGCATATTTCCGCACAGCTTGTTATGCAAAACTATATGTTGGAACGGCTGTTGGAACGAATATCTCTTTCGGAATATAAGCAAAATTTTATTCTCAAGGGCGGATTTCTGATTTCCGCCATTGTCGGGTTGGATACTCGGGCAACAATGGATCTTGATACAACGGTAAAGGGTTTTACGCTGACGCATGAAGCAATCCGTGCAATTTTTAATGAAATTTGCGAAGTTCATATAGAGGATGATGTTAGGTTTGAGATTGTCGGAATATCTGACATTCGGGAAACCGATGATTACCCCGGCATACGGGTTGCACTGAAAGCAAACTATCCCCCGATTAGTGTACCGTTGACGGTTGATGTTACTACGGGTGATATGATAACGCCGCGTGAGGTGGAATACACATTTTCATTGCTTTTTGACGATCGCAAAATCAGCATTCTTGCTTACAATCTTGAAACAGTATTGGCGGAAAAGCTTGAAACCGTGTTGTCGCGCAACATTGCGAATACACGTCCGAGAGATTATTATGACATACATATTCTGTACGCGCTGCGCGGAGCAGAGTGCGATAAGAAGGTACTGCGGCGGGCTTTGGAACTGACGGCAGGGAAACGCGGCAGCAGCGTAATTTTGACAGACTACCCGGAAATTATGAAGGAAATCTGCGAAAGCGATACGCTTCGTAAGCTTTGGGAAAAGTATAGTCGCGAATATGAATATGCAAAGGATATTTCCTTTGATGAAACCTGCAATACCATTCAAACGATTATGGATGCAGTTATGAAATAAAAGATAGACTTTTTGTGTTGGCTGCAATTGCACATATGCGCACAGGATAGCTAAAATAATTTTTATAACTACAGTTAACTAATAAAACAAAAAAATTTAAAGGGAGAAAAGTTGTATGGCACAATTAGATTTTAGAAATCATTCGGCGGCACAAGATATGATACGCATTATCATGCGTGATGAAAAATTAACGGTTAACGAAGCAATAGAGTTTGCTATAAACCGTGAAATGCACAAAACCATACTGAGAGAAGGATATGCTTCTATTGCGCTTGATTTTTGGGGACATGACGATCCGGAGCGTGAATGGGACACTTTAGAAGATCCTATTGTCGATATAGAACTGGACAAGCTACGCGAAAGACTTGTTGAAGATATTTCGGAGAAACAAAATGTAGACGCGGAAACGGCGGTATCCTATTTTCTTATATTTACTATGGATTCTATGGGATACCACATATGATTTATGATATACATAACAGAACGCGGCGGGAAGTAATTTCCTGCCGCTAATTATTTATATAGCCAAATTATCTTTTGAAACAGTTTCGGGAATTCAAAATTGCAAGTAGAGATATTCTTATCTTTTCATATCCCGAACAATAGCGTTTATGTGCTCAAGCTGCTCAGAATTTAAGCCTTTAAGATTTTCCATTGTTTCATTAAGGCAATCGGGCGCTTTAATAGATACGTCAAAAAACTCTGCGGGTTCGATGTTAAAGTATTCGCAGATATAAAAGAAAACAGTCATAGAAGGCAGAGCGTCAGTAGTTTCAATTTTGTTGATATACGATTCCGATTGCCCTAAGCTTAAACTCATATCGCGGGCGGATACATTCTTTTGCTGTCTTAATTCGATAAGCCTCTTTTTAAACATTTCTTCATACATTATACATCACCGTATATAATTGTACTCTATACATATTTTAAAAATACGGAAAATAAATATATATTTACATTGACATACAGAACTGTATTCTATAAAATATAGTATAGTAGCGAACTGAATTATTATGGTCTGGAGGCATTTATCAGTATGAATAATATAAAAAACGGGGAAATTTGTCTGTTTCCGTATAAGTGGTTTGAGGTGAATGATATAAGGATAAATTTTAACAGTACATACGAGGAAGTACATAAGCTGCTGTTATTTTCAAAGACTGGGTTGCCGAGTCGCTTTTCAAAAAGCGAAACAGGTGAACCGAGCGATTTTTCCGAATATGCCGGAAGTATTAAATTTATTTATAACGAAGACAAATTAAAATCGGTAGAAGTATACGGAAACGGCGCGGTAGTTCTGTCGAGCGAATACTGCTGCCTTGATTCAAAACGGAAGCATAAGAAAAAAGCGATAGAAAAAATTTATGATGAAATATGCGAAACGGCGGGAATATGTATTTTAGATAAATTCGGTATGATTATAATGCTGGGCGATCCGTCAGAGTATATTATCTCATGTGAAACAGATTTTAAAAACAGAACCGAAAAATATTGCAAAAATTATTTACCTTCCTGATATAATTAAGGTTGAAAAGGACGGGTTCATATGATATAATTCTTTATGTTGTGAAACAACATTAGACAATACAATCAGGGTACAATACTTTTTTGAAGGAACGGCGCCGTTATCGGCATTGTTGCCCTCCGCTCACAATACGCCAGTATTCCTCGGTCGGGCGCCGCGCCGCTAAACAGCGTCGTTTTCTTACAAAATCTTTGACCCATAGCGAGAAAATTTTTTCGCTTATGAAGTCGAGGAATGCAGGAATACTAACGTATTTCAAATGACGAGACAATATAAACGGACAAATTTTCCGCCATGGGAAGCATTGTACCCTGATTGTATTGTCTAAACAAAGCAATTTATGCAACCGTCTGAACGGCGGTTGCTTTTGTGTGTATACTGGGAATAAACATTTAGGGGAATACGAATATGCGGAAGATCTATGTTATGATAAATACTGGCTCTGGGTATCAGTTGGCGGGCAGAAACTCCTTTTGCACAGACGATATAAGCGAGGCTGTATCATTTGACGACCGTGAGTCCGCTGCACTATACATAGAGAAGCACGGGCTTGAAAAAATATCCCGATTGGGTTTCTATGAAAAATAATTTTTTGCAAAAATAATCGCCATACAATTTATATAATTGTGTGACGGTGTGTATATTTTATTGTCGTTCCATTACAATAATCGTATCACGATGAGAGAGGTAATGGAATTGATAGAGGTTTTGATTGGAAAAAGAATAAAAGAGCAGCGCAAGAAAAACAAGCTGACGCAAGAACAGCTTTCCGAAAAGCTGGGCATAAGCAAAAATCATTTATCTGCAATTGAACGCGGCGTTTACCGTGTGCAGATTGAAACGCTTGTTATGATAATCAACTGCCTCGGCTGTACGGCGGACGATTTATTCTGTGATGTGATAGATAAGGGTTATATGATAAAATCCAGTCGCCTGTCCGAAAAAATAGAGAAGCTTTCACCGGAAGAGCAGAACAGAATTTTAGCTGTTGTAGATACCTTGGTCGAGAATGCCGGGAGATAAAAGTTAATAGGTATTTTATGAGAATCTGCGTTTTTTCGCAGATTTTTCTTTTTCTGCAAATTTCTACACACTCCGACAAACAAATGTGATATAATACTTGTATGACAATTATAATAAACGTATAACAAGTATTCGGGGTGTCGTAAATGAAAGATTTAGTTTGCGCTTGCACGGGTCATAGACTGCAGAACTTACCGTTTCGTTTTAATGAGATGGATGAGAGATGTATGAGTCTTAAAGAAAGGCTGTATGAATGCGTTGAGAATATTATTAAGAAAGGCGTAACACGGTTTGTTTCGGGTATGGCAATAGGTGTGGATTTTTTCTTTGCGGAAATTGTTATTGAACTCCGTGACGAAAAATATCCGGACATTACATTGGAAGCGGCAATTCCCTGCGAAACGCAAGCAATACGGTGGTCGGAAGAACTGCGCGACAGGTATTATAAAATTCTTGCGCAATGCGATGTTGAAACAATGCTGCAGAAAGAGTATACACGCGACTGTATGCAAAAGCGCAACCGCTATTTGGTGGATAGCTGCAATTACCTTATTGCCGTATGGGACGGAACTGCAAGCGGAACCGGATCTACCGTTCGGTATGCGCAGGAAAATAATAAAAGCATTATTATAATAAACCCAAATGAATTGAATAGCGATGTTGATTAAGGCTTTTTACCCGGATGACAGGTTTTAGATTTCCGTTTGCATAAATCGTAAATAGAGCGCTGATACTCTTCACCACATACAGAGCATTTAAACCAAACGGGTTTTCTTGAACCGGGGAGATAATCAAACGGTGTTTTATCGCCGTTTTTTGTCGGATGCCATTCCTTTGCAAGCAACGGATATTTAAAGCCGAACGACGCGCAAATAGGACAGCGGATTTTATGGCGCATAAGATAAGCGGGGGAAGCCTTGTACGAATGACCGTTACGGCAGCGCCAGTAATATTCTGTCTGTGAGAATGCGGGCAGGGTATCGGGATTTATGCTGCCGTTTTTATCGCTGTCCCATTCTTTGAGCATTTCCGGGTGATGTGCGAAAAAGGAATTTTCTTTTCTTTTACATTCAGGGCATGAACCTGATTTAATCTGGTCTGTGAGCCGTCTTTTCCATATGTGGCCCTGCGGACATTTCCACTGTATAAATTCGGTGCAGGTGGGAGAGGTTTTATATGGGTCGCGCGGATCATTCCAATATTTAAGAATATCCGGGTAAACTTGAGCCGCCGAACCTTTTCTTTCAGGGCCGCATACGGAGCAGTAACCGCGGCGGACGCGCTTGTGCGGTGATTCCGTTTCGGTATGCCCGTAGCTGCATATCCATTTTACCTCTTTTAAAGAATCAAAGCCTATTGTATCCGGCGTCAGATCGCCATCGCTTACAAATTCGTCTGTTAAGTGTTCAAGGTTATGCTGCGCCGCATATTGGCGCAGAGAGGTCTTAATTTTTCTCATTTTTCTTTCCCTCGTAAAAGCCGTCAGCCAATACAAGAATACCGAACATTACGGTCAAGCCGAAAAAGCAATAGGGAACGATTGAGAGCGCGCCTATGCAGCGTATACCCGGAACAACGGATAAAAGAAAAATGAGAATTGCGATTATGTATCTTAAAGCTTTCATTTTAAGCATCTCCTTTTGATATTTTGATTATAACATAAAATAACAAAAATGTCAAAAGGAATTTTAATATATAACAGGCGGAAAACCGCCTTAGTTTTAAGCCGTTAATCTGAAATACTCGTTAAATAAAGTATTACGCAAACGCAGCTCTTCGGGAAAGCAATTTTTGTTGATAAGCCCCTTTTTAAGTAATATGTTTATACGTTTCAGCTTTTTCTCTATAATGTCTTCCATAGGCGCAAAGCCGATAGACTGACAGAAAATAAGCATTTGCATATAGTTGAGCCAATATTTGCGTGAAAGGGTACATATAACCCAGTCGTGAAAATCCGGATCTCTTACAGCGAGCGTGCGAAAATAAATTTTAGAGTATTCGCTTGGATAATACCCGTATTCTCCGCTTTCAAATTCGGTTTGTCGGAATTTTGCGGGAACGGAGAAACTGTCGGACATTAAAAGCTCTCTATATTCTTCGGGACTTAATCTTTCGGGCGGACGTGCTGCTATGGGAGTATTGCTGCTGTAATCCACTCTTACCGTATCGGGAATAATACTGAACTCGTCAACAATTCTTCCGAGCAGTTCATTTAAAGCGGTAGGCTTAATTCCGAGATAACCCGAAGCTAAAGTCAAGGTGTCACCGTGCGCTCCGCAGGCTTCGCACTTAAAGGTGTTTGTATCCGTGAAAATTCTGCATGAGCCGAGATGACGGTCTTCATGAAACGGGCAAATAATTTTCGGTCTTTTTGCGCGTTCGTTAATTTGCGGTGAATATTTTCTCGCAACTTCAAGAATACTTACGGCTTCTTTAACCTTTTCTTTTGAAAACGGTGCAGCGGCTTTTGCCGATGATTTACTCATTAAAAATCCTCCTTCATTTATTAAAATATCTTTATTTATATAATAAGAGGTTTTTAATATGCCGTTCAAGAAAACATATTGCCTGTGACAGAACTTGGGATAGTATTTTTGGAATTACCTGTGATAGAATCTGTGACAGTAAAATCGGCGGTACTTGTGATAGAACCTGTGACAGTCTTTTTTATGCTTTATGGGATAGAAGTTGTGACAGATAACCTGTGACAGTTGTTGTGACAGAAGTTGGGATAGTTCTTGTGACAGATGTAAAAAAGAACGTTTTTGCCTACCCGCCGCCCCCTTAAAGGTTAAGTATTGAAAACGTTCAAAATCGTACCAAAATCATAGTAAATAGCCGGATTTTTGCAGTGCAATCGGCTTTAATCGGTTTTAAATCACTTTAATCAGGGCTAAGCTCCCGTAACCGGCTTTCAATAAAAAAATCTTTAAAAATCGTCTGTCCGTTTGAAATGATAAAAATTTGTAATGATTTAAGCTTAAAAATGACGAAAAAATGCCTTTCATTATGACCGCAAGCCAGAGGGTCTGCAATCCCCGTCATTTAGGAGAAGAGAGTCATAAAAAAGTCATCACGAAAGGTCGAAATCATCTCGCAATGAAAGCCCTAAATCATTTCAAAATGAGCGGCAGAAATTAAGCTGCAATTATTCAAAAATTAACCTGAAATTTTCTCATTTCGCAACGAGTATCATAGCCGCTGTTTTTAACCTAAAAATAAACTAACCGGTCATTACGAAATGACAGGCGCCCCAATCATTTCATAATGACAGTGCGCTCCCGATTACTCCGAAATTATTCTGAATTTAATCCGATATGTTTTATCATTACGAAATGACAGTGAGCGGATATTAAACTGAAAAAATCTATAATTAACCTATAAAATGATTATCATTTTGAAATGACGGGCATTTTTTAATCTCGTAATGACACTCATTTTAAATTTAATTCCAATAACTATGGAAGATAGCCACCTCAGTTTTCTTGAAACAGCTTATTGAATACCTGTATACTGTAATCAGAAACCCTTGAGGAGTGTGAAAAATGACCTTTGATGAAATCTTGGCGGAAAACTATGAAGAAAATATCAGAGAGCTTGAAGAAGAACGCTCTAAGCTTGTCTTCAGACCGGAATATGACGGGACAATCGTTGAGAAGTATGTGACCTGCAAACGACCGAATTGCATTTGCCACAGAGGTTATCTGCACGGACCGAACAAGTATTTTCGTCATAAAGATAAGGATACAGGCGAGTACCGTGAATTGTACCTGGGGAAGAAAATAGTCGAGGACTATACTGAAAAAGTGGCTGCCAACCAGCGTGTTAAAGCAATCGAAAAGGAACTTCGGTTTTTACGCAGGCAATTGACCAAGGTGCGGGAGCGGCTCGGTTCTCATAACGAAAATGCCGACGCTGTCCAACTGGAAATTGATGTTCCGGATTAATACAGCTTCGACTGATTTGATTTTAATTTTGGTTATTAAAATTCTGATTGTAATGCCGCGGCGGCATTCGAGCCAGCAGCATAGTACTATGATTTGGATTTGCTTTTGATATATAATAACCTTCCCGGTCGGGGACTCCTGATTGCAGATATTTTTCACTACGAAAAATTTAAAAGCATAATTATTTGGCAGAGCTTAGGCCAAAGACGTATATCAAACCCTCAAACAGGAATTTTTTCGTCATAGAAAAATTACTCTTCCGCCGGTTAGCGCCACGTCCCGGGAGGTGCTGCTCCGATATATAATACTGATTTTTCGTCACGGAATTTTGTCTTGAAGCATCAGTGAGATGGGGACATTTATGTCGCACGACAAGAGCTTATCAGTTTATAAGACCGGATTTGCTGACTGAAATGTGTGGTTGTGAAATGGAATGCGCATTTAAATCTTTGTCTCATTGTTAAAAAGCCCGCAATTCAATAACCAAAATTCACAAGTGTTTTTCCAAACTATATGCATTATGCAATTGCCTTCTGGGCAGTAAAAAAGGGTGTATATTATTACGAAACTCCATATGCCATACACGACCCGGGTCTTCGAGCTGAATTCATCAAAATAATCGGGTTGGTTTTTCGTCAGCAAACCGAAAAGGTTGACCCTCAGGTACCTGCAACTTAAGGATATCGGATTACGGAGGGGATATGCTGTTTTATAACCAAAATGTGTCGTTAGCTTTTTTATGTCGACCGTACGTCACAGGGCACCTCGCTTCGCAAGGAAAATCACTACGAAAAATGAGCGGGAAACAATCGGAACACGGTGGCGTCGAAGGCATTCAATGCCGAAATCACAGGTGTTAATCACTTTTTCGTCAGAAAAATCCGGAAGCAGATATGACCAATCGGATAATAAGCGATTAGAATCTGAGAGCTCGTTTCGGAGAGGGATTGTGTTTTATTAACGAAAATTTTAAAAATATATTTGTCGAGTCTTAGGATCCTGCGGTAACCTGCGCACCTGACGCACTAATTTTAATTTTAGTAATGAAATTAAAGACCACTTGGGTTAGGTCCTAAGCTCATAAGATGTGCCGCAGCCGCCGGTCAAGATGCCGACCTGTTTTTTCGGAATTATTTAAAGCTGTATAAGTATGGCTTATGAAATTTCAGAACGAATATCTAAAGGTGATTACGCTAAAAGCTTCGGCGGACGCCGAAGTCTTGGCCACTCCGCACTACTCTGCACCCGCCTCCTTTATCAGACCTGATTTTCGTAGCAGAAACACAAAAAAGCACAGAAGCATATTTCTGGGATTGTTACAACACCCGCCGATTTAAGTATACATTGGCTATCCGAAGCAGGGTGCAGATTGGACCCTGTGTGCGAAATTGCGGCGAGATACGAAAAATACCGTTTGAATTTGAAAGTCCGCGAGCTGCGGGCTTTTTTGTTTTCTTGAAACACATCAAAAAATCCCGGTAAATTATAAATACCAAGTTGGAAATTTATGAAGGAGGATTTGAAATGAAACAAAAAAACTTGGAAAACAAATTGTCCGCAAAGAAAAAGCGTGCGCTTTATGTTGATTACCGGCGACTGCTTTTTAAGAACCGACAAAAGGTCTTTTTCGTAAGAAAATGCAAAAGACACACTTGAGTTAACAGCAATATTTATGGAGGAAATGATATGAATGCAAATGATTCGGTAAGAAGAATTCGCGAATTGGTAGAAGATCTCAACCGATATCGCGATGAGTATTATAACAAAGCGGCACCGTCGGTGAGCGATAATACTTATGACTATTATTTTGACGAGCTTAAAAAGCTTGAAGACGAAACCGGCATTAGGATGGCAAATTCTCCGACGCAGTCGGTTGGATACCCGGTAGTGTCCGCATTGCCGAAAGTTCGTCACGAAATACCGCTGTTATCACTTGATAAGACCAAGTCGGTAGATGATTTGCTGAGCTTTCAAGGAAAACATATGGTAAATCTGACTCCCAAGCTTGACGGTCTGACTTTAGAGCTTATCTACGAAAATGGTGTTTTAACACGCGCCTCAACGCGCGGCGACGGGTATATCGGTGAGGAAGTAACACATAATTCGAGGAATATATCCGGCGTGCCGAAGACGATACCTTACCAAGGACATCTGGTTGTATCCGGGGAAACTTTTGTACGAAAATCGGACTTTGAGAAGCTTTGCAGCGAATGCCTGGACAGTGAGGGCCGCAGATATTCTACCTGCAGAAATTTTGCCGCGGGCGCTATAAGATTGTATGACTCTGCGGAGTGTGCAAAGAGAAAACTGAATTTTCTGCCTTTTGCCGTTTTAAATGGACTTGATGACGAATATCCGGAGTTGTCTAAAAGCAAACTGGCGAAACTCAATAAGCTCAGAGAATTTGGGTTCGGGAAGAACCGTTCAATTCAGTTTGACGCAAATATGCGGGGACTTATGGAGCTCCACATAGAAGTTTTACAACGAAAATCAGCTGAAGACGATTTGCCCATTGACGGAATTGTAATTTGCTACGATGACATTGAGTTTTCCAAAAGCTGCGGAAGAACCGGACATCACTTCAAAGATGGGCTCGCCTTTAAATTTGAGGACGAAAAAAGCGAAACGGTATTGAGGAAGATAGAATGGCTGCCGGCGCGAAACGGAGAGATCACTCCTGTAGCAATATTTGATACTGTCGTGCTTGACGGGTGTGAGGTATCGAGGGCAACTCTGCATAATCTTTCGTTTGTGGAAAATCTTGAGCTTATGCCGGGAAATCGGATAAAAGTTTCTAAACGCAATATGATCATCCCGCATGTGGAAGAAAATCTTGACAGGGGAAATTATGACGAAAATTCTTTAATTCCAAAGATATGTCCCTGCTGCGGCGCGCCCACAAAAGTCGAGCTTGGTGTCGGGAAAAATCCCACGAAAACTTTACATTGCACTAATCCCGATTGCAGCATGAGGCATCTCAAAAGGTTTTCCCATTTCGTTAGCAAAAAAGCTCTTAATATCGACGGACTGTCGGAGGCGACACTCGAACGGTTTATATCGCACGGTTGGCTTCGGGAATTGACAGACATTTTTTCTCTTGACAGATTTGAGGAGCAAATAACAGCTCTCGACGGCTTCGGAGAGAAATCCTGGCGCCGCCTGCAGGCGGCAATCAGCAACGCCAAAACCACCTCTTTCGAACGCTTTATTATTTCAATGGATATTCCTATGGTCGGAAATAATGCTTCGGGAGCGCTTAAAAGAGCATTTGACGGTTCGTTGGATAAGTTTTTTGATGCAGCCACAGGCAATTTCGATTTCACGGGTTTGCCGGACTTCGGAGCGATTTTAAACGAAAACATACACAACTGGTTTAAAGAACAAAATAATATGAAACTTTGGAAGGATATGAGAGCAATTATGAAAATAGAGAAAAACATCGCAGAAAACAATGAAGTGAAAACAAGTGTATTCAGCGGCTTGACAGTAGTTGTTACCGGTAAGGTTGAACCGTATACGCGTGATGAAATCAATATGAAGATCATGTCGCTCGGTGCTAAAGCGGGAAGCTCTGTGACGAAAAAAACCGATTATCTCATTTGCGGAGAAAATGCCGGCAGCAAGCTTTCAAAGGCGCGGGAACTCGGCGTTAAAGTATTGACGCCGGAAGAATTTTTCAACATGGCGGAGAACCCAAGGAATTAACGGAGGAAAAAGCAGAATGAACTCACAGACGGTAATTGGCATATATTTAAGATTTCGGAACGGCAGCCTGGCGAAAATAATTTATCCGTCTGGCAACCAGAAGTCGGCAAGACCAAAATGCCAAAATACGTGTAAAAGAGTTGAAAAACCTGTGAAGAAAAAAGATTGTTATTTTGAGAGAGAATTAAAAACGAAGGAGAACGAATTATGAAACGTATTGAAACTAACATTTTCGAGCAGGTAGAGGATAGACCTGGAATGGTGCGAATTGTCGGACGAAAAAAAGCCGTAGATGTTTTTGCGGAGCTGGAGTCGGCACTGAAAGAAGCAAACTTATTGCCTGACGACTATTTCCTGTTGGATGCTCATTTCAAAGACGAGAAGTGTCTTATACCCGCTCTTAGGGATGTCGTATGTTATGCAAACTGGGGTGGAAGTGAGGGCATATATCTTGATGTATATTTGTGCGGTTATGACGATGTAACAGATAAACATCAAAGTTTTCATTTTGCCACCGGAAAAACATTGTGCGAGGATTCGGAAGCGTTCGACAGAATGCAATACATTGCAGGATATATTTACAAGCTCTTTGAGGGATTTGGCCAACGGTCTTCAAGATATGTTTTACAAGCGAAAAATAAAGAGGTTCAGCGTGATACACTTATGGAAAAGATTCGGATGGAGTATCTCGATTACCTAAAAAACGTTTTCGTACACAATTTCTCCGATCCTGTAGATGTCGGATTTGAGGTTGGTATCAGAAGTATGATCATAAGTGAGCTGCTAAACTGCACTTTGTCGGAAGACAAGGTTAATGAGCTGTATTACGCAGATAATTCTTTGGATGTACTGACGAAAAAGTGCTTTAATATAGCCAAGGCCGATAAGCTTGAAATAAATGATATTATATCGTCCTGCAAATCATTTAATGAGAAAGAGTAGGTATTGAAGATGGGATTACAATTTCACGAAACAAAACGTGGACAAATCTTTTTTGAGCATCAGTTGCCGGCGCTTATCAAGGCGCTAAACCACCTTGCAGATGTTGGTGAGAAAAAATTAAGCATATCGCCGGTCACGGATATAAACGGTAATAACAGTAATAAGGTTTATGTCTGCTATGAAGAAAACTCTCCCGAATTGGCGATTGAAAACGGTGCAGTCGAGAACATATGCGTTGTTCTTAATTTTGAGGAAGTCGACAAATGGATTGAAAAACAGCGAAAGGCTGCTGAAGCGGGTTCCTATACTGTATCAAGCGCTGAGGAAGAAAACAACTTCTATAATGAACTTAATGCCGGCAAAGAAACTGCGCTGGTGTTATATCGTTACGGTGACGAAAATTCACACTTATTTTACGCTCTTAATGTAAAGCCGGTTCTTTGTTCAAATACCTTTTTCCCGAATGCGTCGGAAAAAACTCGTGAACGACTGCGAGAGGTTATGACGGACGCGGAAAAGTCTGAAAAGCTTGGCGAGGCGTTTGTTGAGCAGGTCGTTTCCGATGATGAAAAGAAACAACGCATCGGGTATTATCTTGCAAAGGCGATTCTGGATAACAGTATTGAAGATTTGCTGATTGCCGTGTGTGGCTGGACAAGCAAAAGTCTTTTAAATATCGCAGAATTCGGCACGGCATATCCGGAGGAGTGAAATTATAATGGCTGATGACGAAAAGAATACGGTAAGGCTTCACATTTCAATGACATATACCTTTGCGGGCGATACCGGGATAGATATTCCGGCGGAACTTCTTGAGGAAAAATCCGAAGATGAAAAGCTTAAAATTGCCTACGAATATGCAAGGAAACATATTGATGAAATTCCGGTGGCGGATAATGCAGAGTATGTTTCGGATTCTGATAATTTTGATTTGGAAAGCTGTGACTTCGGAGATAATGATGACGAAATATAATCCCGATCTCACGGGATTGGGATTAAGAGCAAAGAGTAATATTCGGATTTTAGGAGTGTTTAAATTATGTTTATAGGAATTGTTTGCAATTGGAAAGGGGTAAAGGAAGAAAATTATCTTTATACTCTTGACGAAATGGCAAAATACGATTTTGAACTTCTAAAGGATTGTTTAAATAATCCGGACGCCTTTAACGACAGTTTAAAATTGAAGTCCGCCGACAAGACTTGGATGGGTCGGCTGTTCAAAACAGATGAAGAAGTAAAAGACTTTTTCAGAGGCTGTTGGAATGATAATACCGAGCTGCTGAAATTGGAAAATCCCGAAAATGATTACAGCGACTGGTATTGGGAAAATGTGCGGGACAATGATCTTTATGGCGAAAAATCCGAAACAATGAAACAGACTTTGGAAAGGCTCGGATTTGTAACGGCAGATAATCATTGCCCTGTATGCAGAGGTATGCTGGAAAGGGTTGATTCAGATAATATAACTTATCGGTGTATCAGATGTAAAAACACATATTAAAATTTAAAGTCTGGTGTTTATTGGCTTAAAACGGAGGTTAATCAGATGAAAGAGCAAATAAAAGCAATCCGCGAAAAGTACGGCGAGCTTATGCTGCGTATGGCAATTGACCATATAATCGGCGTTGGTGCAAACAATCTTAAAAATGCGAATGCCGACGAGGCTTGCGCGCAGATATTAAAGGAAACGCCTGCAAACTCTATTATGACGCCGGAGTTCAGCGCAGAGCTTATGCGCTGCGCAATCGAGCTGTCGCGGGTATCTATCGGGGACATTTTAAAGTATATTCAAACCGATATGAAATACGACGGTGTAACGGTACACCCCGGCATTATTATACGATTTATGCAAAATGCGACCTGTCATAACATAATGACTTGTGTTATTCCCGCCGATACGAATGAGGAAACGCTTGAAGATGCGGTAAAGACCGTTGAGGATCGGCTTGAGGCGTATATTGATAAAACGGGAAGTGCCTACGCATTTTCTTTCACGACCGCCATTGAGGAAGCTTTCAAAGATGCAAAAATCGAAATGGGGAGTATTCCCATAGACAAGACTTATTATCTCTAAGGAGTATGGGCTAAATGATGTTTGAGAGAAAAATCGACGAAAACGGTGCTGTTACCGAAATTATCACACTAACCGAAGAAGAAAAAGCTGCTGTCAATACAGCGCGTGAAATTGTTTCCGAGCGTTACAAGCAGCTTGGAATGGAGCAAACCGCTTGGGAAAAGGAGCACTTGGAATATGCACTCCAAGGCAAACTCCGTTTCGACGGTATTGAAGAAATGCTTCACTGGGCGAAAACAGCAGCAATCGGCAAAGGAAAGAGCAGTACCCCGCGCGGGTACTGCTGACGGAGATTTATGTGGAGGATAACAATATGAAAAAGCAAAATTATAATATGCACATTGCCGCTTATAAGATGTTACAGAGTATTCCGGCATTAAATATGCCTTGCCCACGTTGCGGTAAGCACCGTATGGATAAGGTTAATGTTAGAAACGCGTTGAGCCGTCACGAAGATATTTATATTTGTCCCGAATGCGGCACGGAAGAAGCGCTATTTGACGCTGCGGGAAAAGTTATGCCGCTTAAAAAATGGTATGCCGTGCGCTTTTTGAATGGAAAGGTTTTTCCGTATGAAAGAAAAACACCGGAGAACTCTGAACCGTACTATACATTGTCTTCAATGATTTCCGTAAAAGTGTGCGATAAGGATATCGACGACATTATGTGCGGAGCGCTTGAAGGTGGTATTACCTACTGGTGCAGTCGGGCAGAGGTTGTTGGTGAATATCTCGGAGAATATGCAAGCGAACAGATCAGCAGAGGTGGAGAACTACGGTTATATGACTGTGAGTCCGACAAGGTTTATACGCTGACTTTGGACAAATTTCTGCGTGGTCTTGCAATGTATATCTGCAGTTGTTATGGCTATGTTGTTGAAAATGGTTGTCTGGAACCCGGCGCAATCGATGCAGAGGGGGCTGACTGCATTATTCAGTACGCTCTTTTTGGTGATGTGATTTATGGGTAGGGGCGAAAATCTTCTGCCTGCAAAAAAATGAGCCCGTGGGAAACACGGGCTTCTTTATGACTTTAATCGAATTCAGGAACTCAAAGTTGAAACAGGGAGCCAAAACGCGTATTTGCATTTTGACTCCCTTAGTTTAGAATAAATACTTCTGTAAAACGGAGTACAGGCTTTTGCCTTTAAGAGGATTCGACTGCTTGATAATTTCAAATAATAACGAAAATGCCATGAAAATTTCAGTTGCGGAAAGCTTTACCGGTTTTTCGCAAAAATCTGTTGCGTCTGTTTTACCGGATACAAGGTCCCCGACAGGTATTACCTTTTGGCGTTGTTCGGTTGAATTTTCGTACAGGAAAACAAAAGAAAGCCCCTTTTTCTTTGAACTGAGGCGTATCTGGATTTCGGTTACGGAATCTTTGGCAGCAGAAAGGTCAAGCAAATAAAATCCGAAACTGTCACAATAAAGGTTAATCATATCGCCGTTTTTTGTTTTGTAACGAATAATATCGCTTACCGACAGGCTTCTGCCTGTGTAGTCTTCGGGCGTATAAAGATTAAATTTTTTGTAAATCTCCTCCGGGTCGAATTTTTCCTGTGACGAAGAATAAACTTCTCTATAAATAGATTCTGGCGGTGGAAAAGGTAATCCCAATTTCTTTATTTCTTTTGTTCCGGTAAAAAGATAATGGCAGTTGTCAACAGTAGGATCAATTTGCAGAATAGTAAAGTTAATCATATTTTTTCCTCCGATATTTTTTGCACATCCTCCGGTTAAAAATTTTTAAAACCCCCTTCATTTTATTTGAAAGATGTATTAACAGTTTAATGACTGTTTGGCATCGCTTTCAAGAAAACTGTAAAAATGTTTTGGTACAACATAAGAGGAGCAAATCTGAAG
>ERZ808240.431-NODE-431-length-55654-cov-11.608950_pt1 | contig 55654 bp, 42 predicted proteins | sample MGYA00521084_ERZ808240 | MGnify/ENA primary metagenome ERZ808240 (study PRJEB31516, sample SAMN03275571) | gut metagenome | biome: mammalia-associated habitat; material: feces | host: Papio cynocephalus | place: Kenya | collected 2012-08-06 ...
GCGTTGGCATCGTTGTGGCGGCGGGTGTACTCGCAGCTGAAGCTGTCGGAGCAGCAACAGGCACGGATGCCCTTGACCTTATTGGCGGCCATGCTGATGCCCACACCAGTGCCGCAGAAGAGCAGCGCCTTGCTGCACTGGCCGCTGACCACAGCGTCGCAGGCAGGCAGTGCCATATCGGGATAATCCACGCTGGCGGTGCTGTGGGTGCCAAAATCGATGTACTCCAGACCCAGCTCGTCCAGATGAGCCTTCACAGCCTCTTTCAGTTCGAATCCGCCATGGTCGGCGGCAAGTGCGATGGGTTTTGCCATTAGAGTTTGTCCTTTCCCTTTGCAGTTTCTTCCGTTGTTTCCGTCCGGGCAGCTTCTGCGGCCAGACGCTCGGCCCGCTCCCGCTCAGCCTGACTCAGCCGGTGGTAATCCGGCAGCAGGGCCTCCGGCAGGACCGCTTCGCCCCGCTGGGCCATCTGCTTTGCCACATAGGCCACAGCAGCGGCCCGCCCGTTGCGGAGAGGTGCCGGCACGCTGAGCACACCCGGGATGTCGCTGTATTTATTATAGCACAGAGATGCGCCATCACCAACAAAAAACAGGGGCTTTTTGCAATTTTCTACAAACCCGGCCAAATCGGACACTGCGCGGGCATCGTCTTCCAGCAGCCGCTCGTGGGTCTCCAGGTCAAAGGCTGCGCTGTACACCTGTGCGCGGCGGGCATCCAGCGCGCACAGCACCGTGCCGCAGCCAGTGTGAGCTGCGGCCAGCGCCTCCAGGGTGGACACCGGGGCGCAGAGGGTCTCCCGGGGGAAGGCCAGTCCCTTCACCGCTGCCAGCCCGATGCGCAGGCCGGTAAAGCTGCCGGGCCCGGCATTGACGCCGTAGAGGTCGATGTCCTTGCAGCCCATGCCGCAGAGCTTCAGGCAGTTGTCGATGAGGGGCATGAGGGTCTCGCTGTGGGTCATGCCCGCGTCCAGGTAGCACTCGTAGAGCAGGCGGTCATCCTGCATCAGGGCCACGCCGATGGTCTTGCCTGCCGTATCTACTGCCAGGATGTTCATATCTCTACCCCCTCGATGGTGATGCGGCGGGTGGTGTCGTCCACCCGCTCGATGTTGATGTGGATGGGGTTCTCCAGTTCCAGCAGGTCTGCGAAATTCTCGCTCCACTCTGCAGCCACGATGGCACCTTCATCCAGATAATCGTAGAACCCTGCCGCACACAGGTCGTTCTCTGTGGAAATGCGGTACAGGTCAAAGTGGGCCAGCGGTTTCGGCCCACGATAATAGTTCACAATGGCGAATGTAGGGCTGCTGACCGGGTCGGTGCAGCCCAGCCCCCTGGCCAGACCCTCACAGAAGGCTGTTTTGCCCGCGCCAAGACCGCCGGTGAAGGCGATCAGACTTCCCGGTGCAAGATGTTCTGCCATCCGCTGGCCCAGCGCCACGGTCTCCTCGCGGGAGTGGGTGATAAATTCAGACATGAGCACTCTACCTCATATGCAGATACCGCCCGGCAGAAAACTGCCCTGCGGTATTTTTCATTTCGATAAAAAAGGGACGGCAGATTTCTGCCATCCCTTAGTATAATATAATTCCTGCAAAAGTGCAACGCTCAGGCCGCCTGCTCCAGAATATCCTGCACCACATCCTGGAAGGAAGTCTCGCCGGTGGAAGAATCCGCCAGCAGGACATCCGGCACATCCAGCTTTGCATCGGCGTCGCCGTAGAGCACCAGATAGGCCGGGACCGCATGAGGGCGGCGGCCTCCCTGCTCGGTATACCAGATGATGTCATTCTCGCCGTAGGTATCCTTGGCGTGGGTGAGCGCATCTCCGATGCTCTGGCCCAGCAGCAGGTGGTTGACGGTATCCCAGAGCATGCTGCGGGAGTAAACGGTATAGACGTTATTTACGTAGCCCAGAACAGCACGGGCTCCGCCTTCCAGCAGAGCATTTGCCATGGACTCATCCACGCCGCCGCTCACGCCCAGGAACTCACAGGTCTCCGAGTAGATGATGGTGTTGCTGAGCTGTCCGGAGCGGTAGGCGTTGCGGAAGAAGTCCGCCGTGACGGCATACCGGCCGTTCACCTTGATGGCCCGATGGCTCAGCAGGTCGAAGCTGTAGATGATGTCCTTATAAAAAGTAGCCTCTTCCATCAGCAGGATGATGGGTTCGGTGCGGGTACGCTTCTGGAACGTACCATAGCCGTAAGTATAATCCGCGCCGTGGGCGCTGAGGATGCACAGGTCGTACCGGTCCATCCGGCGCAGGTCGGACAGGGTGACACGGGTGTTCATGGTCGTGCGCAGGCCCATGCCTTCCCAGAAGCCCCGCATGTAGGCATAATAGGGGAAGCGGGTACTGTTGACCGTGTTGTCGAAGGCGTAGTAGATGACCGCCGTGCCCACCTGATCCGGCAGGGCGTTCTCCTGCTCTTTCAAATTGCGGGTGCGCTGCTCCATGGCCCGCCGGACGTCTGCCGTCATGGGCATGAGTGCCCGGGAGCCGCTGAAGCGATTCAGGCCGTTCGTATCGTCCGGCTCGGCCTGACCGGGCTGAACAGTCGTCTCGGGCAGCTCATCCGGCTGCGTCAGCAGGATGCCGCCCAGAACGCCGCAGGGATAGCGGTAGCTGACCATCCCGTTTTCCTCGTCCACCCGAATGGAGCTCTTCTCCACCAGCCCCTGCCCGGCAAGGTCATCCAGCTGACGGAGGGCTGCATCCAGCCGCTCATCCCGACTCATCTGCTCATAAGCATCGCTGTCGGTCAGGGCGGTGACAGCGGCATCCACCTCATGCATTTCAGAAGCATCTTCGGCGGTCAGTGTTGTTTTTTCGGAGTCCTCTGCCTCGGGCTGTGTTCCCTCAGCGGCCCACGCCGCCGGGGCAAGAACAGCGGTCAGCACCAGTGCCAGCGCACAGACTGCGCATAAAAAACGATGGCGTTGTTCCTTCATGTAGAAATGTTCCTCCAAGAACGCCGGAGCTTCGACCTTCTGCCGTCTCCGGTACGTCTCATTTTAGAGAGTGACAGGGGCTTTGTCAAGCATTCTGCACCGATTTTGCAAAGCTCTCACAACCCAGCGGAAGAATGGCGCTCTCAGGCCGCTTTTGTTGAAGGTTTCACTCTTTTATCTCGTACCTGCCTTGCGGCCGCCCTTCCTCTGCGATATAATAAAGGTATATTGGGGTATTTTGCGCCTTTGGCGCTTTCTCAGAGATTCATCACAGAAAGGCGGTGCTTTTTTGGAAAGCATTCAGCGATATTGGAAACGGACAGACAGGATGTACCTGCTGCTCTGCCTGTTCAGCAGCGCCATGGCGGTGCTGGCTCTGTCCTCCTGGGCAGCAAAACAGGGCAACGGCTTTGCCGTGGACGAGATCACCGGTCAGATCACCGGCATCGGCGACTACCGCCGGGCGCTGGTGCAGGGCGGCGCAGCGCTCATCGGCGTGGCCATCGCCATCCTGTTGTCCAACATCGATTACCGCAGTCTGGTCAACGTCTGGCCCGTCCATGTGGCGCTCACATGGGGCCTGGTGCTGCCCACCCTGTTCATCCGCAATGTGACCATCGGCCCTCTGACCATCGGCTACAATGCCGGCGACACCGACAACTATTCCTGGTACAAGCTGGCAGGCTTCACCTTCCAGCCCACCGAGCTGGCAAAGATCAGCTTCATCCTCACCTTCGCCATGCATCTGAACAATGTCCGCAGCCGCCTCAACGAGCCCAGGGAACTGGGCAAACTACTGCTGCACATGCTGGCCCCCATCGCCATCATCCACATACAGGGTGATGACGGCACGGCTATCATCTACGGCATCATCGCCTGCTGTATGCTGTTCTCGGCGGGCCTGAGCTGGAAGTATATCATCGGGGCGCTGTCGGCGGCGGCAGCGGCTGTGGCTGTGGTTTTCGCCTTTTTCAGCGACAAGATCGGCAAGGGCTACCAGTGGTACCGCATCCTGGCCGTCATTGACCCAGACAACAAGACCGGCTGGGCCCCCAGCGAGGCGGTCTGGAAAAATATTATCTACCAGCAGCAGCGGGGCGAGATCGCCATCGGCTCCGGCGGCATCTTCGGCAATGGCTTTTTCGATGGGCGGTACTACAGCGTTCCCAATGCCCACAACGACTTTATCTTCAGCTGGATCGGCAACGCGGCAGGCTTTGTGGGCTGCTGTGTGGTGCTGGGCGTACTGCTGGCCATCATCATCAAGACCTTCACCACCGGTGCCCACAGCGAAGATCTGCTGGGGTCTTTCATCTGCGCCGGCATCGGCGGCGCGCTTATGGCACAGATCGCCGTCAACGTAGGCATGAACCTCCGGGTCCTGCCCGTCATCGGCGTCACCCTGCCCTTCTATTCGGCAGGCGGCAGTTCCGTACTCATGCTGTATATCTGCGTGGGGCTGGTGCTGTCGGTGTATATGCACAACACAAAGAAACTCTTCGGCTGATAAGCCAAACCTCTTTCCTCCTCCGGGGCAGCTGCTTCGGAGGATTTTTTCGACTATTTCTTCCGAAAAGTCTTGTAACTCGACCCAAGTCGTGGTAGACTGTTCAGGTATTTTATCTATATTACCTTGACTTTTCAGGAGGTCTCCATGAAACATAGATCCTTTTCCAAGGTGCTGCGCCGCATCCTCTGCGTGCTGGCAGCACTGATCCTGGCTCTGGTCATTGCCGTCTTTGCGCTGTGGCACAACGAACTGGCCACCCTTTCCTCCTTCCACAAGCTGTCCGACCGCGACGAAAGCCACCACGACGGTGCTGTCTACCAGCTCAATGTCTCGGGCGGCTACTACTTCGACGACTTCCTTGCCCAGGGCGGCGCTTCCAGTGACCCGGAGCTTATCTCCTTCATCACCCGGAGCATCACCAAGGGCATCATCCCCATGAACATCAAGACCAGCACTATCGCCTGCTCGGCCTTTACGGCCGACACCCAGAGCGGCGACCGGGTCTTTGGCCGCAACTATGACTTCTCGTCCACCAACACCGCCATCGTCTACACCAATCCCGGCCATGGCCGTCACGCCTCCTACTCCACCATCGACCTGAGCTTTCTCGGCCTTGACAAGGATAAAGACGTGACCTCCCTCAGCCAGAAGATCCTGACCCTCGCGGCCCCCTATGTGCCGCTGGACGGCGTCAACGATGCAGGCGTGGCCTGCGGCATCTTCATGTCCTATCAGGGCGAGGGCAAGGGCACCCCCACCGACATCCAGACCGACAAGCCCGACCTCACCTCCACCACCCTGCTCCGGCTCATCCTGGACTATGCCGACTCCGTGGAGGACGCCGTGGCTCTGGCAGAGCAGTACGACCTGCACGACTCGGCCAGCAGCTGTTTCCACTACATGGTAGCCGATGCTTCGGGCCGCAGTGCCATCCTCGAGTGGGTAGGTGCTGACGCCGACCACGACACCGACGGCTCTCAGCGCCACCTCAACGTTCTGTGGAACGACACCGATCCTCTCTCCGACTCTGCCGACTGGCAGGTCGTGACCAACTTCATCAAGACCCCCGGTTACTACGGCGGTTCCTCTTCCGAGATGAGGGGCTTTGACCGCTACGAGTATCTGGCCGATGCCCTGCGGGAGACCAACGGCGTCGTGGCCGACCAGAACGCCGCCATGGAGCTGCTTGCCGCAGTGGGCCGCCGCACCTGGAACAATGACGACGCCAACAATCTCACCGTCCACAGCGTGGTCTATGACCTTACTGAGAAGTCCGTCCTCTGGGTGGGCAATGAGCACTACGGTGAGGATGGATATACCTTTGAGTTTCAGCTGGGCGATTAAAGGCGCAACTTTTCTGTGGTGAGCTTGACTTTTTTTGATTTTCGCATATACTGAAGATGGAAATGCAAAGATTCCATTCGACTCACCAAATAAAAAGAAGAACCCCCTCAGAGAGCTGCAATCTCTCCAAGGGGGTCTTCTTTTTACCTGTGCTTGCGGTCCTCGTCATACCTGTCAAGCCACTTGCAGATGTAGCGCGATGTCACGTCTGCTGCAACAACGACGACCGCCGCCAGCGGCGGAAACAGGGAGGAGTTGTTGGGGCTGCGGCCAGCAGGATGTGAGGCCCGCACCAAGGGCCGAAACAGACGCTGGGAGCCGCAACCCGAGCTCCAATAGATTCAACCAGGCGGGGTGAACCGCAGGATGATTATGCATATTCTTTCACAAAAGAACAGGAGCTGTGCCCTTTCTCCGGGCATAGCTCCTGTTTTCATTTTACATTTTTACTTCAGCACTGCGCCGAGATTTGCGCTGGTGACCATGCGGGCATAGCGGCTCAGCCAGCCCGTCTTGACGTTGGGTTCGGGAGCGACATACTTTGCCTTGCGCTCTGCCAGCACCTCGTCCGAAACTTCCAGCGTGATGCTGGCGTTGGGGATGTCGATGTGAATGGTATCGCCTTCCTCGATGAGGCCGATGGGGCCGCCGGAAGCGGCTTCCGGGCTGACATGGCCGATAGCAGCACCGCGGGAAGCACCCGAGAAGCGGCCATCAGTGATGAGGGCCACGGTCTTATCCAGCTTCATGCCGGCCAGAGCAGAGGTGGGGTTCAGCATCTCCCGCATACCGGGGCCGCCCTTGGGGCCCTCGTAGCGGATGACCACCACATCACCGGGGACGATCTTACCCGCGTAGATGGCGGCAATGGCGGTCTCCTCACTGTTGAAGACACGGGCCGGGCCGGAGTGCTCCTGCATCTCGGGAGCCACGGCGCTCCGCTTGACCACGCAGCCGTCGGGAGCGATGTTGCCCCAGAGGATCTGCAGACCACCGGTCTGAGAATAGGGATCCTCGATGGGGCGGATGGCCTTTTCGTTGAGGATGTGGGCACCCTTGATGTTCTCGCCGAGGGTCTTGCCGGTGACGGTGGGTACATCCAGATCCAGCAGACCCTTCTTGGCCAGCTCTGCCTGCACGGCGGGGATGCCGCCTGCGGCGTAGAGGTCGGGCATATGGGTGGGGCCGGCGGGGGCCAGGTGGCAGAGGTTGGGGGTCCTGGCGCTGACCTCATTGAAGAGTTTCAGGTCGATGGGCACACCGGCCTCGTAGGCGATGGCCAGCAGGTGGAGCACGGTATTGGTGGAGCAGCCCAGTGCCATATCGCAGGTCAGGGCGTTCCGGATGGAGCGCTCATTGATGATCTGACGGGCGGTGATGCCCTTGTTGACCATGTCCATGATGGCCATACCGGCGTGCTTTGCCAGCTGCAGGCGCTTGGAGTAGACCGCCGGAATGGTGCCGTTGCCGGGCAGGGCGATGCCGATGGCCTCACACAGGCAATTCATGCTGTTGGCAGTGTACATACCGGAGCAGCTGCCGCAGGTGGGGCAGCAGTTGCAGGTGCAGTCTTCCAGCTGCGCATCGGTGATCATACCGGCCTTGTAGGCACCCACGGCCTCGAACATCTTGGAGAGGCTGACTTCCTCGCCGCCGTAGGTACCGGCCAGCATGGGGCCGCCGGAGCAGACCACAGCGGGCACGTCCATCCGGACCGCAGCCATGACCATGCCGGGGACGATCTTATCACAGTTGGGCACCAGAACCAAGCCGTCCAGCTGATGGGCCATCAGCATGGTCTCCACGCTGTCGCAGATGAGCTCACGGGAGGCCAGGCTGTACTTCATGCCCACATGGCCCATGGCGATGCCGTCGCAGACGCCGATGGCCGGGATGAGGATGGGGGTGCCGCCTGCCATCTCGACGCCGGCCTTGACGGCATCGGCGATCTTATCCAGATTCATGTGGCCGGGCACGATCTCACTGTAGGCGCTCACCACACCGATGAGGGGGCGCTCCAGCTCTTCGGGGGTGTAGCCCAGGGCGTAAAACAGGCTTCGGTTGGGGGCGCGCTCCGAGCCTTTGGTCACGTTGTCACTTCTCATGGTCTATCCTCTCTTTGACAAAAGAGTGCCAGCCCGGCTGCAACACCGGTGCTGGCACCTTGGTAAAATCAGACTCTTACTTCTTCAGCCAGCTCATCATGCTGCGCAGCTCTGCGCCGACCTTCTCGATGGGCAGCTCTGCTTCCATGCGGCGCTTTGCCAGGAAGTGGACCTTGCGGCCGCCGTTGGGGCTCATCTCGGTCAGGAACTCGGAAGCGAAGGTGCCGTCCTGGATCTCGGTCAGGACCTTCTTCATCTCCTTGCGGGTCTCCTCGGTGATCAGGCGCTTGCCGGTGCGGTAGTCGCCGTACTCAGCGGTGTTGGAGATGGAGTAACGCATCTTGGAGAAGCCGCCCTCGTTGATCAGGTCAACGATCAGCTTCATCTCGTGGCAGGTCTCAAAGTATGCCATCTCGGGCTCATAGCCAGCCTCGACCAGAGTGTCGAAACCAGCGTGGATCAGCTCGGAAACACCGCCGCACAGCACTGCCTGCTCGCCGAACAGGTCGGTCTCGGTCTCCTCACGGAAGGTGGTCTGCAGGATGCCTGCACGGCCGGCGCCGATGCCGGAAGCATAAGCCAGAGCGATGTCCTTAGCCTTGCCGGTGTAATCCTGCTCCACGCAGATCAGAGAGGGGCAGCCCTCGCCCTCGGTGTACAGGCGGCGTACGATGTGGCCGGGGCCCTTGGGAGCGATCATGATAACGTCAACGTTCTTGGGAGCGGTGATGGTCTTGAAGTGGATGTTGAAGCCGTGTGCAAAAGCCAGAGCCTTGCCTTCGGTCATGTAAGGAGCGACCTGCTTGTTGTAGATGTCAGCGCACAGCTCGTCGGGCACCAGCATCATGACCACGTCGCCGGCCTTGGCAGCCTCTTCGACTTCCATGACCTTGAAGTTGGGGTGGGTAGCGGCGAACTCGGAAGCCTTCTCCCAGTGAGCAGAGCCCTTGCGCAGACCGACCACGACGTTGACGCCGCTCTCGGCCAGGTTCTCAGAATGTGCGTGGCCCTGGCTGCCGAAGCCGATGACAGCGACGGTCTTGCCGTCCAGCACGCCGAGGTTGCAGTCGGAATCGTAGTATTTCTTGATAGCCATGGTAGTTGTTCTCCTTTTTTTGTTTTGTACTTATTTCAGTGTGAGACAAATGATAGCTTCGTATATTTTTCGCTCACCGGGGAGCGGAAAAGCAATTCAGTGGCACTTCGTGCCGGGCAGCGGGAACTGGGTCTCCCGGATCTCCTGGGGCGGTTTCTGCATATGCTGGTGCATCCCGCCGCGCTCCAGAGCGGTGACGCCGGTGCGGCACTGCTCGAGGATCTGGTAGTCGGTCATGAGCTTTAGGAACGCATCCACCTTCTCGGGGCGGCCTGTCAGCTCAAACACCATGCTGTCCGGGGACAGGTCGATGATCTTGGCCTTGTAGATGCCTGCGATCTCCCGCAGCTCTGCGCGGTTGGAGACGTCTGCGGCCACCTTGAGCAGCAGCAGCTCCCGCTCGAGGGCGGTGGACTCGTTGAGGACGAAGACCTGACGGGTGACTTCCAGCCGCTCAGTCTGAAGGATGAGCTGCTGCAGCTCTTTATCGCTGCCCGAGACGGTGACGGTGATGCGGCTCACAGTCGGGTCATTGGTGGCCGAAACGGTCAGGCTGTCGATGTTGAAGCCGCGGCGGCAGAACAGGTTGGACACCCGGGCCAGAACGCCGCTCTGGTTGTCCACCAGCAGGCTGATGACCCTGCGCTGATTGGATTCCATGTCGCTGTGTCCTCCTTATTTCATGATGATGTCGTTGATATCGCCGCCGCCGGGGATCATGGGCAGGACTTTTTCATCCTTGTCGATCATGCACTCGATCCAGGTGGGGCCCTTCTGCTTGAGGGCGTCGGCGAACGCCTCCTGGAACTGGGCCAGATTCTCGCAGTGGTAGCCCTTCAGGCCAAAGCCCTCGGCCACCTTGACGAAGTTGGTCTTGCGGTGGGGGTCGGTCTGGGAAAAGCGCTTGCCGTAGAATGCGGTCTGCCACTGGCGGACCATGCCCAGTACCTGATTGTTGAAGATGACGGTGATGATGGGCAGCTCGTAGCTGACTGCGGTACAGGCCTCATTGAGGTTCATATGGAAGGAGCCGTCGCCGGTGAACATGACCACCCGCTGGTCCCGGCCCAGTGCCATCTGTGCGCCGATGGCGGCACCGTAGCCAAAGCCCATGGTGCCCAGGCCGCCGCTGGTGATGAAGCCCCGGCTCTTGGTGTGGCGGATGTACTGTGCCGCCCACATCTGGTGCTGGCCCACGTCGGTGACGTATACGGCCTCGGGGCCGCACTGGTTGCAGACCTCGCCGATGACCTGATGGGGCATCAGGCGGGAGGCATCGGACACCGGGTGGTAATCCTGTGCCTGCCACTCGCGGATCATCTTCATCCAGTCGGGATGTTTCTTCTCCTCAATCATGGGGAGCATCCCCTTCAGCACGTAAGCGGCGTCACCCACGATGGAGAGGTCAACATCCACATTCTTGCCCATCTCGCTGGGGTCGATATCGATCTGGATGATGGTGGCGTTCTTTGCAAACGTTTTGGGGTTCAGGGCCACACGGTCGGAGAAGCGGGCACCCACTGCCAGCAGAACGTCACAGTCGGCTACAGCCCGGTTGGAGGTGTAGCAGCCATGCATACCCACCATGCCGATGTTCATGGGGTCACCGTAAGGCACGACGCCTGCGGCCATCAGGGTATAGGTGGCGGGGATCTCTGCCTTTTTCAGCAGCTCCCGGAGGGGCTGGCAGCTGGCTGCCGAGCGGACGCCGCCGCCGAAGTAGACCAGCGGACGTTTGGCCGCGTTGAGGATCTCTGCCGCCCACTTGACCTGCTCCTCATTGAAGGTGGTCACGGTGCGGATGGGTTCCGGCTTTTTCGGGGTGAACTCGCACACTGCAGCGGTGACATCCTTGGGGATATCCACCAGCACCGGGCCCTTGCGGCCGCTCTGGGCGATGCGGAAGGCCGAGCGCATGGTGTCGGCCAGGTCTTCCACCCGGCGCACCGTGAAATTGTGCTTGGTGATGGGCATCGTGATGCCCTCGATGTAAGCTTCCTGGAAGCTGTCCCGGCCCAGAGAACCGGTGGGCACATTGCCGGTGAAGGCCACCATGGGCACAGAGTCCATATAGGCAGTGGCAATGCCGGTGACGAGGTTGGTGGCACCCGGGCCGCTGGTGGCCAGCACCACGCCGGTGCGTCCGGTGGCGCGGGCGTAGCCGTCCGCCGCATGGGACGCGCCCTGTTCGTGAGCCGTCAGCACATGGGTGATGCGGTCGGCATTCTTATACAGCTCGTCGTAGAGGTTGAGCACTGCGCCGCCGGGGTAGCCAAAGATGGTATCCACTCCCTGCTCACAGAGCACCTCCACAAAGATTTGAGAACCGTTCAACTGCATGGTGAGTTTCTCCTGTTTCCTGTCCTTTTTCCACTTTTTTATACTTTCCCACACACTCTGCGGGGACACCGCCTGATAAATAAAAGGTCTTTGTCCCCTGTTCAAGAGACAAAGACCTGGAATAACTCCAAAACTCTCTGCGGTACCACTCTCGTTGACGCATCCTGCGCCCTCTCACGGGCCTCCAACAAGGCCCTGCAAGGTAACGGCTGCCGCCGGCGCTGCTTAGCAAACATCCCATAAACCGTTCTTCAGCAGGCTGCTCCGGGAGGACTTCGCCCAGGGCCGCCTGCTGCCTCGCACCCTGCGGCAGCTCTCTGAAAAGCGGTATCCTGCGTTACTTTTTCCCATCTGTGCATTTGATTTGTGTTGGGTCAATTATACTATAAATCGGGCCGTTGTCAATCGACGATTTGTAACGTGAATCGAGTCAAAGATGAAGATAATTAAACACCATCTTGCGCTGGAGCTTACATCGCTGTATACTTTCAAAGTGTACGCTTAACATCCCTGTACTGCCCCGAAATACAGGCAGCACACCCATACACAATATAAGGTCATATCATGATGAATATCCGAGAACTCAACGCCCGGCTCCACGGGCTTGTCATCTTCCGCTCCCTGCTGAGCGACCCCGTCATCGCCAAATTCCTCCGGCTCACCGACCAGCTGGAGACCAGCACCCTGAGTGCCGCTCCGAAGTGCGACGCTGCCGCCGCCTTTGAAGCCGCTCTCTTTGACCACACCACCAACTTTGGCCAGTATCTCTCCAACGCTGTGCTGGAAGCGGAGACGGTCTGTGTCCGTCAGGCCGCTGTGAGCGAGGTGCCCGCCGTCCTGCAGAAGGCACTGGACAGCGAACTGGACTTCCTGCAGCAGCTTTGCCGCCTGTCGCTGGATGAGCTGTTCCAGCTCGACAGCGAAAATTTCCTGCCCCGGTGGGAGACACTGGACATCGACCTCCACGCCGCTTATGCCCAGAGGATGAGCGAGGTGGGTAAGAAGGGCTACGGTATGTTCGCCAAGCACCATGTCTTCACCGTGGAGAACGGTCAGCTGGTGCCGGTACGCTATCCTGACCCCCAGCGTCTCGACGAGCTGCCGGGCTATGAGCAGGAGCGGGAAAAGGTCATTGCCAACACCCGGGCCCTGCTGGCCGGGATGCCCGCCAACAATGTTCTGCTCTACGGCGACGCCGGCACTGGCAAGTCCAGCACCGTGAAGGCCATCGCCAACGAATTCGCCGCCGACGGTCTGCGTCTGGTGGAGGTGAAGAAGAATCAGCTCTATCAGATCCCCGACCTGATGGATAAGCTGGCCGCCAACCCCCTCAAGTTCATCCTCTTCATCGACGACCTGAGCTTTACCGCCAACGACGACAACTTTGCCGCCCTGAAAGCCATCCTCGAGGGCAGCGTGGGCGGCCGGGCCAAGAACATTGCAGTCTACGCCACCTCCAACCGCCGCCACCTTATCAAAGAGACTCTCACCGACCGTAGCGGCGACGACATCCACGAGGCCGACACCCGCCAGGAGCTGATGAGCCTCTCGGCCCGGTTCGGCCTCACCGTCACCTTCCAGCGGCCAGAGAAGGCCCGGTTCGAGGTCATCCTCACCGAGCTGGCCAAGCAGCACGGCATCGATATGCCCCACGACGAGCTGCTGACCAAGGCCGAGGCTTTCGCCATCCGCGCCGGAGGCCGCAGCCCCCGTGTGGCAAAGCAGTTCATCGAGCAGTGCGCCGCCGGTGTCCAGAAGTAAGACCCATACATGAAAAAATGCTCTGCCGTTTTCACGCGGCAGAGCATTTTTTATCTTATCAGCAATAGCCTTTTTGTTTTGCCGCGGCCAGCGTCATTTTTCCGGTAGCCAGCGCACGGGCCACGCCCAGACGGCCAACCAGCTCCTGACTGAGGGCGTAGAGCACCCGCTGGGTCTGTAAGCCGATCTCCAGCGGCTGGTCATCCTCTGCCGTGAGAAGATCGTATTTGTGGAAGAGCTGGCCTTCCTCTGGCGAGACACCATAACAGCCGATGGCCGCTTCAAGGTTCCACTGGGGCAGAGCCTTTTCCAGTTCTGCCATGCTGTGCTCACAGCCATTGATGAGGACGGTGAAGAACACCAGCCGGGACATCTCTTCCGTGAGGGGGCGGAAAAACATCTGGACATAAACTTTGCCCACGCCGTCCTTCATCAGAGGCATCACAAAGCCTACACTGTCCACGCCCTCGTCATTCAGCCGCTGCGGCTCATAGCCCGCATTCTTCAGATCCTTCGTGATGATATTCAGAATTTCATTCTCGTTTTTCATAATATTGCATCCCTTTGTTTCCGTTCGCTGCGTTCACGCGCTTTTATCTATAGCAGAGCTATCATAGGCCAATGAGCCACTTGCCGAATCTCTTGAGGCCATTTCCGATTCCCTTGCCTCTGGCTTTCAGACCTTCGATGTTGCTGCCGCGGCTGGCGGCAATATCCTCGCTGCTGTCTCCCAGACCCAGACGCTTTGCAATGTCCTTCTCTCTGTATTCTTTCAAACTGCCTTTCCGGTGCACTCTCATCGCCTTTACCAGCTTCTTTGCCGCCGTGGTGACATCAGTTGTATTGCTGTCATTCGCGTGATCTGCCAGATATTTGGCACGCTTCTGAGTGAAATATGCCGCTGCCTCGCTCCGCTTGCCAGAGGTAAAGCCGTTGGCCTTAAGGATGATGTGCTTGGCCTGCTTCTTCAGCCGCCGATATTCCAGCGCACCCACATCGTCTATGTTTTTGCCCTTTTGGGTAGCCAGCGTTTCTGCATAATCCTCAATGGCCTTGTCAAGGTTCATTTCCTCGTTCAGCAGCCGACTGTTCATAGAGCTCCTGTGCGCAGATGTTGCCAGTTCTCCAACCTTATCCAAGCCGTACTTCACACCGCTCAGAATAGGTTTGAGCGTACCGCCGGTAAACTTGTTGCCGATGCTCAGGCCAGTGCCGGCCAGACCGAATGTACCTTCCAGCATCCGCTGGCTCGAAGCCTGCCGGGCCTGTTCTGCAAGCCTGCCCAGCTTCTGCTTTTCACCGGCATTCTGCACCTTTCCGATCTCTTTTCTTGCGCCCATCAGCTTCCACTTGGTGCTTCCGCTGCCATAAAGGTCAGAGATATTTTGCAGAGCGCTCAGGCCGTTGCCGGCGAATCCCATTGCCTTGCCTACATTGAGATCTTTTCCGCGTATTTTGAGGCCGCCGGGAAGCTTTTTATCCTGCCAGTTCAGCGCCTCTTTCGTCTTTTCAGACCATTTACCGAGGCCGCCGGCCCAGCTCATAACGTCGCCTACACCGGAAGCCAGATCATTCAGTTTCTTTATAAATCCTGCCGTCTTTTTGACTTTTTCACCTCTCAGGCCGCCCTTCCATGCTTTTGCCGTTCCTTTGACTCCCTCAGCAAGCCCCTGAACACCTTGCAGCGTGTCCAGTATGCTCATACCGGCACTGGCATGTTCGCCGATGCCAAAGGCCGTGTAGCTGTTTTTGCCCTCCTCATCCTGAACGCCGAACTTGCCGGTCTCTCCGATGAGCTGCGGGATGTCAGTCGCAAACTCATAAAGGCTCTGACCCGGAATGAGATTGTACTCCGGGTCGCCTTCTACCCGTCCGCCGCCCCCCTGCTTGTAGGCGTTGATTTTCTGCTGCTCATCTGCGTCCTTCTTTGCCTGCTCACTGCCCCACTTTTTCTTGTCATAGAACCAGGAGCGCATGACTGCCAGCGGATTGTTGACAAAGTTCAGTGCCCGGTTGAGCTTGCCGATATCATAGTAGGAACTCTGATTTTTATCCTCGGTCTGGTTGTTCTTTGGATTGACGACCTGAACGATGTTATCGCTCTTGTGGCGCATAACATCTTTAAAGGCACGGTCATGCTTTCGCTTCATGGAGCCAATACTCTTGTCCCAAAGCCATGCTGCGCCCCGGGTAAGCCAGTTACCCGGCTTCATCTGCACCCCACCTGCCGGAGCGGAGACAGTACCCATCTCGGCGGCAACACTGCCCTGCTGGACAGTGTGCACCAGCTCGTGGGCTGCCACGCCCGGGTCGAAGCCGCCCGGCCCAAAGTAGACATCCCGTCCGGTGGTAAAGGCCCGGGCACCGATGGCTCCGGCCTGCCCGGCAGAAGCAGCGTCGGTATGGAACCGCACATCACTGAAATCCGCGCCCATTTTTTCGCCCAGCTGTGCCTTCACCTGTTCTGGCGTCGCCGCGCGGACTCCCTCCGCGATGCGGTCAGCCTCCCGCTCTGCCGAAGGGATCTGATGCTGCATGAATTTTGCTTTCAGAGCGTCCCCATAAACACTCTCGTCCTGCTGGATCTGCTCTGCTGCCATGGCCAGCTGCACGCTGTTCGGCACTGACTGCGCAGCCTGCTGCCCATAAGATAACGGCGGCGTACCATTCTGCTTCCTTTTCTGCACATATTGCTGCATATACCTCAGTCCCCCGTTTTTTATTTTTTCTTCCGTCCCCGATACATTTTACCGATGGCGCTCTGGCGACTGCGCAGCACGCTCTGCTGCGTTTTTCCACGTCCAAGCCGCTCAGCCACATCGTCCTCATGGTATGCGCCCTCGCTCTTGCGCTTGTCCACGCCCATCGCCTTTACGATGTCTTCTGCCACCCGGCCGCCCTCGGAGCCATTATCAGTGTTTGCACGGTTCGTCAGATACTTTGCACGGGCCGTATTGAAGAAGGCCACAGCCTCGCTCCGCTTGCCCGTCTTAAAGCCATACGCCTGAAGCACGATATGTTTGGCGTGTCTTTTCAGCACCCGCCGTTCTGCAGCGCTGACCTTTTCCGGGTCTTTGCCCTTCTTCACAGCCAGGTCATAGGCATATTGTTCAATGGCCTGATCCAGCCCGGGCAGGTCTTCGTCCAGAACTTTGCTGTCCATACTTTTCTGGTGCTGTTTCACTGCAATGCCTGCACCCTCGCTGTAAACCGTCTTGGCTCCCATCATTGCCAGCTTCGCAATGGGGATTCCTGCGGACAAACTTGCACCGGTCTCGATGGCACCGCCCACGACATCCAGCGAGCCCCTCAGCTGGCGGTGGCTGGCACCCCGCCGGGCCTGCTGGGAAAGCAGGCTCAGATAATTCTTCTCTTCGTCGTTGATGTCATCGTTCGTTCCAAGGTCCTCGTCCACATCTCTCAACCTGCTCTTGGTTCTGGACCCGCCTGCTATCTCGCCGACTCCTTTTGCCGTGCGGACAGCGCCGCTCAGTGCACCGATGATTCCCAACGGAGTGATGCCTCCGCCGATGTCCATACTCGGAGAGGTCAGGATTCCCTTTGCCGTATCGTCCAGCTCCTGACCGTACACTTTTGTAATATTGCTTATCGCGCCTGCGCCGCTTCTCAGCGTACCCAAAACGGACCGGGCCACATCTGCACCCGTTGTGAACTTCTTGCCGGTCAGACCGGTCTTCCTGGCCTCATGTGCTTTCATGCTGTTGGCCGTCAGACCCGCGATGCTGCCCGCCAGACCCAGGCCTGCAACAAGAGGCGTGGTAATCTTTTTATCCAGATCTGCTGCCCCGCTATCAGACAAGTCCCCTTCAACGATCTCCGCATTCTCATTGCTCTTTCCAAGCAGCTTACTAAACCATCCACCAACTTTGTTCTTTATTTTCCGGAAGATTTTTCCGGTGTTTTTTGCGATGGGCTTCGCATTTCCCGCCACTATCTTTGCTGCTCCCAGTCCGGAGGCAACACCCTGAGCGGCAGAATACTTTTTGCCCTCTTTTGCTTCTCCCCCGCCCTGTCCGGGCACTGCCTGCTGGAGCCCCGGAAGGTTTCTTTCGTTGCTCTGTCCCCACTTGTAATTGTCGTGATCCAGAGCGTGGATTTGCTTCTGAGCACGGAAAGCGTTGATCTCATCCAGCGCTGCCTGCTGCTCCTGCTGATGCTTCTCATTCCATTTCTGCTTATTACTGCCCCAGGAATGCATCACAGACAGTGGATTCTTGATAAAGTTTTTGAATCGATTCCATTTGCCGATCTCATAGTAGCTGCCATCGGCCTTATGTTCCATGATATCTTCGTAAGCGCGCACATGTGCACGATCCAGCTTGCCGACAGTCTTATCCATAAGCCACGCGCCGAACCGGAACAGCGCGTTCCGCTTCTGGACGGCCTGAACCGGCCTCTGTGCCTGCGGGTCTTCCAGCATTGGGGGAGCCTCCATAATGACGCCCTCGTTGAGTGCATCCGGCACCTCATTCTCCGGGGCTTCCTGTAAGGGGCTCACGGCGGTATTTTCACCCACTGCCTCCGGCTCTTCTCGTCTCTGCTGTAACTCTGATGGGAGTCGATGGTTCCCGAACATCGCTTTCAGCGCTTCCGAAAGATCCTCACCCGGATCGTTTTTCTCCTGACCACTCAGCGACAACCGCAAACTGTTGGGCACACTTTGGAGAACATTGCCCGCCCTGACTGGTTTCTTTGCCGAACTGCTCCGCTTTTTATTTTTCGCATATGTTTTCACAGCTCATTCCTCCATGGAAGGCTCCATCAACTCCCGGCTCATGGTAACTACCGTGCAGCCTCCGACCACACGGGACGATGCCTCATCGGTATATTTGCGGATGAATCCCATTGTATTCTCCATGGTCTCACCCGCATCATACCGGAAGGGATCAAGACCGTTCATATCTGCTGTGAAGCGGAGGGTGAACTTTTTTTCTTCCGATACACAGCTGAGCTCTACCATGCCCTGCTTCACATAACGGCAGCAGAGAGAAAAATACTCCTCTGCGCACACCTGCATCTGTGCCTGAGCACGGGCCGACAGAGGCTGCTTTTCCAGCTGTTTTCTCACAAATTCACGCACCTGACCGATGTTTTCCGGCCTGGGTTCCACCCGCAGCCGGCCTCGCTTCCGGTCCACCTGACGGCATTCCAGTAGAACAACGGCCCGGGGAACGCTGCCGCTTTCATCAAGAGCGTCCAGCTGTGCCATCAGATCTTCCGGCGTAGCTGCACGCTGGTCATTCAGCATTTTTTTCAGTTTTTCCACGTCCAGCGGCTGGCCGTTCTCATCCGGCATCTTTAGCACGCCATCCGAATACCACAGCAGCCGATCGCCCTGCTGGAACTCCACCCGGTGCTCCTGATAGGAGACGTTCTCCACCTGACCCATGGGAGCATAGGCCGGGCAGGGCAGAAAACTGTAAGGCTGACCTCTCCGCATCAGGATAGGCGCATTGCTGTCAGCATTGACATAGGTAAGGCTATGGTCTCTGCCATCCAGCACACCCACAAACACCCGTAGCAGCTCGTCGTGCTGGGGCAGCTGCTCATAGAGCTGCCGGTTGATCTCTGCGACGGCCTTCGGGAAGCTGCGCCCGCTGAGCAGCTGGCTGCGGATGATGGTGCGGGCCACCAGCAGCTGTACCGCTGCTGCAAGACCTGTGGTGCCAATACTGCTGAGAACGACCGCCATCCGGGAATCATCCAGTGCAAAATAATCATACGAATCGCCTTCCACCTCGGGGGAAGCCACGAACCGGCTGTCCAGCCAGATGTCGTATTTCCGGAGAAAGTCTTCCGGCCGGGAGGGCTCCATGCCATGCTGCATCCGGGCAGCAATTTTCCGTTCTGCTGCTGCCTGCTCCTCGCTGGCCGCATTTCGGGCCCGCCGAACCGCGTAGTCTGCAATATTCCGGGACATCTGGCCCAGTGCCTCATTCAGCGCCTGGATCTCGTCGCCGGTCTTTATATCATTCTCAAACCCCATCAGCTGGTCATCAGAGACAAAATCCACTACACGGGCCGTGAGTTTCTGAAGAGGATGGACGACCATGCGCTTGGTGAAAGCAAGCTGCACTCCTCGTCCCACCAGAACGATGAGGATATAGACTACCATCATCAGCAGCATATAGGGGAACGCTGTTTCCATCAGTCCGGCGGTGTCGATATCTGCCTCCACCACAGCGATCACCGTGCCCTTTGCATCCTTTACCGCCGACCATGCGCTGATTTCTTTACCGCTGTGGCCGCTGTGGCTGTTGCTGGACACCGCCGCCTCGTCCGACGCAATGCCATCCTGGATAGCGGGCAGAAGTGACTCCTTATCCTCTTCGCTGTAGCTGATGATGTTTCCATATTCCAGCGGGTCTGGTTCGTCGCTTTGCAGGGCGATATAGACCATCGCACTCTCGGTCCCCGGAATATAGACGATCAGGTCGTGGACATCCAATGCCTGTTTGAACACAGTGAGCCGCTGCACCATCTGGTCGTAGTCCTCGCTGCTTCGGGTCATTGACTCGATCTCACTGGTAAAACTGGTTTTCAGATAATTGGCCGAGATATAGGCCGCACCCTGAGCACGTTTCCAGTAGAGGGTCGCCGCCGTGCCCACCACCGTCGCCTGCGTGAACTTATACATCACAAAGCCCAGCACCAGCGCAAAGAGGGTAAACATGATATTGAATTTCGTCTGAAGCCTCAGTTTCCTGACCTTCAATTTCTTCCGGGCCTTTTCTGCCTTATCCTTCATGTTCTTTCTCCCCATTCTTTCCGTGTGGAGCCTGCATTGTTGTTCCCGATCCTATCACATTTTCCGGTGTGATTCCATGACATTTTCTCTATTTCTCAGTCCATCAGCAGGTCGGCATATTCCTGCAGGCTCTCCCGCACCACCACGATCTCGTTCTTTTTCAGTTCATTGACTGCCGCATTCAGGAAATGCTTCATGCCGATTTTCGTACCCTCCTGCGCTGCCATGAAAGATGCCGCCAGCACGATATTCTTGATATATCCGCCGGAAAGTTCGAATTTCTCGGCCAGGAACTTCCAGTCCACATCATCGTCCACCGGAGCCTCAGGCGGCAGGGTGGTGCGGTAGATCTTCTCCCGCATCTCAGCATCCGGGAAGGGAAAATGGATAACGAACGTGATACGCCGCAGGAAAGCCTCATCAATGTTCTGCAAAAGATTGGTCGCCAAAATACAGACCCCGTCAAATTCCTCGATTTGCTGCAAAAGGTAAGCGGTCTCCACATTGGCATTCCTATCATGGGAGTCCTTCACTTCACTGCGCTTTCCGAAGATAGCGTCGCACTCATCAAAGAAAAGGATACAGTTAGAATTTTTAGCCTCCCGGAAGACGGCTTGCAAGTTCTTTTCTGTCTCGCCGATATACTTACTGACGATCTGGGAAATGTTGATTTTATACATCTCCATGTTCAGCTCCCGGGCCATGATCTGGGCGCACATAGTCTTACCTGTGCCGGGTACGCCATCGAAGAGGATCGACAGTCCGGTACCGTAGCGGATTTTCCGGCCAAAGCCCCACTCACCGAACACCCGGTGCTGCCAGCGCACATGGGCGCAAGCCTGTTGGATAAGCCGCTTTTGAGCCTCGGGAAGGACAAGATCCTCCCAGCGGCAGCCGGGACGGATACGCCCGGCCAAGGTATCCAGCTTGTGTACCACCTGCCCATAACAGCACTGATGAAGCTGCGCTGCATCCAACGGTTTCTCGGCGATGCGGGCAATGCCCTCCGCCTGCTGTGCAGCCAGCGTGATCTGCCTGGGAGTAAAATGGAATTTGGATGCCAGTTCCTGCATAGAAACATTCTCGCTCAGGGGCAGCCGCTCGAAGCATTTCCGGAAGAGTATCAGCCGCTCTCCGGCGTCCAACTCAGGCACTTCAAATTCCAGCATAGGAATATTCAGATGTAGGTGCAGGGGCTTCTGGGAGAGGACGAACAGCCTCCCTCGTGCCAAATCGGCGTGGGCGATGGCATCTGCCAGCTCCGGCGAGGGGGCCTGCCACTCTCCCTCCTGCGAGAAGCTGCCGGGCTCTACGATGCAAAGCATGCTGTCGGTCATCCGGGCCAGCATAGCCCCCCGGCGTACCGCCTCCGGTTCCCGTCCACAGACCGCCAGGTCCGCGAACAGACAGCTCTCCCCATAGCGGCGGCAGAGCTGCTCCACCTGATAGTGCCGCCCACTGCCCGGTGCCCCCGAGAGTACTCCGGCGCAGGAGGGCACCGTAAACAGCGCATCCAGCTGCCGCCCCAACTCTGCCAGCACCGGCAGACCCTCGTCGGGCCCAGCTGTCCCAGCGCTCCACAGAGTATAGCCCTGCGGCAGGCGGGTCTCACCATTCAGGAAAGCCAGCACCTCCTGATTCAGAGCAAGGGCACCGTCTTTCCAGAGTTCCGGCTCAAACAGCAGCGAGAACGAAGGTGCCGCCGCCAGCATGGAACGGTATTGTTCAGCGTGCTTTCCCTTCTCCATCAGCAGGGAGATAGCCAGCGAGACCGTAGGCTTTTTCTTCGTGATGTCGTCCTGTAAATACGCAAAAAGTTTCTCATACTTTTCGTCCAGAACTGACGCGTAGGCCAGCAGGACACACTCCTGCTCAAAACTGCCGAGGCCGAACCGGTCAAATAAGAGCAGAAGTGGAAAGTCCTCCCGCTTCGTTTTCCGGAGCCGAAGGTCGATGGTCTGCAGATTCAAAGCCAACTGCCGGGCTTCCTCGGGCTGGAGCTTTTCTTCCAGCCCTGTCTGAGCAGCTTTGAGCAGATTGTGCTCAAACTCCTCCCGGGTGACGACGAAGCCCAGCATGTTTTTCATATCGTTTTTCGGGCCCACCCACTGATGGTACTGATAGAAAAGATAGAGCCGGTAATCCAGCACCGACATCTCATCCTCCATCAGTTCCCACTGGTTGCGGTAACCTCTGTCCACTTCCTCATAGGCGGGGGCACGTTCCTGTTCGTTCATCTCGTTCCTCCCGGCGTTAACCGATGTGCACCAGTATGGCAGGGTTCATCTTTGCCTCAATAACGCCGCCGAAGTTGCAGATGAGCTTACAGTCTTTCTTGATGGCAGGCATACCACAGATACGCACTGTGGAGCTGCTGACCCAGGGGGCCGTCACCTGTACGGCAGCGAGACAGGGGCCGGGGGCACCGGTCGCCGCCACCACCGGGTGCATGGGGCTGGAGCAGGTGCCGAACATCAGCAGTTTATTATCCATGATGGTACCGGCCTTCATACCGCACATTTTGACCAGCGGCTGGCTCATGACCCGCAGGCTGGCCGGAGCCGTACCGAAAGAGCAGGTCAGCATCGTATTTTCCGTATTCGGATTTGCACCCATTTCAGTTCCTCTTTTCTCAGTCGTTCAGCTGGATCTCATTTTCGCCCATCTTCATTTCTGCCAGCGTCAGTTTACCACCAGGGCACCAGAACGCTGCTCTGGCCGGTTCTCGAAACACTGCTCGGACAGTGCCTTCTGCGTTCGCCTGATAGCGCTGGGCCGGATACAGACAGCAGCCCCGCTTATGGTCAGATTCCAGCGGTTTTGCCAGCGGCGCAGGGCCACCGCTACTCAACTCCTCGATGCGGCAGAGCTCAGGAGCCTTCTCATCGACCAGCAGGAAATCCCGGGGCAGAGCCAGCTTTCTGGCCGGGTCCCGACAGAATAGCTGCACTTCTTCTGCTCCTGCGGCAGCGGTGGCCTGCGCGATCTTCAGTTCGGTCAGTGGGTCTATTTCCGCTGCCCAGACCATGCCGCCTGGCACGCCCAAATGGAGCGTCAGCCGGGGACGCTGCCGCCTGAAGGGATAATTTTCCGCCGGTTTCATAGTCACGATGACCTCCCGGCACCCTTTTTCGACCCGAACCTCCTCGGGCCGGTAATACGCACCCGACAGGGTGATGACATGCCGGCCCTCCGGCAGGTCAAGAAAGAGATAGCTTCCTCCATCTTTTACCAGTGGGCAGAAGGGCCTGCCGTCCACAGTACAGCGGAGAGTCCCCCAAGCGGTGGGTCGGCCAGTGAAACCGTCCAGCACATAAAGGATCACGCTGAGATGAATGTTGATCATTTCTGTGTTTCCTCCCTCGGTTTCTGGGCGGTGCCGATCTGGACATCAGTGACACGATGGATCGTCCTGGTGCGCTTGGAGTCAATGTTGATGCCTGTCACCCGCACCACGATGGAGAGCTTATAGGGCGTAGATGTGCTGTTCCATATCTTAAGCATCTGGTCAAAATTAGGCCGTTCCAACAGCAGCCGCAGCTCCGCGTCGGTCTCCTCCAGCGAACCGCTGAGATACTGCTTAGGCAAGATGGGGGAGTCTTTCAGCGTTTGGATGGCGGCACCCAGCATCCGGTACTGGTCGGCTTCCCGCATGAGTACCGGTGCCTTGGAATGGGCCGTGACGAGGAAGCTGGCTGAGAGGGCCGTGGGGCTCATCCTCTCAGTTCCCCGGCTGTAGGGGGTGAATCCACGGTTCCCACTCTGGACATCCTCCTCGATGTGGAAGAGATAGACCGTCATCTGGCTATTCTCGTTCTGCAAAGGCGAGCCCAGCGAGATGAGTTCCCGCTTGCTGATGGGCTCCGGAGTCAGATTTTCCCGCAGAAGCTCCACTAGCGCACTGCCAGTCTCGTACAGCGCCGTATAATCTGCCATCGTCGTTTCCTCCGTTCTCGGTTCACTGGCCCAGCACGTCGGCGTACCAGTCATAATTTTCCGCGATCCATCCGCCGGAGCTCTCGTCCAGCGCAGCGGCCTGTGAGGTAAAGTCCATCAGGGCGCTGTAAAGGTCAGCACGGCAGGTATTGGCATCGATCTGCGCCTGCTGCCACGTACTCTTTTCGGTGTTGCCCACCTGATATTCTTTCTCCCGCTGCTGTTTCGTATCCAGTGCCGACACATAGCGATCCCGAGCCAGTCCGATGTTCTGATAGGCCAGCTTCAGGTCAAGCAGCTGCAGTTCCATCTGGTCAAGGATGGCTTTTTCATCTACCTTGTCCACCGTCTGCTTGCCGTCTTTTTCCAGCACCTGTGAAGCCGTGTTCTTCTGAGCATTCTCAATCAAATCTCTGCCCAGAGCGTCGGCATCCAGACTTGCCGTATCAAAGGCCAGCGGCAGGGATTGCAAGTCATAATCTGCCAGCTGCAGACCCGTGGCTTCCTCTACCGTCAGGGTCTGCCGCCTCATCTGTACCTCATACCGACTCTCGTTCAACTGTAATTCCGCAATGGCCTGTTCCAGTTTTGTCTTATTCTCCTCACTGCCGAGTCCCTGTTTCAAGCGGGTGTTCTCATCATCCAGCATCTGCTGATAGATTGCAGCATTCTCCTCTGCTGCGTTCCGTTCCTCCGCGTAGCGCAGATATTCCACAGCTGCAGAGAGAACAGGATAAAGCTGCCCGTTCTCTTTTGCCTTTTTCAAAAGGCCGCTCACATCACCGCTGCCACAGAAGGGGTCTTTTGCAGCAGCCGCGGCGGCGCTCTCTTTTGCCAAACCCAGCTGTGCCATCAGGTCTTCCATCTCTTCACTGGCCGTGGGAAGGATGAACCCGAGATTTTCTACCTTGGGCATGGTCTCTGCAGAGGCCCATTCCGCTGCCAGCAGTTCTCCTCCGGTTTCTTTGCTCCACAAGTAGAGTGTTCCATTTTCCAGTTTGTAGGAAGCGGCACAGAGCTTTCCGCTCGTCTTTACCGGAAGACTTCCGGGCAGGCCGGGATCTCCCGTCACCTGCTGTGCCTCCGGCAACTCCATGCCGCAGCTCCGGGCTGCACGTTCAAAGCTGGCTGCGTCTTTCCAGAGCAGAGTATCCAGCGGGGCCTGCGCACCATCCGGGTAAAGGTAGACCCCGTACACTTCCGATTCGGCATTCTCCTGTGCGAAAGAGCAATAGACCGCCAGACCCAGTTCCTTGCTGCGAATGACAAAGCCTCCCGACTCCATGGATTCTTCCAGTGTGCCGCCCAGTATTTCCCGCACATCGGAGGCATGCATTCCCAGCAGAGCATCACCGTCCGGCACGCCTGCGGCAGCAGCACCGCTGAACAATGTCTTACCGCCGCTGCTCAGGAATTCGCCTGCCCCCTGCGGAATGAAATTCTGGAGCAGTCCCTTGTAATAAATTGTTTTATCCCGGGTGCAGACTGCATCGCCCACGGTCTGACCGTCCTCGAAGTCGCCCCGGATGGTGGTGCCATCCTTCAAGCTCAGCAGTCCGCTGCCAAAATATTTTCCCTCGGCGAACTCACCCCGGTAACGCACCGAACCGTCCGCGTAATACTCAGTGCCGCTGCCGTCGAACAAGCCGTCTTTGAACCCGCCTTTGTACCGCAGGTTCCCCATCCGGTATTCCGCACCCTCGCCGTTGTAGGTATCCTGTGCGAAATCACCTTCGTAGACCACTTTACCATTCCGGTAGGCTTTGCCAGTGCCGCTGCGCTGGCCCTGGGAGAATTTTCCTTCATAGACCAGCTGGCTGTTTTCATAAAGGCTCCCGGTTCCGTCATAGAGTCCGTTGGCAAAACTGCCCTCGTAAACAATGGCATCATTATCGTAAATACGTCCCTCGCCGTCGTAGAGTCCATCAGCAAATGTTCCAGCGTAGACTTTTTGGCCGTCTTTGTAAAGGACACCTTCGCCGTCATATTTTCCGTCCACAAAACTGCCGTCATAGAGAATGAGGCCGCCGCGGTCGAACTGCTGGGCCTTGCCCTGCAGCAGGCCGTTTTTCAGGCGGCCTTTGTAGAGAGGCTCTTCCTTTTCCTTGTCATAATAGAGGATAACTTTGCCGCTGTAATTTTCCACGGCCCTATCTTCCTCCCAGAATTTTGCCGTAAAAAACCAGCTGCGCAGAAATGGCCAGGCCACAAATTTGAACAGCACACCCAGTAGGATGAGTCCCAGAATGATGAACACCACAAGAGACTTTGCGATGTAGAGCTGCCTTGTCTCAAAATAGTCCTCCCTTTTGGAAGGTTTCTGGCTGGCATCCGTGACGGTCTTAAGCATTTTGGGCGCAATACGGGACGCCTGGCGGGTCAGATTCGTGGCGCTCCGTACCCGGGCCACCACCGTATAGATCTGTCGCGTGAAAAACGCCCGGATGGTACGGAACACCACACCAATGGACGCACTGAGCTGCCGCAGCAACTGGCTGAACATTTTTTCCTCCCTCTGCTCCGGCGGGCCTTACAGGCGTACTATGCCGAATGCGATCAAACAATAGGCGGTAACAGCCGCTGCTGCCACCAGCACCCAGAAAACGATTTTGCGCACCATTTTGCCGTGATAACCGGGACAGTCACGGATAGACTGTACCGGCGTCTGGCGGAGATAGACGTCCGGCTCCCGCACAGGCGGCTTTGCCTCACCCCGGTCTTCTGGGACCCGCCCGCTCTTTCGTGCGACCTCACAGGCCCACTTCACGATGCTTTTTGGTACTTCTTCCGGCCCGTCTGCTTGGATATCTGTCCAGAATCCCTCCATCATCCGGTCTTCCTTCCTTTCCATCTCAGCTGTCGAGCCCTAGCTTTTCCGGCGGCTCCTTTTCAAAGCGGTCCGCCAGATAGAGATAATGCCGCGCCACGCCGTCTCTCGGCGTTGTGCGGACGATATTCATAAAAATGCGCTTTGCCTTGCTGAAATCACCTGCGTAGAACAGATAAACACCCTCGGCGAACAACTTGGCGTGCTCCTCTTTTTCGGTACGGAGAGCGCTGTCATCGCCCTCATAGAGTTCGTATACCCGCACCTCTTCGGCGCTGTTGCAGAGCCTTCCGATATAGCGGTTGTGAAAGCCTTCTGCCTGCATGGCGATCTTTTCGGTGCAGAGAACATTGGCATCCAGCCGCTCGAACAGACTGCTGAGCATCCGGGCCCGGTTGAGGCTGGACGAGAGGGCCACCACCTGCATCCGGGTGCTGCTGCCCACAACGCCCGCCATTAGCTCGCCCACATCCAGTGTGGCCTGCAGTTTCATCTCGGACAGCCCCCTGCGGCGATGTTCCTCATTGATAGCCAGTGCCTCCTGCCGGATAGACACCACTGCGCTCACTGCGCTGGTACCGTCGGGTGGGAAAACAGCATCGTAACCGTCATAAGAAAAACTCAGGATGATACCGTCGTTTTCGGAGATATGTTCTGCCGTGCGTCCAATGACCTCATTCATGTAATCGAACAACCGGTGAGAACTGTCCTCGTAAACGCTCTTGTCGAACACCAGCTTCACATGGAGCATCGCCCGTTCTGAGCGCTCAAAGGTGCTGCGGTCGATCTGCTCCACGTTCTGAACATTCAGCAGGCTGATGAGCTGATCCGGCAGGAAGGCGGCGTAGCCGCTGCGCATGGAGACATCATTTTTTCTTCCCTTTTCCAACAGCTCCGCCATGGTGTTCACTGAATCGGCCAGTGAGCTGATCTCGTCACCAAAGTTGTCCACCACACGACAGTTGGTATGGCCCGACTCGATGCTGTTCAGCCCGTTGGCCACCCGCTGGATGCGGTCACTGTAATCCATGAGGACAAAGAGGACCAGAAGCCAGACGATAAAGCAGAAAGGCACTGTGGCCATCAGGCTCTCCCGGCATCCTTTCTGATATTTCTGGCTGTAGATGGCGTCGTCCATCGTCATGACGATGACCTCATCATCCGTGACTTTTATAAAGTACGCTATCCGAAGACTACTGTTATCATAATAAACCACCAGACTCTCCTGGCCGCTCACCGCCAGACCGGGGCCCTCGTTGAAACGCCCGCCATACATCAGGCTCTCGATGACGGCAGTCTGTCTGCCATTTTCCTCCTGATACCAGTTTCCTGTCTCCTTGTCCAAGGTAAACCGCATTGTGCCAAAGACTCCATCTTCCACATCAGGCGCACGGCCTGCTGCCTGGAGCACCTGCCGCGCCCAGTCGTCGGTGATGCCGCGGTAATAGGGCTTTGCCACCAGTTGATATATGAGACTGGCCAGCAGCGTTATGGTCAGCAGCAGGAAGATGCCAGAGCGAAACACGATGGAGATATGCATTCTCTGATATTCGCAGACCAGATACCACGGGATAAGGGCCAGCAGCAGAACTAACAGGACTGAGCACACCACGATGGCGATGGAGAGGCCTTTGGCCTGAAGAAGGCTCTCGCTAATATTTTCGAAGCCAGTGCGGGAACCTGTCCAGCAATAGAGGCCGTTGTCCTCTGTCAGGAGCAGCACACCGCCCTCCGAGATATTGAGGTCGATGATTGCTGACCCGCAGGTTTTCTGCGCCTCGCTCAAGGTAAACAGGGTGGTCTCCTGAGTCGCCAGAGGCTCTCTGCGCACCTCACCGCTCTTGCTGTCCAACAGCCATAACGTCTCGGGGGTGTACCAGTAATACCCCGTGTTGGCGCTGTCGTTGGAATACTCAATGTCACCGCCGTTCACAAAGCCGATGGCATTTTCCTGCCGGAGGACGCTGCCACCCGGAATGGCAAGGATTGCCAGTGGCCCTGAGCGAGGCTGTTTAGTCTTCTGCACCAGCCAGCTGTAGCCCACTTCGTACTCCCAGACTGCCTCGCTCCGACCATCGTCCACAACGAAGGTCACGCTGCTGTCATTCTCTGCAAAGATGGAAGCCGTCTCTCCCGGTTTGAGGGTCAGGAGCCTGGTCATCTTCTCGTCATCCCGACTCACCAGGTAAACGCCGGTGTCATCCTGTTTCTGGATGACCATCATCAGTTTCCCATCCGAACAGACGAAAAAGCGGAGCACTTTATCGTTAGTGTCCAAATCTATCTCTGAGCCCCAGATGTTCTTCTCTACACTCCTGCCCAGCCTGCCACAGGAGAGGACACATTCCGAATTTCTCCTGCCCAGCGCCCAGTACACACCCGCCTTGTTGGCCGACAGCAAGCTGTACCGGATATTGCTGGAATTCAGGAAAACATTCATATAGGCGTTCTGGAGCCAGCCGGAGCTGAGCGCCATCAGCAGAGCAGCCAATGACACCACAAAAAGCAGGTAGACGAGTCCTCGATTCAGTTTTTTCAGCATCACACGGTCCCCTTCCGCCATTCTTCTTTCATCCGCTGCAGAGCATCCTTAAAGTTGACCCGCAGCAGCCACAGGAAGCGCCCTACGGCCAGCATAGATGCTATCTTTTCATATTCTGCCCGGATCTCCGGGCAGGCTTTTTTCCAGCAGGCGTACATTTCCAGCACAGTACCCGCCCGACCCGAGCCCAACTCCCTCAGGAATTTTCTCTCAGATATAGGGGAATCCCACCGGCGGAGCAGAAGCTTCCTGAGCTGGTCGTCCAGCAGCATGGCCACCTCTCTCTCGTTGAGAGTTTCTTCCATGGGGCGGATGAGCCACCGCAGAACCAGCCGCCGTTCCTGCGGGAAGACCCTTACCTGCTCGCTGAGCAGCATGGGACAGACGACTTCCGGCGGGTAATCCGCCATCCGCAGCGCCTGCTCCATCAGGTCGCCGGCCGCAGACAGACGGAATTTCCAATCCAGCTTCACTCCCCGCTGGAACACGCTGTCGATGTCCTGCCCCTGCTCAAAGGGAAATACGGCCACCAGACTTTCTTTCTCAATAAATACTCTCTTCAGGGCGGGGCATTTTTTGATCTTATCGTAGGCCCGGATAAAGCGGCGCAGGCAGCTGCCCTCATAGACGTTGAGCAGCACCTGCGGCTTTTCGCGATCCTGAATATCCACGGCACCGAGGGCCGCATAATCCGGCTCCGCGTACAATACCTGCACCACCTTATATTGTCCCCGGATCAGATACGGTTCCATCCTGCCTCTCCCCTCTACCCTGTTTTTTCCCAATTTTACTCCACGATGACGAAGGCGCTGGCACTGGCCTTTTCATCAGCCCTGGCTGTCGCCGCGATCTCATAGGTGCCCGGCGTTTCCGGCGCATGATAGATGCCGTTCCGGTCGATCTCGCCGCCGTTCTCGTCTCGTACTTCCCACTTCACGCTCTTGTCAGCACTGCCGTTCACCTCTGCCCTGAGCTGGAGTTGCTCCCGCTTGGACAGACGGGCGATCTCAGGCGACACCTGAATGGTCACCCGGTCACGGCTGCCCAAACGGCCAGTGTCCCGCTCAGGCTTCTGTGCAAAATAATGAACCCGCAGCCGGTTCCCGCTGACGGTATCGTGGAGCCATACGCCGATCTTCATGGTGCCCCGCTCCGGGTAGATGATGGCAGCAGCTTCCACCCAGGGCGGGTTCTCGCCGCTCGCCTTGGAGCGGAATACTTCGCTGTTGCCTACCAGCAACATGGTCTCATCCTCTGCACCGGGGAACTCCACGCTCAGCCGGACATCCACCATACCCTGACCAAGACCATGGGGGATTTCCTGACTGAAATAGCGGTTATTGACCCGGATGCCACCGGACATTTCCAGCTCCACCACACCGTGGCTCACCGTATAATCATACTGTTCCGGTGAAGGAATACCAAAATCAAAATCCAGTGTCCGGGCGGCCGCATGATAGTGGGCCTCTGCTTCCGGCTTCTGCCAGTATTCCAGCGAACGCACTGTGGTCCTGACCGCAAGGCCCTGCCGTGTCCCGCTCTCTGCGAGCCGCTCCCGGCGGATGCACTGCTCAAAGGGCAGCTCGGTAGCCGAGCTGAGGAAGACGCCGCCGGTGGAATGCACCAGCTCCAGCTTTGCCAGATAGATAGGCAGGTCGTTGCCCGCCAGATGCCGGGCCAGTGTGTCACTGCTGCGCAGAGTGCGGTTCACGCTCTCCTGGTCGGGGCAGAGAGTGACCGGCGCATCCACGCTGATGTAATGTTTATAGCGGCGATCGCCCACTTCGAGGTTCAACTCCGCGCCCACCGGGAACAACTGACCCTGAATGCCGCTAAGCTGCTGAGCCTGCACCTGAAAATCCGCCCAGATGACATTCCGGGTTTCCTCCGGGCTCTGCGCGTATTTCAGCGTCAGCTTTCCCTCCTCTGTCTCGGCGAAAGAATTTTCGCCGCTGAGGGTAAATCGCACCGGCGGGATAGAATGGTTTTTAACGATCAGCACCCGCACAGTGAACTCGCTGCCCGCGCTCACCGTGTCCGGAGCAGTAAGGATGAGCGAAAGCCCTTCATCTGCGTACAGGACGTTGGTGTTCCGCTCGCCCTGACATTCCAGCAGGCGTCGATATTCCGGGGCCTCGTCGGTGAGATAAAGCCGGTAGCTCTCCTGGGTAATATTATACTGTCGGCTGGATTCAATGTCCACACCCACAGCGTTCACCGGGTCCACAGCCTCTTCCTGATAAGCGAGGCATAGGTAGGCATCCAGACGACCCTGCAGCTTGTCATAGCCTTCCAGCATCTGCAGTTTGCGCACCAAAGGCTCGTCGATGACGATCTCGTGACCGCTGTAATCCAGCGCCATTCCGCTTTCCACAAGGAGGGTCGTGTCGTCGCTGACGGTGACTCCCATGCCGCACACGACGCCTGCGCCGTGGAGCACCCGATTGCCCAGCTCGTTCTTGCTGCGGATATAATCCTGCTCCCGCTCAAAATCGCGGACCGTCAGCAATTTGCCGTAATAATAGCGGTTGCGTTCCAGCGGGAAATAACCGGAGTTTTTCATCACTTAACCTCCTATGATGGTATTGAAATGAATGGTCGTGCTCTCGTCAATGGCTGCCGGCACATAACCGCCGACCACAGAATTGACTCCAAGATAGCTATGGCCTCCCAGACGAATGTTCCTGTGCAGGAGCACCAGCTCCATCTCCATATGTGCCGGGATATACTCCCGCATCCGCTTCATAAAGTTGTCGGCCTGTTCCCTCGTCTGGAAAGCATCCTCTTCCAGTAGAATGAAAAAGCGGTAAGGATCTTCACCAAACAGTCGGCGGCAGGTCTCTCTGTCACAGCAGGCGGGTGAGTTCGGGTCCACCCGCTCATACTCAACCAGGACGGGCCTATGCCCGGTCAGCCGCTTCACCGTCCGGCAGATGCCCGCAGGCGTATAGAGCGTCTGCCCATCTTCCATCGCCGTGGATATCCAGCGGCGCAACTGTGCCGCATCAGCATTCCTTCCGTCCAGACAGAGCCACCCGGCCAGATAACGGAGCATCTCTTCGCTGTTGTTCTCATAATCCAGCAGGGCGGGCAGACTGTCGATGCGCTGCTCCATATCTTGCATCATGCTATTAAAGATAGCCAGAAAGCGCTCGGTGATGCGGTCGCCCCGGTAGATGGCCGGGAGATAATCAGTCATCCGGTCACCACCCATCCAGAATACGACCTTATCCAGACTCACGTCTTCTTTGCTGCCGGAGAAAAATTCCACTGCCAGCCAGAGATACCGGCCCTTCTGCTCAACGAGCAGGTCTGTGTCGGCCCCCAGTGGCTGGCCGAAGGCATGAGCCACCTTGTGCTGTGCCCTGCCATAGTCCTCTTCAGAACCGGCCCATGCGGCTTGCAGCTTTGGCCAGAAGTTCTCCTCGCTGTCCCCCGCGAAGGCGTACACCTGCATTGAGCTGCCCCGGGGCAGGGTACAGCTTAACGTCACCCGCCCCCACTCGTAGCCCGTCTCGCCGCTGTCTGCAGCAGGCAGACAGACGATACCTGCGCCGTATCGGGCCGCGTCCAGCACAATAGCATCTTCTCTCAGCTCCATGCTGCACCGCAGGGCGGGGAGCCATTGCTCCCTCAGGCACCAGACCAGGCGCTGCTGCTTCTTTCTCATACTACTCCTCCCTTTCACAGGGATCAAATCACTTCAGAAACTGTTCATGAAAACAGCTTCTCAGTAGGTCAGAACATTGCAGCTCTGCAAAAAGGCTGCACAGTCGCCCGGCAGTTTAAGGTCGCCAGTCACCGTTAGGGTGCAGCCAGGTGCAGAGGAAGAAAGCTCCACCCGTCTTACCGCCAGCACACCCGGCAGTTTCTGGAATCCCGCCGCCAGCTCTGCTGCCGATATCATATCGCCGATATTCCGGCCATTTCTCCGGACCCGGAGGCACTCTTCTGCCACCCGGCGAATTTCTTTTTCTGGCACTGGGCCGGCGGTCTGGAGCCGCACCGACAGCGAAACGCCCGCATAACGGGGTGACACCACCCGGAGCAGAGTTCCCACCGGACGGAGGGTCTCCATATGTTTTCGCACCTGCCTGAGAAACCGCTCATCCGGCAGAGGCTTTGCTCCAGCTGAGGCAGGCATCACCACCATCGTCACTACCGGGCGGCAGCTCTGGCCGGTGGGCTCCTGTGGATCCCAGCCAGGCAGAGCTTTGGCCTGCTCCACCCGGAGACCAGGTGCTGCGCAGGCCAGCTCTTCATAATCCTCTGCCGTCACGCAGGGGTGTTGTGCCTGAAGCCGGGCCAGGAGCCGGGCGGCAGCCTCCGCTGTGCTTTCTTCATCACAGCCCCCCGTGGCGGGGTCATTCTCCACGGCACAGCCACTCTCGAAAATGAGCCGCTGCCCTGCCGGGATATTGCCTCCGCTGCCCTCGGTGAGCACCATTTCCGCAAAGAAGATGGCCGCTTTTCCCCGGGGAACCACCGCGCCGTTCTCGCCGTTGCCGAAGGTAATCTCTTCCCTCGCAGCATCATAAGTAAAGACCCGTTCCCGAGGACCGCAGGCATACAGATCCTCCACGCAGTGCCATAGCTGTGGACGTATCCCACCATCCCGGCAGAGGGTATCGCAGATGAGGGTCAGTCGATCCGTACAGAGCTTCCGCCCTCCAAGATCCAGCTTCAGCACCTGCCCGGGCAGGCCATCAGAATCAAAAAATAAATCGGGGTAATGCACTGGGTCGGAGCATACAGCCAGCAGGTTTTCGCTGCCGTCTTCCGCGGCGCTGACTGCATTCAGCCGGACACCTGTCACCTCCCCCGGTAAAACTTCTTCCACATTACACTGCCGCCAGCCATCTGCCTCCCGTAGGAAGAGAGTAAACGCACCTTCCCGGGCGGCAGCGTCCTCAAAGCGAAGGGTGCAGTCCGATTTGGCGGACACTGTCATAGCACGGAGCCGTGACCAGGTCTCCTGCTGCATAGCCCGGTATTTCGCCCCGGACACCGCACAGAGGATGACATTTTCCTCGCAGCCCGGGTCACGCAGGCTGAGTCTGAGACAGTGAGCTTTTCTCCCGCCGGGTACCGGGGTCTTTGCCCACTGCTGCGGCACCGCCAGCGTCACAAGACCGCTCTGGCTCAGGGCGTGGGTCTCGTCGCTGACCGGTTCCGTTTCTCCCACGCCTTCCAGCATCCACAGAATCTCTCTGGGGCGCTGTTCTACTGTGTCGAAGGGGTTGCGGGCCGGTTCATCCGGCTCTTTTACTTCGAACCAGAGAGTGATGCGCTCTGCACCAAAGGTATCCAGCCCGATGACCAGTTCGCTCTTCTCCCCGCCATAGAAAAAAGCATCTACTCCGGCCCGGCCTTTCTGCAGGATAGGAGTAATTTCTTCCCACTCGTCGGCCCGGCCCAGATACACTCCGGTGATTTCGGCAGGCCGGGCGGGAATAGGCTCTTTCAGTTCAAAGACTATCCCTTCCGGGGTCTCAAGCCGTGTTCCTTCCGGGTAGGCTGTCCCACTGCTCAGACAGCGGACATAGCACTCTGCCGCCGCTGCCGGGCGGACTCTCTCTCCCGCCAGCTTGAGCAGTTTCCGCTTCATCCGATCTGTGTAGACATTCATGTGATACTGCTGCATCTCTTTATACCATGCCAGCAGCTCAATGAGGGTGATGCCCGGGTCGGAAGGGTTATAATTCGTCCACTGGGGACATAATTGGGGCAGGCGGCTCACCGCATGCTCCACGATGGCGTCAAAGGACTGATCATCCAGATTTCGTGATTGCAGCACTCTTCAGCGCTCCTTTCGTTCCGTCAGCTTTCAGGAGATGCGGACAGTGTGCAGGCCGCTCCGCACTGTAGCGAAGGGATGCACCGTGCTCTCCTCGATAGGGCATATCTTTCGAGCCCCGTCCTCATACCAGACGCCCTCCACCATAAGGTGCTGGATGGAGTCCACATTCTGGACAGTCTTGACGGCAGTGTACAGCTCGTGCAGCTCAATCTGCCGACCGATCTCCCGGCTACGCCAGACCTTTTCGATCCGCTCTTCCAGCGCTGCCGCCACATCCTGCTGGGTCTGGGCAGCGTTCTCAAAATCCTTCAGAGTAACGTTGATTTGGACATTCAGGGTGATATTCACCGAAGGCCGGACATGGACCCGGCCTGTCCCGAGCAGGGTACAGTCATAGTCCTTCGCAAGAAATTCCTCGATCTCCCGGCAGAGTTGCCAGGAAGCACGGTCATTGTCCGGGGCGTCTCCCATGACCACCACGCAGACGTTGCCCGGTTTTCGGGCACCCGTATCGTCCATCCCCGCAAAGCAGCGGATCTGCTTGACATGGGGAAAATTGAGCTTTACAAGATCCTCGTAATCCTGTGCCGACACCACACGTTCCCGATTGTGGAACCGGCGGTTCCCGAGCTCTTCCAGTTCACACTGGGGCAGCGGGTCTGCGCCGCCGCTCATGGGGGTGATGTTGGAGAAGGATGCGATGTGGGGCACCGATGCCAGAAACTCAGTGACAGCTCCCGCCGGGAGGTTGCCCCTGCTTCCGCCACCATAGCTTCCCTGCACTACCACCGATTCGAACCCGGCGGGCAGCACCCGGCCATGGATGCCATCGCCAAACCTCAGAACGCCATTCGCAGCATCCAATTCGTAGACCCGGGCCTCTTTTCCGCAGCCTGCCAGCGAAGATGTCTGTTCCCAGCGCACCCAGATGGTCTCCTGTTCGTCCTTTCCTTCTATGCGGAGCGAGGAAGGGGCAACCCGTTTTATCTCTTCTCTTTCGGCGGAGGCCAGTACGCTGGTCTCATTGACCCAGACCTCGCACCGAAGGATGCTGTCCTGCAGCAGATGAAGCGTCCGCCCCGCGTCATTGGGGCCGGTACTGAATCGTTGCTCCGGCATCGTCTGACGCTGGACAGCGGCGACGGTGTTGAGCCGGATAGCAGCTACCACCGGCAGAGCCTGACACCCCGGCAGCTCGCTCATGCTCATCCGGAGCCAGCAGCCCTCCTGCCCGAAGAACTCTGCTTTTGGCAGCGGCTGCGGCAGATAGAGGTACACCTGACCAGAGCAGCCAAGACTGCGCGTTTCATCCAAAACCCGGAGAGTTTCAAAGCGGGTGCCGTTCCATGCCTCATAGAGGATCTTGCCTCGCAAGTCAGAACGGCCCAGAAGATCAAATGTGAGGGCGGTCGGCAGACCGTCCGGAGAGGAATCAAAACAGAGATATTCCGCCGGAATAGGAGCCTCGAAATTCGCATATATCTCAGCATTCAGCGAGCGGATGCCCTCTGTTTCCAACTCCATCACCGAGGCGTTGTTCTTCGCCCGGATGCTCTTTGCCCGGCAGGGCTCCGGGTAGGACCAGGTGCAGGTCACTTCCCGGAGGAACGGCACGATCCATTTTGGCTGCGAAGAATACTCGTTCTCAATGGCGGTCACTCTGGCCCGGATATAGCAGCCCTCTCCAGCCTCCACATCCACCATCTTCAGGTCATCCGGAACGGTGAACCGCAGCTCCTGCGGCAGGTCTTTCCTGCCCGAGAAGGGGTTCCGACTGCCCTGCACCGGCAGCTCTGCCCAGCCGCTGCCGTTATAATATTCCCACACAACGCCCCGCACAAAGACATCATCGGTCTGCACGGTGATGGCATCATTTTTATCAATGATCATCTGGTTGAAATTGTACCGGGGGCCGGTGTCCATCGTCGTCCATTCCACCGTATCCATATCGAACCGCAGCATTGCCTGTGCGCCCCGCTTACTGAACACCTCATCCGAACGGATATAGAACAGATCATACACCGCCGGACGGCGGCCGAAACAATAGCCGCCCTCATCCGGCTGGATGGGGATATCTCCCTGCAGCAGCCGCTGCGCCTCTACCTGCCGATCCGGGATACTTCGCACCAGCAGACCATCGATAACGATACTGCCCTGCCCCGCCCGCATCTCGCAGAAAAGCCGCAGATCACCGTTCTCGTCCGGCATGAAGGCCGCGTTCTGCGTTTTGTGAAGGGTGAGAACGCCATTTTCTGCTGTGACCTCCGTAAAGGGGATTCGCCCTTCCTCACCCTGCCAGCTCCACGAGGCGGTACCCGGGTCAGCCAAACGTTCGGCCAACTGCTCACTGAACTGCTGGTCGCGGCACACGAAGGTCACTTCATAGCGGCAGGGGACATGGCCCCGCAGGACATCGTTCTGCACAAACGAAAAACTGTGCTCTTGCAGGTTTTCCGCCTCTGTAGGACGGAAAAAGGGCTGAGGCCGGGCCATATCCAGTTTCTGAATGACCTCACCGTCTTTGCCGGAGAACCACACGCTCTCCAGACGGGCCGGGGTCGCCTCGATGGAACGCGTCGTTGTGTAAACGACGTTCTCCTCTTTTTCATCCTGCGCATAGACCATGGTACCACCGGGGATAGCCACTTTCTGTTCCACTCCCTCGTGGACTTTGAATTGCAGTACACCGGCAGCAGGGATCTGAGTTCCCTGCTCCACACCCAGCAGCTCAAGGAACTCAGTATACATTTTGGGCGGCACCGCATTAAAGCGGTCCACCGTCTGGTAGAACATCTCCCCGAACAACTCGGCCAGCGCCGCTGCCGGGTCATCGGCAGTATCCCCGCCATAGTGCCACTCCGGCAGATACTCCGCTGCACGGCGGGAGAACTGCGCCATGATATCCGCTTTGGTGCGGCTGTCCAAGATGGGTGCTTTCATCGCTCATTCATCCTCTTCTTGCTGTCCCGCCCCGGTGTAGAACGGGTAGACCTGATTGAAGCGGTTGTTGGTGCTGCGCACCGTGTAGGAGACATGCACCACCAGTGCGCCGCTCTGGTTGGAAGGCTCCTCACAGGACACTTCAATGTCCCGGATGCGGGGCTCCTGCAGGACCAGCTGACGCTGAAGGTCGTAGGCAATACCTTCCTGCAGCGAGGAATCCGAGGGGGCGAACGCATAATCTGCCGTGTTGGCCCCGAAGTCCGGCCGCATGACCCGCTCGCCCCGGTAAGTGCCCAGAATGATACCCACCGACTCCCGGATGTTATCCTCATGGCTGCTCATGGCAAAGTGCCCTGTCCGAGGGTCCAGCCGGAGAGGAAAGCTCAACCCCTTGCCTAGAAAATCTCGGTTATCCATCCGTGTCCTCCTGCTATCAGTTGATGTTCACGCCTGCGCTGCCCTTGAGATCTGCCGAAGCACCCTTCAGAGTCAGCTTACCGCTGGCTTCTACATTGGCCGAGGAACCTGCGGCCTTGAAGCTGTTGGTGGCTTTTTCCTCGATGTCACTGCCATTGACGGTGATTTTTCCACTGCCTTTGATGGTCACGGTTCCCGAGCTTTCCAGTGTGATACTTGTCTCACCGGCTGAAAGGACCATCTTCTTGTCCGCGTGGAGTGTCATCTCACCATTTTTCCAGTCCAGTTTGATACTGTTCTTGGACTCCGGGTCGGTGAGCACAACCGTCTGTCCCAGGTCATCCAGACTGAGTCTTGCGCCCTTGGGGGTCTTCAGGGTGACGGTCTCCTTCTCCTTCTCGTCGTAGAACAGCAGTTCGGAGCCGCCCGGCGTCTTGATAGAGAAGTTGATGTTCTTGCCCTCCTGCATGGTATAAGGCGGAGGCGACTCGGTGTTCCAGACACCGCCCACAACATAAGGGCAGTGCGGGTCTCCGCCCAGATAGGCCAGCAGTACCAGATCATCTACGCTGGGCATAAAATACTGGCCGCAGTTCTTGCCGGAGAGGGGTTGCATCACCGGACACCAGTCGGTCTCAAGGATGTCCGTCTCTTTTTTTCCGGCTACCGGACGGCAGAGCACACGATTCAATTTTTTGGGGTCAGTGATGTTGGTCACCCGGGCCAGTGTCAGGCCCACCCGCTGCATGCTTTTTTGCAGCTCATCCAGTTCCAAGCCGCTGGAAAACGAATCAAACAGACTATTCATTTACTGCGAAACCCCTTGACTTCAAATTCCGTGGTGTAGCCGCCCTCCGTAAAGGTGTGGACGACCTTGCTTACGAAGTAGCTGCCGTTAGCCGATTTATCCAGCCCCTTGACTTCAATATATCGTCCCGGACAGAGCTCCGGGATGCCGATGCAGCTTCCATGTCCCGACGAGAAGCCCAGACTCATACCATCCAGAATATTCTGAGCGAGCTGCTGACACTCGTCTTCCGTCCGCAGAGAGTTGATGACGATATCCTTGTTGGGGGCTTGCCCCAGCTTCTTCCATTTTTCCGCACCGGTCTTGCCAGAAGCTCCGAAACGACTGGGTGTTTTGGCCACGCTCCGCAGTTCGGTCTTATCTTCTGAGCCGGTGCTGACGACCGTCACAGAGCCCACGGTGCTGCTGCCAAAACTGACCTCTTTGCTAAACTGATGCAAACTCTGGCCGATAGTCAGGGTGAGCAGTGTCTTGCCGTTTTCCATCAGATTCTTGAAGAGAAGCTCCCCGTTGATGACGCAGAAATTCATAAAGCACATTTCTGCCATCCGGCAGAGGAACTCGTAAGAACTGCATCCCTTTTCTTTCAGCAGCGGAGTCTCGAAGACCGGCAGCTTGGCGATGGTAACTTTCTCCACCGCGCCGGAAGCCTGACATTTGCCTAAGATTTCCTTCACGATGTCGCCCGTGGTCTTTTTACCGAAATCCAGTTTCTCTCGGTCAGCCATCAGCACACCCAGGCCATCCAGAGCATATACAGTCAACCGGGGTGCTCCCGAGGCGGTATACTCCACCCGGTAGCAATCCACATAGCCGCAGAACACCCGTTTCTGGGATTCGGCGTATCCTAGCTCCACTGCCACCGGCTGGGCTACGTCAATCTTCTCCAGCAGACCCTTGGACCATTTTCCGGTCTCATAATCGTACACGGAATCCAGACTGAACTCGCAGCTGCCCGCCCGGTTCTCGGTGGTCATCTCCACCTGTACATGACTCACCGGGATGGCACCACTGCCCAACCGGAACCCGCCCACATCGATCTTGACCGTCGGCGAGAGGAAGCTGCTGTATTTCTTTTCCAGAGTTTCGAATTGATAAGAGCCGCTGGAATCAAAGCCGCTCATGCCGCTTCCTCCTTTCTTTCCGTGTCAGCTCAAAGAGCTGGTATCTTCAGGACCGTACCGCTTTCCAGCAGGCGCGGATTCTCGATGTCGTTGGCTGCAGCGATCTCCCGCCACATCCCGCTCTGGCCATATTCCCGGGCCGCCATTGTCCAGAGGGAGTCGCCTTCACAGACTGTGCGGAATTTTGCGGTGTCCGGCGAACCCACAGGCTCCAGTTTCGAGATCTCACTGGGTTTGAGATACTGCCGGAAGACACATTCCAGCCTGGCCCGCACCGGCACGCCTCTCTCGTTGAATTTGATAAATTCCTGCTTGCAGGCCACCAAATGCCCCTGAAACTGGAGCGACGACCATTCCAGCTTGAGCAGGGGCGGCACATGTTTGCTGGGGTCAATGAGCATCAAATCGTAGACCTGATTGGTATATTTGCGGACATCCAGTTGTTTTCCTGCAGAGGGCAGCAGGCTGTTTCCTGCAAATTTGGCTTTGTCTGTCACTGAACCGCCCACCTCAGCGCCCGCTGAGAAGGTATCGAAGAACAGCTCCATGGACAGCGTTTCGGCAGAGCCATTGATAAACTGAACGCTGGGGATGTTCGTGTCGAGACCTGCCTGCTCGCTGTAACGGACGCCGCGCTGGATAGTATAAGACTGAGGATTATACAGCACCGAGAATGACTTGCCCTTGCTCAGGTTCTTGATCTTCAGCTTGGCCACTGGAAAGCCCAGATTGATATTGTTCAGGCCGACGTACATGGCGCTTCTCCTTTCGTTCCATCCTTACAGGCCCATTTTGCGGCGTTCCTGCCGGATCTTGTCCTTCACGATGCGGAACACCTGATCCGCCATCCGGTGGATTTCGGCATCGCTTACCCGCATCTGCTGGGGGCGGGGCGCAGGCTGAGACTGCTGGGGCACTTCTTTCTTTTTGCTGCGCAGAGTCATCTCCGAGGGTGCAGAACGCATATAGGGGTTCTGCCACACGACCTGCTCATTGACCGGCGGAGGCGACATCTGATCCAGCGTTTTCATGCTGCCCGGCGACGCCTTGCCCGCCATATACTGGCCCGCTTCGGTCTGCATTCCCATGGGGCGGGAGGCCGCGCTCATCTGTTGCTCCACAGCGTTTTGCAGCTGCTGCTCCATTCGGCTCATGGGGCTGCTGTACTCCATGGAGAGGGCCGGATAGACCTGCTGCGCTTCCATAGGCGATGAACCAGCCATCGGCGTGCTGCCCGAGAAGCGGACGCCGCCCAGACCAGTGAAATTCGCCATGGGCGAGACTGTGACCGAGTTTTCAGAGGAGGTTCTGTTGTTTTCTGTACGTCCTTTTCCAGAGAGCTCCGGGCCTGTGCCTGACATTCTCTGCATAGACGCTGGCGTGCCTTCTTCCGATGCTCCAGTCTGGTACATCAGTTCTGGCATATCAACTGGGCTGACCATCTGCGCCGAGGCAGTCTGCCCGCCCGGTTTCCATCGGGCCAGTTCCGGCAGGCTCATGGGATGGGTGGCCGTGTGGATGGGCTGAGAAGGCCTCATCTGCCCCGCCGCATGAGCCGTTGCACCTGCCGGGTGAGGTTGCCCTGCCTGACCCGCCTGCTGCGGTAGAGTACTCTTCATCCGGCTCAGCTCCCGGGCGGCGTTCGCCGCCACCTTTTCGCCCAGCCAGAGCAGAGATGTCTCTGTCTGCCCTGTAGACCGTTCGGCAGCTCGTGCGCGCTGCGCGTTCAGAGATGCCGCCTGCAGACCGTTCGGCATTTCCTGCGTTTCCGTCGAAGTCTCGTCACTGCGGTATTCCAGCGGCACTTTGCCATAGCCGTCTTTCTGCCAGAAGTACTCCATGGCCTGAGTCAGTCCATCAGTCTGCCCGGGCAGACTGTGCTCTCCGCCCAAAGGCAGGAGGCGGTCTTCTCCGGACTCTGTAATACCCTGTTCAGCATTTTCATCTCCCGCGCCGGACGCCGTAAGGGGTACAGGCTTCTTCATCTTGTCCGATGCGTTTTCCGGCCCGCTTCCTCGTGTGTTCCGGGGAGAATGATATTCCCCTGCGCTTTGGATGCCCTGCGAAGTTTTTTTCGCTGCCGTGTGGCTCTGATGGCCTACGGCGTTTCCACTCAAACTATCTGCTGCTCCTTGCAGCCCCACTTCTGTTTCCGGGGTTTTAGGGACCGACCTGTTTATGGGATGCTCCTGTTTCTGAACCGCCGCAGACGCACTCTTTTGAATCGCTTCTTTCACTGTTTTTCGGACTTCATCGCTCTGCCGCTTTGCCTGTGCTTTTTGTGCCAAAGCTGCCGTAACCTCGGCCCGCACCAGAGAGACCGTTTCCTTTTGCGCAGCAGAGACGCTTTCCGCCAACGCCTTCGCCCCAGCTTCCTGTGCAGCCCGGAGAGTCTCTGCCACGGGATGCGCCAAGGAAACACCCGACACATCAAACATGTTGTCCTTTTCCGGAGCAGTTTCTTCCTGCACGAACCTCAGACTGGTTTCCGGGTAGCGGGGAGCTGCCATTGTGGCTGCCCCACTGTTCGGCACCTTTGCAAAGGAGTCGTCACCTTTCAGCGCCGCCACCGATTCCTCTGCTGCTTCCTGGAAAGCATCAGGGATGCTTTCCGCCTGTATTGGGCTTTGTTTGCTCTCTCTCTCAGGCTGCACCGGGCCTTGCAGAGCCGTAGTTGTCTCCGACGCCGGACTGTGGGGTGCCATGGTCTCTTCATCAGTTCCCGGCGTTCCGGCGTTCACTTCTGTTTTATTTTCCACTTGAAACATTTCAGCATGTGGAATACTCTGCTGCGAAAACTGCAAGATGCCTTGTTTTGCCGTTTTCGTTCCTTCTGTACCGGTTTTGTCCCTCCGTAAAGCCTCCTGCCGGGCCAGTGAAGTCACCAGCGGTACCGCCTCTTTCAATATATCATCCAATGCAGCTGCTGTGCTCCGGGCCAGTGTCCCGGCCTGCTCCACCGCACGGGAGCCTGCATTTGCAGTCTGTGCCGTCGGTACAGGCATCTCTGCCCTCTCGGACTCCGAGCTCTCCTGTACGAAATTCAGCTCTGCTTCCGGATAACGGGAGGCATACATACCGGCTCCATTGTCCGGCATCTTTGCAAAAGCATCACTGCTTCTCAATGGAGGGATGCCTTTTTTTGTCATTTCCAGATAGTCAGCATCCTCGGCAGAAAAAGCTCTTTGAAGCGGGGCTGCTTCGTCCTGCTGCTCCGGTATTTTTCCCAAGAGCTGAGTCTCTTCTATGCCCTGTGGCCGACCCGCACTTTTCTCAATAGCTGCTCTGCTTCTTTGTTCTGCTTTTGCTATCGAAGTCCCTGTTTTTCTAAAATGGAGCGCATTCTCATCCTGCACGCTCTTTTTTTTCAGAGAATCAGGATTTGTTTCTCCTTGAACTGCAGTGTTTTTTTGGCTTTTCGCCTTAGCTTTTTCATCAGAAGTTTCTCTCAGGGAAGCTCCATGTCTGCTTGTCTTCTCTAAATCGTTTTCTGCTGTCCTGGCAACGGTCTGCGAAATGTCTTCTGTCCTGCTGTCCGGTGTCGTATTTTTCTGCACCGCTTCTTTCAACATCACCTCCATGCTATCCGCCAGCGCTTCCGCGCCGACTTCCTGCATCGCCCGGAGCATTTCCGCCGTCGGAGGCTGTGCTGCGGTGCCAGCTGTCTCCGTCTGCGGAAGAGTAATATCTTTCTGCGCAAAATGGAGGTCTGCTTCCGGGTAGCGCAGCCCAGACATTGCGCTGAGCACGCTGTCCGGATTCTGCTGCGCAAAGGCACGGTCACCATTCATAGCCGGGATGTTTTCTATCTGTGCTGATGCACTCTCTGCACCTGGCAGAGCGTCGAGCTCTACCACCGGAACCGTACCACCCAGTTCTGTCGGCTGCGATGGAATGCCGGACATCGTCCCCTTTTTAGGGGTTGCCGAAGCTCTGTTCTCCGAAGCATTTTCTCTTGAGGGCATACTCTCCGCATTCGGAGTCTTTTCAGGGATTTTTGTATCCTTTGAATTTGCCTTCTTTGCAGCCTCCGATGTCGTCCGAAGCAGCTCCGTTGCAGATTCATCCGACCGGCTTCTCTGCCAGACCGGAACAGCCTGCTGCATGGCGGCTTTCTCTGCCTTTGCCTGCCGGAGCACCTGAGTCGTATAAGCCGCACGAGTCTGGGCCGATGACAGAACACCGCCCTGACCTGGCCTGGCCGCAAAGGTCAGCCCGGACTCCTGTGCCCGATGCAGCACGTCTGAAAAGAGCATGGCATGGTCGGAAGCCCGAGTCGTCTGTCGGGAGGGAACCTGCATCTTCTCCACCGCCATGGGAGCCTTTGGGTCCCGCAGGGAGTTTTTCATCCGGCCCGGCCGCACCTGATAGCGGGCTGCTCTCATCTGCTGGCCGCTTTTCGGCAGGTCGAGTCGGCTGAGTACCTTACCCGCCTGTTTCTCCGGCAGTTGGGCCGACTGGGGCACCAACATCTGTCGGGTCATCTGAGATACTGGCATCACCCGGACAGGTCGGGGACGGAACCCCTGCGCTTCTGCCTGCGGGAAAGCCGCAGACTGCCGTATGCTACCGGGAGCGGCAGGCTGCTCCGTAAGGGATCCCATGCTCTGCCGTACAGGCTGAGACGAAGGCCGAGGGCCGTTGGGAGCCTTCACCTGCAAGATAGTGCGCACCCGATTCAACATCCGCTGGGTACTACCGGGAAGTCCCTGTTTCTGATTTTCACTCTGCTGTACGATTTTGAACAGCAGGGTCATATCCATCTTCACCGTCTCAGTTACGTGGGAGACCGGCGGCAGTTCGGGCTGCTGTTCCGGTTTCTCTTCGTCCAAAAATTCCATATTGGTGGTGTAGAAATATCCCTCCGCTGCCTGATTGCGGGCAGCAATTTCGTCTGCCAGCGCATGGGAGAGGATGCCGAACCCAGACAGGGGCAGGATGTCTTTCCGGATGCCGGAAATATCCTGCCGGATAAACGAACCAAAATCCATCAGGTACATCCTCCGTACAGCAGCTCAATACGGGTCACTGCCAGCTGGACATCATTGCTGTTCAGGCTGGGGCCGACATAACTTACAATATGGGCACCCGCAATGACCCAGGTGCGCATGGGCCTACCCCGGTGGTCATAGAGAATCACGGTGCCGGCCAGCGGCACCGACTGGCCCGCGTTGACCATGGCCACCAGCAAAGAGAACGAATCCACTGAGGTGACAGTACCCTGCTCCAGCACCAGCGTCTGGGGCACTGCATTATTGAAGAAATAACGCGGATACATGGAGCCGCCCTCCTGATAGGTCTCGTAGTCGAACCGCATTCCGAGGCCAGTCACAGAGGTAAAGCGACCGCTCATGCCGGCCAAGCCTCCCGACAGCATCACGTCGAAATACGCACCGGAGACATAATCACCCATCAGCATCTGTTCACTGCTCATCGGGACTGCACCTCCATTTTCTTTCCCTTCAGTTCCGGCTCCGTTTCAAGCCGGAATAGGCAAATTCCAGATTTTCCATCAGCACCGCGTCCCGGCTGGCATCCAGCGTCGTCAGTTCATAGGCCACAGGATAAGCACCGTAGAGCGTCCAGGTGATGGCTTCTTTTCCTGTCTCATCCAGTACTACGATGTCGATGGTGCGGCGTTGGGGTGCCGAGGGGCCGGAAGCATAGCCCGGCATACAGTCAAATACCCAGTCAAGGAAACTGTTGTCCGCTACGACCCCCCGGGAAAGGGTAACATTGCTGTACTCCACGATGGTCGGGATGATGCCCTGCACGCCCCGGGAGTCGGCACCGGAGCGCATCTTCAGCACCCGGTTCACAGCCCGGATGCCTGAGCACTGGGAGAAGGCGGCCACCGTGGTGGCACCGCCGTCCATATACCCGCTGCCGCCCATCCTCACCCGGAAGCGGAACGAGCGGAAAGGATCTCGCTCATTGCGGGAAACGCTCATCTCCATGGTCTGTCATCCTCTACTTGAATTCAAATTTTTTATTCTCTGTGCCGTTCAGCTTCTGGTTAATGGAGGATACTTCCTCACACCAGCGCCGCCGCTCCCGATGATCCATGTTCATCAGGTCGTCCATCGGCCAGTGCAGGTAGTACGCCAGGAAGGACATTTCTTCATAAAGCCTGTCCTGCGGGTACTGCACCAGCCCTAGCCCAATAAAAAATCCAGCGGCACCTCATAGGTCTGGCCACAGTGGGGGCAAGTGACCTTATAGGAAGGCATATCCGACATATTGATACGCTGATACATATCCTGCAGATAAGCCAGATCCATGGTGAACAGATCTTCGATGATTTTGTTGTTGATGGTAGGCAGGGTACCCAGCTTGGTGATGACGCGGGACAGCAGGATAATTGAGAGATAGGAAGGATTCTGCTGCACGCGGGGATCCCTCATGGGCAGGATCTCATCGGCGGCCGTGGCAAGACGCATCTTGCCGGCCCGGTGCAGGTCGCCGTTGGCATCCACATAACCCCTGGGGAGCATGAAATCAAATTCGGTCTGCATAATAAAAAGAGTCTCCTCTTTGAAAAATTCAGGATAATAAAAGGCCGGAGCGGAGCCATCTGAGAGGGATCTCCGCTCCGGTTATTCAGATCATCAGATGGTAGAAGCCGTACCGGCAGTGCTGCCGGTGTTGGTCATCCAGATGCCCTCGTGACAGAGCTCGATGGACTGGATGGCGATCTCATTGCCCATACCGGACAGATCCGGGATGGTATAGGAGACAGGCCAGGCGTTGATGAGGGTCCACACAGGGCCGGAGGCGTTGCCCGCATCATCCAGCAGGGTAATGGTGACATCATATCGGGTGATGCCGGTGGGGCCTGCAGTGTTGTCAGGGGCCACGGAGTGCAGCCAAGTGAGGAAATCAGAGTCGTCGGTAACGCCCCAGCGCAGGGTGACGTTGCCGAAGGTGGTCAGGCCAGGCAGCTTGCGGGGGGTGTTGCGCAGGTCGTCGCCCTCACGGTACTCGACTGTTGCGACGGACATATTCATACCGGAGACTTCAGAGAAGCCCGCACGGGCGATGCCGCCAGTGGAGACCTGATACCGGAATACGCGATACGGATAATTGATGGCCATTGCTTACTCGTCCTTTCATACTACAAAATGCCTGCGGACAGGTCATTCTCGCAATTTTCAAAACCAGCGCCTATCGGAACGGCATCCCTGAGGATGCCGCCCGGGCATTCAAATCACGACCTGCTGTCCCTTATTCGGAAGCAGTCTTCTGGGTGATGCGGAAGACCACAAACTCAGCGGGCTTGACCGGTGCGATGCCGATATTGCAGATCAGGCGGCCATTGTCGATGTCATCCTGCGTCATAGTAGTGGGACCGCACTCGACATAATAGGCCTGCTCGGGGGTAGTGCCAGCCAGAGCGCCGTCTCTCCAGCAGGTAGCCAGGAAGGACTCGATTGTGCGGGTGACACGGTTCCACAACACTTCGCTGTTGGGTTCAAAGACCACCCAGTTCGTGTTGCTCTTGATGGACTGCTCGATATAGATAAACAGACGACGGACGTTGATATACTTCCACAAGCCGTTGGAACTGATGGTGCGTGCGCCCCAGACACGGATACCCCGGCCGGTGAAGGCACGGATGAGGTTAACGCCCTGGGGGTTCAGGATATCCTGTTCGGCATCATTGTAGCTGCAGGACAGGCCGGTGCAGCCACGGACGATCTCATTGGCCGGGGCCTTATGGACGCCGCGCTCGGTATCCACCCGGGCGTAGATGCCGGCAATGGCACCAGAGGGCGGGAAGTATGCGCTGCGGCGGCTTCCGGCATCGAACATCTCCAGCCAGGGGTGATAGGCAGCGGCGTAGGTGCTGTCATACATATTGCGGAAATCGGCCACCTCGTTGGTACGCTTTAGCTCCTGAGGCAAGTCGAGAATGGCGAAGCAGCTGGCCTTGTTCTCACAGAAAGCGATGAGAGCGGCCTGCACATTGGCGTCCGTAACACCGGGGATGGCCATAATAGAGACATTGTTATTCTCGATAAATGCCTGCAGACCGGTGCGCTTGCCGGGGCCGTTGTCCTCACCCAGATAGACATCGGAAGAGACGGAAGTGGTCACACCGTCAGAGCCACCATCCAAAGCCACCAACAGGGCACCGTCAGTGCCGCCCACCTCGTGGAAGGGGACGATGCTGCGGGCTGCGGGGGCAGGCTGCTTGATTTCCTTGCCGTCCTTGTCCTTCAGCACGGGAGCCGGAGCAGCCGGAGCAGCATGGACAGAGAAGCGGATGAGGTCAGACTTTGCAGCACGGACTCCGATGTAATTGTTGGCAAAAGAGTTCAAGCTCACGTCCGCAAAGACTTCCTCGCTGCCGTCAGCACGGACGGTAACGGTCAGTTCACAGGTGCGGATGTACTTTGCAGTGCCCACCTTGGGGTCTACCACGTCCAGAGCAGGGACTGCGTCCAGCGTGACGACATGATCCAGGGTAGACTTCACAGCAGCGTATGCGGTGGTGCGGCCATCAAACAACTCTACCACATCGCCCGGCTGGAAACCATCAGGATTTTTCAGGGTCAGGTCTGCACCGGAAGCGGCCAGCACCTGAGATTTTGCTTTCGAGGAGGGTACGATGGTCACGCGGATGCGGTTGCCCCACTCACCGGGGTTGGCTGCCTTCATGTGCAGGACGCCTGCGGCGGCATGAGCGGGCTTGCTGCCCTGAGCAGCAACACGCATAATGTAAGCGCGGGAACCGCCGTTCTGGAAGAACTGCTCCACTGCATAGGGCAGATAACGTCCTGCACCATACTTTGCCTCACTGAGATAACCGCCGTACATTCTCTTGTAGTCAGCGAAGCTGGTCACGAGCTGGGGCTGGCCCTCTACAGGACCTCTTTCGGCCAGGCCGATAAAGCCTGCCGTGCTGGTGCTGACGCCCTGCATGGGCACAGCACCAGAATCATATTCCTCCACATAGACACCAGGATGTAAATATTCCGCCATTTTCTCGCTTGCTTCCTGACTTGACAGGAAGCAATCCTCCTTTCTGGTTTGTTTTGTGTCTTGGATAATGCCTTTGAAGCAATGGGATATTATCTCACAAGAGACTGTTTGCGTGCCTCTCCTGATTCAGTTTTTAATACCGCCTATTCTGCGGCGCAGGCAGCTACTTCGTCCCAGAACCGGACAACGACTCCTGCATTATACTCCAGCATCCGGGCCAGTTGTTCGTAGGCTGAGAAAGCATCCGGCAGGTCTGCCGCTGTGCGGAAGACTGCCCGTCCTTCCACCCGGAAGAGACTGCCGAACACTACTTGGCTGTCAACGCTCTGGCAAAGCTGATTGAAGAGTCCTTCCTTCTTTATCACAAAAGGGAAACTACTGTAGAACAGCACAGCAGTCTCCCTGCACACGCACTCGGTCTGCCACTTACAGCCCCTCTCGGAGAAGACGAGCCAGAAACGGCCATCCTCTTCCCTGAAGTTGAACCCACTGCGGCTGAGCAGACGCCGCAGCTCCTGTGCTGCATCCACTGGAGGGTCAAGTTGAAATCTCTCCATCTTTTCCTCCTGGGGTCAGGTCTCGGATACACGGCAGAGAGACGGCTGCGGCAGCTCACTCACCGGCAGAGCCAAACCCGGGCCGCTGTACAGCATCGGTTCCGCCGTCCGGATCTCGTTCGGACTCAGCGTCGCTGTCATCGTCCCATCCAGCCTGAGAAGCGAGGTATCCTCCAGTGAGGGCTGCGGCCCACGCTCCAAAAGCTGGCTCATCACCCCGTTTCCCAGCGCGGATGCCAGCATCTGTATCTGCCGGGGCGGAAGCTGGAGCAAGCCCTCCGGCTCTGCTGCTGCGGCTCTCAGCTGAGAGAGTGCCATCAGCGGCATTTGGTGTACTGTCTGTCTGTTACGGTGTTCCGCTTCTCTTGCGGCGTGCGACGATTTCTTTTCTTTGGCCTGTCGGCTTTTCTCTGTTTCCAGCGCCATCGGCATCCTCTCCTGCGGGAGGTTCCGGCGGTTCACTGCCCCGGTCATCCGGAGCTTCCGCCGTCATCTGTATGACCTGTGCCGCCTCCCGCTGCGTCTCAGTCTGCGAAAACAGAAGCTGCGCCTGTAGCGCCTGGTCGGACAACTGCCGAAGCTTCTGCAAAAAGCTTTCTTTCATCTGCTCCTTTTTCTGGATCTGAAGCAGCGTTTTTTCTTCTGCCATCAACAGGATATTCCGTTCCTCCTCGCAGCCCGGGCCTTTCAGCTCGGCCAGTCTGGCACGGTATCGTGACAGCAGCTCACGCTCTTGGGCATCAGACAGAAAGGGGTATTCCCGGAGCAGTGTCTCCGAACCAGGCCCGCCGCCCTCGGCCAATGCCGTCAGGTTCAGCAGTGACTGCCGGGAATCCTGCAAGGCATCCACTACGAGACCCAGAGCACTTTTTGCCAAGCCCCTGTTGCTCACCGCAACACTGCCTTTGCCGCTTGGGATGCTGCGATGGACAGATGAAGCCTGAAAAAGCATCCTCTCTCGTTCCGGGAGGCTCTGTTCCTGCCCGACTGTACGCCGGAGGCAGGAAAACAGCATCATCTTCCCCGTTCCCTGAAGGATGGCGGCGGACAACCGACCCCGCTGGAACGCCATATCAGCAAACCTTTGCAGCCGTTCCTCCTGCCCGGGCCGGGCACGGTAGGAATCCTGCATATTCTGCAGGTTGTTGGCCGAAGCCGTCGTCGGTTCATGCTCCAATCCGGGAACAAACTCTCGCAGGCCGCTGTTGGACGGGAGCCTCAGGCTCCCTTTTTCTGGGATGCCCGGCACCTCCGAAAGGGCCCGGACTGCTTTCTGCTGCCCGACACGGTCAAAGGTCTGGCAGAAGTTCTCAGTCAGGTGGTAGCTGATGTCCCGGTGCTGAAACATCTCGGTACCCGCAGCCGCTGCCAGCTGCTGCTGAATCAGTTCTTCGCTGAAGGCTGCCGGGGTATCAGCAGTTTTCTCCTGCCGGTCAAGGACGCGGCGCTGCCGAATCTGTTCTTCCACAGGCTCCGCCTCCCCCTTTCAACTAGGCCAATTATACAAAACCTCAGCCCAGTTTCTGTGCAGAATGCACAACCCGATCTTCTTTTTTCTACATTAAATCCACCTTATTGCTAAGGTACTACGAAATCAGTCAAAAGTCAATCTGTTTCCTGTCGAGGTTTATTGATTTTGTATGATTTACCAAAATGGTTTCCGTGCGGTGCGTTCATTTCTACTTTCTCTTACGGTCTTTAGAAACAGTCGGATTTGGGTCTTCATTTTATATTATCTTTTTCACCTGTGGTGCGTTATTTTTCCTTTATTCCATCATATTGCAAATTTATATTTTATATGGTACTATGAGTGAAAAATGGGCACGTTTTCAGGGAGGCAGTGTACAGAGATGGAACAGGCAGAGAAACAGCGGTCTGCGTATCCGGACAGCTGGCAGCTGGATCCGCAGGATATCCTCCGGACATCCCACATCGGTCTGTGGCGGCTGGACCGCGAAAACAAAGAGCCTGTGCGGCTTTATGGAGATGCCATGATGGACGAGCTGCTGGGCATCACCGGGCCGGTGACGCCGGAAGAGCGGCTGGCTTTCTTTTCGAAGTACATCCATCCGGATGACCGGGAGCTTTTTGCGGAATATTCCCGCCGTCAGGCAGAGACGCAGACAGAGATCGTCTACCGTTATATCCACCCTGTCCGGGGTGAAATGGTCATCCGGTGCAGCGGCAGGCCCGACCCTTCCGCCACCGTTCAGGCCTGCTCCATCGGCACCCATCAGGATATCACCGACATCATGCGCCTGGAACAGGCCCATCTGGCGGAGCGGCGTCTTGCAGAGCAGAACATGAACCTGCGAGAGGAGCAGCAGAAGCAGGAAAATTATTACCGGGAACTGCTGGACGTCCAGAACTGCGGCCTGTTGGCCTACACGATGCCGGGGCATAAGATCATCCACGTAAACGCTGAGGCGCTGCGGATGTATGATGTCAAGAGCGTGAAAGAATTTCAGGAGAATCTGGCCTCCATCATCTCCGATGTCTGGTATCCCGACCTGCAGGTGGTACAGCGTCTGAAACGGCTGCGGAACGGCAGCGATGTGGTGGACTACGAATGTGTCATCCACAAGGGCAGACCCAACGAATGCCATGTCATGGCCAAGACCAAGGATTTTCTCCTGCCCAACGGAGAGCGGGCCGTGACCACCACCTTCCTCGATGTCTCCGATATGGTGCTGCTCCGCCGCGCCCTCCATCAGGCCGAAGAAGGCAGCCGGGCAAAATCGTCCTTCCTGTTTGCCATGTCCCACGACCTGCGCACCCCCATGAATGCCATTCTGGGCTATGCCGACCTGATGGAGAGCCACTGGGGGCAGGAAAAGCCTTGCCGGGAATATCTGCAGAAGCTCAAACAGGCCAGCCGCTTTCTGCTGGGCCTCATTGGCAATGTGCTGGAAGTCTCCCGCATTGAAAGCGGCAAGGAGACCCTCCACGAAGCCCCCTGGGATCTAAATGACCTCCGGGATATACTGGATCTGCTGGAAAACGACGTGGAGAAAAAGGATCTCCACGTCCATACCCGGATCGAGCTGTCTCACCCTCATGTTCTCTGCGACGCGGTCAAGCTGCGGGAAGTCCTGATGAACCTGCTGAGCAACGCGGTCAAGTACACACCGTCGGGCGGCGACATCCGGCTCATCGTGGAGGAGCTGCCTGCCGCTGCTCCCGATCTCATCCAGCTGAGAATGACCGTGAGGGACAACGGCATCGGCATCGCAAAAGAATATATCCCCCACCTGTTCGAGGCATTCTCTCGGGAGCGGGATTCCTCGGAAAGCGGCATCCTCGGCACCGGTCTCGGCCTGCGCATCGTGAAATCCTTTGTGGAGCTGATGGGCGGAAGCATCACGGTGGAGAGTGAGCTGGGCAAGGGCAGCTGCTTCACGGCAGAGCTTCCTCTGAAGCTGGCTGACAGCGAAGCGCCCACACATTCCGCCGCCACGAAGACCCCTGCCGTCACACTGGCCGGGAAGCGCATCCTGATGGCCGAAGACAACGCCTTGAATGCCGAGATCACCGTCACTGTCCTCAAGGATGCCGGTGTCCAAGTAGACGCGGCACAGGACGGCGTGCAGGCAGTGGAGATGCTGAAAGCCGCTCCTGCCGGGTACTACGACCTCATCCTGATGGACGTCCAGATGCCCCGCATGAACGGCTATGAAGCCGCCCGGGCCATCCGGGCACTGCCCGACGCCCGTGCAAAGACCCCCATCGCCGCCATGACCGCGAACGCTTTCGAGGAAGACCGGCAGGCCGCATTCCAGGCTGGGATGGATGCCTATGCCTCCAAGCCCATTGAGCCGACCAAGCTCATGCGGGTCATTGCAGAGACAATGAATAGATAATGGATATACATATATAGTAGAAATCCAGTAGAAATTATAGCAATTCAACTTTTTAATGCAACAGCAACAACGTTGAATTGCATATCGCAAAGATGCTGTTTCGATGTTGCATTAATTTCTTGATTTGCGATAAAAAGGGCAGGATGCCGTCATGACGATGGTATCCTGCCCTTTTTGCTCGTTTTCGAAAAGCCCTGTTAGGGAATCTTCAACAAGTAAAAAACACCTGAACCTTTATCAGGTTCAGGTGTTTTATTCTGGTGGAGCATTGTCCACAGCACTCGAACCTAAAACCTCTTCACGTGTGACCGTCTTGGCATCGTCCGTGAAGTTGAAATTGAGCACGACCCGGTCATCAAAGACATAAACCGAGTTGACAAAGGTATCAATGATCTGCCGCTGGTGTTCCGTGCTGCCCACGTCACCCTTGCGGAATTTTTCAAGCCAGAACCGAATCCATTCACGGGTCAGGACGGGCTTTTTCAGCTCTTCTTCCAGAATACTGGTGTTCAGGGCTTCTTTCCGGGCTTCCAGTTCGTCCAACCGCTGCTTGGTGGTCGGGGTCAGGATGCCCTGTTCAATGGCTTCCAGAAGGTTTGCCAGCCGCTTCTCTGTGTCCCGGAGCTGCTCTTTCAGGACAGGCAGCCGGGTATTCTCCTGCCGCTGGGCTTCCATGACTAAATCTATCAGCCGTTCGATAATTTCATCGCTGAAAATCACCTTAATGGCGGTATCCACTACAAACCGTTCCAGTGGCTCCTTGCGGATGGCTTTCAGGTCACAGTGCGCCTTACCGTGCCGTTTGGCGTTGCCGCACTTGTAGTAATAGTAGGTGGTTCCCATGTGGCTTGTGCCGCTTTCGCCGCCCATCAGGGTGCCGCACTTGCCACAGAACAGCTTGGTCGTCAGCAGATAGCTCACATCCTCTTTTGCAGGCCGGCCATGGGCAATCTTGTTTTGCTCGAAACGCTGCTGCACACGGTCGAACAGGTCTTGGTCGATAATGGCCGGGATGCCGCCCGGTGTCACAATGTCCTTGTAACGGTATTCGCCAATGTAGCGGCGGTTTCGGAAAATCTGGAAGAAGCTGTTCTTCACGAACGGCTTCCCGGTTCGGGTGCGTAGGCCGCGCTCGTTCAGGGATGCCGCGATTTTCTCGGCTGGTTCGCCATCGGCGTACCGGGTGAATATCTCCTGCACAATGGGAGCCGTTTCCGGGTCGATATGGTACAGCCTGTCCTCCTTGCCAATGGTGAAGCCCAACGGCACCACGCCGCCGTTGTACTTGCACTGGAGGGCATTTTCGCGCTCACCGCGCGCCACTTTCAGGGCGAGTTCGGCGGAATAATATTCCGCCATGCCGATAAGCATACTCTCCACCATAATGCCTTCAGGCCCCTGCGAGATGGGTTCCATGGCAGACACCAGATGGACACCGTTCTTTTCCAGCTGGTACTTGTAGTTCACGGCATCGAAGCGGTTCCGGGCAAAGCGGTCGAGCTTCCAGACCAGAACCACATCGAAGATTTTCTTCGCGCTGTCCTTGATCATCCGCTGAAAGTCCGGGCGGTCATCCGTTTTGGCAGAGTAGGCACGGTCAATGTAGGTGCCGACCACGGTGATGCCGTTCTTCTCGGCGTAGTCCTTGCAGTCGCGCAGCTGTCCCTCAATGGACGCTTCGCGCTGGCTGTCGGATGAATAGCGGGCGTAGATTACGGCGGTCATGGCTGCACCTCCTTGGCGTGTGTTTGGCTTGCCCTTATAGTATCGGGTCAAGCGCAGCTTGTCAACAATCTGCGAGCAGATTGAAAAATGAAAATCGCGAAAGTTGAGGGAAAACGTGAGAGCAAGAATCGTCCCGTGGCCACAAATTTTCAATTCTTGAAAATTTCCTGTCCGTCCGGGACTTCACTTCTTCAACTCTTGCGAGTTTTCAAAGTGCTCTTGTTGGGGCGTGCCTGCCCCAAACCCTG